>Ga0228710_1001940_pt1 | contig 31987 bp, 18 predicted proteins | sample MedpolnodulmetaG_FD_177995 | JGI IMG/M metagenome (GOLD analysis project Ga0228710, IMG submission 177995) | Root nodule microbial communities from Medicago polymorpha collected in Santa Monica, California, United States - pink nodules | ecosystem: Host-associated > Plants > Roots > Nodule... | reverse complement strand
TCATAATAAATCATATAATAAAATATAGCACACCAAAAATCAACACCAATCAACATGATTCATATTAAAATCATATAAAAGACTCTAAAATAAATCAAAATAAATAATAACAACTAGGGCGTTACACCTTTCACCAGGCCGGACCCGCTCGAATGTATTGGTAAGATAGTTGTTGCTCTGCTGTAAATGTGATGAATGATTCTTAAGCACAACTCCCGATAAGGTATGTTTTCCCTGAAAAAAAATGCAAAGAATAAATTATGTTTTTCTTTCGTTACTTGAGGACAAGCAACAATCTAAGTTTGGGGTTGTGATGACAGGTCATCTTATGTTATTCTTAGCATGTTTTTCAATTATTTTCAGTAGGATTTAGCAGCAAAAAGGAGGGGTATTACAACGATTGCCTATGATTTCGAGACTTTTGTAATGGTTTCTGTATTTGAGTCTTAAGTCTAAAGTTGTGACTAACTCTGAATCTAAGACTCTAAAGATTCAGATTTTGAAGAGACCAGAACCTAAATACTCCCTGTCGGAACGATATCTTTTATTACTACATCAGTAAACCGTGCACTTGCGGATTTACCCCATCATTAGTCCACGTTAGGTGAACCACTAAATTTTTTTGTATGTTCTTCTTATCTTCCTTATACTTTTACTTACAGTAAACACAACACACACAAACACATTTACTTATTTAAACTGTTTATGCACTAACACTTCAGAACATTCTGATGTTAGTTTTTAATTTAATAATTCCAGGTTTCAACTTGAGAATCACTTTTAAGTTACAGGTTTAATTTGTAGATAGTTCAAACTCCTTTTTCTTGTGACTATTATATCAACTTCAATTGGCATCAGAGCCCGGTTCTAAGGGTTCGAACACTTAAACAAGTGTTAGAGAAAAGATTCAGGAAGTATGTCTAAAGTCAAATGTAACAACCCATTTTAGCTAGAATTATTTTAATTATTTATAATATGTATTTATGTGTTTTTATGTGCTTAATTGTCATTGTGTGTATTTAATTTGGGATTAGTCGTTTTGAGGTTAAGGGTAATTCAGTCATTTATTAAGCAAGGATATTTTACGTTTTTAGCTAGAATTATTTTAATTATTTATAATATGTATTAATATGTGTTTTTATGTGCATAATTGTCTTTGTGTGTATTTAATTTGAGATTAGTGAATTTTTTTGCCTAGAATGGTATTTTAGTCATTTTGAGGTTAAGGGTAATTCAGTCATTTATTATGTAAGGATATTTTAATAACCTTAGAATTGAGATTATTTAAGTAATTAGAGGTGAATAGTTATTTTTACTAAGTTAGAGGTAACTAGCGGAGTAGCGGTAATTATTTAAGATGGTAATAATTAGACGTTTTCCCAAGTTAAGTGAGTAGAAACATTTTTTAAATTAGATGGTGAGTGTGTTAGGTCCAATATGACGGGATTTAACCTAACCCAATTAAGAGGTGACTATATAAGCTAAACATGAATAGAAACTAGGTTAAACCATTCACTATTTTCATTTCACAAACTTAGAGAGGTAGAGTGAGAAAGAAGAAAATAATAGAGAAAGAAGAGGAAAGAGCTTGGAGAAGGAGAGAAGCTTGATCTAGATGGGGAGATTGAAGCCTAAGATAGAAGGAATTGAAGTTAGAGGTAAGGGGATAGATCATTTCCATCGAATAAGGTAGAATTCTCAATTTTCACTTTTAGACCATAAACACTTTTGTGTGAATTTGATTTTTATGATTTTGAATGATGATTTTTGTGCTCATGATTATGTGATAAGTTTGAATATGTGAAAATTGTTAGAATCATGTTTTGGGTGCTGAAATTTCATGGTTTAATCATATGGAAATGTTAACTTTGAAGTTTTGGTTTAAAATGATGAAAAATGATGTTGTTGTTATTGATTATTGATGAATTCATGAATTTATGCTTGGAATGTTGTTGGGTTATGTTGTTGATGCTAATTCATGCTTTGGGTATCAATATATGTGTTGTTGTGATTAAGTTGTTGTTTGATATGTTTTTGTGAAAAAGGGTCACAAATGGAAAAGTTTGATTTTGGTGAATTAGAGTGAAATGGTAATGTTGTTCTGATGAATTAACATGAATGGATTTTCTGTTTTGAATCATAATTTTTGGGTGTGGGGTTGTTTGCGAGAAAATTGAGGTTTGATTGAAAAAGTCGATTTAAGCGTGTTTGGAAAATAAGTGATTTTGAGAGAAATTGGGGTAAGTTGTTTTGGGATAGAAAAACATGATTTTTCTGTAGAATGCGATAGGTTTAAGTGATTGGAACGTGTAGGAGAAAACATAATCGAAATCGGATCAATGATTGGAATGTTACGCGCAAAATGGCGAAAATGCAAAAATCGGAAAATCTGTGATGTCAGACGAGCACGACCGTGCATGTGAGGCACACAAACTGTGCGAACTATTCACACTTGGTTAGCACGACCGTGCGTGATGGCCGCACGACTGTGCGCAGTTGTCAGGCGTTCGAAAACCATATTTTTTCGTGTTTTTGAGATCTTTTAAGTATCCTTATGAGTTCCAAACACTTAACCCGATTGTTGTTGTGGCAGCAGTTGCGGAGCCGGCGAGATGTGTGTGGATCGATGAGAGAAATAGATTTTTCAGCGGCGACAATCTGTGTTCATAATGGTGAGAAAGATCATATGAGTATTTAGGGTTGTGAGAATGACTTAAATGAAGTCGCATTTGTGTTAGATAAATATAAATGAAAGCAATCGTAAATCACAAAAATCCTCAGTGATGTAGTGGTAACAGTTGTGAGCTGTCAGTATTTGGTACTCGGTTCAATCCAACCCTTGATCACCAATCCTGAATGACAAGTGGACGTGAGTTAACATATTTTTTTAAAAAGTTATCAGAATAGACTAACTTGACTCACAAAATAGATATAAAGGATCAAAATAAGAGAATTAGTAGGTATGATACTAAAATGAAACACATAAATTAATTAAAAGATAAAATGTTCAATTTAGCAAAAAAAAAAAAGAGATTTGTATACTAAAATTATTATTTAAGTATGAGTGATATTTTTTTTATGGGAAATGTTAACCTGTGTCTTTAAGACACAAATTTAAAAGTTAAATGTAGAAATAATGTATTGGAATGCGTACATTAAATTTAATTTTAAATGTTTTAATGAATTCAATGCACAAAGTTTAAAGGAATATTTTTTTCTTTGGATTTCTTACGTGTGCCCTAAGGGTAAGGACACAAGTTAACACTACTATTTTTTTGTAAATAGATAAAATAACAAATAACCATTAAACTTTGACATTTTCTAATTTATTGTTCGAATCCCAATCACAATTTCTAATTTATTCATTTATGAAACATATATAATTAAAAAAATAATTTCTTTATAATTAAGACGAAAGCTAATAACAACTTTGACATTTTTACAGTGAAGAAAAATCCCCTCCATTAAAAGAAAAGAAAAAAATACGGGATCTGTCTAGAATCTTGGGTAGAGTTGTCAACACACGGCGAAGTGGGATAGTATCCGTTGATTATACATCGCACGGCTGAGAGTGATGCAAATTGCAGATGAAAGTCGGCGTCATCATAATCTTCTTCTTACAAGATCAACTTGGTTGTAAGAGTCCAACTTTCTTCTTCTTCGTTGCAGAGATCGGAAAACGCGCTTAAGCTGCTTTTGTCGTTTGCTGAGCTAGGGTTCGATTTGTAGTACTCAATTTGAACTAGCTGCAGTACAGGGTAATTAATTTACACTATTATTATTATTATTAAATTTATGTTTTCAGTTCCATTAATTTTTAGCAGTTTTAATTTAATTTAATGAGCAGGGAGGGATGGAAAACAATAGGGTTGGTGGAGGTTATTTCGGTAATCCAGTTGGTGAATCTGAGGGGTCATCGGGACAAATAGACACTGAAATTACTGTTTCCGAAGACTCCACTGGCCCTTCAAAAAAGTCTATCAGTTTGAATTCAATTCGCCACCACCACCGCCACCGCCGCGGTGCGTTTGGTGCTCCTATACAACTTCTTCCATTGTCAAAATTATCACCTATCGAAAGACGAGGTCTGAAGCAACGGTTGAGATCCGAGATTGATCAGGTTCGTCAACTTCAGAAGAGAATTGAACTGCAGAGATCCAATGGTGTTACATTGTCATCCTCTAGTGATATTCTAAGTTGTAGCGGTGGAGGAGGAGGAGGAGGAGGAGGAAATAATGGAAATCCAGTGGGAGACTCTAGGAAAAAATCCGTGTCTAGTTCTTTACCTGGTAGTAAATCCAAACTTTCTGGGAAGATTAATAAGGCTCGCGGATGGAATCGGGGCACTTCTGGTAAGTTTGAGGCTCCGGTACAGATGCGTTCGCCTACCATGGCAAATTCTTTGTTGATGAAAGATTGTGAGTCACTTTTGACACGGTTGATGACTCACCAGTATGGTTGGGTTTTCAACACCCCTGTGGATGTAGTCAAGTTGAACCTTCCTGATTATTTCACTATCATTAAGGAACCTATGGATTTGGGAACAATAAAAAGCAAGATTGATACCGGAGCATACTCTGACCCATTGGAATTTGCTGGTGACGTGAGGCTTACGTTTTCGAATGCAATGACCTATAATCCACCGGGGAATGATGTATATATCATGGCCGATACCCTCCGTAAATTTTTTGAAGTGAGATGGAAAACAATAGAGAAGAAACTGCCCAGAAGTGATGCTTTGCCGTTACCTACAAAGCCAAACCCTCGTCAAGATGTGAAAACTACTAGACCAAAGCCTCCTTCCAAAAAGAGGAAAATTGTCTCACTTCCCCCTCAACCTCAAGTTATCACACCTGCTATGCCGGGTATGTCGGATCAAGATAAGCATAATCTAGGTCGACAATTGGAATCTTTGCTCGGGGAAATACCTGTTCATATTATTGATTTCTTGAAAGAGCATAGTTCAAATGGAAGAGAATGTGGAGAGGACGAGATTGAGATTGATATTGATGTTCTCAATGATGATACATTGTTCACATTACGAAAGCTTTTGGATGACTTTTTGCAAGAGAAGCAAAAGAACCAAGAAAATGTTGAAGAGTGTGAAATAGAGGTGCCTCCCTGCTACCTTTATGTTTCATAAGTTATTATCATATTTGATCTTGTTGCACTGATCCACCCTGCCGTACTGAATTTTTTTTCTTAAAATACTTTTCTTTTTACTTCTCATATTCTATATTTTCGGTTGCAGGTGTTGAATGATTCTGGACCTAGCAATTCCTCATTGCAACCATTTAAAGGTATTCTTGCGAATTTGTGTTTCTGTGCATGTGTGGAAGCACTTTCAATTGTTTTACTTTTCGAAAACCGTTCTACTTATAGGTAATGATCTGGCTGATGAAGAGGTGGACATAGGTGGGAATGAGCCCCCTGTTTCAAGCTATCCTCATGGGAAGGCTGAAAAGGACATTGTTGGAAATGAACCCCCTGTTTCAAGCGATCCTAATGTGAAGGTCGAAAACGACATTTGTGTAAATGATCCTCCTGTTTCAAGCGATCCTTATGTGAAGGTCGAAAACGACATTTGTGTAAATGATCCTCCTGTTTCAAGCGATCCGGATGTGAAGGTTGAAATAGACGCTGGTGGAAGTGTGCCCCCTGTTTTAAACATTCTTGATGTCAAGGTTGAAAAGGATGCAACTTGCAGAATGAACAATTGTCCGATACCAGACCACTCCAAAGGTACTTCTTGTATTCTATAACTGAGGTCCGTGGTTATCCATGTCTGAAGATTTCATCATAGGACATATTTTGGTTATGATTTAGGAAATTATCTTATTTTTTAACTCAATTTCCCCCGTAATAGTGTTCTAGAAACTCAGCAAAGTAGAGGGAAACTTCAATTAGAAAAATACTTTTGCATTAACATTTTGAGTGAATACACAATGTTACAAGAATTTATAGAACCATAAAAGCTGATAGCGGTTATGAAAGCTGTAACTGCACTAAGCTAAACTAGCGAGCATCAACAATGGTAGTAAAACTAAATACTCCTTAAATGGGTCTCACGTGTACATAACACTTATTTACTACTTTTTAATGAAAGTACTGTTACGGACCCCATGACTCCAATGTTAGTAAACTAAAAAGAGTCCTTAAGTAGGTCTCATTAACATGTACTTTAATGTGTGAATTTAGAAAATAAATGAAGAGTAGTTGAAGAGAGCATAATCACATGAATTTAAGATGGTGGAACCAACATTTATCTATTTTCTTTCCTATTTTAATCATGAGGTCTGTTAGTTGCTGAAGAGAGAGAGTCCTTATATAGGTGATGGTAACTAATAGGTACCCATTTTTTTCTTCCTCCAATGGGGGTCCTTAATAGGATGGAGTCCCTGTAAGGTAAAGGACTCCCCATTGGAGATGCTCTAACAAACTGTGCCAGCTGAGCACAGCTTATTATAGATGAGTTCTGCGAGACATGCAGAGGGAAGAGTATTACATTTTCCTATCACCCATAGATCTGGCTTTAAATTTATCGTGCTGGTTTTATATCCTTTTATTTTTTCCACTCTTTTCTTTAACATTTTTTAAGATGGGTGTTTTAGAGAAAGAAAAGTATTTGAATCATGCGTAAAATTATTATTATTTTCATTTTCATGCTAACCCAGAATCACTTGATCAACAATCTGTTTATATCTTTAATATACAAAGTTTATTAAATTTGGCTTGCACGATCAATACGACAGATACATTATTGGACAACCAATGTAGATTTATTTATTCGCGAATGTAGCACTGTATCAGTTAATTAAATTAATGCTTCCTTGGTTTAGGATTAGAGTTGGGTAGTAAAGTGGGCTTCTGTTCTTATAGGGGAGGATTACAATGAGTACTACCATTAAATGCATTATTTTAAGACATGTTGATTTCAGTGATGTTTCTTTATTTGCTAGTGTAGTGTGACATGAATATGCATAATTTCTGTTTAGTTCGAAAGAGATGCAAATCCTACTAAGACATTAATAAATAGGAAACTAGCTAGTAAGTAGAAACCGAGCCCCTAAACAAAATTATTACTCCCATTAATCACACAAGTAATTGATTTACTCAATAACTAAGTGCTGCTCATTAACCACTCTCCATTAATCATTTCCGTGGCTATTGAGCATAAATTGGAACTACTTTACTAACAGAGTTGAAATTCAACATAAATCAAAAGAAAATGTTTCTAATCACTAAAAACAGACACATTTTAATCTAGTTAAAATAGCCATCCAACAATTTCTTTTCACCCTTAAACACCACTCAACTAGATAAAGCCTTAGAAGTGTTTGGGCGGTGAGGAACAAACACGAGAATAAAATAAGCGCAGCGGAGATTAGGATGTTGCGTTGGATGTGTGGTAAGACTAGATGGTATAGTGTTAAAAATGACAATGTTAGAGAGTTGGGGTAGCACCTATAGTAGAAAAGATGGTGGAAAATAGGCTTAGGTGGTTTGGGCATGTAGAGAGAAGACCTTCAGATTCTCTAGTAAGGAGAGTAGACTAGATGGAGGATAGTCAGATCACTAGAGGTAGAGGAGGTCCTACCAAAACTATAAGGGAAAGTGGAAACTATTAGGAAAGATTTAGAAATTAATGTTGGTTGGTTGCCAAATGATGGAAGTGTTTTATTTACTTACAACCAACTCTTCCTTGCAGTTTGTATACCATTTTTTCCCCTTTTAGATTTATGTTGCCGCATTACACTTATTGTATCAGTAGTTTCTTTTGGGTAGCAAGCATATGCTGTTACATTGTTGTTTGAGGTCCAAAGTATCTCCTGGGAGTTAATTGCTTTTATTTTCACTTTTGATGTTTAACATGATAGGTTTTCATGATAATGTTAATTAGTGACTATCCAATCTGTGCATTGCAGATCCGGACTGTAGTAGTTCTTCTGATAGTGAAACTGATGATGTTAAAGCAAGTCCAGTAAATGGAGCAAAGGCACGGTTTTATTTATTCACTGAACATTGCTATTTTCTTATATCATGATTTTATATTATAAGAATATGATTCTTTAATTGCTGGTGCTGTTATGGTTCGTGCTATACAAAACTTTGCCACATTATATAATTGTTCATTTGGGTTATTATTCAGGTACCAGAAATTATGGGCTCCGAAGCTCAGTTAGATGAGAAGATCAGGGCTGCTGATACTCTTGAAAGAAATCGTGAGTAAAGGATCTTTGTTTGTCATTTTTAGCTACATAAAGGTTTTCCTGTATGATCTTCAGTTTGACAAATGTTGGAACCTAACACGAGTCCCACATCGGAATGCATGAGGGAAAGAAAAGTGTATATGCCTAAGGCTGTTGGTATGTTGTCCAAATGTCATGACATTTTGAATTAACACACTTACAGTTGAACTAAATAATAAGTTGGCTTTGACTGTTGCAAAAACTGGACTTGCTCACTAAATATCAAATGGTATCAGAGCTAGGTCCGTTTGTTCAAATAAATAACTAAAACTTGCACTGGGTTTTGAGACTCAACAGCAAAAAAGGAACAGAGGGTACGGTTAGTCACACGACCGAAGCCCGTTGAGGACAAGCCCAGAAGAAAAAGAGAGAGAGACTACTATGCAAGTCACAAACGGGTCAAAAGAAGGAGACCCGTTTGGACTTGAAGGAGGGTGTTGTAAACTACGCAAGAGTCCCACATCAAAAAGCATAGGGGAAAGAAAACTATATATATATATATATATATATAAATAAGGGTGCAGGTATGTTGTCGAAGTGTCATGAAAGTTTGGATCAGCCCACTCATTGTTGAAATTAACAATAAACGGGTTTTGACTTTTACACAAAATGGACTTCTAAATCTCAACCAAGATAATTCAACTAAAACTCGAGTCTTCTTTCCCATTGTTTGTTCATGTTTGTGTGGTAACTTCTATGGTTTGTGCTATTTTTTTATATCATATGAGTGCTTGTATTGCATTTGTTGAACTGACGATTTTGAAGATCCATTTTGACTCATTAAGACAGCAAAAATGTAGAAATTTGTTGCTGTAATTCGCATTGATATTATAGAAGTTTATTTGAAATATTTTAGTTTATCTTTAGGCTAATGTTAGCTTTTTTTGTTATTAAATTTAAGCCTGCATGACATGAATTAGCATATGGTAAGCATTTATGAAAAAAGAGGTTAGTTAAGCTGTCTACTAAACATCATTTAGTGTGAATAAATGCTTGGGTGTTACTGCTATACTGTTCATATAATTTGTGGGAAATAATGCTGAATTTTTGGATGTTAAACCTAATGGTATTTGTTTGCAATGGGCCTGAGATTTTCGTTGAATAAGAATATTTTCTCTCGTGTTCGTTTATTTTCTCTTTTCGATGAATCACTGGTAGGATTTATGTGGATTCAATGGTGTGAGTAGCTGTAAAATTGCCATGACCTTACTCTCTCAAAGTTTAAGGTGTTCCACGAGTTCTTTTCCATTTGCATTGTCAAACTTCAATGTAGCTAAACAGTATTTCTAGGAAGTATTTTCTAGGAAGGATTTATGTGGAAAGAAAATGTTTTAGTTTTTTAATCTTCTGATATAGTAATAGTATCTATGAGCTTTACTTTCATATATAAATGATTTAATGTGGAACCATCTATGATTCCATTTTCAAAATTTGGATTATGGACACGTTACTGATATTATTAATCTTGCAAAAAACTAGCATATCTATGCTTATTGCTTGTTAGCCTTGGATTCGTGTAGCTGTGCCTTTATCATCATGATTAAATTTCTGGCTGTTGCTATACTTCCATAGGTTCTTACCCTTTTCTTTATTTCTTACAGAATCTGTCAGTGGCTTAGACCGGGTTGAAGATAATTCTCAGGATAAACGAAATTCTTTTGACTCTGATTGCCAGCAAGACGGTATGTGTGTGTCCACCGTTTAAAGTTTTATTGGTATGTTAGATGGCTACAAACAGATTGTCTCATAAATGTTATAGGGGACAGTGGTCCAAGTGAGAGGCAGGTCTCCCCTGATAAACGTTATCGAGTCGCTATATTGAAGAATCGATTTGTTGATACTATCCTGAAAGCTCGAGAAAAGACACTCGCACAAGTAAGTCACATCTCATATTTGAGATATGTGGAACTTACTCTGCTTGTATTATCCTTCTGATCGTTTTTGAATTTGAATATGATTTGCTTCAATATAATTTGGCTGAGGACAGGGAGAAAATGGAGATCCTGAGAAATTGCGCTTGGAAAGGGAGAAACTGGAGATGGAGCAAAGGAAAGGTGAGTCAGCTCTCATACTTGTGTGCTATTATGGAGAATGACAAGTCCATGCCAACTGTTCAACTTAAGTGCCAACTAATCTATATTGTTGCTCCAACACTTTTTCAACAGAAAAGGCAAGGCTACAAGCAGAAGCAAAGGCTGCTGAAGATGCTCGAAAGCAGGCAGACGCAGAAGCTGCTGCAGAAGCCGCTGCAGAAGCCAGACGAAAGAGAGAGCTAGAGAGAGAAGCTGCACGACAAGCATTGACACAGGTAAATGAGTTAGTGTCGATCTTCCTGAAATACGTGTGTTTGCTTGTTTGTTCTGGATTTTATTGGAGCATATACTGGAATCTGTGCAGATGGAAAAGACTGTTGAAATGAATGAGAATTCCCGTTTTCTGGAAGATTTGGAAAGGCTTAGAGCTGTACCTGCCGAGCAATTACCAATTTCTGTAGATGAGACAAGTCCTGATCACTCTGAGGATGGCTTGGGTAGTTTCAAGTTTGGTAATAGTAATCCCTTGGAACAATTAGGGTTATATATGAAAGTTGACGATGAAGATGAGGAGGGAGAGCCACATTCAGTTCCAAATCCTGTAAATGATGTAGAAGAGGGAGAGATTGATTAAGTTATGCACATTTTGGATCATGAAAAGGAGCAAAGTATAGTTATCTCCACGCTGCGAAAATATCCCAGTCTATTACTTCCTGTGATCCATTAATCCATTGTAAATGGGACAAAGGGTGGCGTTCAGTTTTCGGCTGTCTTGTAATTTGGGGAACAGTTCTTGGCCGTTTTCAATTTGTAGTGGTATGATTTTCACGTCCCTTCATAGTTAAGTTGTACAAAAGATAGGTGGTGTTGTCACTAAAGATGTATCTTTGTGATTACCAAGTGTTGTATTTGTGTTATTATCAGGACACTGGACATTGTAGTGTATATTATACTTCAAAACAGTTAATAAGTAATCTTCATTTGCTATTTAGTTTCATTTTCATCTTGAGTCGCTCTAAAACTATTCTAATTTTTAGTTCAACTGGAACACAAATGCATAAACGAGTTAACATGGGAAATAAAACCAATCTGCAAAGTGTTATTTCATGTGAAGCACGCAACCCAAAACACACAATATCAATTGTGTAGGGTCGTTATTAGCAACATTTCATATGAAAATAATTGCTCTTTAAGTACATTTAAATGCTCACAAGCACCTTGAAAATAAAAAATATGGCTATTACTTTTCTTATCCTATGACATTCTCTCACGCTCTATTTTTTCCTAAAATGTCCCTCGGATTTTAGAATCCAAAAATCAGTTCGGAATATAAAATCCGAAACATTTTGATATATAAAAGCAAGACTAGTGACTTCCTCCATTTTACAGTTTTACTTTTACAGTTTCACTTTCTCTGATTCCCTTATCCCAAAATCCAAAACTCGCAAATTGGTCAAATCATGAAGTTTTTTTTGCTCAAAACTGTAAAATACTTTCATGTCTTTGGCAGTAAATGCTACATCTTGGCAGATTGTGAACAAAGAAGAAAGATGGATCCAAAAAGTGATGAAGAAATATTTCTTGGTTACTCCACTAACATTGTTGTTAATGATTCTTTAGTTGAAAATGATGCGGATGTCGAAGACGATGTTGGAACATCCTCTCAGCAATCTGATGCTCCAGAAGATGTCCCAGACATTGAGTCCAATATTGAGTCAGATTCTAGTGAGGTGCAAATCAATAAAGGTACATCTATTAGAATTCAAAAGGATCCTCCTAAGGACCTTATCCTACGGAATCTGAATGAAGGGATTACCACCAGATCCAAAGATGTAATTTCCAACTCTTGTTTTATTTCTAAGTTTTAATCTAAGAATGTGAAAGAGGCCTTAACTGATAAGTTCTGGATAAATGTTATGCAAGAGGAACTTGGTCAATACAAGAGAAATGTAGTTTGGAAATTGGTTCCTATACCGGAACGGTTGAATGTCATTGATGCTAATTGGATCTATAAGAACAAGTCTAATGAAAGTTGCATTGTAACTATGGACAAGGTTCGCTTGGTGGCTCAAGGATCCAACGAAGGTGGAATTGACAAGACCTTGCATGTGAATAATGTTGATGGAGGAAAGATCATGGTAACTCTAATTTCTGTTGATGACGATGTTTATGGAGGAATGTCAAACTCGATGTTGGAACATTTTGTCCGACAAGTGCAGTCTGAATTTGAAATGAATCTTGTTGGTGAATTGACATATTTTCCTGGTCTGCAAGTAGAGCAAATGGAAGATACAATCCTTATCTCTGAAAGCAAGTATCATGTGAACATTATGTAGAAGGTGTATCTTGAAAATGCAAGTCATAAAAGAACTCCATTGCAACACATGTTGAGGTAACTAAAGATAATAATGGTGTTTATGTTGATCAAGGTTTATCCAGGAGCATGATTGGTAGTTTACTATATCTTATAATAAGCAAACCTGATGTTACATTTGTTGTAGGAGCTTGTGCTAGATATCAAGCTAAACCCAAAGGTAGTCATCTCACTCAAGTGAAGAGAATTATGAACAAGAAGCAAAATTATGTGTCTTTGTCTACTGCAGAAGATGAGTACATGGTTGCAGGCAGTAGTTACATTCAGTTGCTATGCATGAAACAAGTGTTGAAGGAGTACAATGTCGAGCAAGATGTCATGATTTGATTCAAATTTAATCCTATAATAATTTCATTCAGTAAGTTAAGTTTTAATTTTAATTTTTTTAAAATATGATTTTATTCATTCGAAATACATTCTTGATTAATATTACAACTTATACAATTACATAAGTAGGGTTTATTTATTTTATATTTTAGATAGATGTTAATAGTTCATTTAATAAATCATGGGTTATAATATGAATAATTTTTTTTATTATTTCTGAAATATGAATCTTTAATGAATATTATACCTTTTTTTTTAAACTCGATATTGGTTTAAAGATCGACTAATTCGAGATGTTCAATTCTAATGATTATTGTACATGCTAGCTGAAAAACGGGCACTCACATGTCCGTCCTTCTGCTCTTTTTATTGCGCTAACGCATGTAGATTATCAACAATATTTTATAGAAATTTTTCATGTAAGTTATAAACGATATTTTATATAATTTTTTTTATATAAATTAAAATTATAAATATAAATATTTGTGACATTTAAATGTAACAAACTCAACAAACTCGATTTATCTTTTTCAATTTCATTGACAACAATAATACAACAAATATAATAAAAATTATTATCTTTTTTTAATAACACCAACAATATATTATTAGATGATAATTTGTTTAAGAGTATAATTGGAAAAACAAAAAAAACCAGCCCAAAATCTCATATTCTCTTTATATATAGTACAAAAGTATAGATATAACTGCATATAACTTAAACAATAATAGTGTCCCCGCGAGCTTAACTCACTTGGTAAGGGATAATGCATATATATGTAGGGGCCGGAGTTCGAACCCTCAGACACCCCACTTATTCACCTTTAAGGTGAATTTCTCTAGCCGCTAGGCTACTTGACAAAAAAAAAAAACTTGAACAATAATAGTACATATGTAAACCGTCCAAATAGTACAACAAATTTATGCTATATACAAAGAAAATAATAATAGGACATATGTAAACCGCCCAAATAGTACAATAAATCTATGTTATATATAAAGAAAATACAAGGTTTTAGGATGATTTTTTTAGCTTCTAATTATACCCTTAAACAAATTTGACTATAAGAATGAAGAATACTGTTTAGTTGGTGTCATTAAAAATAAGAAATAATATATTTTTTATATCGTTGGTATAAATGAAAAAATAAGTATATTTTGCTACCATAAAAAATGCGAAATAAAAAGAACAAGCAGACGAGTACTACTAATTTTGATTGGGCCGGATGAGTAATATTTTAGTGAAAGGGAGTTGCATTGTGAGAACTACTCTTTATCCAAACGTTTTTCTCATTCCCAAATGAAATGTCCATATTGCCCCTGTGTGAGTTAACCCACGCTGCGTGAGTTAACTCACGCTAAGTACTATTTTCGATCAAAACCCAGCAGGCAACCACACAGCTCCATTTTTTCTTTCCCTCCACCTCCAAAAACCCAAAAAGTGCGAATTTTTGGGTCAAAATCTTCGTTCCAAATCATTGCAAATCGTTAGGAAGCAAGTTTCTACGTTCATCAAGCATCAAAGAACATGTAATGTACCGTCAAAACTCATCCTTTTTTCCTGGTTTTTCTGCAACTTACGTCATTTTTTTTCCAATAGGTGATAGGGCTGAGCGTGAGTTAACTCACGCTAGTTGTAAGTGTTGCGTGAGTTAACTTATGCAGGAAGATAACACTAGTGTGAGTTAACTCACGCTACTTTGTTGCCCAGATTTTGAATTTTTGCGCCACTTTTTTCACATGCTTTGCTTGCGGCACAAGTTATTTATTTATTTTTTCGTTGTTATTTTTTTATTGAGTAGACATTGAGTGACATGGTTGAAAGTGTGGCGGAGGATGTCGTTGAACCGAAATCGGGAAAAAACAAAGCTTCCGGCGTAGCATCCGAGAAAAGTGGCCACCAAGGGAGCACCTAAAAGGGTGAAGTCTACACCGAAAACGAGGTCCATGGGTCGAATCCCCTCTAGGTGGGAGACTATTGATTCTCAAAATCTCGATAGTCAATGCTCACATGGCAAGAGTAATGTTCCAAAGAGTAAAGGTTCACGTATTGGCACTTGCTCCCGCTCACAAGCTTCGACTCCTACTTCAAAACCAAAACCTTATTTGCAAATACCATACATTTCACAAATTCCAAATCTCTTAGACCTTACATTGAAGACATTGTGAATGTTAGAGGGGATGGTAATTGTGCTTTCCGGGTCATAGCTAGGCACATGGGATTGAATGGGAAGACCATGTTTTGGTTCGTCATGCACTTATTAATGAGTTGAAAAATCACAAGAGACTTGCCGACATATGCTACCGAGAGGCGTTATAAACTTATCTTGGATGGTTTACACCCTCCACCAAGTAAAAGTGGTATTGCGCCGGTAGAGAAGTGGTTGACCACTTCGGATATGGGTCACATTATTGCTACTTGCTACAATAGAGCAGTTGTTCTATTGACTTTGCCCGAAATGGTTGGTTCATGTGAGACATATTTTCCAATTCGGAGTGCTCCACCACTTAAGCCACATTCCAACATAATGTGCCTTTGCTTAATTCCGGACCACATTCTTCATGTGAAGTTGAAAGAAGATTGTTCGCTACCAACTCCTTGTAAGGAGTGGATGACTCACAAGATTGGTGAGGCGGAGAAATGACATTTTGAGTTTATGGATAGACAAGCCGCCTTCGATGATCTCATGTCTAAGGAGCCGAAGCCGCCAAAGAAACCAACAAATGAGCACAATCCTATTACTTGTGACACTCTAACTCCGGAAAAACCAAAACAAGATTTCAAAGTCATGGATGAAGACGAAGATTATGCACTATCACTAGTCTAGTTAGATAAGTTATGACACTTTTGGGTCAGTCTGTATTCGTCCTATTTTTTGGTGGTATTACACCCCAACATATTTTTTGGTGGTCGATTGTGTAATTTGAATATTTATGGCCAATATGTAACTAATATTATACATTATATAAATATATGAAATGAATTATTTTTTTGGTGGCCGGTTATGTCACACCAATTATTGCTCGCATTACTTTGTCACTAATTATTCAACCATTTATTTTATCTCATGTTGGAACAAAATACGTTTTACAAACATTACCCTTAGAGTGAGGGAGATTGTTGAAACAAATAATGTTTAACAATAAGTTACCCTTAGAGTTTTGATGATAACAAGGTATTAAAAATTGTCAATTGGATATGCTAATATTTGTTCAAGTGTACAGGACCATAGACAATATTTGATATATTTATAAGGTTCTGGAAGAACAAAAGAGAGCAAAAGAATCAACAAAAAGGAAGCTTGAAGCTCCTGAAGAAAAGTGCTCCTGAAGTACAAAACGCTCCCGAAGTGATGACGTCATCAGAAGCACCTCATCAGAAGCAAGATCGCCAGAAGCTGAAGTTCATCAGGAGCTGAAGAACTTAAAGCGTCAAAAGCTGGAATTTGATTTAATCATGCCTAAGAGTTGCAAAAGACGGAAAGAGTGTAACAACGGCCCTTGAGATGAAATTTGAAAGCATTGGATGCTTATTCTATCAAGAGCGTTGACAAAGGACAATTGTACGAACTGTACAACCACCTTCTCCACTACTCTGGTCGTGCTCTGCAACAAGACAAGGATAACAGCTCTGCCTACAAAAATGTTCCTTCATACAAGGAATTGATTTGAAATTGATCCTTCATAGGACAATAACCATATCAGGCAAAAGATCATTGGTGATTATCAACAAGCTTCAAACGACTCTTTTTGTGTGCTTTCAAGTTTCCAACGTATCTTTTCACACCTCTATATAAAGGAGTGAAGACCTACCAGTTGGATAACAATACAAGAATACACAACGAATACAGACGCACAAAGTTAGACTCTCAACAATTCAAAGTTCATACTCTGTTATCGTTCTGCATTTATAGTTACTTAGAATTTCTTAGCAAAGCTCATATTTTGGAAATTCTATAGTATTAAAAGTCTTAAGAGTCTGTTTTTGATTTGTATTGTGAACACCACTGATTGCATATCAAGTGTTCAAACTCAAACAAATTTCTTTGTAATTTTGTTTGATTGTAAGTCTCTTGCTTGTGTGCTTGAGCATTAGAAGTCTCTTGTAGTTGTACTTGAACATAGAAAGTCTCTTGCTTGTGTGCTTGAGCATATGAAATCTCTTGCTTGTGTGCTTGAGTATTTGTAATTTGAGATTACATTTTAGTGAGCTCTCCTTGAAAGTGCAAGGGGGACATGACTACTTCCGGTTTGTGGAAGGAACCTGTATAATTGCTCCGTGTCTTTCTTCTCTCTCTTACTCTATTTTTATCTGCTGCATTTAGTTTCTGATCACCACTTCAGAAGCTGGACTTTATCTGCTTCTGAACTGTGACGTCAGTAGGAGAAAACGAGAAAAAGCTAACACAATTCAACCCCTCCTTCTTGTGTTTTTCTCACCTTCATCTCATACTACCTCCGTCCCTAATTTTAGGACTCTTTTAGATAAATAACGGAAATTAAGAAAATTAAAAGTGGTAATAAATTTGTTTGTAATTACTATTGTTTTTACAAATTTGTCCTTTAAAAGAGAGAGTTAGTGTATCTTTTCAATGTAGTATTTAATACTGATTGAAGAAAAAGATATAAAATAAATAGGGGTATGTTGGTAAAGAATTAATTAATGTACTTGGAAATAGTAAAGAGGTCTTATAAAAAGAGACAAATTTTTTCTCAAAAGGGTCTTATAATTAGGGACGGAGGTAGTATTTGTTTTTCATTATATTTTTGTGAAGTGAAACATGTTTGAAGATGCACAAGATCCAGTTAAACTTGAAGTTCGTTATGTAGATGTGGAAAAGAGGGTTTGGTTCACTGTAAACCCCACCGACAAGTTGGACGAGTTGAAGGCAAAACACGACGACTTCTTTATCCATATTGGTTCAAATCATAGAACACGTGATGTGATAGTAAATGTGCCAGACCTGGAGTTGGGGGAGGATAAGGAAGAGGACTTCTGGAAGACCATGTATTATCCACAACTTCTCAAAGATGATAGTGACGTTGATTTCATGTTTAGGGTAATGGTTGAGAATAACACTTTGTATCTTTTTGTCCGATTCGTTGAAGTGTAATCATTATTTAAGTGTAATAGTGTAACGTTTTCCGAATTTGTATCCGTATTGTTGATTTTTAATGAATTTATGTTTGTGTAATTTAACGATGAATTTGGGTCATTTTGACCCTTTATGTGAGATTATGTAATTTTAGAAATTTATGGACAAATTGGTGTAATTTGGATCGTTTACGTGTCATTAAGTGTGTTTAAGTGGTTACAGGTCATTTCCAGTGAATTTGGGTAATTTGGACCGTTTGGATCGTTTATTGGTGATTACGTGATTGTGAGAAAAACAATGATTTTGTGTAATCTGATAATGTCGTTAAAATGACGTAATTCGGTTAAGTTATGACCGTGGCGTGATTACGAGTCATTTTTTACTTTCGAAATAGCTGTTCAGTACTGCATTAAATGCAATTTCTGCTTTCTGCTATGAACGTGAGTTAACTCACGCAACGTGTGTTAACTTACGTTCACATTTGCACTAGCAAACATGCGTAGGGGTGTATTAGTCTTTTTACTTGGGAATGAGCAAAACCGTTTGGATAAAGAGCAGAATTCTTGCATTGTATATCCTAGGGCTAATAGTCTGAAGTGAATGTTGACCGTCAGATGTATCCAGTAAAACCCAAACCCGATAGTGAAATACATAAGAGTACATGAGAGTGTGAGAGAGCGCGATTGAATTTGTTGTTAAGGGAAGGGAGGCGAGAAAATAAGAAAGCTCTCGCTCTCCCCAAACCCGCATCGCCGTCTCGTCTTCCTCACTTGTTTGCTTCAACAACCAAAACGCTCTCTGCTAGGGTTTTACTCTTCATTCATTCGACGGAAAAATTTCCAAGTAAGCCCTTTGTTTTTCACTTCATTATCACCACTACTACTAGAACTAGTGTTATTGTTAATTTAGGTTTAAGGGAATATGTTAATTCAATTTATTTTTTCATTCCGTCTCTCTAGGACATCTAATTTGCGGGGCTGTTTGAATTTAGTGATTGGTTGATTGTTGATTGTGGTCGTCGTAATAAATAATGGCCAAGAGTAGGCATTCTGGAGGCTATTGTGAAACAGTCGTTGTATCCGATGGCTCGGCTACTCAACTTACTGTTTCCGAGGAGGAGGAGGAGGATACTCGGAAATGTGTTACTTTGATCAATTCAGGTCGACGAGGGGCGTATGGTGTTCCAATGCAACTTGTTCCTTTGTCAAAATTGTCAGCTTTTCAAAGAAAACAACTTGCCAATAGGTTTAAGTCTGAGCTTGAACGGGTTCGACTTTTTCAAAAGAAATTTCAAATGCAAAAGAGAAATGGTGTTACTTTGCCGTCTTCTAGTGATATTAATATCAACCGTGGTCAAATAGACAACTTGAGAAAACCTTCAATATCTGCTTCCGTTCAAGGGAATCAAGTGAAACCATTCATAGAGACCTCGAGAAAACCATCAATATCTTCTTCAGTACAAGGAAACGCATTGAAAACATCCATAGAAACCTCGAGGAAATCAGTACCAGGGAATAAATTGAAACCATTAGGTCAGACTCAGAAGCCTCGTGGATGGAATAGAGGCAATTGTGGAAAGTTTGAGACCCAGGCACGGACTTGTTTGCCTGGAACTGCAAATTCACTGTTGATGAAAGATTGTGAGTCACTATTGAAACTGTTGATGAAGCACAAATTTAGTTGGGTTTTTAATGCCCCTGTGGATGTGGTTAAGTTGAATCTTCCTGACTATTTCAGTGTCATAACGCATCCTATGGATTTGGGAACAGTACAAAACAAGATTGCTAAAGGATCATACACAGGCCCATTGGAATTTGCTGCTGATGTGAGGCTTACATTTTCAAATGCGTTGACATATAATCCACCTAAGACTGATGTCCATATCATGGCTGATACCCTTAGTAAATATTTCGAATCGAGATGGAAAACATTACAGAAGAAAATTCCTAGAAATGATTCTCTACTGTTGCCCACGAAGACAAACACCAGTGAAGATGTACAAACCACCAGACCAATGCCTCCTTCTAAAAAGAGGAAAATTGCCTCACTGCCTCCTCAACCCAAAATTATCCCTCCTCCTCAACCTCAAGTCATCCCACCTGCTAAACTGGTTATGTCAAATCAAGAGAGGCAAAATATTGGTAGAGAATTGGAGTCTTTTGAAGGAGTAATACCTGGCTACATCATTGATTTCTTGAAAGAACATAGTTCAAATGGTAAAGAAGATGAAGAAGATGAGATTGAGATTGATATTGATGAATTTAGTGATGATGCAATGTTCAAATTACGAAAGCTTTTGGATTACTCTTTACTGGAGAAGAAAAAAATCGAAGTAAAAGTTGAAGCATGTGAAATAGAGGTGCCTCTCTGCAACCCAACACTTCCATGAAATATGCTAGTATCGTATTTTGTCTGAAATGTACTCACCCTCTTCATAATGAGATGTCAGTCTCACAACATGTATGACGTGACTTCTGGTTTTTTATGTTTGCTGTTGCAGCTTTTGAATGACTCTGGACCAAGCAATTCATCGTTGCAAGCATTTAAAGGTTATATTCGTGTTTTTTTATGTCTATGTGTGAACGTGTATGTTTTGTTTTTGTTTAAATTTGTTTTGCTTGTAGGTAATGATCCGGCTGATGAAGAGGTCAACATTATTGGAAATGAGGCTGATGAAGAGGTGGACATTTGTGGAATTGAGTCCCCTGTCACGAGCCATCCTCCTGTAGTGATTGAAAAGGATACAACCTACCAAACGAGTAAATGTTCAAGTCCAGGGAGCAGTGGTAAGTGTGGTTTGAACTTTGAATTTCTTTTTGATGCTTTTGAAATTTGAATACTACTACTAAGTAATTAATTTTGTGATAAGTATTATAGGATGTGGAAATCTGATCATATGATGATACATTTAGTACATGATTTGTAAAAAATATCTTATTGAAAGTTTATATTATATGTCCATACTTATATTTTACATTTTTTTATTACTCTCCTCTTAAATCATACTTTAGCAGTTGGTTTTCACCTCTTTTCCAAAAAACTCAAGGAAAACTAAGAAACCAATGGGCAGTTGCTTCTGAATAAGTGCTACATACCAAACACATATTAGTGACATCTTAAGAATATAGAATCATGTATGGCAAAAATATAACTAAAAAATGTTCCAGGTTTTTAGTTCACACTTGAGGTTTTCCAATAAATCAAGGAAAACTAGGAAAGCAATGGACAGTTGCTTCTGAATAAGGATCACATACCACACACATATTAGGGACGTCTTAAGAATATGGTCAATTATCTGCATAAGCTTGCCCCATTTAAACATAAAACTGGGAGCAGAGCATCTTCTTAACTTGCCAGTACTTTGGTATTGCCTTTTTTTTCTTTAACAAGGAGCTACTAAAACCTTGATCAATGATCAGCATATGCAAAGCAATTGATGGTTTCACTAGCATGACTGGAATAGGCTTCCTAATTTGTGAGAACATGTGAACTTGTCTTGTAATGTGTCGATACACCGACACTTTTGGTTTGATAAATGAGACTATGAAGCAGATTTGTTATTCTATATTTTTGAAGTTTTGAAATTTATATTTAAAACTGAATTTCTTTGTTAAAGGGCATGGATCACGTGAGGGTGGTTCTGTAAGTCTCATCATAATTCACACACACACACACACACACAGATATATATATATATATATATATATATATATATATATATATATATACGTATATACACTATCCAATGGAAGGATATAACGAATGGAGGAGACAGGGTAATGAGGGTTTAACTGTAATTATTGCTTTGCAAAGGGCCATTGGTTCTTCGACATGGTTGAAAACTGGTGATTTTATTTTACTTGTTTTAAGGAGTGGCTGTTGTGCTAAACCTTATTTTGTAGGATCAATATTGATACAAGTACTTATTAATTTGTTAGTACTTAGTAATGGAGGTGCATGCTTGACCAAACTAGACTTGTTTCTTGACCTTTGATACTTGTTATGATTTAATTAAATGTCCAAATTGTATGTTAATTATTGCTTATATCTAATGTGTACATTGCAGATTCGGACTCTAGTGGTTCTTCTGATAGTGAATCTGATGATGAAGCAATACCACAGGATTTATCAAAGGTCTGGTTTAATTATTTAGTGAAGAATTTATTTATTGTTTGATATTTTTGAATGTCCAGAGCTAGAATTAAAAATATCAGAAAAATATCTTACCATATCACTATTCTATCATAGATAAAAGGATTTTATTGTAGAATTGGTTTCATATTGTTGAAGTTGTGGGATTTTAGATAAAAGGAGGAGAGAAAATAATATGAACTTTGAATATCATTGATAATTGATAAATTTGATAATGACTTGATAGTAGGTTGATACAAAAAACTGAATACTAATCACTATTTATAGGGATACATAGACTCAATCATGAACCAAGAACAAATCATAGTGATAATAATAATAAGTAATATAAAAGGTAATTCTAAGAGATACTCTAAAATAATATAAAAGATATTATAATATTTTATATTATTCTAACACTCCCCCTCAGGCTAAAGCTTACTAAGCTTTAAGCTTGTTACAAATAAACCATTATTAGGCCAGTGCTCACTCCGGCAGCTGAAGGCTTAATTGAAGTGTCTCCACATCATGCCAAACAACAATGATATTGGGCCAGTGTTCACTCCAGCAGCTGAAACCCAACCTTGTAGGTGTTGGGACTTCAAAAAAAAAGGTGTTAAGTCAGTGCTCACTCCGACAATTGAAATCTTAACTGGAAGCGTCACCGCTTAAAAAAAAAAAAACCAAAACAATATTTAGTCAACGTTCACTCCGGCAGCTAAAACTCTAATTGGAATGAATTATATTGGCACAACCTCAAACTAAACAAAATAAGCATCATATATATATATATATATATGGGGTTTGCTAACTTAGACCAACAAAAAACATGAAGGTCCAAGTTAGCAAAAGTGCACCTTTTCATTTGGACAAAAAAAACCAATATCCACTAGTGTAAACCAATTTAAAGTAAAAGTGGGTCTAAGTTAGCAAATTGGTGCAAGTTAACAAATATGTTTTAATGAAAATTACTAAAGTAACCCTCTAGCTATTAGTTTTAAATAATAAAGATGAAGGATATTTTTGTCCAAATGAAAAGGTGCACTTTTGCTAACTTGGACCTTTATGTTTTTTGTTGGTCTAAGTTAGCAAACCCCTATATATATATTTTACTTTTTTCTACTGAAGGCGCCAAATGCTTGAAGCACACAAACCAGAAAGATGCTCATGAATTGTGGCAAATGCATAAACAACCCAAAAACACAGACAGCAATAAACATCAAAACACAAGACGGCAAGCACCAAAAACCAAATAGAGCAGTAGAAACTTTAGATCCAAAAGCCAAACAGGGCCAAATTCAGAATAGGAAATCACAACGGAGCAAACACAAAAAATGGTAAAGATGATGGGCTGTTTGCACTAGAAAGCAGGTACCTGTAGCACTGAAACCAAAAAACTAAATATAGAAAAAAGACCGGAAAAACAACTTCAACGCCAAAAACTCTCGCCTAAAGACCACCGAATGGACGTCGGTTCGTGGGCAGAAACAAAGATGACTATGGTGGAATGCGTGGGACAATGGGCGTGGCTACGACGGAAAATGCGCCGAAAAAACTTTCTGGTGGCGCGACAGTGGCCTGGATGGAAACTTGTAAAAAAAGTGTAAACCATTATTATATTCCCAACCTTTTGGAATTTGACAATGGAATAGTGACAGGACAATTCAAGGAGGGTTGAACCAAGCTCTAGATACCATGTTGAAGTTGTTAGATTTTAGATAGGAGAGAAAATAATAAATACTTTGAAAATCTTGATAGTTGATAGTAGTTTGAGATAAAGACTAAATACCAATCTCTATTTATATGGATTAATAGACATAATCTTCAATAAATAGGGAAATCATGATTCATAGAAATAATAAGTAATGTGAAAACTACTCCTAAGAGATAAACTAAGGTGCTCTAATATAATCAATATAAAAATTTCATAGGATATATTTTTATATTCTAACACCTTCAATGTCAATACAGTTCTAGCACCTTTAGTGTTATATTTAATACGGTTATATGATTGCTTATGCTCTTTTGGATATTGTCTTTGGTAACTTTGTTTCATACCACAATTATTCATTTATATTTTACTTCAGGTACCAGAAATTATAAGCACTGGTGCCCAGATGGATTTAAAGACCACTGCTGCTCATACTTCTGAAATAAATCGTGAGTAATTCTTACTTGTTTTTTCATGCTTCTTGAAGTTGATGATCGAGTACGCTCTGCAGATTTAGCAATAAGGCAATTTTGAGTTTCTCTACCCATTGCCTCCTGTTTGTTATGTATGATTTGCTTCTTCTGAATGACTTTTTAGTTTTTGATATTGAATTCTGGGCTGGATACTCTTTTTTGGTTAGTGCGTTAAGATTAAGAATCAGTAAGATTGAAATGAAAAATAGAAAGAATAAAAAGAATAGACTATAGATTTTATTATTGGAAACTGAAAGAAAGGAAAATGAAGAATAAAATTATTGCCAAGGGTTTCCCCTATAAAAGATCTCTCCTCTCAACAATTATCGGTTGCACCGGATGAGCCCCTCCATCCCTATGCTCTCTTTTTATAGTATCTTTTAACTAACCTAACTAATTTAACTGCTCTTCGTTATCTAAACAGACTGCCAAAATTAATCTGCTCAGCTGTTGTAGAGTCATGTTGACAATTGTGCTGCAGGGTTTGAGTCATGAGGACTGAACTTGATGTAAATGTTTTGGAATAGTAGTATAGGTCAGTAATGAGGACAACCGAGTTTTTGATCAACTGTGTCTTGCTAATTAAAAACTGCTTGCCCCTGTACTAACTCTGGTGATTTTTTCTGCAACCAGCCACTGGATAATGATTTTTTTTATCAACTTTCTTTTGATCTTGATCTTCTGATAGAAGACCATTCTTAGCACATCAGACCACCTACCATTTATATACACGCACCAAACCAAATAGTGTTGGGCATGAGGGGGCGTACTGGAAAAACCAAGTCCAACATAGATCGAGTTAGTTCAAACCCAAAATTCTATGATCCTGGAACTTCCTATAACTGAACAGATTGCGAATAAAAATGGGTAACAAGGAGGAGATGTCTAACACATAGTTAAAGGAAAGACTAGATTGATAGATAAATAGATAGATGAGTAGTGCTAGCAACACTCTCTTTTGAACACTCTTTAATACTCACTCTCTTATTGGTTTAAATCATTGTGGGTCTACACTTTGGAAATAGAACCCACACAAAGTGGTGGTACATACATTGATTCCATCCAATAAAAGCGTGAGTGCTAAAGAGAGTGTTGCTAGCATTCCTCATGATAGATAGATAGATGGTTAGATAGGGAAGACCTAATTGGAATGATAAAGACGATGAAATTGCGAGATACAAAGATGACGAGCAAATACTTTAGAAATGAGGCTATTGGAAAATGGTCAGGTTTGGTGGTTAAAAGCTCGAGCTGCTGGGTTTTAGTTCAAAAAACCAAATGGAAAAACCTTGGGATGCTAGTAGAGGGTCCTTTTAAGCAATTTTACTTTCCTAACAAAAGTAGCTTTTAGTTTTCTACCATTTTGGAGAGATTTTTATTTTTATCTTAGTTAAGAATACATTAAAAGAAGATAGTTTGTTTAACTTATTTAATATGTTACATGTAAAAGGTCAGATTGGTGATATACAATGTTATAATGATCCCAACTTAAAATACATGAGTGGAACCAAGGCTTACTTCTTCAAATTGTGGGACCAAAAATAATGCTGGACTTCACTCCCATATAGTTTTTAAAATTCAGGAGTCAGTTATAAATGTCAGCAAAGAATTTGTCAGGAGTTTGATAGAAATTGGATCAGGTTTAAAAGATATTCAATGAACTACACAAAATACATTTACTCCCTCAATACTAATCCTCACTAATTACATAACTCTGCATCTTAAACCATATCCCATTTATTGGACACATGCGTCTGATTTATATTCCTTGTAACTAACTTAACCTAATCAAGTTTCTTAACGACTTCTCAATTAACTATCCTATCAATACTCTTCTCTTAAACTTTCACATCTTCCTCGAGCTGAATAGCTAATAGTTGCTGGAAAAATTTAACATCCTCTAGGATCCATTACTTAAATCATAAAAACCACGATTTAAATGACAAGGTGCCCCAACATTCTTTAAATATCTACTGTTTAAGGCATATTTTTTTTTTCTGAACCAGCTATTTGTGTTTGACACATTAAACACAGAAATTCATTTTCCTGCACAATAATCCGGATCCTCTGCACTGCTTTGGGCTTGGCCAGTCATTCCTTTCCCATAGTCTTCTCTATGCTTTTGGACTCGGTCCAGAAGGTCTAGGAGACATCTGACCCTGTTCTTACAGTTCTAATACAAGGTGCTGCCTCTTGCGGGTTTAGCCGCGGAAGCGCATGCAAGGCAGTTTGAGTGGTTCTGGTGGTGGCGGTGTATTGGATGAACTATCTGAAAATTCAAGCTTTCTGGCTGTTATGTCTCTCTCACTTGAGAAATGGATCCCTCCATTTGGAGAAGATCTTATTCTTACCCTCTTTGGATTTCAGACTTGGATTAGCAACTTTTCACTTATCTTATAGACTTGTGATAAAACTAAAACATCTCCACATGCTAGCATCAACTTCTTTTATTGTTCATGGTTGAATTACATTGGTGTTGCTGTATTATCTTATACTATTATGCTTTATTTTGAGAGTCAGTTAATGGCTTGGATAAATTTGAGGAGAAATCTCAGCAAAAGACAAATTCTTGTGCCTATGATAGCTTTCAAAATGGTAAGAGTGCATGTATTATTGAAGATATGTTAATAACTTTATATTGTGATATTCAATCTCAAAACCAGTTATCTTATTAATATTTTAGGAGAATGTGGTGCAAGTGAGACACAAATCTCCCCTGATAAACTTTATCGAATTGCATTAATTAAGAATCGATATGCTGATACTATCTTGAAATCTCGAGAAAAGACACTGACCCAGGTAGGCCACACCACACATTTGAGCTACACAGTACTCAGTCTGCGGGAAATTATCCTTCTGCTTATTTTTCAATTTGTGTGCATTTTATTCAATTTAATTTGGTTGTGGTTAGGGTGTGAAGGGAGATCCTGAGAAAATGCGTCTGGATAAAGAAAAATTGGAGATGGAACGACGAAAAGGTGATTTGGGTGTCGCACTTGCGTGAGGGCTATACAATTCTTGCTATTAAATGCTAACTAACCTATCTGTTGATCTGACTCATTCTTGAGCAGAAAAGGCAAGGCTACAAGCAGAAGCGAAGGCTGCTGAAGAAGCTAGAAAGCGGGCAGAAGAAGAAGCTGCTGCGGAATCCAGACGAAAGAGGGAGCTTGAGAGACAAGCTGCACGACAAGCACTGCTACAGGTAAATAAGTGTCTTTGTTGCCGGAAATGTCTATCTACATTCTTGCTTTAAATTTTATTTTAACATACACTGGCATCTTTGCAGATGGAAAAAACTGTGGAGATCAATGAGAATTCTCAATTTCTGGAAGATTTGGAAATGCTTAGAGTTGTGCCTGCTGAGCAATTACCATGTACTGTGGACGAGACAAGTCCTGATGACTCTCAGAATGGGATGGGTAGGTTGAAGTTTGGTGGGAGTAATCCCTTGGAACAACTAGGATTGTATATTAAAGTTGAGGATGAAGAGGAAGAAGGAGATCCACTTTGTGTTCCAAATCCTGTAAATGATGTAGAAGAGGGGGAGATTGATTAAGTTATTCTCATTCTGTATCTTAAATCCAGGAGCAAACCATAGTTATTTCGATCTCAAATATAGTTTAGTCCTCGTAATGCAGCAATTCATCACAACATGACAGATTGACAGGTTAGGATATTTTCTAGTGGTAGGCATTCAGATTTTAGAGCGACAAGATTATTTAGTTTTGGGTTTGACTTGGAAACAGATTAGAGGTTTTGATCATAAGCTTCATTTTTGGTTATTGAAACTATACATTAACCCTTTCTTTTCTCCAATACTAGCAATTTTCAAGAGCATCGTGTTCCTTCGTTGTACGAATTGAGTTCATAATTTTGAATACTCAACATTGAAGCTCCCTCATCTCCAAATGCATGTGAAGTGTTTGATTTTTTTTTGGTAAACCAGATGCATCCTCTGCACACAACTAAATTGACCAATCCCCTTGAGCTAACTGACATTCATTTAACAACCCCTCTTCCAACTAATGCTTTTCCTTCTGCACTAGCCATAGATCAAACCTTGGACCAAATGGTTAAAATGTCGAAGTATCTACCACTTGTGCCACACTTTTTTGGTTAAAATGTTTGATTTTTTCCCCTTATCCAATATATCTGGTGCCATTTTTGAAATTGCAATTATTAAAACCCTATATAAAATAAAGCAAATAGTATTTTATTGTTTGACAAGCAAAAATAAAAATAACATTTATAATATAATAATTTAAATGTATTTTTTATCCTCCTATTTTAAAAATAAAATATGCTGTGTCAATTTATAAAATTGTATTTTTTCCTTAAATTTCACTTCTCTTTTTTTCTTATGAATTTCATCCCATCTCATTTTGAGGTCATTTTTGTTGACGTGGTCTTTTCATTGATGATGTCACTGAGTTTAAATGACACATTTGTATCTATGCTAGCAAAGTTTTGTTTTTCATAAAAAAAGTGTCATTGATGAATATGCTATATTAACAAAAATGATCCAAAAGTGAGATGGAGTGAACAATTTAAATAAATTAAAGAAACTACGGTATGAACCACCACATGTCATCAATTATATATTTTAAAAGAAGTAAATTATAAAACTAACCTGATTTAACTATGGCTAAATGCATCCTAGAGTTTTTAAGTTTAACTTTTGTATTAGATTAATCATTTTAGAGTTTTTAGTTGCAAATTGATCCTTCATGTTGGCAAAAGTGCGCACTCAGTTCTTTAAATCATAAAATATATGCACAATTATCATATTTTCATCAAACTCAATTAAAAAGTGCTTATGTGGAAGTTTAATTAGGTCCAAATTCATCGCTCTCAAGGTATGATTCACTTTTCACAACACTTTCTACACACTCTTTCTCGGTTCCATTACTGACTTGAGCGTTGAAGTGCTAACGTGCCTGCAGGAACCTTTCGTTACACTGCAAGGATTCATTCCGCCGTACCGGAAGCCTTCACCGTCACAGCGGAGTATTTTCCGCCACCGTTGCCACTCTTCCATCCTCACCGGACAGATCTTTTGGTGATATAAGGAGGGGATCGTTCGCTAACCACCGTAACAATCTGTTTTTCGCTAGGATTATTTTATTTATTTATTATGTGTTTATAGTTTGTGTATTTGTCTTGGGATTAGTGGATTTTTAGCCTATAAGGGTATTTTGGTCATTTGGTGAGTAAGGTTAAATTAGTAATTTTAGTGGGAAGATTATTTTTAGTGCTTTAGTGAAAATAATTAATTTTACTAATTTACTAATGAGTTGATGTAATTATTTTGAGATGGTAAAATAATGAGATGTTTCAATGAGTTAGGTGTGTAGTAACTTTTTAGAATTAAGTGACAAGAGTTTTGTGGCCCAATAAGAATAAAGTTAACATGGCCCATTATAGTGGTATATATAGATAACTCACGAGAAGAAATTAGGGTTACACTCATTCATTCTCACAATTCACAAATAGAGAGTTGCTAGAGAGAGAAAATAGAGAGATAGAGAGAAGAATAGAAGAAAGAAGAGGAAGAACTTAAAGCCAATGATTGGGAGCTAGAAGAGGAGAGTGAAACCATAACTAGAGATTTTTGAAGGTTTGAGGTAAGGGGGATAATTCTATTCTACTTAATAAGCTATAATTTTCCTTTTCACTTATGGGTCATAATTGTTATGAGTGAATTATGATTTTGATGAATTTTGATGTTAATTTTCATGCTCATAATTACGTGGTAAATTTGGGTATGAGAAATTTGTTATAAACTTGTTGGAGCATAAACTTCATAGTTGTTATGTGTTAAAATAAATATCTTTGAGGTTTTAGCTTAAAATGATGAAAAATGATGTTTTTGTTGTTGATTGTTGGTGAATTCATGATTATATGCCATGATTGTTGTTGGGTGTATGTTGTTGATGATAATTCATGCATTGAGTATTGATAAAGGTGTTGTGTGGTTAAGTTGTGATTTTATGACTTTCGAGAAAATGAGTTAAAAGTGGAGAAGTTTGATTTTGATGAATTTGAATGGATTGATGATATTGTTGTGTTGAATTAGGATAAGTAGAATTTCTGTTTTGAATTAGAAGTTTTGTGTGTGGGATTGTTTGGGAGAAAATTGAGTTTGAGTAAAAAGCCGTTTTAAGTGTTTTTGAGAAAGAAGCGATTTTGGAAGAATTGGATTAAGTTGTTTTGAGATAGGGAAACATGAGTAGAATATGATAAATTTAAGTGACTGGACGCGTAGGCAAAAACGGATTTAAAATCAAAATTTTACGCGCGAAATCGCGAAAAACAAAAATCGGAAAATCTGTGCTATTAAGCAGGCACGACCGTGCGCCCTATAGGCACATACCGTGCGTGTGGCTTGTTGTAGGGCTGCACGACTGTGCAACCTGTAGGCGCAGCCGTGCGGCCTATGCAGGTGTCCAAAAACCCGATTTTTCGCATTTTTTTGAACGTTTAAGAATCCCTATGAGTTTCAAACACCTAAACCTACTTAATTAAAGTGCAATTGAGCTTGTGTGAGTAATTTAACTTGGATTTTCTTTGAAAAGGATTGGTTTTGAAACATGGTGAAAAATATACAAACTTGAGAAATTTTGAGAAATGAATGAACCTTGTGAAACCAAGATGCTATGATTGATTACCGTAGAAGTTAGATGATATGTATGGATATTTTTAATGATATGCAAGAGCTTGGGAACCTCATTTTGTTGTTGAAATTGAAAATAGGCGATTTTGTGAAAATAGACGAACTTTGTCAAAATGAGCTTTTATGATCTTATAACTTGTAAATGATTTTGTATTCATGATAATATGAATCAATGTTGGATCGATGTATAATATGCCAGTTATCATGATTGGTGAATCGTCATCTATTTGTGAATTGTATTGTGTGAAATGATAATGTTTCTTTGTGGTGATAAATGTTGATGATGATTTTGGTGATGACTCTTTTGTTGATTAGGACATGTTGATTGTATGGATGTAAATACTTGCTGACGCAATTGGTAAATTTGGTGAATATATTATATGATGGTGTAAATTATATAATATGGAATTGGTGATTTGTGCATTGTCGAGTCTTTACTTGAAAGTCCATGCATTCATAGTCATGTTGAGTCTTTTGTGAAAGAATTTAATTGCCGATGTTTGTTTCATTGCTTTGAAGAACGTAATTGCCGGTGTTTGTTATGTTAGTGGATTCATACGGTAAGATTATCTCCAGAATCTAATTGGTACCACATGCATGTAGAGGTGTCTATAACATTGCATACACTTGAAGCTGGTGAAATGTCTCATATTTTAATATGTGACTTAGTGAATATGTGCATTGGTGAAATTTGATGAATGTTGTGATTACGTGAAATTTGTGGACTTGTATATATTACTTGTTGTGAATGATGGGAGTTTGATAATATTCACATGGAGTTAATATTCTAGGAATGTTGAATATTGACATGTGTATTTATTTGATACCTTGAATGCTTTTATTTAATTAAGTTTATTTCGCAGAGTATTATCTAACCCATAGTGGTCGTTTGGTTTGAAGGTGAGAAAAACACGGGGGGG
>Ga0228710_1001939_pt1 | contig 31996 bp, 25 predicted proteins | sample MedpolnodulmetaG_FD_177995 | JGI IMG/M metagenome (GOLD analysis project Ga0228710, IMG submission 177995) | Root nodule microbial communities from Medicago polymorpha collected in Santa Monica, California, United States - pink nodules | ecosystem: Host-associated > Plants > Roots > Nodule... | reverse complement strand
TGTGTGAAGATACATTGCGATAGCCAAAGTGCGATTCATTTGGCAAATCATCAAGTGTATCATGAGAGGACAAAGCACATTGACATTCGTTTGCACTTTGTTAGAGACATGATTGAATCTAAAGAGATCATGGTGCAAAAAGTGGCATCGGAAGAGAATCTGGCGGATGTGTTTACCAAGTCATTGCCTAGATCAAGGTTCAAGCATTGCTTGGACTTGATCAAGTTCATTGAAGAGTAATTCCCTTTTGGAGAGAGCGGCATGGTGGTTGATGGTTAAACTGACATCATCACCAATTAGAAGTCAAGGTGGAGAATGTTGTATATTGGCTTCAAATTGAGAATTCAAGAAACCCTGAAATCGTGTCACGATTCTGGGCATCGTGACACGATTGGATTGGCAGGGAACATGGTATTTTGAGATGGAAAATCGTGACACGATTTGGGAAATCGTGAAACGATTCAACAACTTCTTCACCAAGTTTCCCTGAAAGGGACTGGTCACAACGGTTGTTCAGAGGCAATCGCGGCACGATTGGTCAAAATCGTGACACGATTTTGGACTGCTGTGACTAGTATTTAAGTGGATTTTGCAGCATTTTGAAGGAGAGCTGAAGCTAGAGGCCTAGGGTTCACAAAGGGGGGAACTTAAGGGTTGAGTATCTTTGTAAGGAGGGTCTCTAGGGTTGGGATAAACATTGTAATCACCTTGGGTAGTGAGATTAAATCATTGGAAGGATCTAAAGCTTCTTTTGTGTATTCTCTAGTAAGATTCATATGAGAGTGGTGAGGGAAACAAAGGGTAGAGATTAGGGAAAAGGTTGATTTCTTGTAACCTCTTGTAACATCTTCTCATAGTGGATTGGAGAGCTGCTCTCTCCCCCAGAGTAGGTCATATTGGACCGAACTGGGTTACCATCTTGTGTGTATTTGTTTATTTCCTTTTAAGCTTGCTTATCTCTATGCTTGGCTAGTGTTTTGTGTCATTGTTTTAGCTCTTGAGTGTGTTGTTGCTTAAAGGCACTTAAACCTAGGATTACCACTACCTTTTGCTTCACACATCTTTGTTTTTTCATTGGTGTGATATCCGAATCGGTATACATTTCACAACAGGACCCATTATCAAGTCACCATATATTTGCATCTACTTTGTTATAAAGATTTTTTTTAGAGGTTTAATAAATAGATAAATTGAGAAAAACATATTAAATATTTTGATTCATTGTATAAATTATGTATTTGATCTATATTCTAAACAAGATACATCAATTACTCAATGAATTTAAAAAATCAACTTTTTCTTATAAATAAGATCGGAGGGAGTATTAAACAGTGAAATGTTTCTAATGTGACACTTGATATTATATGTGACACATGAAATATTCATTTATTTATTCATGTGTTGGGAAACTATGGTCCCTCTTGTTCCCTTCAAAAACCAAAAACTATGGTCCCTCTTGTTAGCTTCTATGATTAGTGCTTCATTTAAGGGAGGATGCAATCCAAACTCAAAGTTTGGGGATTTGGATATCTCATGAGTCATGTGAGAAATTCACATGAAGTGGATAAGTGCCATTAAAATTCTTATGTGAGCCCCATTTATAAAAAAACATGCAAGTGGGTTTTGAATTTTAATAGATAGATCCCCCGTGTGAAATTCTCACATGTATGAGATTCAAATTTGACCTGAAATTCTATACTTACAATATAAAAAAAGTAGGGTTAAATATCCTCTTTGTTTTTAGAAATATGTCAACTTTTCGTTTTAATCTCTCTAAAATTTTCCTTCGACTTTTAATCTCTATAAATTTTTCAATCACCACTTTTGGTTCTTGTTTTTAAATCAATCCATGTGTAACATTTATATTTTTAATGAAATTGTGTAGAATATTGTAAAACTCTCTCCAAAAAAAATAGATTTTTTCAACAAAACATGTATTAATGAATTTTTAGCCGTCAAAAATATAAAAATTCATATTTAATTCATGTATTATTAAAAAATTCTTTTTTTTTAGAGATTCTTATAATATTATAAAAATTTTGTAAAATTTTATTTAAAGATATGAACTCTACGTAAGTTTTCTTAAAAAGAGGAACCAAAAATGAAGATGAAAAAAAAATTAGGACTAAAAACTGAAGAAATTTTTTAGAGGGATTTAAAACAAAAAGTTTGTATATTTATAGAGACCGGAAACATATTTAAGTATAATGATAGTTTTTGAAAGCACAAAAGAGTATAATGATGTTGATGACTTGATCACTTTAAACAACCAGTAAATATTCTAATTTGTAAGACTATAAATATTATTTAAAAAGTCAAACTAGATTGCAAGAAATTAAATTTTGACAAAAAGTAATCTTAAGATTAAAATTTTCAAAAGTTGCTCTACTTGTAAATTTTAATACATTCAAATGTACATACAAGTTGTCATGTATTTGGAATCTTAATCATAAAAACCCTGATATAATTTATATATCCATCTATTTACATGCAGTTCTTTGGCAAAGCAGGATTCCCATGTCCAAGTAGAAGAAACCCTTCTGATCATTTCCTACGCTGTATTAATTCTGACTTTGATGCTGTCACAACTACTATGATGACCTCCGGGAGGACACATGTATATAACAATTTCTCATATTTATTATTAACCAATTCTCATGTTCTATAATAATTTGTTCCTTCAGAACACACATAACATTTTTGTCCCTTAACATTATCACTTCCTTCCAAATATATTTATATCTCACTATCTCCTCTGTTAATTCTTTTGAATGCAGGAACCAAAAACATTGGCATCATCAACAATGAACTTATCAACAGCAGCAATCAAAGCAATACTCATAGAGAAATACCGTTGGTCAGAATATGCAACTTGTGCAAGAGCAAAAATCAAACAAATCTCAAACTTTGTAAGTAGCCCTTTACTCATAGGATATTGTTATTCAAACATGAACATTTTATATGAAAATGTAAAGGCCAAGGAATCATTTTAATTACAGGAAGGACATGATTATGAAAGTAAAAGCAAGAGTCAAGCCAAATGGTGGAAGCAACTATCAACTTTGACTCATAGATCTTTTGTGAACATGTCTAGAGATGTAGGGTACTATTGGATAAGGTTAACAATCTATGTTGCCTTATCTTTGTGTGTCGGAACAATCTTTTATGACGTTGGATCAAGTTATAACGCCATTCTTGCAAGAGGAGCATGTGGCGCTTTTATATCGGGTTTCATGACATTCATGTCCATAGGAGGATTCCCATCATTCATAGAGGAAATGAAGGTATCAAATCAAATGTTGCGCAAACGCTGATTCTGTCGTCTCTAACATATAGTGACGGAATTAAAGACATGTTTTATTCTGTCTCTAATTCTTGTCTTGTGCAGGTCTTCTACAAAGAAAGGCTGAATGGATATTATGGAATTGCAGTATACATTCTGTCAAATTTTCTCTCTTCATTTCCTTTTATAGCAGTGATGTCATTTGCTACAGGGTCTATAACATATTACATGGTTAAGTTTCGTTCCGAGTTTTCGCATCTTTTGTATATCTGTTTGGATCTTTTGGGTTGTATAGCTGTTGTGGAGAGCTCAATGATGATTATAGCTGCATTGGTTCCCAACTTTCTTATGGGATTGATAATAGGAGCAGGTTATATTGTAAGTGTACCATCGGCCTTTATATTTTGAGAAAAAAAAGATATGTAGCGTCAGTGTAAACTAGTTTTATACCAACGTCTAATAGAAATAGAGTATTTAATAGTTATCTTTAAAAGATGGTTATAAAATAGGCCTACATGGCAGGATGGTGAGTTCCTATTAGATGAAGGTGTAAAAGTATTTTACACCATCATCGCATAGCCACTAAACTCAAATCATCAGATCATTAAAAACATTTGACTTTAATCATAATTATCTTTAAAATCACATATATGATTGACTATGATTTGATGACAGTGTAGAACTTTTTACAATAACGGTGTATAAAAATTAAACTCGATTATGGTTGCTAATGTAAAACATATATGTGTACAGGGTCTTATGATGATGACTGCTGGCTATTTCCGGCAGATTCGTGATCTTCCCAAATTCTTCTGGCGTTACCCTATTTCATACATCAATTATGGAGCATGGGGATTGCAGGTAAATTCAGGAGTATCAAAATTCTCAAACTATATAGGAAAGAAAATCCGAAGCACACGATCAAAAGGATATGAAATAACGACTTAAGTATCGATTTGCAAACACTTTAATTAAGAACTTATTGAATAAGTACTTATCATATATGGATTCATGTATAAATCGTTTCTACTATCAAAGAGAAAATGAGGGTAAACTCCTCATAAACTTTGTCTATTTGACTTCTTCTATAAGCTATAATTGGGAGTTTATACAAATTTTAAGACATTACAAAATATTTTTTATAAACACTTACAATTGATGTGTTTGTATGACATAACCTTAGTGATTATGGGGAATGCAGGGAGCTTTCAAGAATGATATGATTGGGATGGAGTTTGATCCTAAAGAACCTGGTGAGCCAAAACTGAAAGGAGAAATCATCCTCAAAACATTGCTTGGAATGAAACTTGATTATTCAAAATGGTGGGACCTAGCTGTGGTCATCTTCATCCTCATGTTGCATAGAGTTATTTTCTTTTTCATTCTCAAATTTAAGGAGAGAGTTGTACCTTTCCTTCACAGTATCTACACAAAGCAAACACTGCAACGTATCAAGAAGCGGGCTTCATTCAGGAAAACGCCATCGTTCGCTTCCAAGAGACACCAACCATTGCATCCATTGTCTTCTCAAGAGGGTCTCAACTCTCCATTTCATTAGAATTGCATTGTTTCCTGATACAAATACATAAGATTCACATACCATATACCACAATACTTATTTTATATTATAGTTGACATGAATAAGAAACATGGACACACAATGCTATGGTTACTTACGGTTCATAAGAACAAGGATGTGATTTTCCTAAATCTTAACACACTATATATTTCATCCCCTACATGAATAAATGGTGTCCAGGTTTCAACAGCGACAAATTTAACTTTTCTTTCATTGGTGTTGAATGCCAAGGAAGAACAATCAAAGAACGTCTTAATTGTTAATAACTTTTCACTATTTTTCACATTTTTGCAATACTGTCCATGTGTGTACCAGAGTTCCTGTTCTGCAACTAACAGTGAGCAATTGGCAATTCTTATATCAAGGCAAGTAGGCAACTGTTGCATTCCCCTGGTGATATCATTTCATCAGGAGCCTGATCTTAATTATATCATATGAATTAGCTCGATAGTTATCAAAAAATGATTCATGCATTTGTGACTTTAAAATAGATATGGCAAAAATATCCAAAAGGTGAAAAGGACAATGCCAAACAAACTACAAAATATCTGAGTAGACCTCTGAAAATTATAATTTTCCCTGAATATAATTAATAATATTAAGAATTCTCTCCTTCATAAGTTAACGCCACTAACCTAGTCATTTGTAAATCAATTTAATTTAATATCAACTAAAATTACAGCAGAATATGAACCCATCCATCTGTGCAGCAAAAAATACTTGGCAACAAACTGTAGCCCATATTACACTTAAGATTTCTTCTCTTCCGCCTCTTCATCTGATTTCTTCTCATTCGACTCTTCATCTGATTTCTTCTCCTTCGCCTCTTCCTCTGATTTCTTCTCCTTGGCCTCTTCGTCTGATTTCTTCTCCTTCGTCTCTTCATTTAATTTTTGCTCGTATGACTCTCCATTTGATTTCTTCTCAGTTAATTCTCCATTTGATTTCTTCTCAGTCGACTCTCCAGTTGATTTCTTCACAGTCAACACTCCATTTGATTTACTCTCATTCAACTCTCCATTAGATTTCTTCTCAGTCAAAGCCCCATTTTCAACTTGATTGTCAAAACCATGATGAGGAACTTCAACCATTGGCTTGGGAATTGGCCGTTCATTGAAATCATGAGGAAAAAATTCGAAGTCCGGACCAAAGTTGAACTTAACTGTGCAGTTTTGTTCATGGGGAAGAGTATACATTGAAGCAGCAGGATAGTAACGACCGCCATAGAGGTCTTTGAAAGCTACACCTTGACATACACCATTTTTGAAGAAAGATATCTCACTTCCTGCACAGAAAAGAGAATATTGGAAACCAATTGAATTTTCACTCCATACTCAAAATACAACTTACAGCAAAGGAAATTTAATAGTTGTTCTGTAAGCAAGGGATATAGTTGTTCAATGGTCATAAACAACATTTCAATTGTAGAGGTATGAAGAGCTTATGAAAATAGTTAACTGTATTCTGTAAATTGTTTTCAGCTTATTTCACAGGTGGGGTTTACTATACACACAACACAAATTTGTGCACAAGAAGCAAGAATCTTTGTAAAACAATAATAGCCATTGATATAATATTAAAAAATGTGAATGGCCAGGATTTAACATTGGCACCCTGCTAATGACTTTTTGGTTGATAAGTTAAAAAAAAAATCTGACCCCACCAAAGCATTATCTTATGACTTTTGTGTTTTGGACTTTACATTTATGTTGGCCCGAAGACTTAGATTTAAATTGGATTTATGTTGATAAATTTTCCACCACCAAATATGCAACTAAATTTTCCAGGTATTTTGGGCACAGCTGGTTGGTTCCTGTACAGGATTGAACACGTGAATGTGATGTTTGAGTTGATTTTCGTTATTCCAGCTGAGAATAGGCCATAGCTAAAGGACTGGATTTTGAATTGCAAAAAGAGAGAGATGTAATTAGATGAGGCATGCTTTGGTTCTTGTTTTGATTGATTTAAAACAAAAACAAAATCAACAATGGAAAAAATAAATAAGAAAACTTTGGTGCTTTGGAACATAACTTACTATCACAAGCAATTAAAAATTTGCATAGTCCAATTAAGCCATTTTTTTTTTTTGGTGAATAGCCAAGATTCTTCAATGTACCATGTTAACTCTACAACACAAATCACAAATAAAACAACCCACATCTAAGATGAATCATCTTTCCCTGTTTCATTAAAAGTGTGAAAGTAGCACAATTAGTCAATTATTTTGATTTTCTTAAGAATTAAAGACACAGCAATGAAATGGGACTATAGAAACACGATAAATTTAAAATCCAGATCTAGATAGAGGAGGAAGACGGGAAGAGGAAAAGAGAGGTAGGTGTCAGGAGATAGTGATGAAGGAACAAGATCTGACGAAGGATTCACTATAGTGTACCAATGAAGGGAAGGAAAGAAGGAAATAAGATGTTGAAGAGATTGGAAGGGAAGAAGGAAACAAGTTGATGAAAATGGAACTGCTAAATGTGTGGTCGCTGCTGAGTGATTGTTTAAACGGGGGTGTATTTCTCAATGTGAGGTGTGTTAGTAAAATAGCCCTTCATTATTTTCAATTAAAATATGTTCTGTTTTTTCTTTTGGTTTTCTTCCAGCAGGTGGACAACCGACAGGTGGCATTAAAAGATAAATTCGTGTATCATACACAAATTTGTGTAGTGTGCATAGTAAATGCCACCTATTTCACAACCTTTCTAAAACAAGTTAAGCAACTTACGGAAGCAGTTCATATACGGTTCAAAGCAGAATTTTTCTCTCATTTATTTTATAACTATAGAAACATGTACATAAGCAATTAAGAAAACAAGCGCCCAATTAAGTTCTGTACCTAAATGCACCCTATATATTATGACTAATGGGCTTTGACAGTTTACACTTTTCCACGCTATTGAGGTACCATCCCAAGCAATCAATGGTGAGCACCCCCTAACTTCCAATAATGAATATTCAGATTAAGGAACTCAATGGGCCAGTCCATACAGGGCTTTGCCATGGTTTCAATTGGCCCCCCGCTAGTGGATGGTGGGATTGGTTCCCCGGACTAGTCGGTCCTTGGGCTGGATACCGAGTTTCTGAAAAAGATTAAGGAATTCAAATTGCTACATACCCTAAGATAGAAATGCGGCAGCAGCATTGCCCATAGAATCAAATTACGATCACCTTTGCATATTGTATTAGTGGTTTTACTGTCTGACAACTCTAACCACCAGTCAAAAATGCATGGGACGCTTAGATATCTCACTTATAAAAAAATAGCATGCCCATGACTAAGCCAACCAATATACTTAGAGAATTTATCGATGAAATAACACAGCATTCAGTAGATTTAAATGTATTATGATTTGAAAAAATATTAAAAAGCGAAAAAATATATTTTGAAGAAATTTCCTCATCTGCCAATTGCGCCCTCACCCCCAACATACGGTTGCCAAGTTTTAGTTCTAGATGGTGTTTTCATAATCCTACCCAGTCATGGTACATATGTTTTGAAGAAATAGAAAACCTTTTGGTCACACTTCTATCTCATCTCTATTGCAAGTTTCTTGGATGTAAGGGGTGGAAGCTTTTGGACATAGTCTCTCATCTTCTCTCTCAAGTCTTGTTTGAGTCTCTCATCTTTGCTCTCAAGTCTTGTTTGAGTCTCTCTATTGCAAGTTTCTTGGATGTAAGGGGTGGAAGCTTTTGGACATAGTCTCTCATCTTCTCTCTCAAGTCTTGTTTGAGTCTCTCATCTTTGCTCTCAAGTCTTGTTTATGTCTCTCTCTCTCTCTCCCGTTCTCTCTGGATGCCGTAGTCTCTGTTTTATCAAATCTCAGGCGATGCTTATCTATGGGTGCAAAAAACATGTTTCTATTACATTCTTGTTCTTCATATAAGTAGTTAACGTCTTTTATTTGTGTTCTGCCGGTCCCAACAGTATGGATTTTTCGTCTGATGGAATTTCACAATATTTAGTCTCTACAAAGCACAGATACATGATACAATAGAGGCACGAAATGGTACATGAAACTTCAGAAAAACAAGAGGTGGCACATCCTAGATTCATTAATATGATAGGAAAGCAACTCAGCGGATGCTCTGCCAAGAAAGGAACTTGGGGCAGCGAAATAAGAAGAACACAGCAACTCAGATCAAAAACAGGCACCAGCAAATGCACAAGAGAACAGAGCATGAAAGGAACTTGGGACTTGTTGTGATGAGAGCACACGTCAATTGAGCAAGAAGTGTGTGCAAACCAGAGAAAAGATGACACCAGCAGATGCATGTGAGTGCAAGCCCTAGTTGGTGAATGGTGGGTCTATTTTGCTATGCAATGTGGTCCAGGAATGAGTGGTAAAGATTTATTTTTTGTGGGGGTGGGAGGGGAATATATGAAGGATAAAACTTACCTAAATTGCTATAGATATTGTTCCATCAGTCCTTCCACAAAAAACGGTTATTTTTCATCAACAGATATAATATGGAAGTTACATAATATACCTTTATATAGTATCGGTGAAGAACGGGACAACCTGGATTTAAGGAACATGACATAAGTTTTGTCCATATATGAATTGTATTTGGGACATCGCCATATCCTTAAGTGATGAGTCGCATAGGGAAATATTTTCAGTAAAGAAACATTAAAAGTAGTAACTGCGTACTTTCTAGACGAGTACCAGAATGGTTCATCGTTTAAGTGTTGGTAATGTCAGTTTTAGATATGTGTTAGACACTGGTACGTTTTCAATTATTTAAGTACATAGACTTCACAGGGTTTCACTAACAATAGAATTTAGACACACACATAACCAAGTTCACAATCAAGGAGCTATAAACTGTTTCTCAATCCAAATCTTTCCCATCCATAAAAAATTTAACTATTATCAGTATCTAACATCTACACTCTACTCTACATTTGATAATAATCACAAGGTATCAAATCAAACAAACATGCCCTGCAAATAATGTTCAAAATTCCAACATCAAAAACATAAAACAGCAAAGCAAAAACATAGAAACAAAAAAGCATATTTGAAGACTAACCAGGCACAACTTTAGGTGGATCTTCCTTAGCATCTGGATTATAAGCATACCGTTGTCCTTTATACCAAACCAAATTCTGATTTTTCGGCGCAAACTTATCTCCATCAGGCAAATTAATATAAAACCCAATAACATCACCTTCCCCATAACCCTCATCCCCATAATTCTCCCTCAAAGCCTTATGAATCTTACTCCCATCAATATCCCTATACCCAAAACTATTCCCATCATACCCAACAGGTGCCTGCAAATCACCCTTCTCCATTGTCCAACCCAACCGAGTATGTCCACTCTCCCCTAACCTCACTACCTTTATCTCAAAATACCAAGCTCCTTCCACTACCCCTCTTGTTGCCCTAACCATTCTATACCCTTTTGTGCTCCCTGCACTTAACCTATCCTCACTCAACTCAACTTTCTCCGCTTTGTAAACTTTCGATAAACATATCTTCATCTCCGGTGTATCATCGCTTTTGTCCGGAAACCTCTGAACCGGAGTTATCAGAACACTATCTTCTCCACCGTTTGTGTGGTTGTTATTGTTGGTGTTTGTGTTGTTGTTGTTTTTGTTTTTCTTCGATTTTTTCTTCGATTTCGTTGCCCATACATTGTTATTCTTTTTCTTCGATTTCTTCACTGTCGCTGTCCCATTAGCCGGTGTTGTTGTAGTCGGAATCGGCACAGCAGCAGCATTGTTAACCTCCGGCAATGAAATTGGTTCTTCCTTAACGGGGTTCAGAGAGGACAACTGCTTCTGCTTCTTCGGAAGCGGTTCTTCTTCATCTTCATCGGTTTTTTCTCTTTTCTGTTTCGGTGAATTCTTCTGTTCGGCAGAGTCGTCGGAGGGTTCATCGGAGGGATCGAGTTCAGATTTTCCGTCGTTGGAGGGAGTGGTGGTAGTGACAGGAGGCGCGTCTGTTAATTCCATTTCAACCACGGTGGAGGAAGCGGGTGGTCCGACGGGGGTTGCGGTTGTTGTTGTGACGGTTGAAGGTTCTACCATTTCTTCATCTTCTTCTTCGTCTTTGTATGTGGCTTGAAGTGTATCCATGGAAATTAGGGTTTTGAGTGCAATCGGAGAGATTCAATTTGAAAAGCGAGGGGTGCTTCCGATGAGAGAAGAAGGAGGAGTGAATAGAGAATAGAAAAATCAAGAGTGGTGAAAAGTGAAAATTGGATAATTTATGTGTGGGTTTGGGTATTTACTTTAAGCCCAATTTTGTATGTTTGTCCAACACTAAAAATGCACTTTCTATTAGCACCACACTTTGTGCTAAGATTAAAAAAAACATTTCCTTTTTGAAAATAAAAGATTGATACACATTCCTACAAAGTGTTTTCATATTAATAATTTTATATGATACTGGTAACATACATGTGGTTCCGCATGGGTTCGAGTTGTGTCGCCTGTTATAAATAGTTTGTGTTTGTGTCAAGTCATAGAACGAGAGTGGTTTATACGTCTGCAACTGTACGGGTGTATCGTCGTAATAAACTTGTGTATCTCAAGGTTACCTTTTTCATCTAAGTGTTTAACTATATTAGTTTTGATTTTTGAGCATTTGATGGTTGATTTTGGTTTCAAAAATATAATATATAAAAGCGCTTTGGAATCATTAGAGTTCATCACTACAATGAACATTTCCAAATCATATTCCTTTCTAACGTCAGGAGAACTCGTTGCCTTAGGATGAGGTAACTCTAAAATATCATATGTTATCTTTCAGACAACAAAGGGAATGTCTTACCAACATAGTTTCATATTCCCATGGTTTATACGTTGGTAAGACCCATTAAGTCATATTACTCCTTTTGTCCAAACAACCAGGGGCGGCGGCACCCCCTAGCTAGTCTGGGCATTAGTTCGAGCTCAACTGCTACTTTCTTTGTATCATCTTCTAGTCATGCCTGCAAAATTAGGGAACTAAATTTGACCTGTGAGTATACGCTTACTCTGAACAAAATTTCAATTTTGCATGTTTTGGTTGAAAAATTAAAATAAATTGAAACGACTTCGAAATGCTATGAAACTTTACAGATCCTTTTTATGTATTTTTATAGATGTCTCTACAAATAATGAGCTCAAAATTTGATTTATAGATCGAGATTTCCGTTGTTTTATTTTTTTAGTTTTTGACACTTTAAAAATTCATAATTAATTTGTCGTTTGTCGAAAATTTATAATATTTTGTGTAAAGCCATATTTTAACGTTCTTAACACGCCATATTTTAACGTTCTTAACACGCCATATTTTACGATTAATTTTTTGCCCAAGCTCTATAATTTTCCTATTCTGCCTATGCAAACAACCTTTAGGCTTTTCTCATCCTTCGAGAACTTTGTCTAGCCCTATGGTTCTAGCAACTACCTTAACCTTTTGGTAACTTGGTCGATGCCTAATATTTCAGTGAATTATTGTGTAACGATCACTCAATCTCTTTGTTATCAACTTCAACTTTTGTTACCTCATTGATAACATCATTAGTCTCAAATGATTACATCTAATGATTGTTTGATCTTTTTTTTATATCAATCTATTGATTATTCAAGCTGTAACAATCTTACCATAATTTGTTTTAAATTCACACAAGAAAAAGAAAAGAAATGGATTATGGAAAATTCGTCATAAAACTACTTTCCATGATCCCAAGATATAAGAGAGACTGCTCACTCATCACAGTAATGATTTTCATAATAAAATAAAGAAAACAAAGAAATAAAAACAATGCACTTTATTGAAATAGCAAGACAAATTACAAGAGTTTTCTTCCAAGTTCCACAAAGAAAAACAAATAAAATTAAAATCTTAAGGTTGTTACGACTATAACCCCTAGTTTTAAGTGGTCGTCACAACCATTAAAATCAAGGCTTTAATCTTTTGGTTTCATTGCTTCTTTGGTGACGGTTTTGGAAGTTTTTGTTATAAATTATTAAGTGTTGATGAGTAATGTTCCACTTCTTGGTCGTTGGAAGATGTCTTCATTGCTCCATTAGTTGGTTTGGTCAACAAGTTTTCAACCTTTCAAGTGTTTTCTATCTTTTTGCAACATTTGCTCATATTCCTCTTAAATTATCTATTTACTATAAACAAAAGGAAAATGTGGTAAAATGAAAATAAACCTTAAATAAATATTTTAATACATTGGCGTAACTTTCTTTATTGAATGAGGATCATGATGGCATACTCGAGGCGGATGCAATCATTAGTTGTGTGCCCGTGACACATATGAAATCATTTCCTATATCTTATGCTTATATTGAGTCTTAATATTGTCTGACTTAAAAAAGACTAATTAGATCTTATTATAAAGATTAATTTTTGACTACGATATTTGCACCTTAAATTCAGTCAATCAAATTATGTTAAACTATAAATGAGTTGATATTAGAAAGGAACAAAGATAGGCATATTAAGTCAAATGTCTTAATAATCTTTTATGTATGGAAAAATGTCCTAATAATACCGAATTCGATAAAAAAAAAAAAAGTAAAATCTAACTACTCATAGTTCCATTCAGAGATTAGAGTCATATTTTGAAGAATAATTTGTCTTAATAATGCAACTCATAGTCTTTTAAACAAACCGATTCAACAATCAGGTTGTTGGCAACAATAATGAGTGGTGTCAGTCTTATTATATTATGGTCTATAGACTACAGATCAAGAAATTGGTAACTCACCTCACCACCGGTCGCGGGCGAGCACATTAGATACAGAGTTTGACTTGCTTTGCCACGCGTATAAGGGCACTTTTCCCACCAAAAATGGAACTCCAAGTCAAACTCGTTGTGCTACATATGTCAATATAATAAATACTACTTATAACTAATTGTTTTTGATCATGACTATAATTAAAATTTAAGTTCTTGCTAAATAAATTTTTAAAAAATTATTAATAAATTAATATTGGCAACGTTATCATGGTAATAAAAACCGAAAATTAATTTTTTTTAAGGTAGGTCTAACACCGTTAAAGTTGGTGTCAATGTGAATTAACAAAACTTGTTACGGACAGAATTGATTTTAACATAATTAATTTTGTCAAAATTGAGTTAAATAGAATTGATTTATGTTTGGATGTAATAATACATAATTGATTAAACAAAATGAATGTTGTTTAGATAATTTTGATCAGAATTGTTCTTGAATGTATAATGATCAAAATTGATGAAGGGCAACAAAAGGATAAAAAAATTGATGAAGGACAATGTTGAAAAGTAATCAGTTGTAATAAATAAAGAATAAAATTGAATGCATAATCGATTCAACCAAATTCAAAAGCTAGGATTCCAAAGAGAATTTTTTTTTGAAAAGGAAGATTCAAAGAGAATTGTTTTTGGATATGAAAATTGGTTTTGAATAGCTGAACCAAGCATGTGTAAAATTACTTTTTTCACATATGACTTATGATATTGTGGAAGCACTTCTCGACCGGGAGAAGCAGAACCAAACAAGCACATAAGAAATTAACTCCTCTAAAAAAGACTACTACTACAAGAATTTGTTTTTTTTTTATATTAAGATTTTGATTTCAAATCTAATTTTATGAATACTAAAATTTAATCCATATCATTATTTTTATTTTATTGATAATCTATATATTTATCTTTTAACTGCACTAGAATTATTTTATAAATAAAAATTGGGCTTAATTGCACTTTCCCCCCCTATCCTTTGCTAATTGTGCGATTTTGCACCCCCTTTTTTTTTGAGCGATTTTGTACCCCATCTTTTGCCAATTGTGTTTTGTTCAAAATCAACATTAAAAGAGGAGAAAGGGGGCAAAAGATGGGGTGCAAAATCGCTCAAAAAAAAATAGGGGATGCAAGATCGCACAATTGGCAAAAAGATAGGGGGCAAAAGTGCAATTAAACACGAAGTTCCATCTAACCAGAAAGGGGGCAAAAAGATGGGGTGCAAAATCGCTCAAAAAAAAAGAAGGGTGCAAAATCGCACAATTAGCAAAATATAGGGGGAAAATGTGTAATTAAGCCATAAAAATTGTATCATTGTTTACTACCACTTCTTTCATTCATTATACGTTCACATGCATAAATAAAAGTGTCTGAGTTCAAACATCAATGATGACATTTGACCTAACAAATTTGGCATTTTTTTTTAGCATTTTAAACTGTTTTTTTTTTTTTACAATTTTTTTAAATGTGTTATTATTTTTAAACTGTGCTATTATTATCATTATTGATTGCAACCAAAAAAAATATCAATTTTTAATAAAAGAAGACTAAAATGTAGATTTTTTTTTTAAAAAAAAAAGACTAAAATGTAGATTTCATCCTCCTAATTTGGTAAGATCTTAATTTTGGTTTTTTATTTTTATTTTTAATTACAATTTTGGTCCTCAGTTTTTTTTACCAAACTACATGTTGAGCATTCAATTTGATAACGTGACAATAAGTTGTTCACCATCAACCCCTTGTATTATTTCAATTGACTCATTTTTTAATCACCCTATTGATTTCTCGCGCGCCTTATTTTGTTCAGATTATACAATCCGAACGGCATAAAAACCTCTCAAATATGTTAAAACATTTCGAATTTTAGAATTTGAATAGGACGCGCGAGAAACTTATAAGGTGGAAAAATAATGACATTTTTTTATTACAAGATGTCGAAGTTCAAAGAGAAAAGCTATAAATTAATCAAACGTGGAGTAGCTACTCCACTCGGGCTAGCTCATAAACAAGCCTCCTCTTGAGTAGGACAATGCTCGTAATATATCAAAGAAAAACCTCAAACAATAATTATATTTGTGAAAACATCTCAACAATTAGCCCTTCATTTTCATTCCATACTATCACCTACCTAATATATTGTCATGCCATCAAATTAAACTCAATATCAAGAGGCGATAAAAAATTTCAAAACAGATACTAAAATTGCGCAATTAAAAATAAAGACAAAATTATGGTTTTGCTAAAATAAAGACTAAAACCGAACTTAAACCTAAAAAGAAAATAACTTAAGAGTATGTGAATTTGATTTCTAGATTCAGATTTTTTTTTATGAACCAAAAAAAATATCTCGCAATAATAATAAAATTAAATTTGCCTAATATTTCAACAAAGTATTTTTTGGTTTTGGACCATAAACAAAGCAACAAACATAAGTGAATCTAAACTCATACACACAATCATAAAGGTTAGCTCAAATTTAATCTAACCTAACAATATCGATATTGTCATTTCAACTATCTTTATATATATATATATATATATATATAAAAGACCTACTAGAAAACTAAATGTGAAAATCCCACTATATATTGGCTTGTTCCATTCCGTGTGTAAATAACAACAATGTTGAAAGCAACGTGTTCTTTTGTCTGTGTCTTGTGAGAATAGTGCATTATAAAAGAACATAAGAGAGTAGTAGGAGTAGTATATTGCAAGGTCAAAAACCTCCCTCCCACAAAGAAAGAATTGGTTTGGTAGTTAGTTGGTATAACACAGACCATTTCCCTATTCCCTATTCTCTCTTCTTCCATGGCACCTCCTCACAAGCTCAATTCTCCCACGGTAATTCTTCTTAATTCTCTCTCTCTCTCTCTCTCTCTCTCTCTCTCTCTCTCTCTCTCTCTCTCTCTTTTCTTCATTTCATTTCAATTTTCAACTCTTTATACAACTAGGGTTTTTCTTTATTATTATCATTATGTTAATTACCCTGCCAGGATTTATCTGTGTTTTTGGAATCATCTACTGTTACAACATATCAAAATTCAATTTTTTTTTTTAATTACAACAAAATGGGCAGGCTCAATTTTGACTTAAGACTTCATTTTTACTTTGATTCCCTAACTGCTTATTAGCTTTTGTTAATTACCGTGCTATGATTTATCTGTGTTTATTTGCAACATATCAAAATTCAATTTTTCAAAATTTGAAAATAATGGGCATGCTCAATTTTGACTTAAAACTTAATTTTTACTTTGACTCCAAACTGCTTATAGGATATGATCAGTCTGATGGTGCGGACTTTGGACCTTGGACTGTGCTCTAAGGTCTCAGGTTCGTATCCTTCTGGTGCCAATTTCCGTGGGATAGTCCATAGCTTTGACTTTAATTTGGTTCCCCGCTAGTGGACGGTGGGATTGGTCTCGGATTACTCGGTCCTCGGACCGGATACCGAGTAAAAAAAATAAATCAAGTGTTTTGTGGGAAGAATGGACTCTTAGAGTGTGTTAGTTACTTAATAGTTCTGCTAATTTATCTTCTTTTTTTTTTTAAACTGTTGCATATTAATTTACTGTTTCTTTGAGATGCAGTTTCACAATATGTTAGTATTAGGTTATTATGTTACAAGTTTGTATTTTGGTTTTTCTGATTTAGTTCATGGAACAGGGAAATTCGAGTGTGACGTCGCAGCCTGAGAATGGTTTTATAAGTTCATATTCTCCATTTTCTGAGAAAGCAGTGCAAGAGCTTCTTCAATTACCAATCCAGGGTTCTGATGACCATCTTATAGAGTTCTCTGAATCTTTAAGAAGTATGAAAATGATCATATTTTGTTAGAAATTATTAATAATATCAACTGCAACAAAATATGTGATCTTTGATAACAGAGATCTTTGTGTCCTTATTTTGTCTTGAAACTCCTTCTTCTAGCCGTCGCAAAGACCCTTAGGAAAGTTGCTGAAGGAAAAGCTGCTGCTCAAGCTGAGGCTGCTGAATGGAAACGTAAATATGAGTTGGAGCGGACACGGAATCTGCAGATCGAAAATAAAGGTTCGAATAATTGAATTACTATCACTTCAATGATTGATTTTGTATGTTGTGCTTTTCTATTCTGTTACAGTCGATATTGTGGGAGAAACAAGAAAATTTGTCATATGACTTTTACTTAATTCCAATGCCGCTTGCTATTAAATTGTCGATTTCCGTTCGATTTATTCTTTTTTATTGCTTCCGTTTATTCATTTCAATCATTTACGTTTCTGTTACTTCTGATTTTATGTTTTTTTTTTTTCGGTATTAATGCAAAATTGCTTATAGGTATTTTATCATTGTCTGCAATCTCTGTTTAATTCAATGCAACTTTTGTCGATTAGTGCTTAGAGTTCAAGTTCTTGTAGTTCTATTTCATCGTCTTGTGGTCTATCGTCTGAAAATGATTTTATGGCTTCATTTTAAATAAATACATAAACCGTTAAAATCTTTCATTTCTTCTAGATAATGAGTGTTTCATTTGTCCATTTTTTTTCTGACCTTCTCGCCTTTTTCCGTTGAATAGTCCAAGTACTCGCACTTACTTGGCACAATCTTTTCTTTTAGGTCTACATCTTTCCTGAATATTGAACTACCATCTAAACTGCTAATGTGTTTTCTGTCTATTTGTCAACTTCTTGAGTTTATAATATCTACTCCCTGGATGTTTTTACTACAGGAAAATCATGCCTTGAGCATCGGGCTGATCTTGATGACGTGAAGACAAATAACTCCACCAAACAAACGACATTATATAAAGTTGAAGCTAACGGGCAGTCTGAAGAATGTTATTCAAGGAATGGTATTTGTTCCCATGACGTCCTTAGGGACGGAAACCCCGGTTCTGATTCCAAGATGCTCAGAAAGGTATTTTGTAAATTCCTTATTGAAGCAAAATATGTTATTATGATCAATTTTGTTGCAGCAAGATTCCCCATTGGTACTCTTAAATATTTTTCTCTGATGTACATGTGTGGTCTACACATGTGTAGCCCTTTTATTGATGTTTGTCGCATTCAAACATCCGTAAGACTGAGCAGATCACTGTGCCGAACAGCACAAGCTGTCGAGCCTTATGTCATTAAAAACAATCGAGAGATATAAGTGGATAAATGTAGATGTTATTACCGATACAATATTATATAGTAATTACTATTGAATTATATGCATCTCTTTCCGATGACTGTGCAAGTACTGTCGTGTTTTGAGGAATCCGTCCTACCAAAAACTAATCCATACCCTCATGGTAATTAGCTATATTTGTTGTGCTTCTTTGATAATGTAAAAATTACCAATTCAACATTACTGTACCTGACTTATTTATTGAGGCAGGCTTCATTTAAACTTCAATGGTGCTGCAAAGGCGAGCAAAGTGATCAGCATAAGCATGACATTGTCTCTTTTGAAAGAGGAAACATAACCACAGCAGAGCGCAGTAGTAAGCAGGTATCTCTTTTATTATTGAGGAGGAATTTACTTAATTGCTTCAAAAGTTATTTTGCTAGCATTATATTTTCCTTGTGCTAGCATTATATTTTCCTTCTATTGTACACACATGTGTTGTGCTCTAATTGATTTGTCATCTTTATTCCAGATCTCTTTGAAATGGGAGTCATCCCCACAGACGGTGCTCATATTGACCAAACCAAATTCGGATTCAGTTAAAATTCTGTGTGCTGAAATGATTAGGTGTGTATCTCAATAAATTGTTTGCTATCATTTTCATATCTTCCAAAGTCAAGTTTTATTCCTTTTACTTATGATATGATGCTGACTCGAGCCTTAGACTCTTCGCAAAATAATGGAAGATGTGTAATGGAATTTAGACAAGAGAGTTCGCAAGCTTTTTTGTTTCAACTTCCAACTGCTGCAGCTCTCTTTCATCTTTCTTTCTTAATTGTTGTTAAGAGCACTCTGCTTAATATAAAAGCCAAGAGCACTCTGCGCTTTGAGATTGTAATTCATTCTGTATGAAGTTGGTGTGTGTTACTGAAGATTGTTTCATTTCTAGTTTTACATTGTATTAAACGTCTCATTATTTTGTATTTCCATCTATCCTCAGCTTTTGTATCCTTCCAAGTATTTGTCTTTAGTATAAATATATAACATGAAAATTTTCTTTTTAATTTTACCTTTTTGCTTCATGTCAACCCTTGGTTAATTGGTATTTATTTTTTTTTTATCATTCCCAGATGGTTGAGGCAGCATAAGAAACTACAAGTATATGTGGAACCACGTGTGAAGGTCGATCTTCTGGAGGAGTCATCATACTTTAACTTTGTAGAAACATGGAGTGAGGGTAAGCAATCAAATATTTGATGTCATAAAAGGATAATCTTCACATGATGTACTTCACAAAGTTGCGCAGCTTCAGCCTGTGCGTCAATGTTATCTTTCGATGTATTGCCACTAGAGCTGTTTTTTCTAGTGCTATATTTGAGGATCCATTGCACCTGAGAATCTTGTGTAGATATACACTCTATGAATCTCTTGTGAAAATAAACAAAACAGTGAATGGCCAAAGAAAGTTTACTGTTTACTCCTTGTCTGTTTTAAGATAATGAATTTCACTTCATGCATAGTGTAGTATCTTGTATTATCTTTTTAGTTAACTATCTGATTATAGCGATCATTGTAATTGTTTATGTGCATCAATTTTTTGCTTGTAGATAAGGAAATTTTGAGGCTGCACACTAAAGTTGACCTTGTGATAACTCTTGGAGGAGATGGCACTGTCCTATGGGTATGTGAAATTGTTTTAAAATATCCTATTGAATGGCAATAGTCTAACTTTCTAGGTGAAACTTGTTGATTTTGTCATCTAATATATAGTTAGAAGCGACAGAAGCATTTGCATAAATTTAAGAGTGAACAAAAGAGGAATTTGCGCACCAGTTCACCACAAGTAACTAACTCTTTTATATTTCCGTTACTTATCCAAACCACTGTTGAAGGTTACACTTTTTTGTACCGCAGATCTGTTTTACTGTGAACAGTATATACTGCTAAATACTTTTTTCAGTGCGAACAATTCTATGCATTGAGATAAATATGTGGTAGATTAAAAACCATGTTGAAGGAAGTCCAAATCATGCATATACATAATTTATCAAATTACTTTTAACTATTTATTCAAACTAATAGATTGCTGAAAACTATTTGATTCCTGGGCACTTAAGTAAATGATGTTGATTTCTTCATCGAAATTAGCACACTCATGATTTTTTTAAGAAATGTGCATAACCTTAAAGGACATTTAACATGAGATGGAGGAAGTAACATTTTTAATCTTGGGTTTTCGTCCTTTTTTATTTTTGGAACTTCAACTTCCATGAATATGATGATTGCTGGACGAAGGTTGAGCTGCCATCTCTGGTCAAAATATATTTTTGGCTTTGGAGTATTCATTTTGTTAAAGTTTGGTTACTAAGTCTACTACTGTAGTTTATTTTACATTACTTAACCGGTTATCCTAATATATTGCTTTGTGATATCGATATTAACTTTTCGTGTTCGAAATGTGCAGACAGCATCTATGTTCAAAGGACCAGTGCCTCCTATTGTCCCCTTTTCTTTAGGATCTCTTGGATTTATGACTCCTTTCTGTATCCTTCAACTTCACATAAATGTATATTATCTACTTTTATTGATTAATATCTGTTTGCATTTCTATTGGAATCTGAACTTAACCTTCCTTCAGATAGTGAAAATTACAAAGAGTGCCTTGAATCAATTTTAAAGGGCCCCATTAGTATTACATTACGGCACCGTTTGATATGTCATGTTATACGAGATGCAGCTAAAAATGAATTTGAAACTGAAGAACCTATACTTGTTCTAAACGAGGTTACTATTGATCGTGGTATATCATCTTACCTCACAAATTTGGAATGTTACTGTGACAACTCCTTTGTCACACGTGTGCAAGGGGATGGATTAATTTTATCTACAACATCTGGCAGTACTGCATATTCTTTGGCAGCTGGAGGATCAATGGTCCATCCTCAGGTACTTTCTTGAAGAGCTTCTTATTCTTGTGACTTTATTCCTGAATTTAACTCATATTTTCTGATTGACAATGAATGTCTCGATCCGTAAATTTTAATATCTACAATATCAATGAACTACTTTTGTATTATTACAAGTTTTTCCTGGAACCCGTTGTTTTGCTGTTTACATGTTATGGCTCTCATTCTTTTTGACCTCGTGTTACTGGATGATACCTTAGATCGTATATTTTTTTTACTCACAAGATATTTACATGGAAATTCTGGTCAGTCTTTCTATTAAAGTTGCTTTAACCTTACAGTTTTAGTGTCATAATTCAGTTCATGCCGTGTTCTATCAATATACTCCTCCTGTCCTCCATCTAAAACTCCGTCTTCAAATCTGCAGGTTCCGGGTATTTTGTTTACGCCAATTTGCCCACATTCCCTATCTTTTAGGCCACTGATATTACCAGAGCATGTGACTTTACGGGTGCAAATACCGTTCAATAGTAGAGGCTCTGCATGGGCGTCATTTGATGGCAAAGACAGGAAACAGTTAGCACCAGGAGATGCATTGGTTTGCAGCATGGCACCCTGGCCTGTTCCTACGGCTTGTCATGGAGATTCTACTAGTGACTTCTTGCACAGTATTCATGAGGGCCTTCATTGGAATTTGAGAAAGACGCAGTCATCTGATGCTCCCCGTGAAGCATGACTATCTCACCTGTCTCTCTTTTTTATTGGCAGAAACTATACTTGGAAATTGACATGTCATTTGTGAAGATATACAAAACGGGGGTGTTGTAGAAACTATAGAAGCAGCTATAATTCAATGTACTTTTCTATCTTGTATTGTTGTAGTAATAAATAACTTTTTACATAGTCCATCGATGATGATGAAAATGTAGAGATTGAGCCGTGATATTGTAACTTAACTATTGAATCCATAAATTCTTACATTAATAAACTTAAGAGAGTATTTTCTCAAATGTTACTTTCTCTCCCAAGGTTACTTTTTGAAGTCAATGTTTTCTGCCCATTAACATACCTATGATCTTTGATTTATTTAAAAGATTATTGTCTAGTTAATTATTGGCCAAATACTTCCCCGGGTCCTTTAAGTTTCAAGTTTGTTTCAGATAGATCCTTTAAGTTTCTAAGGTTTCAGATAGGTTCTTTAAGTTTCGAGTTTGTTTCGGATAGGTCTTTTAAGTTTATAAGGTTTCAAATAGGTCTTTTAAGTTTCGAGTTTGTTTCAGATAGGTCTTTAACTTTGGCTTAACGGAGGTTGATAGAAAGGACCTATCTGAAACAAACTCGAAACTTAAAGGACCTATCTGAAACCTTATAAACTTAAAGGACCTATCCGAAACAAACTCGAAACTTAAAGGATCTATCTGAAACCTTGGAAACTTAAAGGACCTATGTGAAACAAACGTAAAACTTAAAGGACTCAGGAGGTATTTGGCCTTAATTATTCAAGAACCAGTTGTATAAAAAAATAATTTCAGACATCAACCTTACTAAACATGGAATCAATCAAAGTCAACTTGCAAAATATACTTGCTATCATAATTTTATATTTCAGAGATATGATAAAACATTAAGAAACCTTTTTCTGAACCAAAAAAAATATTGCTAACATGGGTGAGAGACTAATCCTCGTTCCAAATGGTGTGCTTGTCGCTAATATTTTCTTAGAAATACAAGCATATATGCTACAAGTTCAAACTTTTTAAATCCGTTGAATAATGTCTCAAGTACAAATTATGTTGACAAAGAATTTTGTTGGGAGAGAAGAACCCGTTTTGTGTGCCCCATAGGTTCTTCAACGAAGATTAACGAATGTAAAAACTTTGTATCAATAACACATCAGCACAAAACAAAAGAGTATAGTTGGAAAAATTAATCACCTACAAAATCAATAGATATTTTGCACTGATAATATGATAACAAAAATAGTTCAAAATCAAATCTTTTAACAAATCAAAATAACATAACATTTATAATGATAACCATTTGCAAACCAATGTCACCCAACTCTATGTCACCCAAGTACTATCCATCTATCTGACAAACCCTCCAAATTCAATACCATCTTTCCCTCTTGTAAGACAGATACAGGATTTAATCATGCTATTTGCAAATCATCCTACTTACACAGATTATGACCATTCACGTTTTATTCGCTAACATGACAATTTTTTTTTTAAAAGATGACAATGATATGCAATGAAGAAAAAAATGAAAAATTAATAATTGAACACAATCAATCAACAACAAATTTGCTCAATAAAAAGAAATGCATCCGGACTGAATGTAACTCAACCAGCCATAATCCTAAGTAAAGCTCTCAAAATAAAAGATATCATAAATCTACCAAATCAAGCAGGAATTTCTCAACATAAGCTAAGTTTGTGAAATAATGCACAACCTGCGTCTCATGCTAGAGCAAGAAATGGGGATGGGTTTCAGGTTAAAATCAGAGGATTTCTTTTGCCATTAAGAAAAAACTTGTTTCTTTAATATCTTTCAATCTGCTGCAACATTCTCATCTACTTTCAAACTATATCCTTGTACCCCAAAGATAAAAAAGTATATATGTGTTGTCATCCTCGTCACATCAATTGAATGAGGAAACTTATGAGAAAAATAAGAATAACCAGAGTGCTCGGCAATGAGCGCACAAAAATAAATGTAGAGATAAAAAAAACTATTGGGCTACTCCGTTAATTTGTTCTCTGATGTCAAGTAATGAAGGAAACACGCTTCTTGATATTAATGCAGTCCGTCGAGAAAGATCCAAATCATTATCTTTGTCTTGTGTCTACTGAACCCCTATCCAACGTGCATAATCCACCCATCTGTAAAGGCAAAATCATAAAACATAAGTTACTAGTAACAAGAAAAGATTCTTTTACAAGTAATCAGAAAAGATATGAAGTTTCTTACAATAATGAACCCAAATACGTATTGCCAGTTCGAACAGCAAAGCAAAGAGCACTAAGTACAAGCTTGTGCTGGTGCAACAAAGGTTCCAAAAGCCTCTGTTCAATAATTCCAGAAAGAACTTGGTACCTATCAGGCAAATCAGATTCTTAGTAGAAGCTTTAGACAACAATCTATGTGAACAACTCAAACATTTTTAATATGATGGAAAGTGATCATTGTAACATGCATGATGTGACAAAATATAAAGTTTCAATTTATAAACAGTAATTTTCTTCCAAAAGTCAAACAAAAAACGTCAAAAAATTGATTCAACATTAGTTGACCAAAGCATTAGTTGATTTTAGATTTGCTTCATAAAATCTCACAAATGGTAATCAGATTATTCTTTTTACCTGAGATTGCTAGAAACTGCCATATAAACACCATAAGCAGCACTGGTAGAAAATATGGGAACATTTTCAATTTCCTCTGCAGAATCCTTATTAACAGCCTTCTTTGCATTAATTGCGGCATTAGTCACAACTGTCCCAACCTGAATGAAAGCAAAATGCAAATGTCAATGTTTGAACTTAGTTGATTCCACTTACATTTAAAACAATGAATGCAAATAACACTCGGCAAAATCTTTTATTGAAAGAAAAGGCTGTAATATATGATATAGATACTTTGGCAGATTTTAGACCCTTCACTATCTTGTTCTTCAGAACCAGTAGATAAATGATTTCATAATCATATTTGATGTTGCAGTGCAAAAGTAGTTTATCATAATAGAAGATATATATTACAACAAAATCATATTTAGATATAAATAGTGCAAGCCAATGACCAAGAGTTAGGCTTGCACTGCATCATAGACAAACTGAATTAAACTTAACGATACAACAAACTTGTAGAGAGCGAATTCAAATAGCACTCACAACATTGTCATGAATAGAAAAATAACTCTTCAAAATAATACCCATAGCATTCAAACAGCCTACAAGAAACATTACAAATAACTCTTTTCCATGCTAGAACTTCAACAGTACAAGCTCTGACTCTAGTATCATACCCATAATTTTAAGGTTAACGGGAAAACTAAAAATCATAGTGTGACGATGTGTGTGACTGGTCTCAACATTTGTATTTTTGGAATTTAAACACTATAAGCCCGGCTAGAACCAAAGCCATAATTTAAAGGTAAATGAGAAAACTGCATGAGTCAACCCCACTGCAAAATCATGACTCTGCTTAACTTTTGTTTCGGCTAATATGCGTTCCGAAGTGCTCATAAGAGTAATGTGAGGAGAAGGTCAAATGATGTCAAAATTTATATACTTTTTTTTATTAAACCACAAAGCACAAGAGTACCATAATTAGGCAAATGAGAACTAACCAGTGACGAAGCAGATCCAACCGCAAAAAGCTTGGACCCATTACGCTGTGCAAGGTAACCACATTTTGTAGAACAATTAGTCACTAGCCACAGGAAACTACAAAGAAAGGATAAAACATAAGTTTCCAAATTATACATACCACAATTGCACCAACTCTTTGCAAGAAAGAATATGATGATCCAGAGAGAGCAACCTGTGGAAGGAAATTAAGAATGCGTAAGTAAATACTACCATTAGGTTGTGAAAAATGTTTAAGTAATGAAAGCCATGTGAAAGTAAGCTATGGGATATATCAAGACCTGGAATGCATTATCTGGGCAGTTGTGGAAAAACTTAGTAATAGCCCCTGCACTGACTCCAAGTGGTGGTCTAAGAGAAACCGTAGGTGCAGGTAGATAAACTAGCATGAAATCTGCGATTATAGCCATGACCTGAGAACAATGCAATAGGGATGTTATGGGAATTGACTAAAATACATGTTTCACAGGAAGCAATATTTTTTTCTAAACGATGGCATGTAAAAATGGAAGTTAACAGACATATGTATTAAGGAGTAAAATGTCCAAGATTTAATTGAAACATTAATATATAAACTCTTCCACTGAGAAATGAAGTATTCTTTACCCAAACAAAAGAGAGTGCTTTCCATTAAAAGTATCTATAGTAGCATCAGAAGTATTTGGACCTAATACCAAAGAAACTGTGTTTTTATAAGCCAAAAAAACTGTTAATTTATCCAATTCGTTTATATGAATCATTACAGCAAATACAGCTTATAACAATGAGGAAATCGAAAAAAATTGTTTTCTCAACAGATGTCTCAAATTGTATAGTCAATCAAAAGCTTTGACACACAATGCATCTCAGAAACATGTAAAAATTGTCCATGGCAAAGATCAAAATGCTAACAAGCATACATAAAAGAAAATAATCCCCAAAGAACAGCAGTGTACTGCATGCTCATATCCTATGAAGCACGGACACTCCTCGGATTAGGCGTGTCCCGTGTCGGACACGCGTCAGTGTCCGACACCGACACCGACACGACACCTATGATTACACTAAATTATATCATTTTCTCAAATTATTATCCGTGTCGGCGTGTTGGTGTCAGTGTCGTGTCCGGTGTCCGTGCTTCATAGCTCATATCCATCACAAGCCGTCATCATATGTAGTAACAGTAACTAAGCAAGGAAATTCACTGGGAAAAATTTGAGTAATTGAGAATATTCTTACCACATCGGCGAACACAATTTCCAGCTCATCGAAGAATTTCTCTCTCCGGCGATCATACTCAGCAGCAGTCTAGGGGGACAAGAAATACAAGTGAGCCCAGATTGTCAATCAACACATAAATACACAAAGTACATTATAAGTTCGAACAGAGTAAAAAAAAAATACAATTTAAGTGTAAATTAAACCAATCTTCTTACACAATAATAATACAATTCATTATGAATCTCATACCAAAACACTCGATTTAATTAAAATTTTATTTCACCAATAACGATATTTAAATTATTCAATCTCTCCATGGTTTCAAATTGCGGATGCAATATTGCTGATGCGGTAGCCTCTGCAACAGCATCCGCAATTTAAAACCATGAATCCCTCGATTAAAATAAAAAATAACATTGTTATTAACGCCTTCTCATGCTTTAATTAATTCAGCAAATCTGAATAACACACACAATACAATAAATAAGAGATAAACCTTGGAAGCTAAATGAAAAATGAAATTGAAAGAGTGTAAGAATGAAACCTTGGTGAAAACGCCGACGCCGCATTCAAATCCAACCTTAGCAAGAAAAAGATCATCAGCAAGAAGACGCTCTTTAAAACCACCAAACTGAAGCAACCAGCGCATAAACGGAGACTTCTCAAGCTCCAAAAACCTCTCAACTACAGACGCCGGAATCTTACCTTCCTTGATAGCAGAAGCTAAGTCAGCCGGCACACTCTCCAACGACCTCCCCGCTTGGGCCAACAACAACAACGCCTCATTTAATCCGCCGCTCTTTCCGTCATTGCTTTCTCCGTCTCCGTGTCCTCCATGTCCATGTCCATGTCCGTCATTGTTATTACCGTCATCTCCACCGTGACCTCCGAATGAATCTCCGCCGGAATCGGTGGAATGGAGAATGAAGAGAGGATCTGTGCGGTGGTTGATACGGAAGGAGGGAGAAGGAGAAGGAGTGAGACGGAGACGGAGGGAAAGTGGAGGGAAAGAAAAAGAAGGGAGGGATTTAGGAGTGGAAGGAGAATGAGAAGAAAGAGAATGGGAAGAAGGAGGAACGAAGGAAAAAGCGATCGACGACATTGTTGTTTTTTCAGCTTTTGCCTTTTCAGTCACTTACGAAGCTGCGCACTCAGGGGTTTTAGTTTAGTTGCGTTATGCTGTTATGACTTATGACTTGTTTTCGATGACTAGTATTTAATGCCAAATTTAATTTAATGGAATTTGGAACTCGAATATCCTCCTACTACTTTTAGGGTATATTATAATTTTAATCATAGTGCTTGATTTTTGTTTTGAAAGAATCATTGTGATTGATTGACATTTTGATTTCATGTGTAAACATTTTTTTTTAGAGAGTATAACTTCGTTGATATAAACATTTGCATAATATACTAGAGTTATAGTTCGAACTTCAAATTTACTGTTTATTCACGCAAAAAACATCAAGGTTAAGTTTTATTAAATGGAATGAAACTTTTTTTTTGTCAGATTGGTAAATATTAATTGAGAAAAAATTATTTTCAATTTTTTTTTAAGAAATTGAGAAATTAATTGGCAAAATTTTTAATTTATACTAATGTCCATATTTTGTATACTAATATTTTTTCTTATAATAAAGAAATCAAGTATATTGGCAGAAATATTAGATAAAGAGACTCTCGAGTGTTACCATAAGCATAGTTCAATTAAATAACAATACATTATTGTATATGTAAAGATCGGAATTTGAACCTCAAATATCACACTTATTCACTTTCACCGACAACAAACTATATCAAAAAGAATTAAGACAGAGAAATCAATAGCTGTTGGATTGGTTGATTCACTTTACCGGCTGAATGAATATTGAAGACAGCATGGAGGCGTTATATCCTATAAGTCACATTTATTTCATGATACTACTACTCCCTCGGACTATTATTATCAAAATGCGATTTTTGGTGTGACTAAAATTTTTTAGTTTAGTTAAGTTGTACCAAAAAAGTTAGTTAAGTGTAAATATAAAGTTAAAGATTTTATGTAAAACTTAAGTTAAATTTACTATATTATCATTTGTGGACTGTGGTTTTATTTAAAAAGTTCACTCAACTACTAGCGTTAATCAAATAATGTCAACAAAAAAAAAACTCCAGCATCAATAATAATTAATAATGACGGGAGTGCAAAAATAAAATCTTAAATGACTAGAGTGCAAAAAAAAAACTAAATAACGTCGGCAAAAATTTGTATTGATAGTTTGCAAGTAGATAATTTTTGTTTATAATAATGACTAGAGCGTAAAGTATGAAGAAATTCGGCTGTTCTACCCATTAAATTATCAAATTAGATTTTATTATTCAACATAGGTAAGTCATCGAGAATGGCATACACATCATAGATAGAATAAGGGCGGTTAAAAGAGTTCAAAGATAGTTTAAATGTGTTGGATGTAAGAGGCGAAGATGGAGACTTTAAGAATTAGAAATTATATTCTTAAACTGTCTCCATATCTTACTAACATATACTTGCATGTTACCATATACATAACCAACAGGGATGAAAAATTAAATATTATCCTCGTCCCCTGATTAGTTCGGGTATCCCTGTTTCATCCCCATCTCCGCGGTGGATAATTTTTTTAATAAAAAAAAGTATTTTACAGCCCCGGATGCGATGTTGTAATGAATTGTCCAACAAAGAAATGATGACAATCTATGGCTATGGTGATGGAGAAGAGAGATACCGAGAATGTGAGACATGGAGGGAGAATAGAGAACTCTGAGAAATGAGTGTCATATTTGAGACTCAGACTCTGATCGTGTGAATGAAATGGTTTAGGATTTGAGTTTCTATTTATATAAAAGGGGTAATAAATTGATTTTATACATTCGAAACGGATTTGGGTATGAGTTCGAGGTGGGTACCTATATCCCTTGTTACCTGTCCTATACTCGTATTTTAAAATTGGGGAAAACCCAAACTCATACCCAAGCCAACCAAAATGTGGAAAACCCGTCAAAATAAGTTTGATTCGGGATGGTATTTGCATGTATGAGTTTTGTTGTCATACCTAAATATTAGTATGTTAATTGTTTATTTTTTGAAGGTGGAAATCGAACCCAATACTATTTTTCTTATTCCACTCCTTAACTCTTCCACTCTTTTTTTTTGTTGAGACAATTAACTCTTCCGGCCACCATACATACCTTTTAACTCCCAATTTTTTATGATTCCACTATTTTTCTATTGATGAGGTGTGTCCAGTTTGTCGTAAGGCGTGTCTGGATACTTTTGGGGAGCATGTCGTTCATTGTAAGGAGCTTCCCGACTTTAAGTACAAGCATGACTTTGTTATAAATTCAGGTGGGCGGGAGTATCGGTGAAGAAGGAGGCGCCTGTGAACTTTCTGACTGACCCACAAGATTGAAGATCGACACTTAGGTCTGCAGATGTTATGGTGTACGAATGGGTTGGAGGAAAACATGCATGTGTGGACTTGACTGGGGGTTTCACCACTTGTGAGTTTAGGGGTCGGGGCTTTTACGGTAGGGCAGGCAGCCCTAAAAGCTGAGTCAAGCAAAGTGGTCAAACATGAGAAATCGTGTTCTGACAATCAACATGCTTTTATACCATTTGCTTTTGACACTTTCGGCTTCCTAGAATCAGAGGTTGTTGACCTTCTACATAAAGTCCAAAGTGTTATGCATAGTAATGTTATGTCTCAAGTTCATGAATGTTGTGTTTACGAGGATTGATTTTGCCATCCAAAAAGATCTAGCGGTGTAACTTATTGTCCGTCTGCCTCCTATTCATGTGTAAGTAATATTGATATTAAATTGTTTTATTAATTTCAAGGAGATATATTTCAAATGATAAAAAAATAGTGAATTTTAATAGAAATAAATTGATAACAATTTAATCTATTCAAATTGTAAATTTTTAAATGGAGAATTTTATCAAAAGAAATTATGTGAATTCACTAGTTTTAAATAAACGAAAGAAAATAGAAAACTTTAACTATAACAATTAAAAATTTGAGAGAGAATGAAATCGTCAAAGAAAAAAACTAATAAAAAGACGAACTTAAGAGAATACAAATACAATTGAGTAATCAATTGTCAAGATGGCAGACATGGGCTGGCCCTCGGTCCAAGCTCCAAGGAGTTGTTATTTACGCTAACTTATTTGTGGGCTCCGTTAGATCTTCTTTGTATTTTTCTATCACCTCAATTCTCAACGTTCTTTTGCTAAACTTCAAAGATAAACTACTTTTCTAATTCAACAAATTTGTGAGAGCCTTCACCGTGCTATAGTGATTACTCAGCCAATTGATTCAGTGCAAGAGGTTTGCACTTTTTAATTCCAATTGTTGAATTAACTACAACAGAATGATATGATTGGAATCACAAATCCGTTGTCGTTGTTTCATGCATCGCCGATGGACTTTGTTCTAAAGTTTGTTCTTTTTGGACTGCGATTGGATTGGTTTGGTCTGAAAGGGCGTTGACGCTTGCTAATGTTTTAGGGAGCTGCTAGACCTTGGATCATTTCTGTGTTGGCAGAGATCCATACGCCTACTTTAATACTCTGAACATCCACTCTGCATTTTTTTGCAATTCGGTTTCGCATTCATACGTGGTTGTGCTGGATTGTCCGTGGTAGTTTTGTTTAGAGTTATTTTTTATACCACTTATGTATTGATTTGTTGTATCACCCGTTTGGGTTTGTACTTGTGGTTTCTGGGTCGGGTTCATGCCCCCCCCCCCCCCCCCTTTTTTTCCTTTTTTTTTTTTTTTTTTTTTTTTTTCCTTTCAAAAAACAAAAAATTTTAAATTT
>Ga0228710_1001935_pt1 | contig 32004 bp, 22 predicted proteins | sample MedpolnodulmetaG_FD_177995 | JGI IMG/M metagenome (GOLD analysis project Ga0228710, IMG submission 177995) | Root nodule microbial communities from Medicago polymorpha collected in Santa Monica, California, United States - pink nodules | ecosystem: Host-associated > Plants > Roots > Nodule... | reverse complement strand
TATATATATATATATAGACACACACACAAACAATTGAGCTTACATGGTTAATGAGTTCCACCAATGAAGAATTGTTCACGAAAATTTAAGTTCCATTCTGGGTAGGAACAATTCACAATTTTTAGTCAGACTTTACTTATTTCTCAATCAAACTCTGAATTACCCGAGCCATTTTCCTAGTTAGAATTGAAGGATTAAAAAAATACTTAATAGCAATTTTCGCCCCCTAACTTTCACGAAGTTGCGATTTTGGCCCCCTAAAAAAACTACAAAACCGTCCCCTAAGTTTTGCAACTGTAGCAATTTTGGCTTCCCAAGACCAATTTTCGGTAAAAAAAAAAAACATGTGGCACCTCACTTAGGGTGCCACGTCAGCGTAGGCCGAATCAAAATTGGCCTTGAGGGACAAAACTGCTACATATGCAAAACTTAGGGGGCGTTTTTGTAGTTTTTTTCTTAGGGGACCAAAATCGAAACTTTGGGAAAGTTAGGGGGTTAAAACTGCTATTAAGTCTTAAAAAAAACAATGAACCCAAAAATCAATAAAGACAAACATTAAAAACAAAAATTTAATTAAAGAACAAAAAATCAAAGAAAAATATTCAATGACAAGAAAAAAGGTTTTAGATTGCGTAAAGATCGTGAAATGTGAGAATTTATCTAATATGATGTCTAAAGAAAGATCTTTATCATGCATAATAAAAATGTAAATTTTATATGATAGAAAAAGAGAAAGATACATAATGTTTTATTAAAAATGTTAAGCGTTCACCTTTGAACCATTAGCAGAGAAATGTATACTACTAGAACTAAATAAATTAAAGAATAAACTATCAATTTGGTCTTTGGACTATCACCTTCTTTTCAATTTAGTTCCTTAATTGTAGTAATATACTAAATAGTCTGGCTCAGCTTGGTAATTAAGTAAGGGTATTCTGATAAAATACGTGATATGTGCACCAACTTAGCAAAAAATATTAAGTAGTCTGTAAATTATTATTAATCCATTAACTTGGTCCTTCAAATCTCTTAAAAAACGAGTGTAAATGTTAGCTCATGGATTATTATTTTTTTGGTTACAAGCTCATGGATTAATAATGTAGTTCAGAGATGGTTGATTCTAAATTAAAATATGAGGAAAGGCTTCTAGAGTGCATAAGTTTACAAATACAAGAAGACATAGACTTGAGGAAAATATTAAAGAATGAAGATGCGTGAAGAAAATGAAAAGCATCAACGAAGAAATCGATGACTTGGAAAATTAGGACAGAAAAATGAAAATCCTTGTTTTGAGGACCCAATCTTGCATTGATAAATAATACTTTTATATTTTGTGTTATGTACACAGGTGAAATTCCATTCTCCCTCTTCAATATCACTTCTTTAAGAGATATGGACTTTGACAAAAATAATTTAAATGGAAACCTCCCATCTGAGATGTGTCAACAACTTCCTCAACTTCAAATGTTTACTGTAATGTTTAATCATTTTGGAGGAAGCATTCCAAGATCAATTGGCAATTGCACATCGCTACTAGTGTTAGGTCTACAACACAACTTTTGGTATACCCGGCCACAATTTTATGTATATTTTTTTTATTTTGAAAAGCCTAATGGCAAAACTAACATGCACAAATTATCAGATATTGTTGATTTCTATAACTTAGGATATAGTTTTAAATGCGTATATAATATACTCTATTCGTCTCTAAATAATTGTTGTTTAAGGTTTATACACAGTTACTAAGGAAATGATTAATTGTGTTAATTTTGATGGAAAAAGTAGTATCATTTACTAAAACACATTTATTAATTGTAGTTAGTGGAGTAATTAAGTTTGATGAAATTCAATAAATAAGGGTAAAATAATGGAAAATAATAATAAATGTTGCATTGATATTCTAAAATGACAATTATTTTGAGAAAAAGAAAAAATGGTAAAGAGACAATTATTGTGAGATGGAGAGTAGTTATCAAGTCCTATGTTGACTCTAATAAAATACTCGAGAAGACGGAAAATGATAGTTTATTGTTTTCTATTTTTTTTAAGCTATAGATATCTTTTGGGCATAATTGTAAAGATGAATTCACTTGAAATAATTAAGATCTATTTAAGGAGTTGACCTTTCTCAATAAATATTTTCATATTTTCTATGTTATTTTGATTATAAACAATGGTGAGTGATTCAACTATTTAGCACCACATTAAATAGACATTTTCATTGTGGAATATAATCTATGAGTTCTTATGGAGAACTAGTATGGACACCCGTGTCAAGAACGGGCTAGACATTCGTCATACTTAATGGAGAGAATATTGTGATGTATCAAGTGTCAGTTAAAGTCCAACATTAAATATAAGAGAGGAGGTTGAACAACAAATAAGAGAAAAAATTCACATCAATGTTCTCACTTTAATGAAGATGTGATATCATTCTCACTTTAATGAAAGTTCTTTCTCCAATGTATCAATCCACATCAATGTTGGCTCATTTAATAGGCCAAACAACGATATCATAACTCAGGTGACATTGTGGGATAGTGGGAGTAGTTCTTGGTGGTGAATCATAGACACTGTCAGTTTTACAATTAATGAAGAAATGTTAATGTGAGTTAAAATTCTACAATGTATGCAGATTAGATGTTGAGCAACATATAAGTGAGATGGGCCATATACCTAATCTCTTAAGACTTTGGGCGAAAATTTGATGTCAATCTCACCTGTGTGGTTGCTCTTAGACCAATATGATGATACAACCGAATGCAGGCTCTCACATGTGTCCCAACATTATGATGATTTGTTTTGTTAGTTATTATGCGTCATTTGTTTAATTTTTTGTTTTAAATTTTAGTTTTTAAATGTCATTTGCTTTCATGCAATTTTTTTATTCAACCTCAATTATTTCAAAAAATTTTACTTTTAGTATTTTGTGAGATATGATAAAGAAAAAATGTAGATGTATATGTAATGTTGAGTTGACAAAATACATGATCGTTAAACATTTTAATTGATGTGACATTTTTTAATGAGTCTAATATTTTGGTAGCATATTTACCCAATAATATCCAACTCCTTCAACAAATTAAATCCATAAAATTACCAGCAAATCATTATATCCCTCCTACTCGCACAAATAAAATACACACTCCTTATATTTTTTTCTTTTTCGTTTCTTTCATGCTCAAATTCATTTTTCATCTTATTTATTTTTCTAATTTCCGTTCCCTCTCCTTGTGAAAGAAATGAACAAAAATATTGCTCTATGAAACCAAAAGTGGTTCTTGGTTGTAGATCTTGGATGCAAAGAGTCTCGTACTTTGGAAAGATATGTTAATGTGTCAAGCATGAGTTAAAGCTCTACATTAGAAGTAATCTAATAGTAGAAGTTGAGCAACATATAAGTGAAAGGACCCTCTCTCTCTTCATTTTCCGTGGGTTCCATTTAATAATTCTTAATAAATGTTGCTTAATCACATACTTGTGGGTTTGCTTATTTGTTGTTTCTCATGATGTCTTCTTATAGGTTTGATACCTATGGAGATTGGAAATCTCAATCAACTTCAGCTTCTGCAAATGGGAAATAACAGCTTGAGTGGACATGTTCCTTCAAAACTCTTCAACATTTCCACATTGGTAATTTTGCATCTTGAGCTAAATTCTCTCTCAGGCATGCTGCCATCCAATATGGGATTTGGCCTTCCTAATCTACAAGAGCTACACATGTACAAAAACAAATTTGTTGGAAAAATTCCAAATAGTATATCCAATGCTTCAAGCCTCATCATACTTGATTTGAGTTGGAATAAATTTAGTGGAATTATACCTAACACTTTTGGAAATTTAAGATTCCTCAAATCACTCATTATAGGTGGCAATCCTAATTTGACATTAGCAGATAATTCTCTTGAATTCAATTTCCTCACTTCACTGACAAGTTGCACATATCTTACACATCTTGAAGTATCAGAGAATAGTTTACCATCAAACCTTCCCAAGTCCATTGGAAACTTATCTTTAGAAAACTTTTGGGCAAATTCTTGTGGAATTGGTGGAAATATTCCACTAGAAATTGGAAATATGAGCAAGCTGATTCGCTTATCTCTGAGTAAGAATGATCTAAATGGACCAATCCCTACTACAATTAAAGGGTTACATAAGCTTCAGTCTTTGAAACTTGACCAAAATGGACTGCAAGGATCCATCACCAATGAGGTTTGTGAACTTAGGAGTTTGAGTGAGTTGTACTTAACAAGCAACAAACTTTTTGGAAAGTTACCATCATGCTTGGGAAATATGAGTTCTCTTAGAAAGTTGTACATAGGATCTAATAGGTTAACCTCAGAGATACCTTCCTCCTTTTGGAATCTCAAAGATATTCTAGAGGTTTACTTATCCTCCAATGATTTAACTGGAAATCTTCCACTTGAGATTAGGAATTTGAGAGCTATTGTACTATTAGATTTATCAAGAAATCAATTTTCAAGCGACATTCCTACCGCCATCAGTTTCTTGAAAACTTTACAAATTCTCTCCTTAGAATCTAACAAATTGAAAGGGACTATCCCAACTTCAATTGGTGAAATGGTAGGCCTGAGCTTCTTGGACTTGTCTCAAAATCATATAACTGGTGTGATCCCAAAATCCTTAGAGTCACTTTCTTATCTTAAGTACATGAATTTGTCATACAATAGATTGCAAGGAGAGATTCCTGATGGAGGACCTTTCGAAAAATTTACAGCTCAATCTTTCATGCATAATGAAGCACTTTGTGGAAGTGCTAGGTTAGAAGTACCTCTGTGTGATAAACATATTGGGAACAAGCCAGTGACAAAGATGTTATTAATCAAAATCTTGTTACCCATAATTGTGTTGGCCATTTTGGTTGTTCTATGCATAATTCTTCGAATGCATAAAAAGAGAAAAGTTGAAAATCCACTTGAAAGAGGTTTATCAACTGATTTAGGGGCTCCAAGAAGGATTTCATATCATGAACTTGTTCAAGCAACTAATGGATTTAGTGAGAGTAACTTACTTGGAAAGGGGGGCTTTGGCTCTGTGTATCAGGGAATGCTTTCTACTGGGACGATGGTAGCAATTAAAGTACTTGACTTGAATTTGGAAGCAACATCAAGAAGTTTCGACACAGAATGTAATGCAATGCGCATTCTTCGACATCGAAATCTTGTTGAGGTTATTACAAGTTGTTCAAATAAAGATTTCAAGTCATTGGTGATGGAGTTTATGTCAAATGGTAGTGTGGAAAAATGGTTATACTCGAATAACTATTGTTTAGATTTCTTGCAAAGGTTGAATATAATGATAGATGTTGCATCTGCATTGGAGTATCTCCATCATGGTTCTTCAATACCAGTGGTTCATTGTGATTTGAAGCCTAGTAATGTGTTACTAGATGAAAATATGGTTGCACATGTCGGTGATTTTGGAATTTCCAAGCTCTTGGATGAAGGACATTCTAAAATCCATACTGAGACTTTAGCTACTCTTGGCTATGTTGCACCAGGTACATTATTTATTCTCTTCTATGTCATATTAGATCAAATGATATGAGTTTAGTTTGATAAACTTGAAAAAATAATAGTGATTTACCTATTCTAGAAGAGAATAAACTAGTAAAATTCAACACGCATAGCAAGAATGAAAATGTGATTACTAACTCCTTTTCTAAAAATTTGGTCATTTTAACTATGTTTGAAATCAAATATTTAATAATTAGTGATTAATGTTTACGCATACAGGTCCCCGTGAGCTTAGCTCAGTTGGTAGGGACATTAAATATTATATGTAGGGGTTGGGGTTCGAACCTCAGACACTCCACTTCTCCACATTTAAAATGTGTGAGCTCCAGCCAATAGGCTACTTGACCAAAAAAAAATGTTGATGTATACAGAGTATGGATCTAAGGGAGTCATTTCTATTAAAGGAGATGTGTACAGCTATGGAATAATGCTAATGGAAATCTTCACAGGAAAGAAGCCAACAAATGAAATGTTTGTACAAGAATTAACCTTAAAAACATGGATTAGTGAGTCAATGCCTAATTCAGTCATGGAAGTTGTGGATTACAATTTAGTCTCACAACATGGGAATGAAACTCATGAAATTGTATCACATGTATCATCTATTTTGGATTTAGCATTGAGATGTTGTGCAGATTCACCAGAAGCAAGGATTAGTATGGCAGATGTAACTGCATCACTAATCAAAATTAAGATCTTATTCATTTAGTGAAAAAGGATGTCAATAAATAAAATTATGTGTCACTGGACTATAAAATCACATATTATCTTGTATTTTGAAACCTGTCAATATTCTTGTATAACTACATTTAAAATTCTTATAACACTCGAGGATATAATTTTATATGTAAGTTATTTATATTAATTATCGATAACTAGGGTGCAGGCCGCGAAAGTCGTGCCCGTCTGTTTGTTTTCCTCAAATGAATATAATGTATAAAGTCAAGGACATGTATGTCCATCCTGAACTCTTTTCCACACTAGGTGGGATACCATCATCGCCTCTCATAAGCTTGGTACATCACAAATATTGTGTCATTTGAGCACCATCCTCGCCTCTTACAAAATGTCAATCGAGTACAATTATCACTTCTCACAAGTTAGTTCACTCGTCACATTCAGATTCGACACAAGATCCACACATCTAATAGCATAATAATAGAGCCAGGATTCCCAACTGTCAGCAGCAGAATCTTGCACTCAGGCAATGGGACAATGTCAGTCGAAAGGAAAAGAGATTGCAGTTTCATTTTAATTGACAATAATGGTCAAACAACATTAATTGAGTGTGTACAAGTGAGAGTGTGAGGAAAGATGCAAGAAACAAACCAGATGTAGTTGAAGAGTCTTTGTTTTTGAACTCTCAAACACAACTCCACTAGCAGCACACCTCCAACGCACAGAGCAGGTTCAGGTAGCTTGAATATTCTTGCAACCGGTTTTACTGTGAAATCTGTTACCAACACATTTTAAGTTTCATACACACGAATACATTACTAACTTCTAAAACATGCATTTTTGAAATGTTATAAATTAAGAATCCATGAGTTCTATACTCAAAAGGCAAAAGGTACCATTAGGTTGTCCCATCTCACAAATGTTCATGTCAGTAAATAAACTTAAATAAGTCAATCCGAACATATACAAAATTCACACATTTATCTACGGGCTAACCTAGGAATGGTTGGAAATGAACCTCTGCAGTAAGACATATTTTGGAACATAACTTGTATATTAAAGACTCAGGAAACTCGGCCGCGCTATTCCCTTCACTTAACCTTTACAATGACCTATTTTTAGTTCTATCCCCGGGCTCCACTGTATTCAGAACACTTTCTTCTGGATAATTATTAGTGTTTACGGTGCTTCTTTTTTTTTGGAGTCTGTTTTAGGTGGTGATGTGTTTTGGTGGGTTTATCTCCAGGGGTGTTTTTAGGTGGTTATGGTTTACCGTATATATGCGGCACCATTTGTATCTTGTTTCGTCCATACCTTGCGTCTTGCGGGGATGGCGTTTAATAATATTTGCCGATTAAAATAAAAAACATAGACTTCATGATTTCTTTTAGGACACCCCCAATTTGTATAACTGTCAAACATGTTTCTTACAGGTTCAATCATGATGTCCACCTCAATGCTATGAACTCAGTGAAACATTTTGATGCAAAGTTGATTGCAAAGGCCATTTTCAATTACTGAAAAATAATTACAATGCATATTAATACCATTTGAAAAACAAACTAAACCCAAAGAAAGAAAGAACTCAGTGAAACCAAATTTACAGGATAATATACTGTTAGAGAATTTTATATCTTAGAAGCAAGACATAATTACAATTGACCAATATAGTAGTTTAAGATAGAGAAGGAAGGAATTACCTGAATGAACGGAAGTGGTTTAAAAATTTAAAATGAAAATTCCTTTCCTCCCATCGGTTGAACCATAAAGACCCTAGATCACTAATTGAACCGCATGACTTTGTTACGGTGTTATATTAGTTAAAGATTGAAGCTTGGACTACTGATTAAGAAATTATGTATGTCTGATATAATAGATATTACCAAATTCTAGACCCACCTGACCATCACTCATCAGGTTTGTAAAATTTTGACAAGATATACAATTTAATAGTCATCTTGATTAAATTAAGAGGAACGCTATATAGTACGGAAAACTACAGTACGGGAGTTACACAATACATGCGGATGGTGGAGTTATATTTATAAAATATATAAAAAGCATAAATATTTTACAATCTAAAATATATCTTACGGTGTATATTCATTCGTTGTTTTTCGTCATTGCACTTCCCGTACCAAGAAGCTTTTCCCTTAAATTAATTAAGATTTGAATGTTTTTAAAAGAATCTAAATGAACCATTTGACTCTCACAATTGATGAATATGACCCTCAACATGTACAAGGCTAAGGAGGTGATTCATTGGCTTTGATTATAATAAATAAATAAAATAAGCACTTAATTATTACAATACAAATACTTTTGTTTTTGACACTAGACAATACAAATACTTGAAGAGACTAAAATCGGTAATTTCAGGACTCAGGAGGAGCATGAAGCGCTGATACAGAACCGAACACGACAAGACACCGGCCCGAAGAAATTGTTAATAATTGAAAATATAGAAGTGATTGTATGCAATCACAAGTGTTGAAGCGTCAGTATTATGTTGGTGTCGAACTCTCTTACACACCTTCAATCTGAAGTGTCAATGCTACATATAGCTCATGAATAATCGGTACATGACCCAGGCTCTTGGCTGCTCAGCTGAGAACATGGCCAAGGACTAACCTGCTTTGAAAATCCAAAAACATCAGAACACTTCCAAGGTGGAGATCTACCTGATCCTGTCTCGCCATGAAGGTTTATATCATAGAAACAAATCTCAGTAAAAGGTGAATTTCTCAAACCATGTATCAAACCAGCTTGCAAAACCTTCACACCCCAAACACTCTTAATTGTAATTCCCTTCACAACTGGTAGAGCATTAGGGTTAAAATTTTCATCTGGATGATCACCTACATCACCAGCAATTTTTATTCCTTGCCTTGAATTTTCTATATACACATTAGACACTGTTATATTCTTGATAAGTCCTCCTCTTCCAATGTTTGTCTTAATGTGGATACCAACTCCCATGTTAAAGAGGTTGATGTGCTCGGCGAGTACATTCTGTACTCCGCCTGATGTTTCACTTCCTACAGCAATGCCGGCAAATGGAGACGATCCGGTTATACGTCGGATCGTGATGCCATTGCTAGGACGGCCGTATGAAATACCATATTCATCCCATCCACTCTTCACAGCCACAAGATCATCTCCTGTTGATATGTATGAGTCCTCTATGCAGACATTTGAACTTGAATCTGCATAAATGAATTACATTTTACAGATGATTGATTACAAATGTTTGCTTTATTTGGAAAACTCCTCTAAACTACTTTCTGAAGAGTTTCTTATAAAAGATAATCACATTTTTTAATTAAGATTTTCTTAAAAATATTGTTTGTCCTAACTTCTTTTAAGGAGACAATAAGTTAAAAATAAGTCAAGCCAAACAGAACTTAATCTATATAGTAAACCAAGGAGCCAATATAAAGATCATTTATCTAAATTTTGGAATCAACATTTATAAGTTTGGAGTTAGATTTAAGGAAGAAAGTTCTATCGGTATTTACCTGGGTCAATTCCATCAGTGTTAGGAGAGTCACGAGGAGCCAAAATCGTGACATATCGAACAACAACATTGCTGCAATGAAGGAATAAAGTTTTGTATTACATTTTAGGAAAAGACCTCTATCCCTATGATGCATTTTTGTTTTTTTTGAATCATGAAAATGATGTCAAAAAAATTTATTCATACATCAAATTTTTTTATTTTTTTGGTAATACATACATCAAATTTTTACCTGCAGTAAACTGGATGTATATTCCAGAAGGGAGAATTCTTGAAAATCACATTTGAAATGATAATATTTCTTGAATTCAAGAATTCAACAAGGTTTGGTCTTGTAAATTGAAGAGTTCTCTGCCTCCACATGTTCCACCATACATCTCCTTGCCCATCAATTGTCCCATTCTCACCTATGAAAATAAGAGTGAAGGAGGAGAGAGATTATGTTTCAAAGATTGGTAGGCTTGGTTTTATTTTTTCCTAAACAAATTATTGAAAGAATAAAATTAACAATAAAGAGTCATTCCATAATTAAAAGTGAATTATAAAAAATTAAAACAGAACATTGAATCAATTATGGCTATATAGTATACTTCTTTTTCAGCATGCAATTTTCTTGTTTTGCTTACACCCAATAAACATTTTAGATTCATTTTAGTATAGTTGGGTATTAAGTACTAATTTTTTTAGATGCTAGTATTAGGCATAGTTTTCCAAATTCCTGCAGTAATTTTAAGGTTTTAGCGGTCCGCACAACAGTTTCACAACCACTATTGTGGCCGATACTATTGTGGCAGCATCGGCAACATTTCCTCGCATTTTGCTGCAATATTAAAGTTTGCAATATAACTACACACGCGACCAGATTCACAACTTAGAACCATACTCACCGGTGATATATGAACTGGAAAATCAAGCGAGTAATAATTTATTTGTACCTACCTGTGATGATTACATCGCGAACTCCATCTCCGTGGATAAAACTTATATACCTTCCTCCTGGGAGCTCCCTTCCTCTTCCATAAGATGGTAAAGGTGCAATTAAAGGCCAATTCCGCAACCTCTAAAGAATGAATAAAGGAAGAACATTGAAAAACTTGGTGTTCATTTGAAAATTTCTATATGAGAAATGATATTTGTACAACTACTTTCTAACAACTTTTTGACAACTTTCTCTCTCATACTCACATCATCCTCTTATTCTTTCTCTTCCTTTTTCTCTCTCCATTGTTTTTGACCAATGAAAAGAGAGAAAAAAGAAGTTGTCACATTAGTTGTCTCATATGGTTGTTCAAATAACACTACTCTTTTTATATAGCATGTTTCTATTTTTATAGACAAACAACAAACTATTCACAGGAAAGATCAGAGATATTTTGATGATTTCCATTGAACTTTGAACATTCACTTCAGACTAAGTATCAACATTACACTACCAAATAATGGTCACAACTCATAATTCCTCCAATCACATTTAAATCCACACAAAAATTAGGCTTCAATGTTTATCTCACTATTTTAGTCCTCCTATTCCAAATATGGGATTTTAGTCTAGAGTTTCACTAGCAAAATAAAGCAATGTCCAAATTCAACTTGATAATCAAAGAGTACAATACAACAATAATGGCCAACAAAAGAAACTGTATAACATGGAAATTGTTAATGCTTTGAATACCATTCACATGCAACCATGCAGACCAAGACCCACCATCACTGATTTTAGTCCTTTCAGACTCAGACCCACCATAGTTTTTATTTTTTATTTTTTATGAATGAGCTGTTTCCGACAACCCATTATCTATAGTCTTATTTTTGACCATACATTATTTAAAGGAGCATATATAACACACATACCAATTAACTCAATTAATGATACATAACTTAGAGCTTTGCATTCTTTCCTATTGTTTTCAATATATTATCTCTAAATTATGGGTTGTGAATAGATTATATAAGATGGGGAATGAAATTTTATGCAGAACATCTATTATATATTATAGTGGGGTCGATTTTCCGCATTCCCAATACCACTCTAGATGTATGGATCTATAAAAAAATATCATATACTAACAAGTACATTGTTAAAAAAAAATTATAAAAAAAAAGTACATTAGTTAAGGAATGAATAATAAAAATTTATCTAAAAAATACAAGTCAAAGGAATAATTACAACATATTTGATAAAAAAAATTCTCATTTTAATTCCTTAAACTTGTTACACCACTCTCCCTAGACAAATTATTAAATTTGTGTGGTACAGAAGCTCCTCGATCATTTATTTATACTCAATAAATATTGAATACTCTTCAAAAAAATTCTTGCATTTTTCATAGAATACCTTACAAATTTTCAATTACGATAATTATTTCTTTATCAACACATCTTTAATTATATTAAATAATTTTTTCTGCAATATTATGTAATAAACATTTCCACTTGTCACCGTTATAAGCAAATATTATTTGTTCAGAATCATTGAACAACCGATATATCTTAATTATATTAATCAAATACATCAACTATTTGATGAATCTAAAAAAATGAATATTTGTTTATAATAGTGACCAGAAGCATTAGTTATTCAATGAATATACAAAATTAATTTTTTTTCTTGTAAGAGGGTCCTATTAAAAAACAATACTAAATATCAATTTTTTGAAAAGCTAGAAGTTAATTCACATAATTTCTGTAGCCAAAAAACAAAATTATGTTTGTTTCATGTGGTAAAGGCCACTTTACCATATAAAACACAGACAATTGTAAGGTTGAGTTTGAAATAGGGTGAAGATATCTACTTTAGTAATATCGACATTGCTAATTGAGCTAAGGTGTTACTAACTAATAATTATTTTTAAAATCACATTTGATTTACAATGAACATTAACACTTAATACTACTAAATTAGGAAGGAAAAAAGAGAATAAAAAGATATTAATAAGAAAATAGCAAAGAATAAAAATAGCAATGAACCTGTGTGGCTTTAATAACAGCACCGGCAGCAAGATAAAGAGTCATATGACTAGTAAGATTGAAGCTCTCCGTTAAGTACACACCAGGAGGCACATAAAGGAGCGTGCCACCACGTCTCCTTAAATGCTGAATCCTATAAATAGCTGCCCTGAATGCCTTTGAGTTCAGCGTTTTGCCATCCCCGACACCGCCGAAATCGGTTATGGAAATCGTGTCGGCGCGGTGTCGGAACGGCACTATGCCGGAACATGTTGTGGAATATGAGGCAGAGATAGAAGAGAAATGGGAGAAGAAAATAAGGAAGAGGAGGAAAGTGGAGGGGATGGAAGATTTTAAGAGAAGATGCATTTTATTTTGTAGCTAGATGCTAGGTGGAGTGAGTAGTGGTTGTTACTAGTTTTATTTGATGATAAAGTGTTTATGGAAAGAAAGCGGTGGTTCTTTTATTTAAAAGAGAGAAAAGAATCTGTGGCAGATCTAGCACTGAAAAAGAGAAACAATGTGGCTAAAAATGAATAGAGGATTTAAACTAAACATTGACACGATGGTTGATGTGCTCGGTGTCTAATATGTGTCGGCGTTCGATATCTATACAACATTCACATATATGATTATATTCTTTTTCAAAAAAAACATATGATTACATTCGATTAATTATTTATTTTTAAATTATTACATGTGTCAACATGTCATAATCGTATGTGGCATTCTTATTTGTGTCAGTTCTTCTTAACAAGTGATTCTTCCTCTATGGATCCAAGAGTTAACACCCAAAAATAAATAAATAAATAAATAAACAAATATAGGAGTTCGTCATGACCTGTTTTTTTTGGTAAACTACGTGATATTTTCACACAAATAAACTTAGTAAACAGAGAGGTAGATAGAACTGAAATGAGCGACAAAATTGTCTCTAAAAAGTTTTAACATTGCATTCTTCATCTCGATTTGATCTAGAACATCTCGTTAAATTGAAAATGACCTAAAACCACTTTATTCAAATGCTTTTGAGAGAAATAGTGAAAATGGTGCAACACAAAACTTTTTCTAGATATCACACATGTTAGTAGTCTAGTACTACTCCCAAATAATTATGTTTTAATTTCAATACATCAGTCATTAATTACTTTCGCCACCGCCGCAACAATCCAAACCCTTTCGCCGCCGTATCGCCGCCATATAATTGAGGTAGCTGGTGATGCGAACAGCCTCACGGTCACGGCTGCGTCATCACCAAACCCCTCTGGGGTCAATTTTCAAATCCATTTCGGGTGGTTTCCTTTCGTGTTGCAACCGCCTTTGGTGGTTTGCTTCACTACTATGTCTTCTTTTTTTTACCCAGAGAAGTCTGACGTCGTATCTCTTGCGGTGGTTGCGGGTACGTCAAAAGGTCCGAAGTTTTGGTTCATGGTTGTTAAAACAACATCTGCCTCCTTAACGGTGGTGGTTGGTCTGTTCTTGCTCATGGATGTTCAGATCTCCTTTGTTTGCGTCAACACTCAAAAGTTGGAGATGGGGTTTGTGTTCTTCGATGTGGTGGTGTTCAAGATGCATCTAGAACTTAGGTTCTTGACTCCGTAGTTCCGGTTTTGCTTCAAAACCCTTGCTATCGTGCTTTACCTCAGTTGTGTTTCGCGGTGTGCGGGGTCTGTTGGGCTCGAAAAGGCTGAAAATGCTTGCTATGATTTCTCGTAGGGGTTGTTGGTACGTGAATCTTGTCTGTGTTGGCGGCTAATTCAGACACCATCCCTAAAAAAGATAAGCTCATGCTTGTCTCTAATTAATTTGAGTAGATGTGTCAGATTAGACGTTTTCCTCTTCGGCGATCAAGCTTCAGCTCAGATTCCCAACCTACCGTCGTCGCATCCTCGAGGTTGTCGTCGTTCTTCAAGGTCTGATAAGGAACGCACTGTTGTGTTGATCCATATGCTTCTGGATGGTCATTGCGATTCTGATCTTAAGTTTCCAGTATTCCTCCCGGCGCCGGAAGAAGGGTCTTATTTGGTCTGTACCTTGGTGCTTGAAATAGCGTTTATCTTGTTGTGCTTTGCAGGGAGAGGATGGTACGTGAATTTGCTCCATGTTGACGATTGGTCCATTAACCGCGGTCTAGACCTCTACTTAAGAGGTTGTTTTAATCCATTTGTGTTGTTTTTTAATTTTCATATCACCCGTTTGGTTAGACCTCCATTTTATGGATAAACTGGTTAGGTTTATGTCCCCCAATTTTTTATTATGTATTTTTTTCTTTTTTTAATAATATATTTATGAGCATTTGACAAAAGATTAGAGTTTGGTACCAACTTAGTTGGGTGCCACTCTTTTCTTTTATGTCATTTGTTGAGGCAAAATCCCTAATTAATTTTAAGGATAATAAACTTTAATGATTAAGGATTAAATGGACTTTGATTAATTCTTTGGTATTTAACTTGTGCTCTTGAGTGTTTTACTAAGACATGAACAAGTTTAAATCATACCAAGATATAAAAAATCAAAGGACATTGAATTCATGAACTAACTCTGAAGATCAGAAAGTTAGTTCAGAATGTTGATCAGTGAGTTGATCAGAACGTACTGATGGTAGTTCAGAAGGGTGTTCATAAGCAAACGCAGAATCATCAAGAACATGAAGAACATGCAAGTACACATGACATGAATAAAAAGTCCAGTAAAGTATATCTGCATGGATCTATCAACAATAAAGGCATGGACAAGGAACTATGTCAAAAAGATCTTTGGTGTTCATCCAAGACTATGAACATTAAAGTACTAGGAATATTCCAATGAGAATAATATCCTAGATGTTGCATTCACTGCACTTCAGTTGTGTCTTTACTATTAGAGTTGATTACATCAAAAGTTAAGTCTTACAAATCAACCTAAAGTAAGAACAAATGGAACATTCTGAAGGTCAGAATGTTCACTCCTGCACATGCTTCCAGCTATGAACAGTGTAGTTGGTGGAAAGATGAGAAAAGTAGCAAAATAAGATCTTGCATCAGAGATAACTTATCCTCTGAACAGAATCAAGCAAAATCCCCTAGAAGCATGGGCCTGAAGCTGCAGACCCACTATCTTCTCTTTCCTGCACAATGACCAATGCAGATTTGGTTCAACTTTATCCTACTTTATCCAGCAACTTTTGATGCATATGGAGAAGTTACCTTTTGGTGGATAAAGCCCAACAAATCTCATGTCATGCCTTGAACAAACCCAGAAACTCATCAGACATTCATCATTGATGAACCCAGATGAAGAACATCATGAATATTAACATTCTGATGAAGAACACAACAACATTCTGATGTTCATCCTGGGAACAAAACAACATTCTGATGATCAAAATGTTCACCCAGATTTTCAAGTAAAAGCTTGTGGGGCCCAGGACACGTGGCATAACACCATTGGTCACCTTACAACGGCTATATGAGCCCAAAAACTCTATAAATAGAGATCATAGGCTCAACATTACTTGCACCATTGCAAAGCATACAAATAAACAACTTGAGATTGTTTTTGGCTCTTGCAATTGAAATTGATCAATGACTAAAAGCTTTTGTTTCCTTAGTGCACATCAATACTCTCTGTTATCTCTTTGAAAGATAACTTCTTCTTCTTCTTCTTTTTCTTCCTCCTCCTCTGTTTGATTCTCAAACATTCAAACTTCTCATAAATTGTAATTAAGTCTCATCTAGCTTTAGGGGTACTAAAATGTTAGTTTGAGCAAGGATTGTAAAAGTCTAAGTGGTTAACTTAGCAACAAGGTGCAAACCTGCTGAGGCTTAGAGAATACAGGTTGTGCAATTGTTCAGGTGAACAAAGGTTGTAAGGTGCAGGATTTGAGAGGTTATCTCAAGTATCATAGTGGAAACTCTCACAAGATTGTGAGGAGTGGACTAACCCGCATTGGGTGAACCACTATAACTCTTTGTGTGTTCTTTCTCTTCCCTATACTTTTTACTTACTGCAAACACAAAAACACACTTAAACACATTTACTTTGTTAAACTGTTTTTTACTCTCAGACATCAAAACGTTCTGAAGTCTCTTATTAACTTAACCATTCCAAGTTTCAACTTGAGAATTACTTTTTAAGTTACAGGATAATTTTTAAAGGGCCACAATTCAAACCCCCTTCCTTGTGACTATTTTATCCACTTTATCATTTGCTCTTGCCTTCTAAAAAAAAGTATTATTTTGATAAAATTACTTTTATAGTTATGACTTTTTTAAGCTACTATGACAATCATAATGAGACAAAGAGAGTTACCAATAAGAGTCCCTTTGAAGTTATTGTGTGCTGCAAACAAGTTTATGTTTCTTGCTGGATATGATAAGGTATCTGTTAACTTTTTGAGCCCTTCCATAATTCTTGAAAATATTCTTTTCTATACTAAATGTTCTGTTTTCTTTACTTCTCGATGACAAGAGCTGGCAAATTATTGGAAAAGGATGGCCTATACAGGGTCTTCATAATCTTTACAAACATCTGCTACATGCTGTAGATATGCACCTTCCCAGTATGCAAGAAATTGAGTCATAAGTTTTTGTTGCACATAACTTATGTAATTTTATTGCAAATAATTCAGCCATTATTATTATTAGGTATCCTATTGAATATTTTATGTAATAAACATCCATGTCAATCACCCACAAAATTCATTTCACTTGTGACATATATACATAGTTTTTCTTTGTGAAATATTTTAGATTTCCTTTCATAGCTCAAGGTAATAATCATAGTGAATCATCTTTTGATATTGTTCAGTGTGAAGTATGGGATCCATTTCAACATGCTAATTTTGAGATGGAAAGCATTAATTTCACACTTTTGTAGATGACTGAACTCACTTGATGAGGCATAAGTTAGAAGCCATAATTTGATTAAAACTTTCTTTCAGTTTGTAAATACTGAGTTTGATAACCCATCAAATGTATTCAAACAGACAGTACTACGCCCTTAAACTAAATAACATCTCCATTCCTAATTTCTTTCCTAAGACAGTAATTCCTGAGTAGAAATTTGGCCTTCAAATGTATCCAAACTAACAATTGTGCATTTGCAATATCCTGTCAAATGCAAATGTTCCTCCAAGCACGGAACATTGTGAATCCTCTGGCATTAATGTCAGTCGGACATCGAGAATTTCTTCTACATGTGCTTCTCTGCTGGATGGTTGTCTATGTTTGGATTATGGACTTCTTGGTGCTTCCTTGACTCTCAGGTTTTCATTGTGGCATATTGTTTGATGATTTTTTTTTACCACCCTACAAACCTACTTTAGATTATGAAATCTAAAAAAACGGAGGGTTTTGGAGGGTGTTTTTAACGTAGTTTTACAATTTTTAGATTATATTCAAATACCAAACTATTTACTATTTATTCAAATACAATAGCCAATTACACCTAAATATTATTTGAATAATATAAAATTTGACACTTCAACTAAAAATAGGCATTGACATATGAGTCAATAAATAAGAGTAACCAATCCTACCAATAATTATAGGTAAGATTGACAATGTAGTTTATAAAAGACTAGAGAAATATACAAGACATCTTTATTATGAAAATATATAGGTGGATGTACATAGGAACCTTCAAACCTTAATGCACATCTTCCATTTACGGACAAACTTAACCAAACTATAGAGGTGCACAACCTCTGCAAAATATTCATATATCACCAGTTCTTCACAACAGCAACTACGGACATACAACACAAAATATGACTGCATAACAGACATATACTTCGAGACTAATGCCTAAATAGTTGCAATTAGTCGATCAATAGTGTGCAGAAGCCATGGCAAATCCTACTTCAGAAAAAACATCGGATTCTATCCATTAGAAGTGGTGACCAAAGATGAGATGATGATTACATACGAGATATCTGAAGTGGGATAGTCAAGGAAGCCATCTCTCCCATCACCGGTTGAAACAAATCCAGCTCTCCATATCGCTCCAGCACACGCATCCTGCAATCTTCAGCTGCCATCATTCCGGTGGAGAATGCACCATGGACAGATCCTGGATAGCTCATACTTGTTGCTTCCCCTGCGAAGAACAGGTTATCTACTGGGACTCGTAGTCTCTCGTACAGGTCATGTGGTTTCCCTACTTGATCATAGCTATATGATCCCAGTGAATTTATATCCGAGCCCCACCGAGATACAAGGTACTGAATCTGCATGGTAAAGACAAATTACAACATAGGCCATAAATTAACGAAATTAAAGCCTCTTAGCATACACAGTAAAGGGTCAGCCCAAAGAAACGTGAGGCCTAAAGGTAGGTGAGCTTTTCATAGTGAACAAATTATAGAACAGAACTTCATGTGTGCACTTTTTGTAGTATCAATATGAATATGATTCCATAGAACTAGTGGCCTGTGTAGATTTATAGTGAACTGAGCAGGGTGAACTAGAGGCCTACAATAAAGACTTGTCTAATCTTATGTTTGGACTGATAACTGAATTAAGTATTGAAACGTCAATTTTTCTAGCACGATTAAGTAAAAATAAGTAAAAATAGAGTGGTTACCGGTGAGGAAGCATCAGGAAGGATCTTCTTGAGCTGTACAAAAGCAAAGTCAGCAGCTGCTTCATCAGACATTTTTTCAATGTCTTTGGCAAGCCGCCCAGAAGGCATGTAAACAAGGACAGGGTGACGTGCAGCTTTGTGGAGATTGAGGAAGTAGCTGCATCCATAAGATGTATCTGCAACTACTCCCAAGAACTCTACATTAGGCCAAAATACATTCTCAAAATGTAGAATAATTTTGTTCTCAAGTCCAACCCCAAGTTCAGCGATGGCAGCTTCCTTCCAGTCTGGGAGCTTTGGTTCAAATGATATCCTCTTTGCTTTAAGTACACCAAGAGGGAGAGCAACAATAGCCGCATCAGCAATAAATGTTTTCCCACTTTCCACCATCACTTTTACTCCATTATATCTCCGAACAACTTTTGTGACCCTGAAAAGAGGTTAGTTTAATTAAGCAACATAACAGGACATACAATATCTAAACAACAATTCAAACTACATCTACCTGTGTCCCAGGCGAATATCAAGACCCTTGGCTAGGGTATTTATAACAGGCAAGTAGCCCCTGACCATAAGACCGTGACCACCAGGGAGAAGTACTTCCTGTCAAAATATATTCAGAGGTATAAGATCTGAAAACAAGATACGCTCAAAAGAAAAATGTTTGTTTTAATTATGAAATTTCTGGCAATATGCTATAATTAGGGTAAAACTAGGTCAACTTGGTATTAATATGCAGTATTTTCCAATGTTCTTCATGGCAGGTCTATGCAAAGGGAAGAACTGTTTTCATTAAACTGAAAACCTTACAGCCATAATACTGATTTGACAGCATTTCACAATCATGCAACAAAATGACCTGTCATGAAAGGATTCTTTTACACCCCTCCCAGCTGGATTTGTTTGATTCTACATGATGAAATTTACCATGTTTCACTTACTCGTTTCTCGAGAGTTTTACATGCATAACAACACAAGGGTCCATTTTTATCCCCTAACCTGGTCTCTCTATGTTTCATCGAGATGCATACTCCTATTTATAGATCAGTAAACACATTTACATGATTATCGGTCATAGAAAGGCTGCATGTTGAAGACTCATGCACCTGGCTATGAGACGACTTTACAAATTATATCTTTCACTACAGGAGCTACCTGTATGTAACACCAAAGAGAGTAAATCATTTAGTGTGTAAATTAAGGACGGGAAGGTGGGGCAGGGGGGAACTTAACAGCTAACACAAGATTAACATCTTCAAGTTGATTTCTTTAAATTACCTGGTCCCAACCATTCAGTGAAATTGTATCAGAATCAGCAGCAAACCAGCCCTCCATTCTGCATAAATACCACTGAAGTACCTTATGTGCAAGGCCTTCCAACCTACAGTCAAGGGTGGAAATCATATTACTTAACTACCGCTTAAAGAAAACAATCACGGTCTCAGTGAAGTTTAATTATATGCCAATAATAACCTTAATTCTGGATTCCTTTCAAAAACAATTGAAAGACCACGCTGTATGGACATGTCTTCATTGAATTCACTTCTTACTTTATTCGTCTGCATTTAAACAATGACAAAATTTCAAAGGTTTCTCACAATGACAAAAAGTAGAATCAAACATTAGAAGAGATGATTTGGAAAAAAATATTTTTACTGTGGAAATTCATAGCAGGTAAACCAAATAACCTTTTTTTATTATCAAACCAGAATTAGAGTGCAAAGGCATCACTATAAGGTAGAGGAATCCAACTACGTTGGCCCCTCAAAATCTAACAATCATTTGTAGTAAACCAAATAACAAGAAGACTAAATAAGAAAATGACTTACCTCCAGTAAAATAGTTTCAAATACTTCACCAACTTTTGTTACCAATTCCTGGGGAACTTGATTCCCGTCCTTATCATAAAGTGCATAGCTGGAATAAGGTAATGAATTTCAATTCAAAAAGAACTAACATATAATACCTTCTACGTTGTATAAAACTAGAAAAAGGAAAAAAAATTGAAATTTTTAGTTGGTTGCAAAAAACAATTAAAATAGTTATCTACTATGCAAGTGTGGCAGAATTTGCAAACTAATATATAACTTAAGTACATACCTTTCCAAATCATGATCGTATAGCACAGAGTTATCCCCACTAGTACGGTAAAGGGGTAACCCCAGCCTCCCAATCACGGAAGCAAGTGGATTCTCCTTGCAAACTCCATGCAACCTTAAACAGGAAAAGAGTGTGCCTTTTAATAAGAAAATAAATGGAGAAAAAAAAATTGCACATTCTCATCAACATTCAAATACATCAGAACATAAAGAGAATAATAAGCTTTACCATGATGCTCCCAGGTCAACAGGAAAGCCAAACGAGTAATCGGTGTGAATTCGGCCACCAAGTCTTTCCCTAGACTCTAAGAGAACAACCTGACCAAAAAATTAAAAAACAAAGCACTATTTAGTCCCTTGACTCAGAAAATGCATATTAATTGACTACAGGTTACAAAAATGCAGCTCCAAGTTTCAAATAATAGGAAACACAAAGCTTTGCTAGAATGTTTTTCTTTTAATTATATTTCCACTTCATCATTGACCACGGGATACAAAAATATGTATATCCAGTTATTAAATAAGAAACGACTCAGTAGCACAATGTTGTGCATGATTCCTAAAAAGGAGAGAGGTAGGGGACGAAGCAGAAAAACAAAGCAAAAAAACAGCTTCTATTCATTTGTTAAGTGTGAAAGTTCAAGCTTCAAACAAGAAGCATCACGGTAACACAATATACTGAGGTATATGTTATTGTTAGTTACATATTATATTGCCAACATTGCATATTGGGGCAAACACATGAATTACTGCCGGGTTCATAAAAATAAGTACAAGGAAAATCAGAAAAATACGAAATAAAAAAGGGCAACATATAGCCTAAATTCAATTGTTGCATGTATTCTTGAATCCCTTTAAGAGCTATAGTTTTACTCGACTAAAGTGAAAAGTAACCCCAAATCTAAACTAGCAAGTATCACCGAGGGTCTCTTCCCGAAGTACAAATTTCAATGCTAACAACAGTAAATTGAACCAAAGCAGGAAAAAAAATCACAAAAATTGATTTATAAAAAAATAAATCGACTTGACTAGAATGCCACTCACATCAAATTATTAGTAACTCTAAACCAGATTTCCACCATTTTATAAATATAATTAGATTTGTTTCATGAAAGACCTCGATTAGAAGATAGAGGGTAAAAATTCATTCAGCCAATCCCATTAACGGATAATTGCAATCATGTAAGCATCCACAAGCAATAAATCATTGTTTTATAACAGTAAGATACTAACTGTCTAGTAAAACAACGATTGTCGATTGTTTGAACTCATAAATCAAATACCTGAAAGGAAGCATCTTGAAGTGCACGTGCAGCAGCAATCCCAGCCATGCCACCACCAATGACAATAACAGATGGTGACCTCTCCTGCACACCGCTAACATTGCCATAGCAAAGAGCTACAAACAAAACAAATCAAAGTAAATACCCAATTGATCAACCAGTCTCATTTTCAAATCACACTCCCATTTCTCAAAGAGTATAAATTAAGCATAAAATTATTGGGGGAATGTCCAATCAAAACCATTCAGTATCGTTTAAACATCTTATTAATTATCAACTTATAGCTATAAGTTCATTTGTTATAAACAACGTTATCAGCTATCCGTTATTTTTTAACCAACAAACCTTTATCTGCACTTTTCAGCGAAATGATTGTTTAAGACTAAAAGTTGTGTTTTTAACATGATTTCATCAAAAACCTATTGTTTTGAAAATTTAATTTAATTTAATTAGCACACACTTTTTGACTAAAAGCAACCTTTTTATTATTAGATAAATTTAATTTAATTAGCACACACTTCTAATTTAAACGTGTACGTTTTCACTTCTACCAAAATTTCTTGAAATTTACGTAAATCCTACCTAAATTCTTGAAATCCATACAAATTTCAACTAACAAATACCAAACAAACACATAATTTTCTTTTTAAACTGGAATCATAATAATTAAAAAAAATTAAATTCAAAAATAAGTTAATGATTTTTTTAGAACATTCACACGCGGTAATAGTTATTTTGATCTATGTGTGCATAAATTGTTTTGATTGTACATTTCGTTAGTCAAAACTCAAAATAATCTCTAATGTTAATATAGTCATTTTGAGGGACTAATATAACAATATCAATGAAATATTTTCACGTCAATGACTATTTTAACTTAGAAAGTTCACAATCAGAGACTATTTTCGATATTGAAAAACTACATGAACACTACACTAGTTACACATTTTGGGACTATTACCCGTCCCCATCAATCAATTTAAGAAAATAGTCATAGTTATTAAAAAAATAGATAAAAAAATCGATTCAAAAGTCTAAAATTATCAATTACTGGACACGTGTAATAAGTTGTATATTTTATTAAGTGAAAATAGAGATAGAGATGCAGAATTAATGGTAAGTATTAAATCCAAATAAACAATTCATGCACGTGTCACATGTAATGACTTAATATGGACTACAAATTTCTTTCAAATAAAAAATTAAATAATAGCAATATAATAATAATATAAAACAATAAAATAACATAAAACAAATGTAAATCAAACTATGTGAATTTTAACCAATCAAAAAGAGTGTGTGAAAATGTGTGTTGCTAGCATTTCTCATTAAAAATTAAATCAGTTGTATACTAAAATCCAATAAAGTGGTTACAAAGTGTAAGTGTGCGTTTGAATTGCTAAAATATGAAGGACAGGACAGAACAACTTCAGTTGTTCAGTGTTTGATTTATAAAACTGTTTCAGGTACACGACAAACTGTTGGAGGCAAGCGACTAGACAAAAACTGATATTTTTGTCCCTCACCAAACCACAACACAACTTTTTGTCCCATGTACAAGTTGTCTAAAATACCAAACTAGCATTTCGTCTCCCAAAAATCATATAAAACAAAAAAAATTATTCAATGCTATTAAAATTTGTCCTGTATTGTTCTGTCTTATGTTGTGCTATTCTGTCTTGTACTGTTCTGTCCAGTACTTACTGTTTTGCAAACCAAAAACACCCTAAGTTTTACGTAGCAATATATGTAAGTTTTACGTGGCAATATAATAATGTTCGAATTCCAGACACTCTGTTTCTCCACATTTTAAAACGGTGACCTCCAGACACTAAACTAAAGGAAAAAATTAAATTATCCGTGTAGACTTAACTCAATTGGTAAGACAATAAATAATACATGCAAAGTCCGGGGTTCGAACCTCAGACACAAAAAAAATAAATTAAAAACCTGTAATTCATTTCACACATATTACTATAAGAAATGTTAGCAACATACATTCTAAAACACATTTTTCAACACACTCTCTTTGATTGATTAAAATTCACATGGGATCCACCAAATTTATATGGGACCCACATGACTTGGTGAGACCGTGTGAATTTTATCCAATCAATCAAAGAAAGTATGTTGAAAAGTGTGAGTTAAAATGTGTTTTTGTAGCGTTCCACTATTCCTTATTCCTGTTACTACTTATACATTTTTTTTGAGAACATTTTATATTATATAATTAGTATTTATTTGTATAAACAAACCAAAGTAAAGTCCAAACACCGACAAGTAAAAATCAATTAATAAATGATAATAAACAATGTAAAAATATATTAATATCAATTAATTAATTAATGATATGAAACTAATGAAGCAAACCTCTGGTTAATTTGGCGTTACTCTTATTTCCTGACTCCATATTGCTGGAATGGATTATGATTGAGGAGAAAAATGGATGAAAAAAACCAACAAACACGTAACAAAGTGATTGAAATTTAAATTTGATGATAAATTCAGCTTCCCGAACCAGTTCATACAGCTCCGTTTCTCTTCCAAATTCTTCAACCACTCTTATCGTAGTGGTTTTTAGAAATTCTGAATCACGAATTTGTGAGATCGGAAAAGGATTTGGGGAGTTAGAAAAGTTTCCGAGAAAAAGGGGTAAAGAGAGGAAAATTCTAGAAGGATCAAGGAAGAGATTGCAGAGAGAGAGAGAGAGAGAGAGAGAGATACTGAGAAGAGAAAAAGATGATGGACGGTTTGAGTTGTGATGTTGGGTGTAAGAGTTTGCGTCACATTTATAGAGTTGGTTTGTAACGAACCTGATTTCAACCAACCATTATCATCACGCTCTTTAGAGCGCGTGGGACGCGCTGTTTACTTTTTTTATATTTTGAAACGTGGACAAGGTGTTATTTAGTTCCTTGGATATTTTTTTTCAAAAGTAGGACCTGCAAAAAAAAAAAATATACTCCCTTGGTCCAATTTAACTGAGCTAGTTAAGCTTTTCACACATATTTTTTTTTGAAGAAGTCAGAATGAAAAACATATTAATCAAAATGGTTCAACTAGCACAAGGTGTGCCAAGAAAACCACCCAAAATGAGTACAAAGTTGGTAACCTGTTGCCTTACATCTCGACAACAAACAAAAAGAAACTAAGATAAGACTACTCCCTAATACCCATACATAATAAAGGGTTCCGCCACCAGTCGTTGTAACCGAAAGCAGAAGAAAGCAGCTTAGCTTTTAACCAAGAAAAAGACAATAACTTGACAAAATCTACTAACTTAAACAGATCTTGAGCTTTGTTCTTAAAAATCCTATTATTTCGCTCCTTCCAAATGACCCAGGTAGTAGAGTGCCAAATCACTTGAAGATAAATGTGTGTGTACCGCGGTAGACCTGCCAAATTGCCGAAGTGGTGTAAGTGATCGGTAACCAAGTCTGGTGATATGAAAGAGATACCAATCCACTTATAAATGAGATTCCACAGGCCGCCAAAAATGTCACAGCGCAAAATGAGGTGAACCGATGTCTCCGGGGTGAGATAGCCTCCAACACAGCTGTTGTTCTCCTGCTTAAGTGCCCTCCTACGAATCAAATTGTCTTTTGTTGGCAATCTGTTTCTAAGAAGCCGCCAAACAAACACGGAAACCTTGAGGGAAACGTGCTTCAGCCACACCATATGAGAAGTGCCCCGCTCCACGAGAGACTCCGAAGACGTAAAATACTGATAGGTCCCTTTGACAGAGTAACCTTTGATAGGATCGAGAGCCCATCTCCACCTGTCAAGAACAGTGTCCTGCAAAACAAAGTCAGAAAGCAAAGCCGCACACTCTGCGACGATCTCCTCCTCCCATGCCAGAAGGCGCCTCCTCCACACCCAAGCGCCACCATCAACCGTCCACCCTCTCTCCGCCATCTCCCTCACAGACGTCCATTTGTCCATAATTAGATCAAAAAGTCAGGGAAATTGCAATTTTAACGGTTTTCCCCCGACCCAGTTATCTAGCCAGAAGTATGTACTCTTCCCTCCACCCACTACCCTTCGGACATTGTCATCGAACCAACTCTCGACCCCCATACCTACTCCACCCCGAATACCAGACAACATCCTCCACCATATCGAGCTATCATTCCCACCCTCCTTCAGCCGCCGCCCTCCTCCCCGTACCTCGCCTTTAAGACTCGATACCATAAACCCTCCTTGTCAACCAACATCCGCCAGCACCACTTTCCTAATAGAGCAACATTAAATTTCCTCAACCTCCTGACACCCAATCCACCATCCGCCTTCGGTAAACAAACAGAATCCCAATCAACCCAAGCTATTTTCGCTCACCACCACCCCAAAAAAAAATTTAAAAAATAGCTTCGATAGAGGAAATTATACCTGTGGGGGCCTTGAAGAAGGAAAGAAAATAAACCGGGAGGGATGAAAGGACAGATTTGAGAAGAATCAGACGGCCACCAAACGACAAGAATTTGCTTTTCTAGTTCGACAATCTAGATTTAATACTGTTCAAGATCGGTCTCCAAAAGTCTAGTTTACGCGGATCCCCTCCGATAGGCAGCCCCAAGTACACAAATGGAAAAGAACTGACACGACAATTCATAAGTAACGCGGCCTCAGACAACCAAGAAGCAGACACATTAATTCCTGTTAACAGACTCTTGTGGAAATTAACTCTCAAACCATACAGTTGCTCAAAAATTAACAACACAGCCCGCATAGACCGCACATTCTGCCAACTTTTCTCGCCAATTAATAATGTATCGTCAGCAAATTGAAGGTGCGATAAACACAATTCATCACCGCATCCCACCTTGTAACCTTGAAACAACTCTGCTTCCAATAAAGACAACATAAGCGCATTAAAGCCTTCTGCTGCCAGTAAAAAGAGAAATGGTGAGAGTGGATCCTCGTGTCGAAGCCCACGTTCGATATTGAATTCATCAGTAGGGCTCCCATTTACCAACACCGAAGTCGTAGCTGTACCTACACATTCTGACATCCATTTTCTCCACAAAGTCGGAAAATTCATTTTCTGCATCACCTCATCCAAATATACTAAATCCACAGAGTCGTACGCTTTCTCGAAGTCTACCTTAAAAGGCAACATTTCCTTTTTATGACGACGGGCCTCATCCACCGCCTCATTTGCTATCAAAATGCCATCCTATATTTGTTTACCCTTTACAAAAGCCGATTGAGCGTCAGAAACTACACTTCCAATAACAGTTCGCAGTCGATTAGCAAGTACCTTAGCTAACACCTTATACATGCAACCCACCAGCGATATAGGACGGAAATCGTTCAACCGTTGAGGGCTCGATACCTTCGGTATTAGCGCAATGAAGGTTGCGTTAATACTTATTATCAGTCTTCCATTGCGGTGAAATTCCGCAATAAATCTCATAAAGTCGTCCTTTAACATCAACCAAAATTGCTTAATAAAACCAAAATGAATTCCATCCAGCCCCGGGCTTTTGTAACTATCACAGTCCCATATAGCTTGTTTTACCTCTTCTGCTGTAAAAGGCCGAATAAGAGTGCCTGCCTCAAGCACCGACAGTCGACGAAATCGCAAATTCTCCACACTAGGCCGCACCATCTGAGTTTTACGAAAGTGAGCTAAAAAGTGATTGAAAATTGCACTTCTAATATCATGAACTCCTTCAATCGGATTACCTTCAACCTGGAGCATTTGAATAGCATTGTGACGGCGCCTTGACGACATGATACCGTTAAAAAAAATTGTATTAGCATCTCCCTCTTGCAACCATTTTAGCCTCGCCTGCTGCCAACACACACTCGTCTGAATGCGCGCCAAAGAATGCAGAGTGACAGAAAGATCATGAATCTCAGCCACCTCATCTTCCTCAGGAGCCGATGTCTCCCCTTTGATGTCGAGAGTTGACATCCGCTCCTTAAGTAAACCGCACCTGGATTCCAGGTTTTGAGAATGATTGACATGCCACTCTTTCAGACTTTTTTTTAACAATTTCAATTTTTCTTTCAGCACAAATGCTCCCCATCCCTCGATGTTATATGAAGCCCATTTGTCACGCACATAAGACTCATAACCAGGTAAATCAGCCCAACACTTTAACATTCGGAATGGTCGAGGGCCCCAGTTGTCTGTATCCACATACAAGACCAACGGGACATGATCGGATAGACCCCTTCGGTTCGCCAATTGAATGCTATTTGGCCACGCATCACACCATGACGGAGAAAGCAAAAATCTATCCAAACGACTCATAGAATACCCATCTCCACGATACCAAGTGAAAAGTCTCCCACATATCGGAAAATTAATGAGAGAGCCATCTTCTATCATTTTATTAAAAATGTCGGAATCATGATGATGAAACACCGTGCCACGCCCCCTCCTCTCATTCGTGGATCGGATAGAGTTGAAATCACCACATAAACAAAGACTGGCCTCTCCAATATTGACCACAAAATGCAATAACTGATCCCATAGAGCCTGCTTCAACGCCGTATCACAAGGAGCGTAAACATTTCCAATGACAAATTCTTGATTAATAATTTGTAAGACACGACCTCTGATGATCAACACATGAGGCAGCCTAGTAGTCGACCACACCTGAACCATATTACAGTCCCAAACCGTCAAAAGACCCCCTGAAGCACCAATAGAAGATTGAAAAGAGTACTCCATCGCAGAGTTACCCTAAATAGTTTTTACTAGCATATCATCCACCACCCCCAATTTTGTCTCTTGTAAGCACAAAACAAAAGGTTTGTTGTCGCTCACCAACCTCTTTACTTCACTTCGCTTCTCGAAACCACCCAACCCCCTCACATTATACGTAATAATCTTCATTGTACAACACACCACCCCAACAACGAACACCCACAGACCAACAACTAACAGCCGCTCCCACTCTCCCCTGACACCCCTTTCCAAAATCCTCCCTACTTCCTCTCGTAGACCACGCCTGCACTCCTTAGATAGAACATTAAAACGATTATTTTTATCCCTTTTGTAATTAACACCAAGCAAAGTACCAATCCCTGAAGCGTCAGCTGTAGCCGCCTCTGTACCCCCTTGTAATGCCACCCAATCTTCCCAATCTTTGTTGACAGATGAATTTGAAGTAATTGAGGATACCTTTGTCGGAACTGCCACATCCACGGTCCTTGATTTTGAAGACCGAGCTAAACTCCTTGCTTTTCGGTCCTTAGCTTGCCTTTTCAATATTCTCAATATCTCCTTTTTTTCATTCGTTGGCATCCTTGCAATTCTTTTGATGTTTCTTAAAGTATGCCGAAAGCCACCAATAACTTTGTTATTTCTTTCCTTTGAATGCACCTCTCGGGAATGAGCTTTTTTCTGTAACACGTCTTGTTCCAATTGCTGCTGTAACATCACTGTCTCTTTTTGAGGTACCAAGGTGGAATTAATATTTTGTATTCCCTCAGAATGTTGCTCATACACTTTGTCACCAACTGCTGCACTTGTTGTGATTGCTACGTCATGTACCAACTGCTGCTTGAACAGCTCTTGCTCCTTTGGAGGTACCGAAGTGGCGCTACTGATTTTTACTCCATCAAAATGCTGCTCGTTTGAGTTGACACCAGCAGCAGCGCTGGTTAAGTTTACTGGTCCAGCAGTTCCTTTCGATTTGCCATTAGCCGAATCATGTGACATGGACATTGCCTTCGCTTCATGATCACGCCACTCCCTCTGAATCTCATTAATTAAACCGTCGACATCACCGTCCAAATCCTCCAAGCCATGGCCACCATTCAGTTCAGATGCGGCATCAACATTGTGTGAACACAGTTCAGAAACTTCTTCCGTCAGAAACGCGTCTTCGCCTAAATTACATCCCCATTCTTCCACCAATTTAATAGCATACTTCTTACCATCAACCAGTACCGCCACACTTTTGTTAAGAACCTCCACAGATGTCGTTGATACAAGAATGCGAGTGTAATCAATTCTCTCACGGTCCACAGTGCATTCATCCGCCCGTATAAATCTGCCACACTTCGAGGTACATAACTTGAAAAAATTGACATTCCAAGCATTGATAGGCGTACCATAAACACATACCCAGGCTCCACATTCATAAGTAACATCTTCTGGCTACCACGGCTGGACATTGGAAAAAAGCATGCCAAAGAAATGAATCGCATCATTAAAAACTGTCATGATGTCATCTTCGTTACAACTTCGAAGAAACACTTTCTCGCCACCCATAGGGATTACTTCAACATTACGAAAACCAACATCCTCAACCCTTTCTTGCACAGACCACAATGTTTCCTCCGTGCTCACCGTAGCCACAATACTGGACGATGCCCAATCGTTATCCTCTTTAACCGACTTATACTCTAATATAGAAGCCACTAAGTTACCTCCCTCGACAAAACCGTTGTTTCCTACCGGTTGTTCACAATCAGCATCCTCCTCCAACAATCTTTTAACTTTCCCGTCCTCATCGAAGTCAAACACAACCACCTGTTTCCTCCCAACCTCCGTAACCCTCCTGTCCGCTACTTTCAGCACAGGCGATAGAACCGCCTCGCCCTTCATGCGCTGCAGCTTCCTCTCCCCTCCCTCACCGCCTACCTGCACCTCTATCTGTCCCACTCTCACATTTTTTTCTCCCTCCCCTCTTCTACCCCTTCCATGCATCGTCGCTCCCTCACCTTTCCTCACAATATTTTCTCCCTCGCCAGAAACCATAACCACCTCTTGCTTCTTTCCTACACCTTCTGCCATGTTCCTGCTTGACTTAGAAACAACCAAAGGCTTGTTGTCATTTACCGTGAACCTGTCAAACCGTGCTTCCCTAGCCTAAACCCTAAGATGGCTAAACCAAACATTGTTCAAAGCTCGAGATAACTTATCTGAATTCTTGACATGAGAAAATCGAACGAAACCATAAATCTGTCCTCTTGCATTGCGGTGCCTTGAGATGAAAACTTCCGTCAATATGCCGCATACCTCAAATTGCTGTCTCATAAGATATATAGGCAAACATTTAGGGATGTTGGTGAAATAATAAGAAACTTTCCATCCATTTGCTGTATTGTCGATACCGTATTGCTCCAAACCATCGCTGTCACGTGCCCATCCATCTGTGTTAAAACGCGCATTTGTAAGTGTGGCGCGTTTCCTTGTGTTGCCCTCAGAAGAAATCTGTGCTGCTAACTCCCTTGAAGACCGATGAAGAATAGTAGAAGAAACCGTAGATTGCCGAACCTGTTGCCCCTTACCTGCATTATCGAAACCATCAGAATCCCTAGACCTGTCCCTTCTTCCCGCTTCCGGTTGAGACGCTTTCCCCTTCCTTAACCTAACCACGGACCAATCTCCCCCATGCCCCCAATTTCTGCCACCCTGG
>Ga0228710_1001930_pt1 | contig 32112 bp, 16 predicted proteins | sample MedpolnodulmetaG_FD_177995 | JGI IMG/M metagenome (GOLD analysis project Ga0228710, IMG submission 177995) | Root nodule microbial communities from Medicago polymorpha collected in Santa Monica, California, United States - pink nodules | ecosystem: Host-associated > Plants > Roots > Nodule... | reverse complement strand
ATCTCTCTCTCTCTCTCTCTCTCTTATATATATATATATATATATATATATATATATATATATATATATTTTGTTGTCATTTCTAATCTTATCCCTCTAGTCTACCACACATCCAATGCAACGGCCTCAATTTCACTATGCTTATTGTATTCTTGTGTTGGTTCTTAACCATCCAACACTCCATTCCATACAACATTTTTTTTGAAGGATCCATACAACATTTCTATTTCTTTGTCATTTTGTACTATGGACCAACGATATTTAATTTGTGTAATTGGGGGTATGATATCTAACTTTCACTATTATGGTAGAAATACTTCTCTTTTTACTGAAATTACTTTCATATACTTTGTCTTGAATTAATTTACTTAGGTGTAACCCATACCCTTATAAGACTTGTCTCCAACCTCTCATACAATTCCTCCTTTGACTCTCCAAGTAGAACTACATCATCTGTAAAAAAAAGTTACATTTCGGTGCTACATCATCTGTAAAAAAAGTTACATCTTGGTGCTAATTCTTGGATGTGTCCCATAAGTACATCACAAACTAAAGTATAAATACAACTTAGGATTAACCCTTGGTGCAATATGAAGGTGAGAAAAACACAGGGGGAGGGGGTGAATTGTATTAGCTTTTTCTTCTTTTTAACTAAGTTCAAGATTCAGCTTCTGATATAAATCTGAATATGAATCAGTGTTCAGAGTTAAATGCAACGGATATATATATATATATATATATATATATATATATATATATATATATATATATATATAGAGAGAGAGAGAGAGAGAGAGAGAGAGAGCAGAGACAAACCAATTATACTATAATCACAACTTATTACAATTGCTCAAGGACACAACCAAGAGACTTTCAAATGCTCAACCACAACTGAAAAAGACTTCAAAGAGTTTACAAATAAAAAAGTGTTTTTTTACAGTTGATATACAACCAAAGGTGTAATCAATTACAAAACTGAATAAAACTTTTAAGACTCATAATTTCTAAGATATAAACTTAATAAGAAATTCTTACGTGTTTTATGCGATTTTGAATTTGACAGAGTAAGGGCACCATTAAAATTGTAGAGGGTACTATTAAAATTGTAGAGTCTTGTTTTATTCTTCAAGTCTTCAGCTCTTTATATAGGCATGAATTTGAGAGACGTTGGAGACGTGTCAACAGATTAAGAGTCCTTGAGAAGCATGGTACCACCCTAAACTCCACAAAATATTTTCTAACGGAAATTTAATGAAAGAAACGTCACAGCGGAATAGTTCTCAAAACATCAAAGTACACATCTCATCATAGTTTCAACCTCAAAACTGATTTCAAAAGAATTATAAAACAAAGTCTGAAAATAGCGGTAAATCCCCAATCCTTAGTTTCACAGGTCAAAGCACCGATTGGATAATGACTCACAAAAGCGACAAATAAACGTCTATGCTCCAAAGTCATCCTAAGAGACTCCTACTAAGCTTCCTCTACCTACATATCTACACCACAAGGGTGTAGGTGTCCAACCCTCAACTAAAGGGTGGGAATATATTCAACATACGAAATGCAAGAACACATCGCTTATATTTAGGTATGCATACATCACAGTCTGAATATATTCACAATTAAACGTACACCATCATTTAATAGAAACATTTGGTCTCAATCAACATCTTATAATAACATGTAAGCATAAACAACATTTAATAACATCAAGTTGACATTTAACATGTATACTTGATATAAACATAATATTCACAATTAACATATACTATCATTGGTGGTTGGATTAGGCAAGAGTACCAAGTTGTTTATCGAGTAATAAAGTGATAAGTAGAGTATCATATCCACATGGATTATTGTTTTGTCCAAACAATTTGCATTACTTATTTTAAGTTGACGATATAAAATAAAAGAGATAAGGGTTAGAAATTGCAATTTTTATCTATTTGCAACTAAGAAGTTACTTGTTTTTGGTTACAGACAAGGAAACATCGGTTAGGACTCTTTCAATCCCCCTATTTACTTTGTTGGATATTAAATAACATTCATGTCGTGTTTAGTTATCTTAAGTAGACTATACAAGTGATCAGGCCGTTGGGACGTCCTAACCTAGTCAGGTGTCAAGCTGCACATGCTGATGGCACGGTGATCGTTACTTGCGGGGTTTATACTATCTCGGTTGATCTAGGTCTATCCCTCTGATGAAGCTACACAAGAGGAGGAAGTTCAGAAGCTGCTTTACCAAGTAAGAAGAAGAAGAGGATTGTTGAGTAGCCTCTCCACAAGATCAAGAGAGCCTCAAGAAAGTTGAAGCTCTCTACTGAAGCTTCTGAGGACTTGGAAAATGAATAAGGAAGCACAATGGCTCAGATGGTAGAGGAACAATATGTGGAAGCTGCAAAGAAGGTGGTGAATTTGTCTGCAAAACTTCAATAGTCAGCTGCATAAGAAGCTAGTGAGGTTCTGAAGACTCACATGAAGATTAAACATGAGCAAGGAACTTCATAAGCTGCTACTTCAGATGTTGGGGCCTCTGCATCAGGTAATATTGCTTAAACCTCTCTCTCATAACCTTTTATCCTAGACTCACCTCCACACAACTCTCCACAAATAAATGAACAACCTCTTAGATCTATATATTCTAACCTACAAAAAGCTAAGACCCCCACATCATCATCTAAACCCTATCCTAAATTGAGACCAATTCCTGACCAAGGTGATGCACCAAAGAAGAAATCTATCTTAGAACCACCTACTGCCATTCCACTAAATACTCTGAAACCTGGAGAAGAGTATGATGGTGATACCTTGATCCTTCAGGATTATCTTGATGGACATGCCAGACTACACAAAATTGATGCTGAAAGAGTCATAAGAGAACGTGAAACCTATTTTCATGAGTGTTCTATAAGAATGAAGAAAGCTCAAGAATCTAGAGCTACTGATCTTAATAAGTCTGGAACCTCTTCTTCAACCAACCCTCCTCCCCAACCAAAAAAAAGTTCATCAATGTTGGACATTTTGACTCCTCACTTACATGGTGAACTTCCCTCAACTGAACTACAAACAGCTTCTGAAACAGTCCCTAATATAGCAGTTTCAAACAACCAACAAAAACCTTTACCTGAATCAGAGATAACCTCTGAACTGTGTACTACAATCATAGTTCACCCCTTGTATCAACCAGACTCATCATTACAAACAACCTCTGATACAACTACTTCTGAACAAGTTGTATCAGAAGACCAAACAACAACATCAACCCTGAACTAAACAGTCTCTGATACATCATTTCAGTATCAGAAGACCAAGCCTTTGTGATCCAACTTCTTAGTGATGCTAAGTCTGAAACTATAATTCATCATGGCAACATTGATGATTGTGGATATTTCTTTATCAAACCATCTACCTTTAGGCTCCATCCAATTCTTGAACCTGTCCTAGAACCTTTTCTTAACCTAGTCTCTGATGACAATGTTGTTGATAACATTGCTATGGAATTGTCAGATTTTAATGATGAAGGCATTCATGTTATCATTGTCAACAGAAACCAAGACTTACCTACACCCCAACTCCCCACAAATAATTGTTTAACCCTCTTATATCCTTACCTCACAAACAGTTCTGAGAGAAGTTTGTAACAACATTTTTAAGGATCTGATGGAGTTAGACAACTCAAGAAATCAAGCCATTCATCTTGAGAACTATGAAGACAAATGGAATAACCCAAGGGAAGTAGTGAACAGAGTCCTTGATGATCTTCAGAGATTGTCTATGCAAGCTCATAATCAAGCTCTGAAGAAATGGTTTGATGAAGTGATTGAGAGTATGAAAGCTTTGGAATTAAAGAGGAATTTGAAGCAAATCTCAGACTCTCCTCACTATTTGGACAACTCAAGGAAGATTCTTGAAGCTGTCAGATCAGGTCTTAACATTTCTTGGATCACTCAAATGCTGATTTAGCCTGAGAAACCTGTTCTGAAGGCTCTGAATATGGAAGACCCTTGAAGAGATGAAGCTTGTTGAGAAACTTCAAGAAGAGTTATTTGAGCTGAAAATGGTGTCTGAAGACTTGAGAATACAACTTGCAGAAGTAAATGATGACAGGTCATCTTACGTTATTCTTAGCATGTTTTTCAGTATATTTTAGTAGGAAATTGCAGCAAAATGGAGGAGTATTAGAACGATATCCTATGATTTTGGGACTTTTGTAATGTTTTTTATATATGAGTCTGTAATTCTAGTTTTCCTGAAACATAGCAATTTTAGGGTGTTTTTGAAGTAATTCACGAAGAAATCATGCACATGGGCAAATCAAGAACATCCGAAGAATTGTGAAGATTCAAGAAACAAAGAATGGAGATTTAAGAGGCCTCCGAAGACTTACAAAATGGGAGGAATTATGTTTCCAAGTCCTGAGGCAATTTATTTGAAGACGAAGACTTAAAACGACGGAAAATCAGAGAATTTTGGCCCAAAAAAGGCAAGGCCATGCGCCTAGCACATTCCAAATGTTCCTAGCACATGGTGTAGGCTACCTTGCACCTAGGGCATCATTCATGCACCTAGGGCATGGCTTTTGTCATACACCCATGCGATATGCACATTGGTAATGTGCCTCGAGCGCCTGAAAACTCGGAGCACATTTGTCTTTTGTTGTTGGTATTTTGGGTAAAGCCCGCACTTTTAGCCGAAACCCAGGCAGAAGCTTTCACTATAAATACCAACCTTCCTCATTTGGGATTTCGTTCAGAACTGGAGCAGTTCAAGAGGAAGGCTACTTTGAAGCTTCGGGAGAGTTTTTATCTTCTCCTTGATTTTCTAGGGTATGTTTTCATCTTTAGTAATTTATTTTTAGTTACCATGTGTAACTAAATATTTGTAGGTTAGCGTTCTAAGATGAACCTCTGTATATATTTATTGGATATTTATTTATTATAATTTTTCGTTTATTTAATTTATTTATTCTTTTGTTAGATTAGGTACTTAGGTTGTGACAGGACCTAATATTGTTTTCACTAACTGGATGCTTATATCTTTATATTTATATCATTTTACCGTTAACTATATGTCTAGGAAGTAAGTAATTATTAATTAGCCAAAAAAGCACTGGAATTGTCGACCCTGGACGTAGGTACCTAGTGGATGATACACATTGGGTAGTGTGGTGCATTACCGAAGCTACGAATTAACTGGTTAGTAATTAGGGAAACAAGTGCCTAGTTGTCAGACTTAAAGCTATAGTTTAGTAAGACCATTTTCTTGAAACCCTTAGTATGGTAGACGTAGATTAGGGCTGCCCGTTTGTAGAACTACTAAGTAAGCGTAGAGAGAGTGTGTTATGAGTGTCTTAAGATTCATAGATGGGCAGACCTAAGGAACCTTGGCCTTCATTGCCTTGGGAAACACTGGAAAGCCAATTTAAGTTTATGTTTCAATAATCTTTGAATTAGCAAGACCCCGCACGTAAGGAACACAGTGCGATCAACAAGTGTAGTTAGCCATCGGAGGGAAATGCCTAATTAGGTACCAAGTGGATGATGCCCATTGGGTCAGGTGGTGCCCTACCTATTTAGGAAACTCTCAACGACCTCATCACTTGTATAATCTACTTAAGAGAAAAATAAAAGCAACATTTATATTACTTATTATCCAGCAACGAATATACATAGGGGATTCGAAGAATCCTAACCGCTACTTACTTTTCTGCAACCAAAAACAGGTAAAATTGCTCTGTTGTAAACATATAAAAATTGCAACCACTTTTATACCGTCAACTTACAAAAAAAATAAGTAAGGAGAATTGTTCGGACGAAAGGACAATCCATGTGCATACGATACTCTACTTACTAACTTCATTACTTGATGAAAACGACTAGTACACTTGATAGACTTTTAGCATGTGTACTAAAAATATATCAAAGTAATAAAATTTATAAGTTCGTATCCACAAGGACTGTTTCAATTTCTACTCGGCAAAAGCGTCAAAATAAAGGATGCATTAAGTTCAATGGTGCCCTAGGCAGTTGACTTGATATTTGTAACATAAACGGAATGAAAACAATAAAAGATTGGTTTTAGAAAATTTGAGAGAATCATGGTTAAGACATTCGAATCATCCGAAGTTTTCCTATGGTAATTTGCACTCCTAATTCAAGCAATGATTATCTAGTTTCACGATTGATTAACAAAGTAACTCTACCCAATCTTTTGACCTAGAATTTTTCCTGCAAGTGACAACCCCTTAATCTCTTCGAAACCGTTGGAGGTTTTAACAGAACGATAATCCCTATGTCATAACCTAATAATGATCTATCTCTAACTTGATTACTTAGGTTAAACTTATTACCTAGTTCAAAGTCAAAAGCCAGGTTTAGTGGTCATTCAATCTTAAAATCAATTTGCATATTCATGAAGCTATGGTTAGTAGTCGATGATAAACATACAAAAAGCATTAAACGTAAAGTAATATGAATAAAGACTATACTTTCATTGATATTCAAAGGAGTTCAACAAATTAGTGTTCCCATAGGATCACATCAAATTCAACAAAGTCTCAACCAATTGAAAAATTAGCTACTCATACTTAGAGAATTAAACACAGCGAGAATAAAAGAAATTACTCATGAGTTTCTTCGTCCTCTGTTGTCGTCGTTTCCCCACTAATGTGCGTAGCTCCTTCTCCACCTTTGTTCTCAAAACGTGAGGTCACCTCCCTCCTTGGTATATTGCCTCGTGCTGCGTGACCTCTTTCTCCTCCCAAAGCGTGGTATCATGAATCTTTTATATGTTGTATCTGCTGCACTTTTCTTTCTTACGGGTCAACAAAATGTTTTCTTGACCAAAGTCCAATTCTCCGTAATAATCCATTGCCCCCTCTTTGTGGTTGCACCTCCTTTTTTTCTAATTCACACAAACCCATGATTTAAAGGTAAGTGGCACATCAATAAAATCCATAGAAGTAGAGTGAAGTAGTCTTTCTTTGTTTATGACCGCTGAATATAATAATAATACACTCTTTGACTCAATAAATTATAAACAACCATTTATTTAAGAGTAAACCCTCATTTGGGTCCCTAAAAGTGCATGTCGCTATCAGTCACGTCCCTGGATCATTTAAAGGAACCAAAAACTCCCCCAATGATTGTTCCGTTAGACAATTTCGTCCAAAACGTTAAGTTGCTGTTAACTTTGTTGAAATGTAATTTAATGATGCTGACGTGGCAGAATGATGAGAATATTTTAATAAATTGTTTGATTTTTGGATGTCTAGTTGGCTTTTATTTTAATTAAAATTAATTTTATAATAGAAAAACATAATAAATAAATTAAAGCAAATTCATGTTCTTTCTCCTTGATCATTCATTATTGAACTTGTTCATCTAAGCCCAGAAAGCTAGATCTAAATTCTCTATGTATCAATTCCAAACCCATTTTACAACATCCACATAAAAGAAATTTCTCACAAATCCATTCCATAAACTATTCTACTAAGGTTGCCTAATCCTCAACCACTTCGTCTTCTCCGCCAATGCCTGCCATATATTCCCTCCCATAAATTATCATCGCACATGAACATTCAAACTCAAGCCTTTCAATCCAAGAAGAAAATTTAATTAGGATTTGTTATTGTTGTGATTAGAATTTGATGAAGTTGCAACCTTTGTTGTTGTTGATTATGGAATGATAAAAGAAGGCTAATGGATGAAAATTTAATTAGAAATTTGTTATTGTTACTCTCAGCAACAACAATACTAAGGTTGTTTCTCTCTCACATCTGCCAAGATGTTGTGGCAGCACTAGTAAGCGCTCTTTTCTTCCCCAAATTTCTCAAAAACAACAAACCAAACAAACCAAATAGAGAACCTCAACACAAATAAACAAATCACATAAACGTTCAAAAAAAAAAACTCACAAACAACTTGACAAACCAAATAGAGAACCTCAACACAAACAAAACAAATACATAAACGTTGGTTTTTGAACTCACAAATTTCAATCACATAAACGTTCAAAAAAAACTCACAAATCTGAGCGAATCCGATCAAAACACACAAATCCAGGACCAAATCAAACCCAGAACACAGCTTGAAGGAAAAAACAACCCCGACCTTGAAACAAGGTGACCGCCACTCGAAGTGGAAAACGAGATTAGAGCCACTCCTTCTTCCAATAAAAAGATGAGAGTGATAGATCTAATAAAAAAAAGGAGAACTTCCCCTTGAACTTCTCTGATGAAATTGATCCCCACAACTATCAATTGGAAGAAGGAGAACTTACTTATTATGACATTAGGCTCTTGTTGTGTTGATTTGAGGAACATAAAATTTAAGGAGATTCAATAGTCTGGTTTTTGGGTTAGATGAATGAAATTGGATTATGAAGGAGTATGAAAGGGAAAGACAGATGACCCTTGCAATGTTTACCCTCTGTGCAATTTAGTCCATTGCCAACATGGACGGCCAGGAAAGCAGCTGAAGTGCCAAGTTAACGGACACATCATCACAATTAACAGCAACTTAACGTTTTGGACGAAATTGACTAACGGAACAATCATTGGGGGAGTTTTTGGTTCCTTTAAATGATCCAGGGACATGACTGATAGTGACGTGCACTTTCAGGGACCCAAATGAGGGTTTACTCTTTATTTAAAATGACTTTAAATTAAATATTAAACTAATAAAAATATACTAGAAACTTAATTAAAAAGACTCTAAAGATGTGATATGACGGACTGTCATCAAAACTTACCATTACACAATTATGCTAATCAGAGCACATTAGTTAACGAAGAGCAGAAGCAACGTAGAACTATTCAAGAAGCTCAAATCAAGAAGACAGAGGATCTGGAGATGAGAGTGAAACACCAACATGAAGAGAATTTGGTTGAGAAAGCAGAGATTAAGTCTGAGATTGCTGCTCTTTTTGAAATAATGAAGAAACAACAACCCTAGAATGCACACCTGTGTTTATTTTTTGTTGTTGCTTATCTTATGCCTTTGATAATTTTATGCTTGTGATATACCTTTGTTTTCTTTGATACACTATGATTATGCTATGCTATGTCTTTCATATATAATTTTGCATCTGATAGTGTTTTTTAAGATACTACTAAAAATATTCATGTTTTATCCAATTCTTTTACTCTTATCTTTAAATATTAGTCTTTTTCTTGACGACAAAAGGGAGAATAAGATATATAGTACATTTAGGTTCTGAGTCCACTAAATTAAGATTAAAATTAATTTAGAAGAACCTTCTTATCATCTCTTAGTCTTTGAATTTCATGTGAATTATTTCTGAGTGACGTTCTTATGCTTAAAATGAATTTAATTAACTTGAATAGAACTCAGGTGGAGCTTACAAACCTCACCTTAAGGGCTATTGGACTTAGGGGGATCTTACAAACCTCAGACCCTAAAGTCAACTTGTTAATTAGATTAACAACAATTGACTATTAATACTAGTGTTTGTCATCATCAAAAATCATAATATTATAAGAATCCCTCTCAAAAAATTTAAGTTTTTTTAACAAAAATTGAATTTAATATGAATTTTTATATTTTTTAGGGTAAAAAATTCATATTTAATTTGTGTTTTGTTAGAAAATTATATATATTTTTTTACAATATATTACACATTTCAGCACAATTTTACTAAAAAAATACATAAACTAACTTAAAAATAAAGAGTAAAAGTAGTGATTGAAAAATGTATAGGGAGTAAAAATGAGCAAATAGTCATATTGGTTCCTGACTGTGCAACTCGCTGGCACAAAGGTCCCTGACTTATGATTAAATACAAATAAGTCTCTGTGTCTGCACTTCCGTTGTCACTTTAGTCTTTGACGTTAAAAAAATATGTTAAGTGATGATATGACGCATGTGTTATGCTGACAAGGTGTATGAGGTGTCACAAGGACCAAAGTGAAAATAGAAAATGGTCATTTTGGTCCCTGAACCAAAAATCAATATCCCAAATTAAATATCAAGAACCTAACAGTAAGTTGGTGTTTAATGGAATATTGATTTTGAACAAAAGAGAGAATTAGATGACATTTAGGGATTTGAGATTTAAGGATTTGATATTTAATTTGGGGATATTGACTTTTTGGTTCAGGGACCAAAGTGATCATTTTCTACTTTCATTTTGGTCCCTGTGACACCTCATACTCATTGTCAGCATAACACGTGCGTCACATCAACACTTAACATGTTTTTTTAACGCCATGAACTAAAGTGATAACAGAAGTGCAGAGAAACTTATTTGTATTTAATCCTAAGTCATGAACCTTTGTGACAGCGAGGTAGCAGAGTCAGATACTTATCTGTACTTAATCCTAAGTCAGGGAGTTTTGTGACAGCGAAGTACACAGTTAAAGATCAAAATAACTATTTGCTCGAGTAAAAATTGAAGAAATTTTTTAAAGAAATTAAAATGAATAACGGAAAAAAAAACATATTTAACTCTTAATTTATTGATTTAAAGAACGAATCCAGTAATACACTTCAATATATTGTATTGTAAGCTGTAAGCACCTATCCAAATCCAACACAGACGCACATGTGACATATCTCTATAAAAACACCATTACTTTCATCCCTTCACAGGCTCACAGCATGGGTCACTTTTCCATCACCATTACTTTCATCTCTTTCATTATTCTCTTCCTAACTCGCTACAGCCAACTCGTTCATGCCGATTCACCAACTCATGTACCTCCATACTCCTGTGACACCACCAACCCACTTACAAAATCCTTACCCTTCTGCAATCTCAACCTTACCATCACTCAAAGAGCCAAAGACATTGTGTCACGGCTCACATTGGATGAGAAAATCTCTCAACTCGTTAACACAGCTCCTGCCATTCCTCGACTCGGTATACCGAGTTACCAATGGTGGGATGAAGCTTTGCACGGTGTTGCTAATGCTGGTAAAGGGATAAGATTGAATGGCAGTGTTGCAGGTGCTACTAGTTTCCCTCAAGTTATTCTTACTGCTGCTTCTTTTGATCCCAAACTTTGGTACCAAATCAGTAAGGTCAGTAACTCTTTTAATCTTTGTTTAAAATTCATTGTTAGTATGAAGCACGGATACGGACACTGATACGCCGACACAGCTAATAATTTGAAAAAATCACATAATCTGAGGAGTGTCCGTGCTTCATATAGTACTTCTTATGTTCTTATCATAATAAGAAATTTTTGTATTTTTATCTAATTTAAAGATTTAAGTTTTTGGTGGATTATTTTAAGATATATTAATTACTTGATTTCAGTTTTTATAATAAGAAAACATATTATATTAGTGAATTTTTATCATCACTTCAGATGAATTGGTCTGGTCTCTGGTGGTGTAGGCTTGGGACCTTCGAGTATATTCTTACAATGGTCTCAGGTTTGAATAGTCTATACTATACAAAATTTTGCTCTAACTTTGAATAGACCCCTTGCTAGTGAGGAAAATAATTGGGTGACTTTGAGATTTGGGTGATTTTAATAGTAAAGGGTGGAATTGATCCTCACAATATTTGGTCATTGAGCTGATGTTGGGTTTTCAAAAAAAATTATGCTTTTTTATCTTAATTAAATTGTATGTAGGTGATTGGAACTGAGGCTAGAGGAGTGTACAATGCTGGACAAGCTCAAGGGATGACGTTTTGGGCACCAAACATAAACATATTTAGGGACCCAAGATGGGGAAGAGGACAAGAAACTGCTGGTGAAGATCCTTTGGTAAATTCAAAATATGCTGTTTCCTATGTAAGAGGACTTCAAGGGGATTCCTTTGAAGGTGGGAAACTAATTGGAGGTCGTCTTAAAGCTTCTGCTTGTTGCAAACACTTTACTGCCTATGATTTGGATCATTGGAAGGGTTTGGATCGTTTTGATTTTGATGCCAAAGTAAGTTTTCTTTTCTCTATGGTATCGGACCAATTTTGCATCATGCACAAACTAATTTTCATTATTGAATCAATAAATCTGATCGTTAAATTGAAAGATGTATGATGTGATTTATTAATCAAATGTAGAAAAGATATTTGTGCACGATACAAAACCATTTTATTTGTGCTTATTAGACAAAGTCGTCGTTGGATTTGTCTTTTAGTTTTGTTTGCTGTGTTGTGCAGCAAAGCATGTTTTGTCTTTTTGTTATTTTTATTTTGAATTGCTTGTTTTATGTCAGTTGATGAATGCTTGGAACTTGAATCATTTCTTGCATAATAGAGCTCCAATTATCTTATTGCATCAATATAATTTAGTTATAGTAGGTATTATTGGCAAAAGAATAGTTAATTTAATATTGAAATTAAAAAATGATAAATAGGTAATACCAAACTTTTGAAAAAAAATGATACTTGAATAAAAACAGAGAAAGTGACCAAGTTCTTGTTTGTTTAGTTTGTTGAGCTGTGCGTATCATGGTTTGTGTTTTTGTTTTACATTTTGAATTGCCTTGTTTTATGCCGTTGATCAATGCTTGGAACTTGAACAATGTCTTACATAGGTCCGTTTCTTTTTAACTCTGGTTTTGGATCATGAGGTGGTTTTGGATACATTTGAATAACCAAATTACTAGTCGCTCTAGCACAAGATGTGCCAGAGAAGGACTATAGAATAAAAATATCAGTTACATTTGGTCTTAATATGATATTGTTACTATATATTGTTTTGCTAATGATTCTTATTCTTATATTCTTCAAGTTTTAAATTTTTCCATTTAAATAATCCAAATCCGTTCTAATAATGCAGGTTACTTTGCAAGATTTGGCCGATACATATCAACCCCCATTTCATAGTTGCATAGTACAAGGACGATCTAGTGGAATAATGTGTGCTTACAACCGTGTCAATGGAGTTCCAAACTGTGCAGATTACAATCTGTTAACCAAAACTGCTAGGCAAAAATGGAATTTCAATGGGTACATACATTAGTTTTTATGTTAAATATGTTCTTAATCCTTATACTTATTTCAATTTTTCTTTTAATTCTTTTATCTACTTTTTAGTTCTTACAAATTACACAATTGGAAACATAAAATATGTAGTTTTGTAATTTTTAGATATTTAAAAGTGAGTACAAAAATGTAAATTTTATAAGAACTAAACAATATATGTAACAATGTATCCTTTATGGAACAATATATCCTTTATGAAACAATGTTTTTCAAACTATTGAAGGTGTGAGCAATGGCCTACTTAGTTGGTGAAACTTAGTTTTCAATTCAAACTTTTCAGTTTTCTCTCCTCTTTTTGAAGCTACATTTTTATAATGTATCATTCACCAAAATGTGAAAGTGAACTTTTACTTTTTTTTTACTTGATTAATAAGAATGATTTTGGGTGTTCAAAATCAGGTATATTACGTCGGATTGTGAAGCAGTACGAATCATATATGATAATCAAGGTTATGCAAAAACACCAGAGGATGCTGTAGCTGATGTACTTCAAGCTGGTATACTTTCACTCTTCCTTTGTTTATTTCATAATCAGATAATAATATTTATAAATCAAGGTTGTTGAACTCTATTCTAAAGCAAACTTTTTTTCTTGAGTAAATTCTAATCAAACTAGTGAAGTCTATATAAACTTGATTTGTAAACTCAACTCATAGACTTACACAATATTTATGACATATTGAAAAAGTTTATACATCTATTAACAATATATAAGAAAATATACGATTTTTTTTGGTTGAATTTTTCATTATTCCAGTTATACATTTAAAAAATTTGTCTTTAAAAATGTTATATTGTTGGTGTTATTAAAAAAGATAAGAATTTTTATTATATTTGTTATATTAGTGTAACTATCATTATCTAACTCTATATCAATGGTCCCAATGGAAGGTACTTTCCTCACTTTGTATTTTGGTCAGTTTACAATTTTTGTTCATATTACTAGCAAAGTCACATGGTTTACCCACATTTTCATTAGAGTCCCCACATATATGCCCCATGCCAAGCAAATTAAATAGCATACTCCAAAAATCCACAGCTGGACTTAAGTTGTGTGTCAAAGACTCTACTTGTCATAATGTCTATCATTGGACCTGAGTACAACCTAAAAACTTTCTTTCAGTTAGAGATTTACTTCATGCACTTTACCTCATACATATTTTCTTTTTAGAGGTGTGCATATTCCCTCATACCAAGATCTAATCGACTAAATCACAGGAATTAAAAAAGTTGATGTTAATATAAATTTGTTGGCAGTTGTTATTGTTTTATATGTTTACCTTTTAAGATAGAGAATAAGTTTATATTTGAATCAACATATCTATTCCACATTGCAGAAAATGATGTAATATTTAGCGACGGGGAGATAATTTTTTACTTATCATCATTTTAGTTGTTTAAGTTCTGGCTTAGTTGAAGTTGTGACTTCCTTATCATTTTGTATTTTAGTTATGACTTTGCCAGTGGCCTCATTTGTGTCTTATAATGAGAAAAATTTGCAAGTGTCCAAGATAATTAAGATTGATCCATGCACTCTAAGTTTTATGGTTAAGTTATATGACTTAATTTTACACAATGTGGACATTTACTATCTCTAAACTTTATAATCACACTTTATTTGCCTTAGTTTTAGTTTAGGTCAAAGTTCTTTACCTCTAAGCTCTATAATCTTTGGTTATCTTTATTTTGCAACAGAACAGAACATGACTTTACTCTTTAGATTTAATGCATGTTTAGATTGATGATGAATAACTATCTTTATTTTGCAACAAAACAGAACATGAGTTTAGAAATAATGCATGTTTAGATTGTTGATGAACTTTAGAGAATCACTTAGTATCACTGTAATTTTGTCAAACTCAACTCCATACATACACAAGTACTATTATAATCAAGGCGATTTACATGTTTTGTAATCAAACTTTTCAGGGATGGATGTAGAGTGTGGTGATTACTTGACAAAGCATGCAAAGGCAGCAGTATTACAAAAAAAAGTACCTATATCTCAAATCGACCGTGCCCTACACAATCTATTCACCATTAGAATAAGACTAGGCTTATTTGATGGGAATCCAACCAAACTCCAATATGGCACAATTGGTCCAAATCAAGTATGCTCTAAAGAAAACCTAGACATTGCTCTAGAAGCTGCAAGAAGTGGCATTGTACTTTTAAAAAACACTGCCTCAATTCTCCCACTTCCAAGAGTAAATACGCTTGGAGTTATAGGCCCTAATGCCAATAAATCATCTAAAGTTGTTTTAGGAAACTACTTTGGCCGGCCTTGTAGATTAGTACCAATATTAAAAGGCTTTTACACTTATGCTAGCCAAACACATTACCGTTCTGGATGTCTTGATGGAACAAAGTGTGCTTCAGCTGAAATTGACCGAGCAGTTGAAGTTGCTAAAATAAGTGACTATGTTATTTTGGTTATGGGATTGGATCAAAGTCAAGAGAGGGAATCACGTGATAGAGATCATTTAGAGTTACCAGGTAAGCAACAGGAACTTATTAATAGTGTTGCTAAAGCTTCTAAGAAGCCTGTTATTTTGGTAATTTTGTGTGGTGGCCCTGTTGATATTACTTTTGCAAAGAATAATGACAAAATTGGAGGGATTATTTGGGCTGGTTATCCTGGTGAACTTGGTGGAACGGCTCTTGCTCAGGTTGTGTTTGGTGACTATAACCCAGGTTAGTTTTCTTGTCTTATTCATGAACAAATAAACATGCATAATGTGGTAAAAAAAAATGGATTTGGACTGTGTGCAGAGTTACTGCATGCAGTCAGGTTACATTTGGAGATTGCGCGGTTTATATTTCAATGATGATGTTGATTTTTGAAAATCTTATATATCAAGCTTAAAATTTAGAGTTTAAACCGCTCAATCTTGATTGAATGGTTCAGATGTTACTAACTGCATGCAGTCGCGTAGTTGTAGCTGCGCACGACCAAGATCCTTAAAACATGTATAAAGTATAAACTTTATAGCTTCGGAAAAGTCTCAATTATTAAATGAGAGAATATTTAGTTAAGCAAAAAGGGATTTTTTTTATATATTTTTTTATATTGGGAGACAAGGGTAAGAGTCTGAAAAATTTGCTTCGCTCCTCAGCATCCATCTAGTAAACACAACTAAATCTCAGTAGCTGGATGCGGAATGATCCTTGAACCAATGATAGAGATTTGGCTGAACTTACTAGATGGCATCAGTGAATCCAGATTCCAAGAAAACAGTCAAGGTCGCAACCACAATTGCAGCCGCAAGGTCTTTATGTTATTGGTATTTAAAAATAGTCTGCAACTGATTGTGACCGCAAACGAAGACTATTGTCTATACCATGATTGTAGCAATATCAAATATATTTAACAGATGTTTTCTACAATATCATTGATCATGATCTCAATGCAACTTAAAAGTGTCCACAATATAAACATTGATTATAGTGTTGTAAGCTTTTTCTTGTTGACCAAAATACATTATATACATGCCCCAAATAACTTTTTCAAGTATGTTTTCCTAAAACTACTATTACTCAACTAATGGGATGCTTTGTTATTTAATCACTGCAATGCAGGAGGGAGACTACCAATGACATGGTACCCAAAAGATTTTATCAAAATACCAATGACAGACATGAGAATGAGAGCTGATCCATCATCAGGCTATCCTGGTAGAACCTACCGTTTCTACACAGGTCCAAAGGTCTACGAATTTGGCTATGGCCTAAGCTACTCAAATTATTCCTACAACTTCATTTCCGTCAAAAATAACAACCTTCACATCAACCAATCAACCACTCATTCGATACTCGAAAACTCTGAAACAATCCGTTACAAACTTGTTTCAGAGTTAGGCGAAGAAACATGTCAAACCATGTCCATTTCTGTCACATTGGGAATTACAAATACTGGAAGCATGGCTGGGAAACATCCTGTGTTGCTGTTTGTGAAACCAAAGAGAGGTAGAAATGGAAATCCGGTGAAACAGTTGGTGGGTTTTGAGAGTGTGATGGTAGAAGGAGGTGGAAAGGGTGAAGTTGGATTTGAAGTTAGTGTTTGTGAGCATCTTAGTAGAGCAAATGAGAGTGGTGTTAAGGTAGTTGAAGAAGGTGGTTATTTGTTTGTTGTGGGAGAGGAAGAGTACTCAATAAGTATCACTGTTTGATGAATTCATGCATTGTAGTATTGAGTAATTTTCAATCAAGTAAAAAATAACTAATGGAAAGCTTTATGAGTCAATTGCAATGTGACTCTACTTATGTAATGGAAAGCTTGATTGGCCATGATGATATAATCATGATAATTAATTTTTGGTATATCCTATCCTCCATCTCATGTCTTCTAAGGTTATGTATATTTTTTAAAAAACCAATGAGTAAATTAGATTAATTATAAATTAAATTCTTTTACTAAAATACTCTTATTAATATTATGCATGTCACTCCATTTTCAAGTTAGCTAGTAGATGACATATTGACATTAATATAATTTGTTTTCATTGAAAAGAAAAGAAAACTTGTAAATGACGACCCAAACTACGTATAATCTAAGGCTTCCTAACATCTTGAAAAAATTGTCAAGAAGTCTCGAGACCACTAATGCAATAAGCTAATTAATTCATCTTGGCGTGAGATGTAGTCTCCTATATATCTGGGTTAAACAGCAAGCTTGCCATCTATAATAGTATGGAGTTACTCTACAAACCTTATCTGTTTCTCACATGCTCTATTTTTCTCTCAAAAATACAATGATTATATAATCTCAACAATATAAAATCAGTTGGAAGAGAAAGCACATGCTTGTGTTGGTCTCAGTGAAACATGTATTTCAAATTATATAATTCTAAACCCCTTACAATATTTCGACTTTCATAAACATGCATACGTGAAGTTATAAAAAATGATACTAAACAACACAAATTAGACATAGATTGCATGAAGTAACACAAATTATCCGTAGGTTACAAAATAAATATTCAAACATAAAAATGAAAAACATTAAATTATTCAAAAAAAATAAATTAAAAACATTAAATTTGATCAAAATACTACAACATAAAACTACTAGGTAGCCCTGAGAACCCTGCCACACCTACCACATCTACGACGATAAACCCGCCCTCGATGAACCTTTTGCAGAATTTCGTCCAAATTCTCTCATTCAGCGGTCCCTCTCTCCACCACACCACTGCCCATAACGGATAAGACATGGTCTCTGATACGACCCAACCTTCCGCTCAGCTCTAGGTACTCATGCTCTCCCTCTTGCTCAGCAGCAATACCAGGATATGAAGATCCTCGTCCAGAAGTATGAGGTGTGGATGTGAAATGTAACAACCTGTTTTTCGCTAGAATTATTTTAATTATTTATCATGTGTGTTTATATAGATAGAAACTATAATTCTAGGTTGAAAAAATAGATAAACCAAATTCAAGAGGATGAAGAATAATTAAGTGCATCAATTAAAGAAATCTAAACAAATTGATTGAAAATCTGAACTGAACTCATTAGTAGAATATATTGTTGAAATTATTGCAAGATGTAAAATCAAGAGAAATTGAATGAAAAGGTACAATCTTTTTTCCATCTGCGTCTCATAAGCTTGCATGAAGCACATAGTGAATTTCCATCCATTTTTTTCTTCAAAAGAAAATTATAAAACAAAAGAAACAAAGGAAGTTTATAGAAGACAAAACAAAGGAACATAGCATACAATGTTAGCAAAATGTTGCAGGTACCTCTTGCTTTTTTTTAGTGTTTCTTTTAATTTCTTTGATGATTAATGAGATTATAAAACCAACTAGCGGATCAATCATTTGCATAATCAAATAAGTTAAGATAAGTTGTTTATTTTGTTGTTCTGTATTGTACTCATGTTCTTATTCATGGTACACCTTTTAGGTTGAATAGTTTGTTAATAAAATACATGCGTTTTTTCAAAAAAATAAAAAACCAAGATTGTAGAGCTTAAAATATTAAACTTAACCGCTAAGTGTGTGTCTTTAATATTTTTTGAGATAAAGATAAAAAAAAAATATATAAATTTTTAAGTCAATAAAAATTCTTTCATGCCGATTCACCAACTCATGTACTTCCTTACTCTTGTGACACCACCAACCCACGTACAAAATTCTTTCCCTTCTGCAATCTCAACCTTACCATCACTCAAAGAGCCAAAGACATTGTGTCAAGTCTCACATTGGATGAGAAAATCTCTCAACTCGTTAACACAGCTCCTGCCATTCCTCGACTCGGTATACCGAGTTACCAATGGTGGAATGAAGCTTTGCACGGTGTTTCTTTCGTTGGTAAAGGGATAAGATTGAATGGTAGTATTACAGGTGTAACTAGTTTCCCTCAAATTATTCTTACTGCTGCTTCTTTTGATCCCAAACTTTGGTATCGAATCAGTAAGGTCAGTAACTCTTTTAATCCATGTTGGAAATTTGTGACAAAATGTTGTTGGTTGAAATAGTTTCATCCTATGAAGCATGGATACGAACACGGACACGGGACAAGACACGGACACTGATACGCCGACACAACCAATAATTTGAAAAAAAATCATGTAATTCAATGTAATTACAAGTGTCAGTGTCGTGTCGGTGTCGGACACGACACATGTCCGATATTGGGACACGCCTAATCCAAGGAATGTTCGTGCTTCATACTTTCATCCAAACAATTTAACCCATATTTGGATTTTTTTGAAGATTAAAATTATATTTTTCATTTAGTATTTAGTAAATACGTTTTAGTACTTACCCAATCTCGGGGTTTAAGACCTAGGAGTGTGGCCAATAATTCTAGTATTGAGTGGGTTCACACATAATTATCATTATGTGTTGTATGAATGAAGGTGATTGGAACTGAGGCTAGAGGAGTGTACAATGCTGGACAAGCCCAAGGGATGACGTTTTGGGCACCAAACATAAACATATTTAGGGATCCAAGATGGGGAAGAGGGCAAGAAACAGCTGGTGAAGATCCTTTGGGAAATTCAAAGTATGCTGTTTCCTATGTAAGAGGACTTCAAGGTGATTCCTTTGAAGGTGGAAAACTAATCGGAGGTCGTCTTAAAGCTTCTGCTTGTTGTAAACACTTTACTGCCTATGATTTGGAAAATTGGAAGGGTGTGGATCGTTATGTTTTTGATGCCAAAGTAAGTTTTCTTTTCTCTATGGTATAGTCCTTGGATGATTAATTCTATGGTGAACAAATAAGTTAAGTCTAGCATTTTTAAAATCGTGGTTGAGACCTAACAGAACCCCACAAAACCAGCTTGTGCATATTAGACAATGCCATCCTCGAATTTGTCTTTTAGTTTTGTTTGTTGTGAGGTGCATACTGCAAAACATGTTTTGTTTTATGTCGTTGATGAATCCTTGGAAATTGAATCATGACTTGCAAAAGAACAGTTAATTTAATTTTGAAATTCAAAAGTGATATGATACTGCTTCTATATACTGTTATGCTAATGATTCTTATTCTTATATTCCTCAACTTTTAAATTTTTTCCATTTTAATAATCCAAATCCATTCTAATAATGCAGGTTACTTTGCAAGATTTGGCGGATACGTATCAACCCTCATTTCATAGTTGCATACAACAAGGACGATCTAGTGGAATAATGTGTGCTTACAACCGTGTCAATGGAGTTCCAAATTGTGCAGATTACAATCTGTTAACCAATACGGCAAGGAAAAAATGGAATTTCAATGGGTATATATAATAGTTTGTGTTACATATGGTTTTGAGTTTTGACCCTTATTAAACATTATATTTAACAACATATCCTTTATAAAACAATATCTCCTTTATGAAACAGTTTTTTCACTCTATTAAAGGTGTGAGCAATGGCCTACTTAGTTGGTGAAACAGTTTTCAATTCAAACTTTTCAGTTTTCTCTCCTCTTTTTGAAGCTACATTTTTATGATGTATCATTCACCAAAATATGAAAGTCAAATTTTACTTCTTTGTTTTTTTGACTTGATCGGTACGAATGACTTTGGCTGTGAAATCAGGTATATTGTGTCGGATTGTGACGCAGTAAAAATCATATATGATAAGCAAGGTTATGCAAAAACACCAGAGGATGCTGGTAGCTGATGTACTTCAAGCTGGTATACTTGCACTCTTCCTTTGTTTATGTCATAATCAGAAGCAGATAAATATAACTATTATGTGTTTACGGATTCTTATCAAAATGTGTTTTAGAATTGATTTATAACTCTAAATGAAATCACAATGACAATGTGACATTTAATTATCGTTATCTTACTTTATCAATGGTCCCAATGGAAGGTCCTTTTTCTCACTTTTATTTCTGTCGGTTTACAATTTTTGCTTATATTAAGACACATGGTTTGGCCTACATTTTCATTAGACCACACATCAATAATGGTCATGGCCCAATGCCCATCATAGTCTCCATTGGAAAAAAGTTGGTGATAATATAGATTTGTATACAATTTGTATGTGTATTTTCATCATAGTTTTTAGTATAGGTTGCAGACAAAGATGTAATATAATTAGAGGTATGTTAGTAAATAAATAAATAATGAACATAATTAGATAGTATTTTGCTTGTCATCACTTAGTTGTTTTGGTTTTGGCTTTAGTTAAAGTTGCGACTTCCTTCTTCTGTATTTTGTTTGTAAGTGGGCTCATTTATGTCTTGTAGTGAAGAAGGTTTGCAACTGTCTAAGATAAATTAAGATAAATTAGATAGTATCTTGCACTCTAAGTTTTATGATTATATACTTGTCTTAATTTTACTCAATATGGACATTTACTAACTTAAGCTTTATAATCACACACTTTATTTGCATTAGTTTTAGTTTATGTCAAACCTCTTTATCTCTAAGGTCTATAATCACTTTAGTTATATTTATTTTGTAACAGAACATGACTCTAGAATTATAGCATGTTTGGATTGTTGAAGAATTTAGAAGAATCACATTGTACTACCGTTATTTTGGCACAAGCTATACTTTAGAACTTTTCATCGAAATCATAGTATCATTGTAATTTTGTCAAACTCGCCATAATTTCAAACATACACGAGTACTATTATAATTTTGATGAACCGTGGCGATTTACATATGTTGTGTGATCAAAAAATTTCAGGAATGGATTTAGAGTGTGGTGATTACATGACAAAGCATGCAAAGTCAGCAGTATTACAAAAAAAAATTCCTGTATCTCAAATCGACCGTGCCCTACACAATCTATTCACCATTAGAATAAGACTAGGCTTGTTTGATGGAAATCCAACCAAACTCCAATATGGCAGAATTGGTCCAAATCAAGTATGCTCTAAAGAAAACCTAGACCTTGCTCTTGAAGCTGCAAGAAGTGGCATTGTACTTTTAAAAAACACTGCCTCAATTCTCCCACTTTCAAGAGTAGATACCCTTGGAGTTATAGGCCCTAATGCCAATAAATCATCAATAGTTCTTTTAGGAAACTATTTTGGTGCTCCTTGTAAACAAGTATCGATATTAAAAGGCTTTTACACTTATGCTAGCCAGACACATTATCGTTCTGGATGTACTGATGGAGTAAAGTGTGCTTCAGCCGAAATTGACCGAGCAGTTGAAGTTGCTAAAATAAGTGATTATGTTATTTTGGTTATGGGATTGGACCAAAGTCAAGAGACGGAAACACATGATAGAGACCATTTAAAGTTGCCTGGTAAGCAACAGGAACTTATTAACAGTGTTGCTAAAGCTTCTAAGAAGCCTGTTATTTTGGTAATTTTGTGTGGTGGTCCTGTTGATATTACTTTTGCTAAGAATAATGACAAAATTGGAGGCATCATTTGGGCTGGTTATCCTGGTGAAACTGGTGGAAGGGCTCTGGCTCAGGTTGTGTTTTATGACTATAACCCAGGTTAGTTGTCTTCTATGTCATATCCATGAACAAATAAACACACATGTGATAAAATAAATGGATTTGGATTGTGTGCAGTGTTACTGCACGCAGTCAGGTAACATCTGGAGATTGGACGGTTCAGATTTCAACGACAATTTTTTTTTTAAAATCTAAAATATCAAGTTTGAAATGTAGACCGCTCAATCTTGATTGAATGGCTCAGATGTTGCTAACTGCACGCAGTCATGTAGTTGTTGCTGCACATGATCAAGATCCTTAAAACATGTATAAACTTCATAGATTCCAAAAAATCTTGATTATTAAATGAGAGAATATTTAGCTAAGCAAAATGGGAATTTTTTATTATTTATTTTATATTGTGAGACAAGGGAAAGAGTCTGAAAAATCAGCTTCGATCCTCTGCATCCATTTAGTAAATGCAACTAAATCTCAATTACAGGATGTGGAATGAACCTTGAACCAACGATAGAGATTTGGCTGAACTGACTAGATGGTAGCAGAGGATCAAGATTCCAAGAAAATAGTTAAGGTCGCAACCACAATTGCTGCCACAAAGTCTTTATGTTCATAGTATTTAAAAATAGTCTGCAACTGTGATTGTGACCGCAAACGAAAACTATTTTCTATACCACGAATGTAGCAATTTGATATATATTGAACAAATGTTTTCAATGTTACTTAAAAGTGTCCAAAATTGAAAACATGGATTATACTGTTGTATGATTTTTCTAGTATATTTTCCTAAAACTACTATTACTCAACTAATTTGATGTTTTGTTATTTAATTACTGCAATGCAGCGGGGAGACTACCAATGACATGGTACCCGAAAGATTTCATCAAAATACCAATGACAGACATGAGAATGAGAGCTGATCCATCATCAGGCTATCCTGGTAGAACCTACCGCTTCTACACAGGTCCAAAAGTCTACGAATTCGGCTATGGCCTAAGCTACTCAAATTATTCCTACAACTTCATTTCCGTCAAAAACAGCAACCTTCACATCAACCAATCAACCACTCATTCGATACTCGAAAACTCTGAAACAATCCGTTACAAACTTGTTTCAGAGTTAGGCAAAAAAGCATGTAAAACCATGTCCATTTTTGTAACATTGGGAATTACAAATAATGGAAGCATGGCTGGGAAACATCCTGTGTTGCTGTTTGTGAAACCAAAGAAAGGTAGAAATGGAAATCCAGTGAAACAGTTGATAGGGTTTGAGAGTGTGACGGTAGAAGGAGGTGGAAAAGGTGAAGTTGGATTTGAAGTAAGTGTTTGTGAGCATCTTAGTAGAGCAAATGAAAGTGGTGTTAAGGTGATTGAAGAAGGTGGTTATTTGTTTCTTGTGGGAGAGGAAGAGTACTCGATAAGTATCACTCTTTGATGAATTGATGAAATGTAGTATTGAGAAAATTTCAATCAAGTAATGAATAACTAATGGAAAGCTTGATTGGCTCTGATGATCATAGTCTACTATATAATTCTATTGTACATACACTACAGTATGCTTGCTGTATATCTTTTTTTTTTTAAACAACAAATATTATTCATGTCGAGATTATATAAGACGCACAAAAACTCTCGGCTAAGAAGCAAAACAAATATACCATGCTCCGTATATATGCGGAAGTATCCAAAAACCAACCACAAAACAGAAGACTCCAGAAAGAAAGCAAAACATAGCAGCAATAATAGCTGCAGTAGCGCGCCCCAAACAGCAATGGTGCTGGCCTGTACCGACAGGTAAGGTTGGCCATGGCAGATCCAGAAACAACCACAACAGCCACCAGCCAACCCCTAAAGCCCACATGACATAACCCAGCATCACTCCTTGCCGTATATAATAGTAATGGCATTTGAGAATTGAGATGTCTATAGTATTGAAGTAATTAATTTAGTTAGGATAGTTTTTTTTTAAGATAGGATAGTTAGTTTATGGTGCAACTAACTTTCTAACAAACTAATGTGTATCCATGCTTGTATAAATAACTTGATGAACAACCCTAAAGTTCCAAAAAAACATAAACTGAGAGATTTTCACACTTATTTGTTGAGTTGTAAAGAAAAGATGCCAACGAATCCGATTTCTATGACTTAGATTTGTCGAAGATCAAGAGCTGAATGAAAATTAATGTGTTTTTTGGCTCAAAGTTAATGTTTCACAGGTTTCAAACCTCGTACATAAAAAGGACCATTCCCAAAACATACCGAAAACAAGTTATCTCCCAACTTGTTCGGTTCGTAACTCCCAAACGTTATGTTTAGCGGCAAAAACGGAAATTTATGGAACTTGTTAGCAATGAAGGCGCGTATAAGAACAATTTCTTGCAAGAGTCAAGAGGTGTTAATATAGCAACACCTTATTGGGATCAATAAAAGCCCGAGGAGTTATGTATGGATAACATACTTTCGATGTGTCCCTCAAAAAAAACATACTTTCAATGTGATTTTTTAAGTGCAAGAAAAGTAATTAGTTAATACTTTTATGCATTTAAATTAAATTTGAGATTAGTCTTTTTTTTTTACATGTGATAAATTATTTTTATGTATATAGTATGACTAGATTGATAAATAGAATTATATTTTTAAAAATTAAAAACATCATGAAACTAGCAACGTAGTAGATCATGTGGAAGAAATCTACGCTTATTTATAAACGTTAGAGGTTTTCTTTTTCCACCCTACCAATTTCTCACGCGTCCTTTGAAATTCACAAATACCTTTGTTCAGATCATATAATCCTAACCAGTTTTGCATGATTTCAGATTATAGAGTGTTTGTTTCAGCTTTAAAAAAAAATATATTTTGAGTTAAAAGAATCTAGAGATTTTTTAAAAAAATCTAAAGCTATTTTTGTTTGTTTACTAACGTAAAAATCATTTTTTAAGATTTGAAACTCTTATACTTGAGTTCCTTGTATTTAGAAAAAAAAAATAGTTTTTGGGAAAAGCTACTTGAAATAGCTTTTTATTTTGAGGCTAAAAATGAATTTTTAAAAAATTTGAAACAAACACTACAAAAATAAAAGAAGTGATTTTTTAGTTGAAAAATATATATTTTTTTAAAAAAAAAGCCCAAACAAACGGGCTAATAGAGTATATTCTGAAACTTGTTAAAGCCCAAAAAACATTATAATTGATATGAAAGTCTATATTTACCATCGTATCTCCCCACAAAACTTGCACAATATTTTTGGACATAATATGAATGGTTAACGGTGATCATGATATCATAACTCATTCCCAAATGAAAATTAAGAATGAAAAGTGAAGAAGGGATTTAAAATGAAAAGTGTTCATGGTTCTATGGTGTGGTTTTCTAATGAACCAAACACATCAATTTATAGAAGTTTATGTGCGTCATGAACTACATAAATTGTTGGTGCAATGTGAACCACATAAATTTTTTGTATTTGATTGATTCGGATTATATAATTTGAATTGTATCAAACCATCCAAATTACAAGTATTTACACAATCTTGACAAATTTTGGACTATATACGCCAAACAATTATTAGAAAGTTTTGTGATTATATAATCTGAAACAATCTAGAATTTGAACAGTGCTTGATCAGCCAGCTTTCGCAAGGTCAACTGATTTTAGAGTGAAAATATGGTGTGCTTACATGTTTTATAGACCGATTTGACAAATAATACACTCTGTAGATATTTTGCTTATAAATATACACTCATTCTTCACAATTTCGCATTCTCCTCACATATCTCTCCTTTCTTTCTTTTAAATAAAAGGGTATATTTACATGACAAAAATATATTTAAAGCATAACAAAAAAGGAATGCATTAAGGGCAGATACTGTCGGTATTGCTTCGTTTGGGGCGCCCCCTTCGATCACAAAAATAAAAATAAAAAAAGGAATGCATTAGTGTTAAAAAACAAAATAATGCATTTGACGATTTAGTTGAACAAATTTACAATTATTGATTGTTCTAGAAAGATATAAATCCTGCTCTACAAAGTTCAAACTTTCAAATTTATATAATTTGACTTTGAAAATAAGGGCTATTGACTTAATTCCGAGTACAATTTAGATGAAAAAGAAGATTGTATATATGTATTTGATAGTTAGGAAAAAATCACGTACTAAACTCCGAGTGTGGATTCAAACCTACAATTTTTTACTTCTCAATGTTTAGTACGTGATTTTCTCTTCTAAACTCTTGAGAACAAAAAAGACAATAAACGAGGTGTTTGAATTTTGTTTTAACTTTTTTCTTTGATAAACAAAGTTTATAAAAAAATAATAAAAAATAAGAACCTTTTGAAGGTAAAATGAGTTCAAAAACTCTTTTTAAAACCAAGTTAACTAAAACTTCAAAATAAAAGAGAAGAAGATCAGCTATGTAAATTGTGGCAAGACAGTTGAGGTTATTCTTTATCATTTTAAAAAGTCTCTGTATTTGATTCTGATTATTTCGCAAATTTAATATGTAATAATTTCTATGCTTATGAGTGTTTGAAATTGAATAAATTTTATTATATTTTTCTCTTTTCTACCATAGTAGGTTTTTCAATGCTTTCATGAAAGATTGTGTTCATTGTCAGTAACTTACTTTTAAGTATTCTGTTAAGATCCTCTTATTTTTTATTGTCTTCATTTACTTCATTTCCATAGTTTTAAAAATATAAATACCAAAGTGTAACATTAAATAAGCCAATTTTTTTTTATATATCTCAAACTATTTAAAAACCTTAGGGTGTGTTTGTTTCAAGTATTATAATATGATTTCCAAGAATGTGAAATTGGAAATGCAACATTCCCGTATTTGTTTCAAGTTTTGAAAAATTATTCTTAAAATTGTTATTTACACATTATTTCTTCAATTGTTATTCAAATGTTTAAAAGATGAGAATATAACATTCCCATATAAATAGAACTCAACTTGTCGTAACTTTCCACTATCATTCACATTTATTTTCATTTTGATTTTTTAAATTAAATTATTTCCAAAACATTCTTAAAAAATCTAAATTCTTACTAAACACATCGATAAAAATGTTATTCATAAAAATATATTTTCTGAGAATATTGTAATTCCTTAACTTGAATCAAACACACCAAAAACAGAAAGGAACCTAACTCAATTCATTGGAGCAAAGGTTTTGAGCGCATTCAAAGTTACCTAAAATAAACTTTGAATCTTTGATTTAGAGTGGTATAGTTTTTTGTTGGTGCTGATATAATGATATGATTTAGAGTAATTGAATTAACAACTAGCTCAAGCATATTTGATGATTCACACTCCACGTTGGATAATACTTTTTCCTCTTTCAAACCGCTTCTGGACGGAAGGTGCATCACAAATATAATGGGAAACCCCAGGCGTGGACCACCTAATAAGCTCTCTAGATGAGTTTCTTCAAAAAAAAAAAAAAAGCTCTCTAGATGAGTTGAACTATCTTGCTTCATCTAGATATATATTTGGTACTTTGACACGATTTGTAGTATGTTTAATTTTCTAATTCAATTAACGAGCGACTTTTATTTGGTCACAATGTGTTTGGTCCAACTTTTTTGAGACATAAAAACTACTTTAAACTTAAAGTTAAAATTATGACCTTTAGAAATTAAGTTTAAGTTGTTTGGTAAATTTTGCTTTTTATTTCAAAATCTATTTTATGTTAAAGTGTTTGATAGTATTTTTAAACAAAATGAATTTATTTTAAGAAAGTTCATATTACATAAACATATTTCATGAACTTATCTTGATGACATGCTGTCACTGCGTAATTTTTAGGACTTATTTTGACATTTTGATAGGGTTCTGAGGCAACATGAGATATCCAGGGGCGTGAAAAGCAGAAAATCTGGAAGTCCAGGAAGCAAGGAATCGTGTCACGATTTTGTGTGGCGTAACGCGATTTTGTGTCCAACATGAAAGTTAGGTTCTGCCACTGAAATCGTGGTACGATTTCTGATGGCGTGACACGATTTTGCAGAAGGATCTCGAAGGAATCTAGGGTTAAGTGAGAAATCGTGTCACGATTTTTATAGTCGTGGCACGATTTTCAAGTCAGTAAAATTTTCCTATTTAAGCTGAAGTCAGTTCCAGAAACAGGGGTTACGATTTGGAGAGAGAAAAATGTTATTTGAGACCTGAAGACTGCTAGGAGGACGATTTCATCATCCTTTAATCAGTTCATGTGTGTTGTAATTCTTCCATTGATTATGCTATTTGTAAACTCAATTATGAGTAGTTAAATCTTCTAGAGATTAGGTCTGAGATGATTTGGATGTAACCCTATTTTAAACATGTTGTTGTGAAACTCTATTTATTGTGAATATCAATCTAGTTTTATTCAATTCAATTGTTCTGAATGCTTTTTATATCCTGGTCAAATATAAACATGAATTCGTGAGAATGAATGACTATTGACCATAGCTTTCAACTTAGACCTAATTGAATTGTTCGAATAAACATGGTTAGTATAGGAATGGATAATCGTTTATTTGTGATAATAGGTTAACGTTCTTGAAACATTCAAAGAATATTAGATCACCTAAGGAATTAGGGACTGTAATTTGAGAAGAGGGTCCTAAGTCACGGGATTGATTAGGGCTATTTTAGTTAACCATCGTAAAACTAGAGAAGTATTCATAAGAAATAGGTGCAGTGTACCAATTAGGGGAACTCAGAGGATTCGAAAGACCTAGTCTCATCTCACTCTATCTTTTCAAAACAAACTTTATTTTCTTTTATTTACTTTTATGCACAACAAACCTACTGCCTCTGACACTAAAATAATTTACGCATCCTATTTCATAATGCTATTTTTTAATTGAGATTAACACGGTCCTCGTGGAAACGAACTTTATTATATTACTTCGATAGTTTTTAGTACACTTGCTAAATATCTACCAGTTCTTTTGTATATTGCGGATTTTTATCCCTTACTAACCGTTAAACTTCCCTTGTTTTCTCAAAACCACCTAACTCTCTAACATTATAAGAAGTAATCCTCATTACAAATACTCACCACCCTACACGACACCACCAAACCAAATTAACAAGCCTTAATACCACCCTCACCCACCCACCTCTTTCTTGCACCCCTCCTGAACACCCCTCCTTGTCACCCTTTCCTATTTTTTCTCACCGCCCCTTACCACTTTTTTTCACCTGCACAAGACACTGATCCTGTTTAAAGTGTGACCTTTGAAAATCACACCAATGGGCTCACCCAACTCACACACATCAACATCAACCACATCTTATTTAACATGTAACAACACCCAATTCATCCAATCCTTATTAACAAATGAGGGAGAGGAATTCTTAGAAGACAAAAGAACCCCTTTACCTTGTAATTTTGAAGCCTTCGAAACCTTACTTTGACGATTTTTCCCACCATTCTTCTTCAAAAATGTTAATTACAGATTACCTATCCTTACTCAGAATATGCACCATCCTTTTTAAACTACGCACTAAGTGTTTCAACAAACACCCTGATTTATTGAATTTATTTTCCAACAATCGGCTACCTTATTTGCTTCAATATTATGGTTGTTCAACCATTCGTAACTCCACGTACCAGACACCAATGATATTCTCCAGAGTTCCACTATTTGCCTTTAAAAATCTGCCATGTCCTGATACATTAATTTTGATTTTTTTCTTCATTCCAAGCATGTATTGGAACACCATATATACGAATCCATGCCCCATATTCGTACAACTGAGATTGGGGGTCCATTTTGTTAATGAAGAGAAGAAATATGAGAAAAATTCCATTGATGTAGCGTGCATACCTTTCCTTGCTCACTCAACATCGTCCTTGCTTGACTGATACTTACAAAAATAAAGCCCTCGAGTACTCTCATTAGGATATACCACATGCTTAGGTACAAAATCAACCTTCTTATTCTTCAAAATCTCAACATACGATCCTCATTTCCCCTATTTCAAACATGAACAACCCACCAACTATTTCATATCCTCTGCTGACACCCCCTGCACCTATACCCCATCAGCAAACTTCACTCCTCAACAAGTTGTTCTTGTCATCACCACCTTATACTCCTTCGTTTTCTCCCCATCTCTCTCTCTCTCTCTCTCTCTCTGTCTCTCTCTCTCTTTCCCTTGCACACCTTTTCCCCTTTACCCCATCGACATGCTCCCTTTACCCTACCTCCCTCTCCCCGAGAACTTTACCTTTAACTCAATCAAAACAAGCCACAACTGCCCACACCCTAAGCAGACCAAAGACACGGCCCAAACCAAGTTACCAACATCACACACATTGTTATAACAAACAAAACCATATACCTGTCCACACATTCCTATTTTTGGCAAAGTAAACATCTAACAACATCCCACATACCCTGAAACCTTTCCTTAGAAGAAAATAAGGAACTTGTTCTACCACATTTGTAAAATAAAAATATGTTGACCTCAAATCATCATTACCTTGAACTAGCGTGCCACCCTTACTGTCCTTTTCAACACCTATCACAACTCGATGCTCCCTCCGCAATGTCGTTGCCTCCTACACCGTAGAAACACGCCTCATCTCTTGATGCACCAAGGGTTGTGCATCATCATTGTTATAACAAACAAAACCATATACATGTCCACAAACATTCCTATTTTCGGCAAAGAAAACATCTAACAACATCCCACATACCCTGAAACCTTTCCTTAGTAGAAAATAAGATTTTTTTTCAGCACATTTGTAAAATAATAAGATGTTGACCTCAAATCATCATTACCTTGAACCAGCGTGCTACCCTTACCGTCCTTTTCAATACCTATCACAACTCGATGCTCCCTCCGCAATTTCATTGCCTTCTGCACCGTAGAAACACGCCTCACATCCCGATCCACCGTCGTATGCAGCAAGGGTTGTGCAACACAATTGCGATCAAAAGCATACCACAACCTATCAAAAAACGATTGATGACTTCCCTTACATTACAGACCCTTGTTGTTAAACCGATGTCCCCTGATGAAGCCAAACCTTTCATGCCGTAAAAATCCCCTAAACTTGTCCTATCCTTGATCACCCGGTCCAAACACTTTCTGACGCCACAATTCCACCACATACCAATCATCCCCATCCCACCCTCACCCTAATTTTTGGCACCCTTCCCTGCTCATTGTACCTCATCGCCAGCGAAAAGGAAGTTCAGTGCGGTTGCCTTAGGGTTTGCACTAAAGTGACCTCTTTCTCTCTCTCTCTCTCTCTCTCTCTCTCTCTCTCTCTCTTTTTCTCTTTCTTTTTTC
>Ga0228710_1001929_pt1 | contig 32118 bp, 16 predicted proteins | sample MedpolnodulmetaG_FD_177995 | JGI IMG/M metagenome (GOLD analysis project Ga0228710, IMG submission 177995) | Root nodule microbial communities from Medicago polymorpha collected in Santa Monica, California, United States - pink nodules | ecosystem: Host-associated > Plants > Roots > Nodule... | reverse complement strand
TAAAAAAAATGACTATTTTTTTTTTTTTTGTTACATTTTTTATTGATCTTTGGAACTAGAGTGAATTGAAGCTTATTGCACAAATAAGCGCTTTGTGTGTCCTTAATTTTCATTATATAATAATGAATAATTAGAAACATATATAAATGGTTAAGAAACCGGCCCCAAAACCAAGATAACAGTAAAATTCGTGCAAGAATTTATGAAATATATCCATAATAGTGATCATGATGAATTCATGATTCATGAATATCCAAGTTGGAGACAGCATCATAATCAATGTTGTAGTGAAGTGAAGACAAGATAAGAGAGAAATTTCACTCAAATTATGTAATGCAATAACCCGTATCACTTTGTTGATTTAATATTTGACCAAAAGAAAACTTTTGATGCATTCTTTTTCCTATATACTAACCATAACCATAAGACGTATGTGAATATTTCTGAGATCTTTTTTTTAACACAGTTTTATGAAATCCTATGCTTTACCAAAATCCTCCGATATAACCTTTTGTTTTCTAAAAAAGCTAAACATCCTTTTTTATAAGTAATAAATTAATGGACTTGAAATTTCTTAGCATTTCGGAAAACAATAAGAAAATAATAGTATAGTATATAGCGGAAAAACCGGCAAAAGAAAAAAAACAGAAAAGAATGAAATAGATTGAAAACAAATTTCTACACAAAAAAAGAAGTCAGGCATGAAGCAAATGCCAGTGCATGCAAATTTGAGTTTCCATAAAAAGAAAATCAGAGAATGCAATTATTTTTTTAAAACTTGATATTAATATAATGAGAGGTGGATTTCTTTTACCAGCAATTTCTAAAAGTGACTTAGAAATGACTACATTTCTAAAATGTATATAGGAAGGAAAGCGAAGAGTGCATTGGCGCTAACCATGGCAGAAAAACTCGTGTCCACGACTACCCACCTGAACTCACTTGAATTTGACGGGTATTTTCTACTTTGACGGGGTTTAGATATGAGGTTTTTTTTTCTTTCTAATTTTAAAGCATGGGTGAAGGACGAATAACCGTGATATAAATATTCATCTCGACTCATACCCAAACTCATTTTGAATGTAGAAAATTGATATTTTTGTTATATGTTGATATATGCCGTTTTTTTAGGCCGGTTGATATGTCGTTATAAAAACTGTCATTGATATTAAAATGAACAACCAAATCATTCTGTCGATAATGTATTAAAGTGAGCATATTCCTAGATAATACATTACAACATTGTCCTCGGGGATATCCGAACCCGCCGAAAACTCGATTGAAATTCAATTTTTCATCACTATTGGATATATGGATATGGTAACGGATAAATACATGGGAGTCAGGGATATAGGCGAAGAAGGTAAAACTCATCTCCACTCCACCCCATTGTCATGCCTTGACGCTACCTAACTAGAAACCACATTTACTTATCTTAATTTCTACGAATACAATTAACTATATTAAAAGATTTTATCCCGCTCATAAGAATCATATTAAAAGATTTTACCCCATTGACAATAACCCTTTTTCTTCTTCTAGCTAAGAATCATATTTATTTGTTACGTATAAACTGATTTCTTTTTACTAATGTTAGCTAGGCACTACAAACCGATGAACCTTAATTTCTGGGGTTATATATAGACATTATTTTGGAGTCATTCTGCGGCGACGACCTAACAAACCATGGAATAGTTAACCATCATTTGGCTTTAAATGGGTCACTTTGACTCTTTTATTAGTTTATGATAAAGCCCCAAATAACCGGCAAATGTAATTAATCTTCCATCAAGAATTTAAAAGTTGTTTACGAGAGTAATCAATATAAAATTCCTTATACATCGCAAACTTAGGCCAAATGAAAGAAAACTTCCGTATTATACTGTATGTCACTTTTGTTTTTCAACAATCAATTGACGAGGTACCTCTCAAACAAAAAATTAATTGACGAGGTAGCTGATTATCTCTTATCACACGTATCATTACTCCATATTTTTCAAAACGTTACTTCCTTTTGTCATATAATCTATTGCCTAGAAATTCATCATTAAAAATGACTAAACGGCATGTCTGAGGTTTGAACTCAACCCCAGCATATATTATGTAATATCTTTATCGACTGAGTTAAACTCACAAAATAAAACATTTTTTAATCTAATGTTGGTTAGCGTTACACTAATTTAGCATAAACTTATAAAATTAAGAGTTTTGCTAACAAGTGCCCTTAGGGCACTAGTTAAGGATTTTAAATTAGAAATAATTGGTAAGTTTTATGTAGAAAAAATTACTTTTTTAAGTTTCAATGTGTTAAATGCATCAATCCTAATATAAAATTTCTTCTTTAGGCTTCTTAACAAGTGCCTTAAGGGCACTTGTTATCATTTCCCTAAAATTAATTGTATTGATCATTGATCTATTGTGCAAATGTTCTTATATTTCCTCGGGTGTCATTACCACACTTTTCAAAAATAGGGGTTTATGCGCATTTAAGTCATCATAAAAAAGCACACCCTTTTTAAAAAAGTGGTTTATGTGCATTGAATATAATAATTATAGTAAACTTTTATTTATATTTGAGATCATAAGATTGTTTTGTTGTTGCTTACATTTGGATCCGGAGGGAGTAATATTTAAGCAATAAAAAACGGTTAAACAACATTGATAGTTGGCTTTCTTCCGCCATCACGTCCACTCTTTAAAATGACAGATCTAGTTTTGGAGTAGATGAGATCACTGTTGTTTTGCAGTGATGGTGGTTTTGTGTATGTCGATCCATCTCGTTGTTGTTGTTGTGTTATACTAAATATCGCAGTTGGTTTTTTCCTTCACGATCTCGATCTGTTTGAGTTTGGTATTGCTTCGAAGCTGTGTTTTTTAGATTTGGTCTTGTCGAAAATGGGGGTGTTGCGCTACTGCCTTTGTTGTCGACTACGAATTGTATGATTAGAAATGACCTTTGAAGCTTGTTGTTCTCAAGTAAGATGATGTAGGTTGTTGGCTTATGAATTTGTTTTCGTGTTGGCAATAGGGTTCGTTTGCCACTCTCAAAATTTGGATTCCGTGCTCGTTTATTCAATCACGATGTTTTGTTGCAATTTAGTTTCGTGCCCATACGCGGTTTCGCTAGATTGTACACGTGATGTTTGTGTAACTCTAAATTAATTGGATATGCTTTTGTTTTTTTACCCGTTGGGTTGTCTTGTGTTTCACACTTGAGTTGTTAAATTTTTTTGTTACACTGGGTTAGACACCATGTTCCCACAGTCTTTTGTATTATACTTTTTGCTGGTGAAGTAGTCTAATGATAAAATTCACTTTTAAAGGTGAATAAGTGGGGTGTCTAAACTTCGACGCTTGTATATATAACAATGTATTGTCCTGTCAACTGACCTATGTTTACGAAGACAAAATCAGTAAATTATATTCTTTCTTTTTATTTAATCTACTTAGGGTGTTGGAGATCAATTTGTACACAATTTAATAAAAACAAATGGAAAAAAGCATCATCAAACTGTATAAATAATTTTTTTACTAGTTTTTTTTATGCAATTGGAATCCTTTGAAATTTGAAAAAGTAATTTGTGGAAAAAACTGCGACAAAATGTTTCGATAAAAAAAGTAAATAAAATACCTCATTATAAAAAATATATTATATGGTGCTAGCCTTGGGCCATTCTGGTTGTATATGAGGCCTAATTTCTGTGCCTTTAACTTTTTTGAAGTTTCCTTCCAATTTTCCTTTGTCCAATTGCAAAGTTAACTAAGTAATTTTTAACAATTAGTATACGTTGTTAGCCATTTGTGTCTAGAATCCAACTGAGTAAACAAATACCAAATTGTTGTAAAATTAAGCATAAATTATCTCTATAAACAATAATCACAAATAAATATAAGAATCAATTTATGTTAATGAGAATAATCAAGAGAGGTTTTAAGGAAACTTATCTGTCTTATTTTGATGTAGAATTAGATCACCGCTTGGGACAACTTGAATCAAATTCATAGTAGAATCAACCACAAAACTACAAGACGAACAAACTATGAAAAGTCTGAGAGTGTTGATCGCGCTGTCCTTAAAGATTTTCCATGTAATTATACGTTAATCTCCCAGGATTTAACAGACCCTTCCCAGTAAAAACCGAGGATACATAACTGACAAGAAGAAATTTTCAGGAAGTTGTGACCAAAGAAACTCAATCTATTGGAGGAGAGAAAATGATTTTTTAGAAAAGTATGTGTGCTACACAGCTTGTGTCTGTACCGGTTTCTTACCCTTTTTTATATGCATTGAATCGATACACATGTTAGTTATGTGGCAATTAAATTGTTAATCAAAACCGTAAAACAGTAGTAGTGATATTGACCAGGTAGTGTAACATTAATTTTTTGGGTTGGAATAGAAACATGATGTGGTCAAAAGGCAGTTACAAAATTGGGAGTTAAAAACCTGTCTAAAAAAAATAAATAATAATATGATAATAATTTTCTATTAAAATATTTTTCGATATTCCTAAATGGGACATAATAGTTGAAACTTTTGAAATATACTCAAAATTTACAACAATCCCCCACATATTTCAAAAGTTTAAAATAAATTAGAAAAAGGACTTCTTGGGTTAACATCCTAGATGTGATGCATCAAATTGGTGTAGCAAGCTATATGAACCATACCTAGAATGATAATACTTAACACACAATAAAGTTGGTGTAGCAAGCTATATGAACCAAAATCACTTGGCGTATGTTAGCGGTATACCATTCGAATCACACCCCCACAATTCTTGCCGTTGGCGTTGTTGGTGTGCTAATAGGCCATGCGCGTGCCTGGATTATTTCATGAGTGCTCCAGAGATTTTGCCAAGATCCCATACAAGTGGCCCCACTTAACACTCACATAGGCGATTTCATCAAGTGTATGCTGCATATCATAAACCACGCATAAAGGATATGAAATTCATTAAAAGCTTTATAGGTTTATCCTCTCAGTAATGCAGTGTCTACCACATCTCACACACACCATAGGAAAGGGACGAGAACAAAAATTAATTAACTAATTTTTGGTGCTAGCAGAACTAATAAGTGACTTGTTCTTACCCATATGAACCTTATTCATGGGATCTTCAATCACAAAGGTTGGGTTCCTATCACTTATTAATTTCAAGTGGCTTAAGTCTCAATCCCCTCGATGTACACAAAATATTTCATCCCAGGGGCTTTGTTTAGTAGCTACTTTATACATAAATGATGAAGACAATTTTCTTTTTCTTTCATCATATAATATTGACCAAGACGTCTCTAAATCAATCAACCTCATATATTTATCAAAGTCTATAACAATAAACTTGATCTCTATAATTATATTTATACATGTCTACTTACATGACTATTAAGTGGCATCACTATCAATGTGGATAAATATAAATCCATTTGTAGATTTATTATACAAGTCTGCCTGAATGGCTTCAAGCGACAACATCACCATGACAAGTAAAGTAATTGTATATTGTGTTTATTTTCATTGGATTTCAATTTTAATTAACATCATTGCATTATTTTGATGCAATGGTTTCAACAATATATTTTTTAGGTCTACTTAGATTAATTCTAAGCGACAACATCTCTACCAAGGGGGAAGATTATATCTAATGATAGATTTGTTATACAAGTCTACCTATAAGATTTTCAAACACCAAACCCCCACGTTGGATAAATATAACTCAATATGTAGATTTATTACACAAGTCTACTTGAATAATTTTCAAGTGACAACACTTCTACAATGGAAAAATAAATTCCCATAAACATATATTTGCACAAAATTGAATCCATTAAACATCATTGTATTATTCAAATACAATGGATACTCTATAATATACCATTTAATATTTGATGGTAGTTCTCAAATATCTAATGATATCGCCACACATATTTTCATAATTTATCATTAAAATGTATTTGAGAGACATCCTTATAAACTTAAGCAAGAGAATGACACACTCAAAACTACACACATAATTCTCTACATTATCAAGTTATTCATTTGCACACTTTAAGCAGGATATGTTTGAGTCTAGTTATGCAATAAAACTCCATGACAGTATGCATCTAACAATTGAAAATCGTCGAGATAAAATTTAAAAGGACGATTTATAGTAACAATCCATATGCTTGTTAATAATAGCTAAAGTATATGTTCTGTACAATAAAATCAAACATTTGCATTACAAGTTCCAAACTGTGATAAATATAAGACATGGTAAACAAGCACACTCTCACAAATTTTATAATAACACACTGACCATCCATGCAAGAAATAATTATCTTATCTTCATCGAAAAACTAAATTCACTCTAATGAAATTCACATACTTAACCATAATTAGTCCATATATCTCAATTTAAATTTTGATCTCATGTTTCAAATCTGTTTTAGATTAAAACCTCAAAAAATAACACTGTATAGTACACCATAAAAAGTCGTACATCAAACCATTAATATGAAAACAAGAACTCATAAGTTAGCAACCTTTAACTCCAAAAATAATGCAACATGTAGAAACTACCTACCAGCTGACTTGTACATATAAGTCATGTATTGCACAACTAGCTAGAACAATGAAGCAACAAACTTATATATTCTAGAAAATAAACAATGGATTTTTAAGTTGAATAATTTTTTGAAATATGGTACACCATCGATTAATGTTAACAGGAAAATCATGTTATTGAATATTGGGTTAATAGGTCTTTATCCCCCTGTAATATAAGTCATTTCTGATTTTGCCCCCTATAAAATTTTTATTTTGATTCATCCCCCTGTAAAATATTTTTGTTTTGATTTACCCCTGTAAACCAAAGAATATTTATTTTACAGGGGGGAATCTCCAAGTTTTTTTCATAGGAGGGTCTACCAAAAAACCCCCAAATAGCAGGGGGTAAAAGCCTATTAACCCTTATTTTTTTAGGTCAAATAGAGAATGTATGTGTTCTACCAATTCTATTTCTTTAAGCATTGGTGAAAGATCCTTCTATATAAAATATGTGAAAATAATGATATCATTTAGTATACTAATCTTAATACATCTCAGTTAGATTCTCTGTTTTTCTGTAGAATTTGAATTTGTGCATAGGTAGTTCTGGTTATATTGTTAGGATGTGTGTGTGAAAGGATGTTGTTGTTACAATGAAGATTTGAAAGATGTTTCTTAGCATCATGTTTGTAGTTGGCTCATTCCAACTACAAACCAACATGTCCCTTTTCTGGGTTTTGATTTTGTGGGACATAGTGTTATCAACATCATCATTGATCTATATAAAACATGGACAACATAATTAGATTTGAATTCAATATTATATGATTGTAAACATATCAATCATTATTAAATATTTTCCTTATTAAACTTTTGACAAGTTTTTCTCTTTTCTCCAACATAAAGATTCATGTAGAGCATTTTGTTTGGGCTTATAAAACTTTTGTTGTTTTAATATTTGCTTACTTTTATCTTTTGCATTATAGTTGATATCAAGCCTTTAAATAATTCTAGCTTTCTTCTGTCTCATGTCCTTCGTCATGAAATTGTCGTTCTAGTTTCTATTCTCCTATTTTCATCGGTCAGTAGCATTGTAGCTATGGTGGGATTTCCTCGCCCCATTCTAGCTCCTCCAACTGCACCAGCAGCAAACAATGCCCTCACATTGACCTTCCCTACTACAAACTTCAAAGACCTCATCGCCCACCAACACAAGAAGCCTTTTCCATGGAAGGTGGTTGCCTTCCTACTTATGGTTGCTTTGGTAGTATTTCTGGTGAAGAAATATCTTCACCAGACTTCCCTTCAGGTTCCAGCCCCATCTACCAATCAAGTTTCAAGCTTAGCTGGTCTGTGTGTGTGTGTGTGTGAGAGTGCGCACGTGCGTGCGTGTTTATTTCATTTTTGGTTAATGAGTAATTTTTATCAAAATTGTTGGGTGCATCCTTTTCTTTTGTTGCTTTTGGTGTTTCTAGTTTTTTTCATTTATCTCTATGTGTATTTTCAACCTTTGCCACTACAAGGCCAATACCCAGTGATGGTTTCCATACATCGTTAATCATTATTTGTTCTCTTGTTCAGTTAAAATGTTCAGTATTACTACAATACGGGTTATTGCTTTGTCCGTTGTAACATATCATTAAACAACACAAGTCAATACTAAGGCTTTTATTGCGAGTTTTGAGGGGAATGAAAGGAAAGGCTAAGGAGGGGAAGGGAAGGGAGGGGAGGGGAGGGGAAAGGAGGGGAAATCTTTCTCTTGTTTGAGAGTTAAGAAACCAACAAAAAAGGAAAAAGGAGGGCTTATGTGATATTTTTACCATTTTACCTTCTTTTTTTTCTTTTTAAAATCAATAATTTAGTACACAAAGGTGGCTAGCTAGCTATACACACACAAGAATAACATGTCAAACAAAGGTACATAAAGGTGGCTAGCTATAAACAGAAACTATCACACAATGAGAGATTTTATTTAGTACCCTAACCTCTTTAGTACCAAATTTGTGAAACCAACCATGCATACTTGGTATCACTTCATCAATGCATATATTTCTTCTGAGTTTATAAGAGCTAGTGCATTAACATACGTCATAAAAGGGGAGCTAGTTTATAAGAGAACAAATAATGGCTAACGATTTATGGAGGGGGTGTATATAGAAATGTTTGATTTATTGGGGGTTTATATAGCAAAGTTCACTGAAAGTCCCCAATATTTACATAAAGGAGGGTTGGGCTCAAGTCAGTTAATATTTTAGGTCCTTTTGGCAAGATTTGCTATATATACACTCGTATAACACAAAGATTTCTATATACACCCTCCCTATAAAAAAAAATAGTTTTTCTTAACAATGTGCAAAAAAAATTATTATGGGATAAATTGATGGTATTTTTTTGGGCCCTTTGTTCTTAATAATGTGTCTCACTAATAGTAAAAATATTGGTGATATTTATTATCCAAGAAATTGGGATAATTTTCATAACAAAACAAAGTATATTTTAGTTGAAAATGAGCCTACGAAATTAATCTTAATCTTGTCTTTCTAAGATTCCAAAGAAATAAATTATATCAATATTGTAATGTCAACTTTCTTGAATTGATTGAAAGGATTGCAAAATTGAATATGATATTGCAAGATCATGCGAGACGTGTTCAAGATCGTGAAACCGATGTGAGACGCATTCTTGTTCATTTCACAGGTGCTATTGTTCTTTTCTACGGTATTTTCAGATGTTGCCTAAAAAAAATTTATTTGGTAGTGAAAAACGGGAAAAAAAGCTAATAAAATCACAACAATGAACTAAAAAAAATTATGACGTGTTATATAAGGGGCCCTTTTCTCATATTATGCCTAAGGTCCGTAAAACTCTGTGAACGGCCATAGCACATGTATTTAACATATTATTTCGCATTATTTAATGAGTATGATATTTGATATTTATGTTTCATTTTATATGTATGGTGATTAAATAAGTTGATTAATCCAGAAGTCTTAGTTCAATTGGCAAAATGCCAAAATTGTTAGGTCGGATGCCATGACTGGGGTTCGAACCCCGATACCTCCTAAAAATAAAATAAAAAGTTGATTAATTTGATTAAAACTCTTTGGACATGCACGTGCAGTGTTTATTAATTGATTTTGACCATTTTTGCATTATGAACGTGAAGAATGTTCTTCTAATTCATTGTAATTTATGTTTTGATAAATATTCGGCCCATATCTCACATGGAACTAATGCTACTTTGTTGCTTTAGAAGTTTATTTACCGAATTTTTCAATGCTATGATTAATTTAACGTTTTTTTTTTTAGCAAAATTAATTTAAAGTTAAAACTATAGCTTTCTTGCTAATGTGTCTTTCTATCGGCATTTTGGTCGTTTTATCGGCATTTTTTAACGTCTATTTGTTCATTTATTAAATAGGAGTGTATAAGCCGGTTACAATTAAAATAACACTCCTTCATAAAAATTAGTTACTTCATTCTAGCATTCCATTATTAATAGGGTTAAAATATTTTTTTTAATCCCTGTAATATATGCATTTTTTATTTATTTTGGTCCATATACAAGTTTTTTATTTATTTTGGTCCATATAAAAGTGCATTTATGTTTTTTGTCTCTTCAAAGGGTTTGATACGAACTAAATTTTAAAACTACGTAATTCTAGAGACAAAAACCTTTTTAGCCCTGCTAGTACATTAACTATAAATTGGATGACAAACATATTTTAATGCCCAGGCATCACCAAATGTTACTATTTATATCTTGTAACATTTGATAAATGTTAGGTAAAGCCCGTGTTACTAAAATAGTAACCCTTGAGGTAACAATCAAAAATCAAAAACTGTTACATTTTTAGTAGCTAATTCTAGCAAACGATTTTGGATACAATTATATATATTTCTGGGTTTAAATGTTACTAAATTTTTGCTAAAATTTTAGTTAATTCTGCTGTGATAAAAAAAACAAAGATTGAATGTATCATTCACCAATCACCAACTAGATTTTCTACAGTAAACATAAAAAAGCTGGAAGTTCTAAAATAATAAAATGACAGTAATAAAACTAAGAATCACAAAAAATGTATCGTGTCATCTCTAGTATCCCCCTTGCAGCATTTACATACAAGTTTAGGTGCTTCATATTACAAGAAGTACAAAACACCATGCTCAATTTAACAACGTTTCTAACTTCATGTGTGTAGTAGTGTAATAGGATCCTGAAAAAGAAAGTTTCAGGAAAAAAAATCAGCTTCACACAACCTAATGGTAGTTATTTTTTCTTTGAAAACAACACCTTATGATCTGTCACAACCATATGATCTAGCACTTAATACAACAACACACCAAGCTCAATTTAGCAATGTTTCTAACTCCATTTTCCACAGAACAGAATCTGCACCCGTTTGTGTCCACTAGTTTCTCTTTTGGCAAGAGTACTACAGGGAACCTTTTCATCTTCCCATCTTCAGCAACACAAACAGGATCTGCACCCAGTGTAATGGCGGTTATCCGATTGCGTGTTCTACATGCCTTTGACCATTGAGAAATCTCTAAAGTTATCTCGTCCACATTATCAGTCTAGCAGATGAGACATAAAAGCAACATATTAACATTCAATGTTTCATTTTTCTGATCCTGTCACTTGCCATAATGAAACTGTAGTAGTACAAAAGGATACATCAAAAGTTCAACAAGATAAATAAAAACAAAGCAGACCTCTACACACAACATTCCTGCTCAAATGAGTATACCACGTGCAGAAAAATTGCAGAACAGAGAATCTCAACATGCCAAATCATCGAAAACCACCAACCTTTGAGTAACTCTGATTGGACTTCACAAACTACAACCAAGTCAGCCCTAAAATGAAGCAAACAAGTAAAGCAAAGAGAAAAATGCACATAAAAGATATTGCAGAAAATCAGACATCCTCCATTAACTTATAAAAAAACATGGGAGTAGACAATTTCATGTTTAATAGTTCCCAAAACCATCAACATTGGCACAACATGAACATTAAAAACTAACTAATAAACTGAGGCATTTGGTAGATATAACCAATTAACTGAGGACCTTATCTCTGAGAAGGGATTAGATGGGACTGAATGTATTGATTGTTTTTCTTTCTCATTCTCATTTTTTTTCCATTGTATATATTACAGTGCTGGAACTAACAATTCATAGGAAAAAAAATGAGGTGGAAGGAGCTAAGTACCTGGCAGTTTAAAGGGTGTGCGGCACGAATATGTTATATACAAGCTAATCAGTAATTCCCATGAAAAAGGTGATGGTAGATTGCTTCAACCATTCCCCTGAAGTCAGTGCCTTCAAATCAGTCAAAAATAGCAATTAACCTTAAAGCTGATTCCTAATCCTGATCACCAAAAACGGTAATATAATAGAAATTAACCTTAAATATTTACCCAATTCTGTTCAAATAAAAAAATTAACCTTAAAAACTGGAAGTTAATGCCCAATTCTGTTCACCGGAAATATCAATATTTACCATAAAAAAATTGAAATTAACCTTAAATCATCAGCCGTAAAAAATAGAAGAGTAAATGTGATGCATAAGTATATCAGAAATATTAAGTAACATGTTGAGCTTGGCCTGAACCAATAGATTCAAAAAAGAAGCAACCAAAACCAGAGAAGAACAAAAGAAACAGAACAACCTAGAAACAGAAAACAGTGAAGAAATAGTAGTCAAACAAAACCATCAATTTGAAGTTTTATATTTTGAAATGAAAAGGGTTCGATAAGCCTATTCAGTCATACACACATCACTGGCCTGTTTTTCAGTGCTAACACAATAAATCAATTAAACCATCAAGTAAAACCCTCAGGTCAAAAATGGTATTAGTTTAACAAGTACAATACACACAGGTCAATATTAAAGGACGAGTTTCATCAATAACTACTTCCTTAAATGAATTAGTTATTTATTACTCCCTCCGTTTCAAAATGAGTGTCACTTTAGCCAGAAAAAATTGTTTCAAAATGAATGTCACTTTACATTTCCAATACAACTTTAATTTTTTTCTTCAAACTTTAACCTCAATAAATACTCCAACTTTTCTCTCACACAATTTTCAATGTAATTTTAAGTTTGTCTTTTTCTTATAAAGTAAGGGCAGTTTAGTAAAAGTGTTACGTCTAATGATTATTTTATTCCATTTCTTAATCTGTGTGCCAAAACCTTAAATGACACTCATTGTGAAATGGAGGGAGTAGTTAATTTTTATTTTGCGCAAGGCTCTCATCATTGCAGGAGGAAGAAGGTCGGATGTACACAAACATACTTGGCAGAGGTAGTTTCCATTATCAGAATCCCCTTGACCATCAGTCACAATTTCACAAAGATAGAAACATACAGTTGTATCAAGGCTTTTGTGTGCATCAATTTAATCAGCACCGACTAAATTTACATTTAACAATGGTTTAATATATCGGAAACAGCGAAAGAATTGTTAAACAAATAATGTTATGTCTGATGTTTGAGGAAAAATGAAGCAAAGCAACAAAATGTTAAATTCCTCAAACCAGAGCCTGAATTAGGGAACCATTTAGTCTCCCTTCCCGTTTCACTACATATCATAGCAAAATGGAACACAACAACAACAACGACGACGACGACAATAATAATAATAAAATATAGAACTGAGTTCAAATAAAAACTCGCAATTGTGGATAGTAAACTTCAAACTGTAGTCAATGACCACAACCAACTAATGTTGTTTTGGTTAACATATGAATATGCGTGCAATTTGCACAAGAAAAATTAAGCAAATATCTCACCCCTCCAGCACCAGCAGCCATTGCAGGAGCAACAAGAACATTAGCTTTCCTCGGAACTTGAACTGCATCAGTGGTACTGGGCATGTTTGAACCTAAGATTCAAATTATAAGAGCAGATTTCATTAGTGTATATGTACACACACACACACAAGAGGAAAAAGACAAGTACATATCACATCTCAGAAAGACAACTACCTTCTATTAGTATATGACAACCTGAATTAACCAAATTCATGGCATCAGATTGATCAATCTCATTCTGTGTTGCACACGCAAATGCAAGATCGCACCTTTCTGTCCATGGTTTTGCTTCATCATAATATTTGGACCGAGCATAGGCTTTGAATAGTCTCTGCATACGCCAATTTATGAACAAGGACCATAAAATCATATATAACTGCTAGCATGAAACATAAATGAAAGACAGATGTGATAGTTTGATACCAACCGCAAACTTCTACGCTGAGCTTTGATGTCTCTCAAAAATTGTACTTTCATGTAGTCAAATCAATCTTCATCAACCAAATATCCCCTAGAATCTGATTAATGCTTTAGTTAAAAATAATTCACATTCTGTGAAAAGATCAGGGTACATAAAGGAGGTGAAAATGTCACTGGCAATCCTATATTTAGTTACCAATATTCTTAATGATGATTAATGTTATTGAGATGAAATCCAACATGCAATAATGAAGTGCAATAGCCTCAACATATTCATCAAAGAAAAACAAATTACCTGATACCGAAATGGGAAGAGCGCCATATGCAATTAGCTTCTCTAAAACATGCATTGCAATCTTTCCAGAACCACTCACCACACATCTGCAGGAAATTTTAAATTAGAAGAGCATTCCAGGATCGCGAATGTGTGAAATAAATTTAGGAGACAGCAAATTTCACACTAGATAACTGGTTTTGAAAGAATCTAAGACATTCAGAAAAGGAAATTGTGGAAAATGGGAGCTTCCAAGTTTCTAATCTTGATGGAATTTTGAAGTCAAGAAAAATTATATTGAATACAGAAAAGGAATAATCAATAATGACAAACAAGGGTCGGAAAAGTAGCAACTAACAACAATCTTCTTTATATAGTGGTCTAAAAATTAAAACTTCAAATTGAAACTATGATCATAAATTGATGTGTGCATTGTGAAAGTGGAAATGCGGAATGAACTGTTTAATTTTTATTCAACTATCGAGATCTGGGTGCATTAACTGCATGGTATTTTGACTGCAGATAACATGGGTCTGCAGGAAGGCTCATTAATGATCTTATTAAATCTCCTAGTTATGCTTATCAACCATTACCCTATTAAGCGTCTTGTTTGGATAAACCGCTTAGTTAAGTGTTTTTCATATAATTACTTATGTATAAGCTATTTCTTTATAAAAGATAAATTAAAGTCAAACTTCTTTTACATAAGGCTATCTAGAGAGCTTATGAAAATAAGCTGAAAACAGTTTGTGAACATGTCATGAGTTGATTCCATAAACTTTTTCAAACAGTATCACGAGTGTTTATGCTAGTATATTAGTTGAAATAAGTCATTCCAAACAGGTCATAGAGAGCAGTCTTCTCTCATCCCTAACTATGAAAGCACAAGAAGTATTCACTCATCTAAACATACTTGACTCATCTAGACATGCTGTGACATCAAGGTTTTTGATGTCTGTGCAATCATGATCAAGGTTTTCATAATAAACATTCATGTGTACAATGCAAAAGTAACTTATAAACACATAATAACTCACAACCAAAACATTATCACATTTAAATTCAACATGTATGTATATCGTAAAGTAGAATGAGAATTACCATTTTTAAAACTAAGCATTTCACCAATCCCGTTGGAGCCATCCTATTCAATGAACTGCACGAAAAGAATAGGCAAATGGAACTCATACAAAAAGAATTATTAGAATTTGATTTCAATAACACAAAATCAATAATATTCAATCTCACATTCTCATTAATATTAACTCTGATACAATATTCAGATCATTAAACACAAATTGAATCGAATTTCTAGTGAGATACTGACGAAGGCAGTAGAGAAAGTAATAGTTAATTCACCACTTTCCTAAAGAAGCACAGCATTGCAAAAACATAGTCAAATTTCACTGAGACAAATTATCAAACACCTCATATGCAGCATTGCGAGAGAAAAAGTAAGAAGAATAAGAGAGACTCACAAAGTTTGATGCGGCCGCATTGTTAGACTCGGACGGTGGTTGTTGCGGAAATTAATGATTGCTAAGATTCACCAAAAGCATAAGCATAAACAAATGAAGAAACAAAAACAGAAATGATCATGTATACTCAAATTGAATGAAGTTCGAGCATAGATATGAACGATAAATATGCCTAACCCAATTCAGTTAAATAATGCAAGTCATTGTGAATTGAAACCATTGAATGAAGATCAAACAGTTTACGTTTCAACTTTAACAAATTTGGTTCAATCCAAGACACGATTCATTCTTCCTTCAAGTTCAAATCTATGGCGAATGTGCACAATTTTATAAACTGAAGAATGCATAGTATCAGTATGTGATGTTGATTATAAGGAAATGTTTAAGCTTGTGAAAGAAGAAATTTTATATGGCTATAAGCCTTTTAAATATTTTCGTATTTCATTGCACAAAAGTAATGAACCTTGCAATTGAGAAAATATTTTGTCTCCGAAAAAAAAGTGTAGTAATAGTGTGGCAATACTATTTTTTATTCAAAAATTGTTATTTTATTTTATGTATTTAAAGACTTCATATGCACAAAAACACAGTCCATTGTAATAACAATTCAATGACCAATGTCGGAAATAAAAAATACAAAAGAGGATGATTGTTTCTTTTTTCACCCAACTGATTTCTCACGCATTCTACAGATTTCACTATTTTAGACTAAATAGTTTGAAAAACCCTCCGAGATCATCCATTTTTTCAGAATCCAAAATAGCATGCACAGGAAAATTGGAGGGTGGGAAAAAGAAACACTCAAAGAGGATCAGGTAGAGTGGGGCGAATAAGACAGGCCCAAGACTGACCAAAAAAATTCATTGGTCAAATCACAACAGCCCTGCACCTACAACAAATTAAGATTATCGCTATACAGACCCCCTAAATTACTCAATCTATCAAAACGTAACTTTTGATATATTTTTTACTTTTGCTTACAAGCCTAATCGAATTATAGCTTCCAATAGGTGTTTTCATCAAATTTTAAGCAATTCTGGGAATCTCTTCAGCAATTTCAACAAATTTAATGGGATTGTGCCTCACAATCGTTATCGTGGACCGAATGGGAAAAAAAAAAAGATTTTCCAAAAAAAAAAGTAGACCGAGCTTGTTACCATTGAAAAAGGAAATATGAATTTTACTGTGGAAAAAATGGTGGCAGCGAGTAGTGTCATATAGGCAGAAAGCTCGAGCTCGAAGACATTGAAATTATTGTTGTTTCTTGAAGACATTAAACTAATGTTCGCCATCCTCTCAAGCTTATGTATCTTTGAAGAGCATTCAAATTTGTTTGCACGAAAAATAGAATGGATGTTGTTGCTCGCAAGGTCATTCAAATTTGTTTGCACGAAAAATAGTGTCGAAAGCTCATGGTTTCGCTAATGATATTTGGCTACTCTAGAATAGAACAAATTTACAATTTGAGCTTTCATATAATAATTTTCATTTCATTCATGTTCGTGTTAAGAGAGAAAAACATTGACTATTGGTTCTTGACTATTGTTTACAACGCCGACGCAAGGGCTAAACAACTCTAAACCAATGTTTTAGGGTAGATTCTAAGGTGAGGGAGCAATTAAGTCCCTACCGGTGTACCACCAATAATATGCCATAAGATCTTTTTAAGGGTCTAGATTATTTTTTTTGAAAAGAGCAACATCTATGCCTTGCCCCCACCCAATCCATGCCCTTTTTTCAGCAATAACTTCTTGTTCATCGGCGGTTGGGTGGGACTTCAGTGACTTTGTGTTGGGTGACTTTGGTGACTTTAGTGTATTTTAGAGGAAAGAGAGTGATGATGGAATGATTAAAATAAATTATTTTGATGAGAGAGAAATATTGGTTAGGAGAGAGATAGAGACAAAGGCACCGAAGCCAAAGGTATCCAAGTGCTACCCTCGGCGGTTCCACCATGAGAGGGTTATGACCTAAACAAAAGGGGGAATATTATGAACCTTGGAAGCAGACTTGTGCAAAGAAAGGCATGAAAAACTCTTTTTCTATGACCTGGACAAGACCCGTTATTTAGGTTACAAAATGATGAGTTGGGTGTATGAAGTCTTCTATATCATGATTTTCTCTTACTTCTATGATTTGGGTGTATGTAAAAATCTGTTTTAATCAACTTAAATTTTGCATTCAAATTTTCGTATTGCATGAAATTCATGGATTTTAGGGATTTATATCAGTTTCGTATTTGATGTTTTGGGTAATTCTTTTATCAATCCTCAACAAAATTTGTTTGGAAATGAATAGATAAAAAAATAATAAAAGACGACGGAGGTGGTGAGGATGCAGATGCGGATGCAAACATAAATCCCTCAACAACAACCAGTGCAGAAAATGATCAGGACATAAAGTCTCCTTCTGAAGAGGACATTTGGAGTCCTATTCGCGATTAGTTTGTGCAAAGATTCAGGAAATGATTCCAAAAGACATCAATGTTTTCTTTTCTTTTCTTTTCTTGTAATTGAATTTAATTCCCATGCCATGATGCATTTACTGTCACCTATTAAGATGGTCATATTTCAGTTCTGAGTAATTCTGACACTTTAGCCATGGATGATGTGAAACTTGTAACATGGAATATTGTGAATGAAAATTCTGTGGCTTTTATGATTATGCTACCCTAGTATACAGTGAACAGATTTGTTATAGTAGCAATTTTATGTGATTTCAATTTTAATATAATTTATTCTGAATTTATTTGGAAAATAGTTCATTTGAATGAAGTACGCATAAACCATTGAATAAACACTATCTGATTGTTTGTTTGAGGACTACTTCGATTGCATAGGGGCTCCACTTTTTGAAATCATTTTTGGTACAGGTCTCACCATTGGTAGAGCAACCTGCATTGGTGTGACGAAATGGAAATATCCATTGAAAACTCACACACAATTCCAGCTTAATCATAATTTCTATTAGCAATTATATTTAGAACCAACATAAGTGGCTCATGTGGTTATTCCGTTCCTACAAGAATACAACATCAACATAAGTGGCACTTTATCTTCGAAAATAGTGGGGCTCACCAAATACAACAGATACACCTTGATTGTGACCTGTGAATGTCTCTTGCGGCATCATTGTCCTCTATGCCATGTGATATGGTCAGCTGCTTCTGGTACTCGTCACTGAGCTAACTGAATCTCACGTGAGCACCTCTCGTGCTATGACATTTCTGTTTAGCTTCCTTGGGATCATTTGCAATATATTTCACCAATAGTTCAACCTCCTCTCCTCTGTTGTTTGGAATATGGTCCAACATACGACATGTGATGGGAAAATGCAACAAACATGTCACATCAACTAACGTGTGTCATCTTACCAATCGAGAGATGGAAACTGTTGGGACGCCCTCCTGGTTTTGGTGGAGGAAGATTCACCCCTCATATGATGAATTTGAATGCTGGCCAGGTAGCATAACATTAATTAACCAATCTTCATGTTCCATATGCAATTTATATTTCATTTATTAAATATATGGTTTTTGAATTAAAAATTGTTTTGTAGGATTTAGTTGACGCTATATACAATCTCTCTGAAGCATTTCCTCGTCGATCTGTTATCATAAACTCTGCAATCGGTTCTGTATCAGAGGTTGGCATTCTTGATCCAAATGGTCCTCCTAACACGCGCCAGGTAATTAAAGGCCCAAAATCTGATAAAGTTTTGCATCATATCGTATATATGTAAAGCCCTTAATTTTTCTCTCATATCTTATAATTTATGCGCGTGTATGCTTGCAGGGAAAATTTCAGATACTTACTTTAGCTGTAAAATGTCTCGTTGATGATGGTGGTCGTCATTGTCGTGCAAAGGCAACACGTGGAGTTATATTGACCGATGATAAGGGAATTACTTTCGGAAGTACTGTTGTGAAGTCCCTCAAAGCAACTAGAACTGTTGAGTAAGCAAATTAAAGTTTATGGAATGATTAGTGATATTAACAATCTTTGCTTTAATTTCTTCACTAGTAATTGAAATTCTTGTGAGACTTATATTCCAAATGGTAGAACTTATATAAATTTCAATCAGTAGTGTTAAAAAGAGAGTGTAACACCGCACTCGTTTGTTTTATTAAAGTGAATGACTTGAATTAACAATCCTTATCTTCTGGTTAATCAGATTGTTGCGTCCAGTTTTGTGATAGGCATTGCTAAGGAATCAACTGCATGAATTTTGGTTGCTGCAGCTGCTGCTCGAAATGGTAATTCAGATTCACAAAAGGTTGTTGAAGAGTTAGAAGCTCGTAGAATGTTAGAAGGACAGTCAAGTCGCCTTTCACCAACAATTGGACTTTTGCCACCAACTCCACCGGCTGCAGATGGAAACATAAATCCCACAACAACAACAACTAGTATTGTGAATGATCAGGACATGAAGTCTCCTTTTGCAGAGGACACTTGAAATTCGGTGTCTAATTTTCAATTGTCCTCTGCAAAAGGAGACTTCATGTCCTGATCATTCATGATACTAGTTGTTGATGTGGGATTTATGTTTCCATCTGCAGCCGGTGGAGTTGGTGGCAAAAGTCCAGTTGTTGGTGAAAGGCGACTTGACTGTCCTTCTAACATTCTACAAGCTTCTAACTCTTCAACAACCTTTTGTGAATTTGAATTACCATTTCGAGCAACAGCAGTAGCCAAAATTCTTGCAGTTGATTCCTTAGCGATATCTGTCACAGAACTGGATGCAACAATCTGATTAACCTGAAGATAAAGATTGTTAATTCAAGTCACTCACTTTAATAAAACAAATGAGTGCGGCTTTACACTCTCTTTTTAACACTACTGATTGGAATTTATATAAGTTCTATCATTTGGAATATAAGTCTCACATGGATTTCAGTTACTAGTAAAGAAATTACAGCAAAGATTGTTAATATCACTAATCATTCCATAAACTATGATTTGCTTACTCAACAGGTTCGGCTTCTTTGAGGGAATTCGCAGCAATACTTCCGAAAGTAATTCTGTTATCATCGATCAATATAACTCCACACGTTGCCTTTGCACGACAATGACGACCATCATCATCAACGAAACATTTTACAGCTAAAGTAAGTACGTGAATATTTCCCTGCAAGCATACGCGCGCACAAATTATAAGATATAAGAGAAAAATTAAGGGCTTTACATATATACGATATGATGCAAAATTTTATCAGATCTTGGACCTTTAATTACCTGGCGCGTGTTAGTAGGACCATTTGGATCAAGAATGCCAACCTCTGATACAGAACCGGTTGCAGAATCTATGATAACAGATCGACGAGGAAATGCTTCAGATAGATTGTCTATAGCATCCACCAAATCCTACAAAACAATTATTAATTCAAAAACCATATATTTAATAAATGAAATATAAAATTGTATATGGAACATGAAGATTGGTTAATTAATGTTATGCTACCTGGCCAGCATTCAAATTCATCATATGAGGGGTGAATCTTCCCCCACCCGAATCAGGAGGGCGTCCCATGAGTTTGTCATCTGGAAAATGTTCTAATCCCATTGGAGGAGCAGCAGCATTTCCAGAAGTTACGATTGATCCAACCCATCCCACTTGATCAGCTTTGTCCATGTTGGAGAATAAAAAACGTGCCGGAAAATATCCTATAGGATGATCTACCAAACTCAACCACCAATTTTAGTGGTTAGTATTTCTATTTTATTTTTTAAGGAAGATTAGTTAGCATTTTGTATAATGTGAAATTTATACACCTCTTTCTTTCAAAAAAAAAAATATAATGTGAAATTTATTTAAATTATAAAACTATATTTATATGCATGTTTTTAGGATAAAAGAAGATTGACATAAAAAGGTAAATTAAAACTCACATGCCATCCGACGGAAATTTTATTAACGCCATTCTCAACATATAAATGACTAGAGCTATCTTGGCCAAAAAAACTTCTGGTTTATAAACATTAGTAGTTCCATTTACTAAGTAGTATGGACCACCCGAACTTATAAAAAACACTTCGCGGACTACAAAATCAATGCATTCACATATGAATTCAATAATGAATCATTGTATTTTATTGATACAAACAAACTATGAAATTGGATTTTTCAGGTATAAATGAGATAACTTACATAACTATGAGCACTATTCTGAGTTAGGTTATGATCATTAAATAGAGATTTGCCTCGAATAAAACCATCTTTGGCTGTCCTTCGGATAGGGAAAGTTTCTTTTGGACTCTTACTTTCTCAAGTGTGTAAATGGGTTTGGTTGGAGAATTTCTTTCAAAACTTGGTTTTGTCTACCACACAAAAGAGGGGAAAAAAACATGAACATTGAAAGAGAAAGAAGTAACAACTTTTTATTTAATTAACCGAAATAAAATATTTTACCTGCAATTTATGATTCTATAGTAAAGGATGATCGAAAACAGGTTGTTTGTTGATATCGACACAATCAATTATGTATCCCGATTTTGTCTATAAAAACCACCAAAATCAATCAAAGACAAAACTATTAAACTGGAAGATAAAATTATAAGCTACCAATAATTGATATGTGTGTTACATGTATAATCTTGATAGGAGACTTGTTAATGACATTTAGTTGTCTCTCCAATTCCAAATCTTCTTTTAACGTAATATGCAGACCATCAACTCTGATCAATACTACTAGTCACCAAACACAGAACAAATAACAATGTATTCATCTCTTTTTTTTTAGGGAATAACAATGTATTCATCATTTTCACAATTTCCCTGTTTGATGATGAATCATATTTTAGTATACCGTTTATTTATATATCAATGCTCCAGGAAAAATGGAATATTTTAGGTCAATAATATGAATTCATTATATGTTTTGACTAAATTCAATACCGTCTTTATATGCTTTTTTGACAGAAAGACTGGTTTTTTTTTTCCACACGTAAAATAAAATAAATACTTATTTTTTACTTTTACCGAAATTAATCGTTTTCCCCTATAATAATTTTATTTATCATTAGCAATCTGCAATAAATATTTTAGGTTAAAGAGTTAGGATGCAATCGAAAATTAAACAAGACTTTATTAATAATGATGAAAGACAGTTATGATTTTCTGAATTCCCTATATGTTCTTGTTTGGTGTTCTGGACCAAGCAAACACTTCCAGATCCATTGGCATAGGCCCAATCCAAAGCAACCCAAATGCAACATTTGGACCATCTTACTCACAACACACCTCCTCCCCACAAGGGATGTGCTCGGAGCAAACGGAGACCCACTCAAACATGAATGGCAACGTCTTTGCTCATGCTCCCGCGAATCTCGCTCGACTGTTACGATTCCCCTGAATTCGTAATCGCTAAGCCACATGTGTGCCCCACTGACGAGACGTGCACCTCCACACTATATAAAGGGGATTATGAGTCATCTCCAAGGTTAGACTTTTCTATCTCTACTAACCCACATTCTTATACTCAATACTGACTTAAGCGTCAGAGTGTGTGCATGTATACCCCCACCGTTCCAGTCGTTGCAACCACAATCAACCCTAATAAAAAAAACGCATTGACAATTTGCATTTATTTTTTTATGAAGAAATCGAAAAAAATTGAATAACTTAGACTATTTTTTCCAAAAAAGTTACAAGGACCAAATTGTCCTAAAAAATAAGTAAGGACCTAGATGTCTCTTATTTTTTAAAACAATACACGTGGCAATCAATAACACATCTGGACGTATGTATAGTCACAGTTCAAAGATAAGAAAACAGATCGGTTGACAAAAAATATTGATGGACTAAATTAATTTTTTTTTGTCGATGACTAATTTAAAAACTGCACCTTTTATCTTAGACAAATTGAATCTTCACACACAGCTCAAGTATACACACTTGGGAGTGACGCCCGTCCCAAATTCAACATGTCTAGATCCTTCCTTAAGTAGCATGCATGAGGTTGTATGTTCAAATCACATTAAATAATCTATTGAATTGAGATTCTTTGTATGCAAGGAATCTAAATGGGAAGATAGGATGGATAACTTGTAAAGTATTCATCTCACAAATAATATGTCGAATTGAGACTTGAATGACCAACATCCAACTAAAATAAACACTAAATAACTCAACAAAAAAGCATATTCCATCACTTATTTCATTCCACGTCGTTGATTTTAAAATATGAGAATAGTTAAGAAGTATCCGGGAAAACTTGTTAAAAATCATAAATAATAATTCATCCGTTTTAAAATAAGTGTCGTTTTAACAACAAAAAAAAAAGTTTTAAAATGAATATCACTTTCATTTTCCATTGCAACGATAACTTTTTCTTTTCAATTGGACACTTCAATTAATACTATACACACTACTTCCAAAATAAGTACTCCCTCCGTCCCATATTATAAAAAAAAAAAAAAAAATCACACTTATTAAGAAAAATAAAAAAATCACACTTATTAAGAAAACTATAACATAGTAGTTTGGAACATAGTTTTTTGTGTTATCTTTGAAATAAGTTTTATAGGAAGATGTAAAAACAACTTTCATTGGTAGTTGATTATAGAGAAAATGATTAAGAGAGCAAATTGAATGCACTTTGCATTTAATTTTCCTTTGGAAAAGATAATATTTTGAAAAAACATAATTAAATATGATAAAAGTTTGTCTTTTTTGCTTATAATTTGGGACAAAGGAAATGAGTTTTTTTTGCTTATAATTTGGGACGGATGAGTAATTATAAAAAGGAGAATGTTAACCAGTGCCTCCGGGGCATTGGTTAAGCAGTTAAAAGAGGTAAGATTTTATTAAAAAATGGTTTAATAATTAGTTGGTCAAGAATAACAGTTTATATTTCCAAGACAATTTTTCTACTTTTAGATTCCTTAACTAGTGCCCCCAGGACACTGGTTAACAAGACCCTTATAAAAATGTATGTAATCAATGTTTTGAAAATCAAAATATTTTATTTTTTTTAAAGAATAATTGCTTATTATCGTCTCTTGTTTCTCTTTTTAGGGGAACAACTCTGATGTTTTGTTTCTGGTAAAAATAAACAAAGTTTTGCTAATTTATGCCATGAGGACACGTGTTAAACAACCAAAAAGTAGAAAAAATCATCTTAAAGTTTGTGCATTTAATTAATAAAAAAAAAATTAATTGCATTGATTACAACAAAATATCTCTACTTTTGACTTATTATTAACGTGTGTCTTGAGGATACAAGTTACTATTTAAAAAGAAAAACAAAGAAACAAATTCAACTTTCATATATACTTTCTCCGTGCCATAATAAACGAGCATTTTGTAAAACAAAATATTGTTGTAAAAATGTCTGACTCATTTCACTTTTCAATGCAATGTTAACTATTTTTTTCAATTACAACTCTAATTAATATTACTTTTATCATTCTCAATTCAATAAATTCTACTTTGTATTTATAATAATAATGGTAAATGCACTCATACTTGACAATAACTTGTAAAATTATTTTTCTCTCTTCTTACTACATTTTTCTTCTTAATAAGTATGAAATGAGACGGGAAAAAAAACTCACATTTTTCTTCTTAACAAGTATGAAATGAGAAGGAAAAAAAAAAAGAGTAAATAGGCAATTATCCCCTGAAATTGTAAGTTTCGTCAATTACCCCCTGAAATTAACAAAACTTCAATTACCCCCCGAAATTGCACAACGTTAATCAATTTACCCCATCTGTCAAATTCTTCTGTTAGTCGACATGACGTTTTGCAAATACTCTCTTGAAGTTTTGTACTTATGTGCAAAATGCCCCCCGAACTTAAAAATTTATATATTTATTTTCTTAACCTTAACTCAAAAGATATTAAAGGCAAACAATTAACTTAGAGTATACTCTACAAATGGACCTTAGAATTTCCAGTTTTGTACGATTTGCATATTTTATGTTGAAGTGGGAATTGCTATTTTGTTTTTTATTTCAAAATAATTGAGTTATGAACAATTAATTTCAAAACAAAATTATTTTATTTGAAATGAGTTCAAAATTTGATATGATCAATTACTTTTTTGATAAGATATATTATTAAAAAGAATGGATAAAATATTTCCAAAAATATCAATAAAAATAGTTCTGTTTTTTTTTCTTTATGAATAAATTTTATTCAATTTTAGTGTCTTTTTATTTTTAAAGAGACTATTTAGTTTGAGGGACAAAAAACACACATATTTTATAAAAAAATGGTTTCAAAACAAGGACTTAAATTGAAATGTGTGCAGAGACCAAATTTTTTAAAATTATTTTATAAGAATTAAAAATATATCTAACTCTAATATAAAACAAAGAATGATTGCAAAGAAAAGATTATTGAAATACCTGCATAGTTGATAATCTGTCATGCAAACAAGAACTTACGATTAGCATTGACTTAACTTTGAATTTATTCATAAAGAAAAAAAAAGGGACTATTTTTATTGATTTCTGGGTATCGAATTTCTGGGTATGCTTATAAATCCATGGATGGATTATAGCAGTATTGATATTTCTTCACCTCCCCTTCCACATTTGTCAAGGATAAGGAAAAAAAATATAAATTTTCAAGTTGGGGGCATTTTGCACATAACTGCAAAACTTCAGGGGATATTTGCAAAACGTCATGTTGACTAACAGAAAATTTGACTAAGGGGGAAAATTGATTAACGTTGTGCAATTTCAAGGAGTAATTGAAGTTTTGTTAATTTCAGAAGGGTAATTGGCAAAACTTACAATTTCATGGGAGTAATTGCCTATTTAATAAAAAAAAACTCACTTAAATTGGGATGCAGTAAGGAAGTATAAATTAGAATGGTCAACTTTCATATTTAATTTAATAACTTGGTGGCACGAATGAGTTCCATTAACGTTAAGTTGGGAGAGTTGGCATGATTAAAAGCAAAGCTAGTGCGTGTAAGTAGTGTGCAAATCTAATCTAACTTGAAAAAGATTAAAATTAAAGTTTGTGAAGTGGCAACTATATTTTGCTTTCCAACGCTAAGCACGAACGACATCAGAAATCCGCGTTTTGGAAGAATCGTCAAGTGCTTCCATCAATGGAGTTCGATCCGATCCCCATCGGTTCGTGCTCCAAAGATCACCAAAACATTTACCAGCAATGGTTCAATTACGCTGATTCAGGTAATCTTTCTCCAATTTTATTTTTGGATAATTTTCCCCCCTTTTAGATTCTGTTACATGAATGATATTCGATTCTTTGATTTTCAGATGGTGATGGTCGCATAACGGGAAACGATGCCACCAAGTTTTTCGCCATGTCTAATTTGTCTCGTCAACATCTTAAACAGGTTTTCTATTTTTTTCTTTTTTTTCGTAAATAATCTAAGATATGAATATGATTGATTGCTTCATTGGAGAGTTAGGAAAAAAGTTACTGTTGGTCAATTTTAGGAATTGAGAAAGTTTATTTTCTATTTTTATGAGTAACTGTTTATTTACTTATTTTGCAAAGTATTATGCATTTAGTGTAAAACCATTTTACACTTGCATCCAATGAGCATTAACTACTTTGCCACGTCACCCCACTTTTGTATGGTTATTTTTTAATGTGACGATGTGACATGGAAAAATGGATATCAGTGTAAAACTATTTGACCATTATATAGTAACATTTTTTCTGGATTTAATTTGTATACACCGACAGTGTACACTTCAACATTTTTACACACGTATCCAATCAAATCACTTCATCATGCCACCTCTTTAGGTTAGTTCCTAAAATATCCCTAAAATTATTTATTTGACGTAATTTGATTGGATACATGTGTAAAAAATCTTTACACCGTCAGTGCATAGATACTAATTTCATTTTAGTCATATCAAACAATATATAGCATGATGTTGTTGATTTTCATTTTTATAACTACCATCTACCTATGCTGTCAAGTATGCATTGGTCAAATTTAAACTTCTTCTTCCTCTGCCCTTCCTATATTAAATTCCTCTTTAATTTCACTTTGCCACAAATCAAATATAGTGGTTGATCTTGAATTGGGTTTGAACTTTTATTTGTGGAAATGCATCATAGATTATTCTGCATTGTTGTTATATAGCGGCTATAGTGCTATTGCTTTGAACAAATCACTATTGTTCCACGATACACTATTTAGTACAAGAATTGTGAAACAGCAGCTATAGCGGCACTATAGACTGTTGCACACCGGAATTTGAACCAACTGTTGTTTTCCACGATCTGCAATTACAAACACTTATATTCACTGTACCTCTTTTTGTTTTGACCTTTTTTTGCCTTTTAGATTTAAAGCAGTCGGTATCAAGAGTTTTATGTTGTCAGTGAACCATATTGTTTTAAACTTTATCTTTATTTTATGATAATCTTTGGTACTAGACTAATAGTTGATCGATTTTCAACTCCTACACTTTTTATTTATTTCAATTTGATACTATTTTGACATTTTTCTCCATCAATTGGAATGGTATTGACATGTGGTATTTCAGTTTTTGATGTAAATTAGACTTGTTGATAAGTATATCTTTTAATTTATTTCTTCATACCTCGTGAACTAAATTGTTTCTTTCTTTGCTCCTTACCAAATTAAGGTGTGGGCTATTGCAGATTCAAAGCGACAAGGTTATCTAGGTTTCCAAGAGTTTATCATTGCTATGCAGGTAAAAATATGTTACACTTTGTGGAAGTTTAATGCTGATGGATTTCCAGAATCTTACTCATTTAAAATGTAGCTAGTTTCTTTGGCACAATCTGGGCACCCAATAACACATGATCTGCTGAATAGTGATGGTAAGTTATTTGTGTTTATGTTTTACTTCTATTGTTTTATTTGAATAAGTTTTTGTAATTGTATTGGTAAAATATTAAAATGCACCTGTAGGTACTGTCTGCACATGTTTATTGTGAATTTCTATCTTATATATTTTTAGCTAATAGAGCTTATCATTTATTGCAGTTGATTTGAAAAATCTGAAACCTCCCATATTGGAAGGTTTGGACGTATTACTAGCTGTAAGTAATTATATTTATGATTTATTTGTTTATGGTATTAACTTATTCATGTTTATTTAGTGAAAGAACTTACTGCATGGCTTTGTTTATCCAGAAAAAAAAGCATAAACAAAGCGACCTGGATGTAAATGGTAATATATTTCCCATTTTAGTGAATGTATTGGTTTAAGCTTCCTTCTTTGTTATTTGAAATTCCAGTTCAGTAATTAGCAATAATGCAGGTAGTTCTCAATTACAACCATCACTATCAAGTAGTTGGTTTTCTTCGAAGTCCTCAAAAAAGGCAAGCATTCTGCTACTGTGACTTCGATTTTTTTTCTTTCTTTCTGTGTGCATTATCCTTGTCTGCCGCTAGAGAGAACATACTGAATATTCATGTCAAGTTTTCAATTATTAAGAGTAAAAGGCTTGGTTTGCATTCTTTACCAGCTTAGGTTCATTTTGTGTCATTATAATCTTGTAGAATGAAAAGTATCCCCAGGAATGTTTGGTCGGTTAATGTCTGAATAGGATGTTATTAGGGGGTTGAAACTAACATTATCTGTTGGCTTTTATGTAAGTGTCTAAGTCATGCAAGTCGATACTCAAATAATAATCTGCCCGACAGTGATACTCAAATAATAATCTGCCCGACAGTGATACTCAACAGGTGAATATTAATGTGCCAGTTTCGAGTTTTTACTATCTAGGCTAACTATTTTGTCTTGTATCTATCAAATATAGTTTCTGATAGGGCACAAATCAATTTGGCAGTATCCTAAAGGCAATCCTGTAGATTTGTTCTCTAGAACCTTTAATCTGTGTGGTACTTCACTTGTATTTTGGTGCATATTTCCTCAGGTACCACTTTCCTCCGTGACATCAATAATTGATGGCTTGAAGAGACTCTACATCCAGAAGTTGAAGCCTTTAGAAGTTACTTACCGCTTTAATGACTTTGTCTCCCCATTATTGGTCAGTAAGTTACTATCTTTAGAAATCACTGGTTTTTATGTATTTAGTGTCACATTTCTTTACTTGGATACATCGTTGCTATGTTTTAAACACACAAACAACATCTTTATTGATTGCAACTCTTTATTTACTGCAGACAAATAGTGATTTTGATGCCAAACCTATGGTTATGCTTTTGGGTCAATACTCAACTGGTAAAACAACATTTATCAAACATCTGCTTAAATGTAGCTATCCAGGCAAGTAATTCTGCTTTCTCAATATCCATGTCAATGTCTAAGTGCGACACCTCTCTATCTATTTTGTAGACATAAGTTACTGAAGTTTGTATTGTTTTCAAATAACTGTCAATAGGTGCACATATTGGACCTGAGCCTACAACTGATAGGTTTGTTGTTGTCATGGTATGTGCCAGAAAACTAGACTCTCTCAAAACACCCTATACCTGAAGATTTTCTTAGTTTTCATTTTTTTTCTTTCCATGGTGCTTAGTTTTGACTGTTTTAATTATTGTAATATATCTCCAAGTCATCTTGGAAAAAGACTTATTGCATTAGTTTTAACTAGCAAATGGTGTTTGTGTACAGTCTGGACCTGACGAGAGAAGCATTCCTGGAAATACTGTTGCTGTCCAAGCAGACATGCCGTTTAGTGGACTTACAACTTTTGGCACAGCTTTTTTGTCAAAATTTGAGTGTTCACAAATGCCTCATCCTGTAAGTTGCCCTAGATCCATTGAATAAGTGTATCGATTTTCCTTGTGAGTATTTGGACATAACCTGTTTTTAATTGTCGAAAGCTACTGGAGCACATTACATTTGTGGACAGTCCTGGAGTTTTATCTGGTGAAAAGCAACGAACGCAACGAGCATATGATTTTACGGGTGTAACATCATGGTTTGCTGCTAAGTGTGATTTGATACTCCTATTGTTTGATCCTCACAAGCTTGATATTAGCGATGAGTTCAATCGCGTGATATCATCCTTACGGGGACATGATGACAAAATTCGAGTGGTTTTGAACAAGGCAGATCAAGTTGATACTCAGCAAGTAAGTGCTTGTGTAGTCAAACTACTAATTGTTTTTATAATGGGTGTTTTAGTACATGATTAGGGAATGCTGACCTCTATTTGGCCCAATGTTGCAGCTGATGAGGGTTTATGGAGCATTAATGTGGTCACTCGGGAAGGTGCTGAACACACCCGAAGTCACTCGTGTGTATATTGGGTATGTCGCTTCGTATATACACTTCACTGTCATTGTTAAAATGTTCTCTTTGACATGGAGTGTTGGAAAGAGACCAATGTGTTTCCGGAATCGCTAGTTATTTCAAGTTTCTCTTTATTTAGTATCATGAAGTTTTGCATCAATGTTATTTTTGTGGTGGAATCGGGGCAGATGGATTTTATCTCATCTTTCTTTTGCAGCTCCTTTAACGACAAGCCTGTAAATGATGCTGTCAGTGGTCCAATTGGAAAGGAACTGTTTGAAAAAGAACAGGAAGACCTTCTTTCAGATCTTAAAGATATACCAAAGGCGGCTTGTGATCGAAGAGTGAGTTTATTGATATATTTATTTTTATTTTTGTTTATTGAAGAGTGATTTTATTTTGTTTTTACTAATAGTAGTTAGCAAATATATTATGAAGATTGATATGATTAAATTACTAGGAAGTCAGCCTTTTGATTTGATTTATTCTTTTGGGGATTATATCTTTTAGAAATAATTAATTTTGTGGATCTTCTTGGGTCATTTTCTCTGGAGAAATTTGATATCTATACTTTTGCTGAAAATCATAATCCAGTTAATTACTGTTTGTATGTTATTTACTGAAGTTGCTGGTTTGCGTAATTTTATCTTACATATTTAATTTATTGACTATTGTAGATCAATGAATTTGTAAAACGAGCCCGAGCAGCCAAGATACATGCTTACATTATCAGTCATCTTAAAAAGGAGATGCCTGCAATGATGGGAAAAGCTAAAGCTCAGCAAAAACTAATCGATAATTTGGCAGGTGAATTTGGAAAGGTATGATGAATTGAATTCGATGACAGTCTAGTTAATTAAATTGCGTGTATATATGACCTGTAAAATTCAAAACAGGTACAAAGGGAGTTCCATTTACCTCCTGGTGACTTTCCAAATGTTGAGCATTTCAGAGAGAGCTTGAGTGGTTATAATATTGACAAGTTTGAGAAATTGAAGCCGAAAATGTTACAAGTAGTTGATGACATGCTTGCCTATGACATTCCTAACCTCTTAAAGAATTTTAAGAATCCCTATGATTAAATTTATTAGCACTTGATCCAGTGATGAGATGAGAGTGACATTTGTAGCATGCTAATATCAAAGGTTATCTCCTGTCAAATAAATATATGACGGGTTATTGATGTAATTAGTGTAAGTTCGTATTGGATCTTTATGTATTATACCCCAAGCTCATTCTTCTGTAATAGTTTTTTAATGTTCAAACTTCAAATATGAACTTTGAATTCTTTATCACTGCCATCGGCAACGAAGTTCCAAAACTAAAAATAAAATGAAAACACAATTATTGCTGGGTTAAACATGTTCTAGTAATATAAGTGAAAACACAAATTGAATCCCTGACTGTTGAAGGATGGGTTGATC
>Ga0228710_1001924_pt1 | contig 32144 bp, 21 predicted proteins | sample MedpolnodulmetaG_FD_177995 | JGI IMG/M metagenome (GOLD analysis project Ga0228710, IMG submission 177995) | Root nodule microbial communities from Medicago polymorpha collected in Santa Monica, California, United States - pink nodules | ecosystem: Host-associated > Plants > Roots > Nodule... | reverse complement strand
CCATGAAAAACATAACAAAGAAGCAACCATATGCTTAATTAATTTTCATCCCCCATGGTGTAGCTAATGTTGTTTATGCTAATTAACCAATAATTCTATTTCCTTCATCTAAACACTAAATTTGAGACGACCCACATGGGGGTTAGATTATTTTGTCACAAAAGTTTTGATTTGCAACAAGAATCTCTGACGGAATTTGGTGGGTTAAGATGACAGGGAAGAGAAAATGCAGGATTGTGTGTGAAAATTTGTTGATGCTCTCGTTTTTAATATCGACAAATCTGAACCGCTCTTTAAATCACACGGTACTTTTTAGGTGCTCCACCGGTGAGGGACTTAATTGAACCCTCACCCTAGAATCCACCATAAAATACTCCTATAAAATTTTTTATAAATAATATTTTTAATATGTTTAAATAATGTCTAGCAAAAAAATAAATTGTAAACATTTTTGTACACATGTTGTAAACTAAAACGGCGAGGAAAACGATTTTAAATAAATTAGATACGTTATGGTTATAGATATTTATATATTCGATCTTTAAAATTATAAATAACGAAATGAGTAAATATAATTTTATATTACATTTATATTTGTGTTAATTCATTGAATTTTCACTTTTTTTTTACACTTTGATAATCAACTAAGTAATGAATTATTTGAAAAATATATATATGATTTATAGGATTTTTTTTGTTATGTGGGCTACCCGCGGCCCGTTCGGGCTAGCCTTAACGGGTACCGGGTTTTTTAGGGCCGGGCTAAAAAAAATTCGGGCTCACTATTTAAGGCCCAAACCCTATAATTAATCGGGCTAAACGGACCGGATCTTACGGCCCCGTCCGTTTTGACAGCTCTAGTAGAGGTACAGTGTAAAATTTCATGATAATGGATGTTGAATTCATACCATCTCATCTCACTTTGTCACCGACTTTCTTGTTCTCCACACATTTTTACTAATTTTTTTTAAGAGGCTAGAACGGAATATATTAACAAATTAAAGTGTCATTTCTAATACAAGGAGTACTAAAGAAGAGACAACAAAGTTCAAACAATATTTACAAAAGATCTAACTAGGAGCTATAAAATATGAAAAGAAATATATTTAGCTTATACTCAGCATGGTGAACGGACTAAGCCACTAACCATGTAAACTGAAAGGAAAAGAAACGAATTTCGCCTTCAACCACACAAATGCGTGCAACTTTATCTTTACTAAAATTTATATATAGTAGCGTGGGGTTTATAAGAGTAAAGCACCTAAAATACCTTCTTTTCTCTTTACTTTTTCAGTCTTGCATTAAAATTATGAGAATATAGAACACATACAATCATTATAAATAATTTTTTTTCTTATTTTAACAAGTCTAGTGATGAAATTCAGACACATTAAGTTCAAAGAAATACAAAATTACGGACTTAAACTCGTTTACCGGTAAGTCAAATATTCATGCAGCTTTTATCATAAAAAATGGAGATGTAAATTAATTCTTATAACGTCAAAAATCATATCTAGTCATTTTGATTTTATATTTAAATTTTGGTTGCAAAGTGAATGTACCCGACGATATCATGATCGGATGTTCCCTAATAAAAATTATGATTGGATGTTGATGTAAAACTTACAACTACATTGCTTATCCACTAAATTCTAAAAATCTAATACATTTGTCAAAAATAAAATAAAATAAATGCAATTCATAAAGAATATTAATTTCAAATGGAGACTGATATTTCTCACAAAGATATTATAATCTCATTGAAAGAAAGAAAGAAAAATCTAAAAAAAAAATTAAAGAATGTGACCCCATAAAAGGGGTAAAGTTGTAGAGGAATATAGTGAGGGCCATGGAAGCCAATGGCCATTCAATTTATTGTGGTAGTTAGAATTGAACAATAAGGGGATTAAAAAGGAATATACGTATAACCAAGATGCACTTTATTGTAAGCATGTGGTGAGTGTGTAAAGAGAGATGCACAAATACCTTATACCTACCAGTCCTAGCTTGTTTTGCTTCATGTGACTTTTTTAGGAGAGGAAGGAAAGAAAAGTGGTTGTTGGTTGCTTCCTTTCTCAGCAAAATTTTTTATAAATAGAACTAAAACTTAGAAAGCTCTTTCCTTTACTTCTCTTAACTCTACTCTCCACATCACCACCATCTTCATCTTCATTAGTATAGAAATGAAAATGGGAGGGATTATTGTTGCTCTTGTGATGGTGGTGGCTATGATGAGCATGGATGTGGCAACAAGTGAGGTACATCATGTGGTGGGAGGAGATCATGGGTGGGATCCAAACTCAGATATCTTATCTTGGTCTTATGGCAGGGTCTTTAGGGTTGGAGACCAAATATGTATGTCTCTTTCTTTACCAATTTTTAATTTTTTTTGTGTTTATTCTTCTTCTATTTTCCCACCCTTTAATCATGTAAGTTTCATGAGTCCTTTGATAAAATATGCTCTTTTATTTATTATTATTTTTCTCACAAGAGTTGGATTCAAAATGGAATGATTGGGAAAAATGATTTTTTTTTTTTATAGAAAAAATTTAGGATGTGGAAATGGAATGGTTTAAGGCTAGGCAGAATTCGAATGAAGAACCTTCGGAAAAAAATTATATTATAATTTGTGTAGTAAAGAAAACGCATGACTATTGAATAATTTATATGACTTTTTAAGAATAATTTATTCCATAGAATAGATAGATTTTTCTAAAAACTAAAAAAGTGAAATTCAATTTGTTTTGGTACAAATTTTTTTAACATGACATTTACGATTGTTCTATTTACCACTTGCATTGTCGTCGCAAATGGTTAAACCTTTCTCTTACACATAACACATGTGACTTAAGTTGTTAAATTATATGTTAATTCTCAATGAAGTTGGTGGTTCTCTAACTTGCATATGTGTGTCTCCCTCTTAATCTAAACTTTTCCTCATCAAAACGGTATCCATCATTCATTTTATTTTTTTAGTGATGACAAACATTTTATTTTTGGGCAGGGTTTGCGTACTCAGCAGCACAAGGATTAGTTGCAGAGGTGAAAAGCAGAGAAGAATATGAATCTTGCAATATGAGCAACCCTATCAAGATGTACACTGAAGGTTTACACACAATCCCACTTGAGAGGGAAGGAATCAGATACTTTGTGAGTAGTGACTCTGAGAATTGCAAAAATGGTCTCAAACTCAATGTTGAGGTTCAACCCAAGGACTCACCTTTACATGCCTTACCCATCACTCAAACTGCTGTGGCTGATGGCCCCACTACTCCTTCTGGTTCGGCTTGTTATGGTCACAATGCAATTCTTTCATTATTGTTATGTGTTATTATGGTCCTTGCTTATTGATATAAGACTAAGTTCAAGGAGGATAAATTATTTCTATTTATCATCTATGTTATGTATGACATATTTGAAGACAAAATATTGATGAGTTCTTTAGATAAGGTGTTGTAAGCAAAGCATGTTTAAGTGTAGATTTGGTTTTACTCTGGCCAGTTTGTGTTGTTGCGTTTGATTTGAAGTATTTGGCTTTTGGGTTAGTTTTCTTTTTTAGCACTTCAACCACAGACAACAGAACAAAAAAAAAATGGTGTTTTGGAATTTTGGATATTGATATGATATGAAGCTATTACTTATGTCAAATATAATTTATTCAAGGAAGTTTCCTGAAATTGTAGTCTTAGACTATTGTGCGGCTTACAACCCATCTTTAGGGGTGTTTGACATGCATGATGCATTTTTTTTCACATTGATGATGAATCATATAGGAAAATACTTTATTTTAACAATATAGGATCATTTTTTACGAGCAATATAGGACCAAAACTTGTAAGTCTAAATTTCAATATTTTGTTGCATGTTATGAAATTGATCATAAGTATCCTAAGATATTGTACAACATAGAAGAGTAGAGAGAAATGGATAAAGAGAGAATAAGAGAGTATATTGTATTGCTTCTCAAGTGTGTTCTTTACATTGAGATATAAGTCCTATTTATAGGACACAAATATGGTAAGTTACAAGTACATGAAGAGCCCTAAGACTAAGTGTCATTAACAATGAATATAGGCATTCACTCTTAGGAGTTAAAGAACATAGAAAGCCTTGTGGAATATGGACATCCACATCATATTAATATTATTCATAATATTCCCCCTTGGATGTCCATGAAGGATATGCCTCGTTAAAACCTTACTAGATAAAAACCCAATGGAAAAAAATTCTAGTGAAGGAAAAAGAATACAACATCCTTTTGTGTGATAATCTGCCTCATTAAAAACCTTACCAGAAAAACCCAATGGGATAAAACCTTGGTTAAAGGAAAAAGAGTGCATAACACATTTGTGTCCCCCTCTCATAAAGACAATTATATATGAGACGAAGAAAGTCAAAAAATCATTTATGCTAGTTACCCAAAATCTTTACTTGACGGTGACTATATAGAAAGATTTGGTATATCTCATGCTCTTCTCCAAATTAGCATTGCTTGAGATATTATCTTCATGTTGAGTTGTTGAAAGAGCCTTCTTATAGAATAAGAAAATTCCAATTTTCTTGTATGTGTAAATTCATAATCCTTAATAATAGAGCATCCTCCACTTCCGTGATGTAGTGTTAACATTTCTAAATGATCAGATGATAGTGTTGTTTCTCTAAGATACAAATTGTAAGTTTAACTTTGCTCTAATATCTGTGTTTACTAATATTCACAAAAATAAAATATCACGATATATATAGTTAGCAAAATACATCAATGTCCTCATCTAAGTTAAGATATGGTACTTCAGGACCAACTCAATTGTTCGTCATTTCCCGAGGACGTGATATTTACTCACATCAAGTGACATCGTAATCATTCTCGTACATAATCAACTAGATTTATCCAATACACTAACTATATAAGTTTTTATGCACAAAATCAAATAAATTTAAATAATAATTTTGCAATTTCAAGCAAATATATTGCATCCAACATATTTCATTTCAAACTTCTCCATAATCAACATATTTTAGAATCTCTTCGAGAGTTCTAATAATATTTATATCATCATCATAAAATTGATCATGACAAATTCATTTCTAAATCTTTAAAATTGACATATGATACCATATCTTCATTATCTCATGAAAATGAACTCCTCGGAGAATTTCATATACTCATTACTATCACGTGAGTCATACAAATATATTATAACACATCTTTCATATAAAATGAGTCTTTCATGTGCTACTAAACTTAATCAAGCAAGAAAAAGTTTAGGAATTCACTTCAAGTGAATATGTTTGTCTCTTAACAATAAAATGTAGACATTTATCATTCACTTCCGGTGAATATATCAAACTTTATATGTACGTATTTTATCAATATAATTATTTTTCGCACGAAAAATCATATATATCTAATTAACTTCACGTCTTCAAGTGTGCGGACTACAGATCCGAAAAATTCAGCTTTACAAAGCGAGTTTGATTTCACTGTAATTGTCTCTTTCCATCTGCAGATATTTTTTTTCTTTAATCTTTAATAGACTTGAATTCATGATCCTCTTTATTACTTACCACATATATCGCTATATTATATCCAAAAACACGTCGACGTTAACTTCATTTTAGTTCCATCTCATTCCATTGAGATCTTTCATTCATGACATAATTTATTAATATTTCATAAGTTTCAGGTACCTGAATAGTTATTCTGAAACTTAAAAATCAATTATGTCGGAAAACTCTTTTAGAGTTTCTATATCCTTATTTGGGTTATCTTTCCTTTAAGCTCCTTTTCTTATTCAAAGATTTTTATATTTGGAAGTGATTGATCTATCCTGCTTCATGCATGATTGAGACTCATTTGCAATATTAGATTATCCGACATGGACATCTATTTCGTTTGGAGCATTAACAGCTGATATTTGATTTATTTACCTTTGCAAATGAGTTATATCTTGAGGATCAAGACGAGACAATAATATTTTCTTTCAAATAATTTATTTGAACTTAAGTTCACATTTTCAGCTGCTTATTATCTCCCCCTAATATTGGGAAAACGAATCCATCAATTGATAATCAACCTACTGGGTTGTAAATAAGTTGGCTCAACACAATTAATTATAGATGGAGATTCATATCAAATATATTTTCCCAATATTCTTTCAGGATTTATCTTAGTGCATTATATTGGAGCAATTGTGATATACACAACACATCCAAAATCCACTTGGATGAGAAATATTAGGTTATTAACCTAAAACCAATGATAGATTAGGGGAGACTTATATATAGTAATGTGTTGGCTTGATGCAAATCAATATCTCAATATACAAGATTATTGATTCCCAAAATAGAGTTTATAAGACATAGTTTCATAACCAAACTAGAGTTTAAAAGGTATGGTCTCGTAAGTATCAATCATACAATTAACTTTAGACGTCTAAAGAATAGATCTTCAAGTCCATTTTTATGAGCATATGCTACCAGCGGTTCAATGTTAATTTCAACTGACGAATGATATTTATCAAATGTTTTCTGAATAGTTCAGAAAATAAACTCTTACTCAAATTGTTGACATATAATCTCACAAACTTCTAGTTTTTGCATCATAGTAGATCTGAGATAACCCAACTGGTCTTGCTAACGATAAATTTAATATAATTTGTAAACTTATGGTTTACAATAATACGTGTTTCTATTGCAAAAATAATATAATATGTAAACTTCAGGTTTACATTAGTATGTGCGTCCATTAGCTATTTTTTCAACTATTTTTTTTCCATAAATCTTAATCTATTAAACAAAACAATAATTTCCAAATTGACGATTATAATACTTACTATTCATTAGAAAAAAAAATATATGTAGCAAATTATAAGTGTCGAATATGCAAGTATGCTTCAATGCAAATTATAAGTGAAAAAAATATCTTATAATACTTACTATGCATTAATATCACAAGAAAAAAAAAATAGTTTTTCAAGAACTATATCATAAAACATCTTCATTGTTTTCAATGTTAAAGTTTAGTTCTTCTTCTATTTACACATAGGAAGTATACTCACGGGTATGATGCAATGATCAGTACATCAAATGATGTCAAATGATTTGATTATGCTCATAAAATAAAGAAACGATTACAAGTATAACACATGAACAATTATGGATATTTTAACATGCTACTTATGATGGTAATAGCTCCTAATGTGTAAGAACAACAACATGAAAAGAAACATATTTCATATTTACATACAATTATCGATCATTAGAATAACATCTAATGTAATATTTTTCTCTAAATTAATTTCAGAAGATAAAACACCACAATTTAGAAAGTAACACTAATATCCATATCCAAGAAGACAAAAAATGTTGCTCAAAATCTAAATCAATTCAAAATTGATAAATAAACAATAGACGGTAAGAAGCCAAGAAAGCAATATTTTCATAAACTTAATTAAAACAAATAACAACAAGAGATGGTTGGGAGGGACTTACAGTGACTATATGCGAAGCAAACATAAGTCTATACCATGTACATCCAATAGTAAAATTTCAGTGATAAGTTTTTCGATAAGTTCTTGTTTTGCTTATCTGAATTCGCCATCATTTTTCATTGTAATGAATGCAAATTTTTATGCTTACGTCTCTTTGTGACCGATAATACACAATATATCTAATATAATCAAACAAAGCTAAAAACAAAAACAATGAGAAAGAAAATGACAGGATAATCATGTTGATCGTGAATAGATTAGTGAAAAAAAATGAAGAGAAGAAAAAAATTTCTAGCAATATAATTTCCAAGGTAATTAAACCATATTTTGATACACTATTTCTTTAATGTTAAATTTTACTTCTTCAAGAACTATATATACCTCAAACCTTCATAAACCATGATAAAATTTGATTATTTGCAATCCTTTAGGGATAATTTTTTTTTTAATTCTTCAGGAATTATAGCACTCATGATCTTCATAATGATCAAGAACAATTCTTTCTTGTTTGTAATCCTTCAAGAATGCTTCAATGCTAATTCTTTCAAAATTTGACAAGAATAAACAAATAAAGATAAGATAATTATACAAGTAAAATAATTTTTTCTTTTTCAACAAAATTTATGTGTAAAATCAAAACCAATAAGTTTCAAGAATTTTTATTGCCTAAGTTAAATTAAAACCATCAACAAATAAACAACCATACAACAACAAATGTTATAGAAAAATATTATGGTATGAAATTTCAATATACTAAATTAATATTCAAGAATAAAACTACTATACTAATTTTAAGTGTACATATATAGTTGAAGAGATTTTAAAATAACCGTTGAAGTTAATTCCATACTATTCAAATTGTGTATCGTAGGTATATATATTTTAACACTGTTCAAATATTATGTGTATATGAATTTGTAATATTTGACTTTTTGAAAGAATATTATCTAAATTTGAAATCCTTAAAGAGTGCCCGAGGAGCGTTAACAAGACCCATATATAATCAACTGTCCAATAATGGCTTAGAGTTTTCCTCAAACAGTTCTCATTTTAGGAAAAGTTCGGTTGATTAAATATTTTAGAACAAACCTCTGAGGTTGAAATACCCCCAACGAAATGACTTTTTCTAGTTACACTATTAAAACATCCGGTTACATCCATTTTTTTTAATATTTTATCATAATACTGATATAGCTTATACTAATTTTACAAACCTTATATTTTTATCTTTATCTCTCAATGTTACCCTTCATCTCTCTCACAAAGACTCCTCTTCAAAAATAAATTCCCTCTCACAAAGATCCATTACCTTCGCAATCTCAACTTGGGATTCTGTCATCACCACAATTGCAACAACACATTTCTCCTTGACAACATGCCTCCCTGAAATCTACAATTCTTTTCATGTCCTTTTAAAGAACCATATGATTTGATTAATATGCACTTGATTTATGTGGTGGAATTGAATCTAATGGTGCACGTATTTTGGTGGTAAGCGTAAACCAATACGGTTTACATGATAAATGTATAGTAAGTACGTCGATTGGAGATTTTGATCAATAAATACGCTACGGGAAGGTGTAATTAGAAAAAATCCAACAAAATTGGTAGATCTCATCGCATGTATGTACCTTCAATATACTCACTACAAAACTCTATTCTTGGCCTCTGTTATTTTCGTAGAAACCATAAAATTTGTCATAAAATGCTTTGATACCAATTAGGGAAGAAGAGTTCCTATGATGTAGAAGAACATAGAGATAATTTCGAAAGTTACAAACAAAATCCTATGATGTAGAGCAACATAGAGATAATTTAGACTAGGAAGTTACAAAAACAAAACTGATATTACATAAGCTAAATGTGCAACTCAAACGAATATACTGTCCATCCAGCATAAATAGAAGAAGCTAAATCACAATATGTTCCACTTTCCCTCAATAGCATTGGTAATCCTTGTAATACAGTAAGCAGCACTTAAAGGGTAACCAGAAACTGAAATCAGAAAACACAATGAAGTAAGATACTCAAAATACTTTTTTTCCATTGTGCAAAAATACATTAAGATCATATTTGGATAATCAGCTTAATCAAGTGCTTATCATATAATTGTGTCTAAGTTCTTTCTATAGTAAAAGACAAAATAAAGTCAAATTATCTTCATACAAGTTATAGGTTGTTTTCATAAGCTATCTTGGAGAGCTTGAGGAAATAAGCTGAAAACAGCTTATGGGATGTCAAAAGCTGTTTTCACAAGTTCTTCCAAACAGTCTCACAAATGCTTATGACAATAGATAAACTCAAATTAGCCAATCCAAACAAGCTTCTTAGTTTTCGGACCAAATTTAAGGAAAAGTGAATACAAGGATAACATACCAGCTATATAATCATCTGTGTAATCTGTCTCAACCTTCCCATGTGCCATTGCTCCTACCTTAAATTAGATTATTCAAAAGTTAATCATCAACTGAGATAAATAGGTAAAGGAATTCGAAAATTGAGCTAGGGAGTACCACAAAGACAAGGTCCTGATTGCTTGGAATTGTTGACAAATAGTTGTTCATGTCTACCAGCTTCTCTGAACTAAAAGATAAACCTAACATTCAAAGGAAACAATTACTTATATTTTTTTAAGAGAAGAGAAACACAACAGTGTACAAAAAGGAAGAAACAAATTGAATACAAATCAGATCCAATTCCACTGTCTATCTAATCAAATGAAATAAACATGCGGCCTTCATGATATCAGTGTTGTCAAATAGCAGCGCTATAGCAAAGCGGAATTTGAACAATTCGCTATTGGTTTCCCACCAACTATTAGTGCAAGGTGTTGTTAAATAGTGGCTATAGTGCTGTTAATACTATAGCATTGTAGCATAATAGAATATGACCGAACTGTTATTTTCTGCGATCAACAATTGACAACACTGAATGGAGTCATTTTTTAAACCATTGGGCAACAACAATAACTAACCTGCTTTTCGAGAGTTGACGGGCAAATACTGGGTTACGGGGTTTTTGATCGTGCGGAGAAGTTTCTCACGTTTTCCAGCAGCAGTTATACTCAATTTCTGAAGCAGTTCCACTGCAAAACAACAATGTATAAAAGCAACAAATGACAGATTATTCATTTTCCTCTGGAAAAGAAAATCATGCAGGCACACACAAGATAGTAATCCTAAGTGTTAACACAGTCGAATAGCTAAAACTTACACATGACACCAGCGAACCGTTTGAATGTTCTTGGAATACGAACATAGGGCTTAACCTCTATAAGAACACCTTTTTCAGTCCTTATGTACACCATTTTCAACCTCCCAGCTTTATTTAGCGGGCTATCTAAAATAGATAGAAGTGCCTGAAAACAACATTTTATATCAAATGAGATTTAAAGTTGTTATGCTTAAATGTTTTTTATTCCTCAAAATATGATAATATTTGCTTTTGATCCCCCAAAACTTTGTCTCGTTTTTGTCCTTAATTTTTAGAAATGTATCAGTTTTGGTCCTGTAGCTAGGGGTGTGCAAAAATGTGGTCAACTGAATTGTATCCATAAACTGAACCAAATTGGACCAAAAATCAGAAGTGCCTCAAACAATATTCACGTATCCATGGTCTTTCAAGCCTTTAAAGTCATACACACTGCCTTGAACCAACAACCTAGAGTTTTAGCACCTCAACGAAAAATGGTGATAAATAGAAATAAATGAAAGTTGAATACAAATCAAGGAGTAAGTTGTGGCAATATACGAAAATTTGTTAAAAAGAATAAGAGAAGAAGAAATGCCCTTTTTACTATCCAACGACATGTCTCCATCAGACGGGGACAATGCCTTTAGTCGTCAGCCTCGGACACGGCCTCCCCCATCGTCGTGGCCTCTATATGGAAGCACCTCACACTTCCCTTTGGGTTGGTGGCCTCTCCTTCACTGGCACTGTCGCAGACACTTCACTCTCTCCCTTATTTTATCTTTCTTTTGTTCATTTTTTCTAAAACTCGTTGATGTCATCACACAGTTTTGTATCTCTAACTTTGTGTTCTCAATCTTTGGATTCAGAAACACATAACTCGCGCATTGAACCTTTAAATCAATTCGGTTTGAGAAGACCTGTTAGAGCATCTCCCACGCTGTTCTATGCTATGTTCTTGAGGCTATGAGAACTTGTTTTTATGTTCTATCCCATTGGAGTGGAATGACATGGAAGCCATGTTGGAGAACCGTTCTCCCTGAAGAACACGGGAGAACACTGTTTTCCGCAATAACTTGTCAGAAAAAGAAGAAAACAGGAGAGAGGGGAAGTGGGGTGGGGCTGCGGCTGGGGAAGGAAAACCGTGTGGGACCCACTTAGAATAAATTAAGAAAAAACATTATATTTTTGCATTAGAGTAAAACTACATGGCTGTTCTTGAATCCACATGTGGCAATGATGGACCGACCAAAATGTTTGAAGAACACAAATCTTGTTCTAACATTATATATGCTCTTAACGGTTTGGTTCAATTTTACCGAAGCGATGATTCAAGCTTTCACTATATTGTGGAGAAGCTGAGTGGTTTAATTCATCTAGATTTTCTATTCTAAAAAAATGCATGGGAAGAAAGCAAAAATCTGGTCATAGATTTATGTTTCACAATCAACATGAGACATGCCAGGACATACTTTGTCCTTTTAAAGCAAGCTAACCGGCACTGATAGTTGGCTAATTGTGAATGTAGCATTGGGACACATTTGTTTTACATCTTACTTCATTATTCATGGTTGGTCAGTTTGTTAAGATTTGATTGTGCTCCTCTTCACTGCCATTCATATGTAAAAAAAATTACTTGTACTATGCACTTTGGACCCTGACATTGACTTGGTCAGTAGCTATCTAGAATTAAAGATTGCTAAAAAGCCCTTTGAGAGAGATGCCAGCAATAGTATACACAGAGCTGAGTTGAGAACAATAGATCAGAAAAATAGGCGCAAGACACAATTAGAGTATAATTAGACTGACAGAGTCTTAAATTTTCAGTCAATGCTAAATCAATCCTACAAAACTGTCTTGTAATATGAGAGATGTCTCCTACTTATAACAGTTTCAGGCCATATCCCATCCAATGTGGGACCCTAAGCACACCCTCAATTCTGTATATCTAGAGCGTGATCCGAGTGGCCTAATAGCAAGCCCAACGAATCTTGGATAGCCTATGATACTATCTTAAAATTTGGATTATGCCTTAACCAACCCAACAAAGTCAGCTTGTAGGTTGGGGAATGTGTTCCACATATAAACACATTTTTGGGTCATATCTCATCTAATATTAATCTCTCAACATAAGAGTTAGCTACAGAATCAAAGTTGACAAGTTTTCATAACCGAGTCAAAAACTTGGTGGTCCAAAAGCAAAAAAAAAAAAATTGTATTTCGACGACTTAAAACATATTTAAGCCCAATAATTACTACAAATATTCAAGACCAACATTGTACATTCTTTGAGGGAGAGAGGAGCCCTTCCAATCAGGCCATGGAAGGCTGTGGAACAAGACAATACATTAAAGCTTTGAGGAAGAGCGCTTAATTACTGTGGCTTAGCTTAGCTAAATGTGAGGTTCTACAAATATCCTAATAGAATCAGATTTCAAGGTTATGGTTAATCTTATTAAGCATGATTGTTCTTCTAATAACCTAAACAATAATTTGATTCGCAGTATTTGTTGGTTAATGCAGTTGAATGGAGCTTGCAGTATTTATCATATTTAGCGTGAAGCAAACCAAGTAGATTCGTTAGCAACGTTATATTTATCTTTAGTGTTTTCCCGATTCAAGCGGGGTCTGTTCTCCTGGTGGTATCTAGCAGCATAAACATCAAACTAGGTAACAGAAAGTAGTGAGAATACAATTGATAAAAACAGTTTGGAACCAACCTGATGACAAATGTCAGGTCTGTAATCACCAGGATTCTTGCTATGTTTGCGGAGGAAATTGGCATGCTCATCAGAGTTCAACAGCTGATATGTCTGTAGACACAGTTCAAAATCATTATTACTCGCAATACCAAAGCATCACAACATCTTTGCTAGTAAAAAACAATATTAATACAAGTGTTAACTTTTGATACATTATCATTGTAAAATTTTATCCCATTAAAAAATCATATATGTAACTTTAGAAGTAATTAAGAGTAGAGTCAAATGTTTCTAATAATTAACTGACATTATAAAAACATTTAGAGACTATGTGAATGAAGGCCTTGTTTGGATAACCGTTTAATCAAGCGGTTATAGCATAGACGATTATCATATAAGTGTGTACATAACAGAATTTTACACCTCTCATAAACGATTATCATATAAGTGTGTGCGTAGCAGAATATTACACCTCTACTTTCTGTGTGTGTACGTAACAGAATATTATACACCTCTACTTTCTGTGAAATCAATCTTGCCTGAGATCTTTGATAGTTAAAAACAATAATTAAATAAGTGCATAGTTTTGATGCATTATCAGCCAAAAATTTACCCTGGAAACAAATCACAATCAATTATTTATGTGATTTTAGAAGTAATTTGATTAAAATCCAATGGTTTTGATGATTTAACGATAACAATCGGTTGAAATTATAAAAAAAATAAAATTACAGAGACTATATGAATAACCTGTTTCTAATACAAAAGAAAGAAAGAAAAAAAAATCAAACTGTTTTCATTTTAGCTATCCTCCAGGGCTCATAAGAATAAGTTGAAAAACAACTTATAGAGATGTCATAAGCCTTTTCATAAGTTCTCCCAGATAAGCCATGTTAAGATGAACAACTTACTTTGCAGCTTATATAACATAAGCGCAGATGAATAAGCTAGTTACGTAAAACAAGATAAAACAAAGTCAAATCGATTAGAGTCTGTAGGTTGTTTTCACAAACTATCGTGTAAAATCTTTTAGAAATAAGCTGAAAACAACTTCTGTACGTATCATAAGCTCATAAGCTGCTTTTAAAAATTCTCTCAAACAAGGTCACAACTCACGCGTGTTTATACCAGTACATAAACTCAAATAAGATAAGCTGAAAACAAGTTATAGACATGTAACAAGCCCTTTTCATAACCTTTCTCAGATAAGTCCTGTTTGAGTAAAAAAACTTACTTTGCAACTTATATAACACAAACACTTATCATATAAACAAATCGTAAATCAATTTAACAAAATAAAAACCAAAGTACCTTGCCAACTTTAGCGACTTCTAAAGAAGCTTTTTCGAGAATGAAAATAACACCTTGTTTATCGCTATTCTTTTCATTCAAAGGAGTAATTGGAATACCAGGAAGTTCAGATTCCTCTGTTGTTGTTGCTATTGGCTCACTTTGTTCCTCGTTCTGACGATTTGGTTTCTTCGGTGTTGGTTGAATTTGTTGTTCTTCTTCTTGTTCATGGTCGTGCTTTGTGGCTGCGTCTTTGTTCTTTCGCTTTTTCCCCTTTACAGTGTAAGCTCTCGTCATTTCTCACAATACGGCTCCGATAATCTCTTGTGATTATTTTTCAGGGGTTTTGATAAAATTAAATTAGGTCATCAAATTTGACACTAAAGAATTTTTTTTAAAGGAAAAATTGACAGCTTTTTTAAATAATTAAATTGAATATACTGATTTCCTCTAAAAAAAAACAAATTTGAATATATTGATTTGTATCAAGAATTATTTATTTATTTATTTATTTTAAACAAGGATGCCTATAGCATTTCACTATTAATAAAATGTTCAATACAACGAGGTACATGATAATAAATCTTAGGCCTAACTGATAATGTGACAACCCCCGCTAAGGTGTGAGCTACCTCATTTGTTTGTTGCCTACTAAACTCGACCTTAGAGTTTGTAAAGTGTGTGGTAAACAACCGTCGGCATGCCGTAAGGATATAACCAGTTTCTGTGACATCCACGGTAACCTTTGAGTTGGAGCAAAAATCAACATGGTCAAAGGACATGTCACTCAACCATTCCAAGGCATGATATAGAGCTAGAGCTTCTCCCATGGAGATTGAACACAGTGAGGAAATAGGAATCACTTTAGCTAAGACAAACGTACCTTCGTCATCTCTTATGCAAATGCCAACCCCCGTGATGTTCCGCTGATCCGAAAACGCGGCGTCCACGTTACATTTTACTCTACCATGAGAAGGGGACTGCCATTGGACCTGATTGTGCACTGAGCTTTCTGCAATAACAGGAGCATTCTGATGTCTTTGCCCCGGACATGATGTGATGTGCGAATCATAATTGGTGATGCTGCCATAAGTAAAATGCAAACTGCTAGTGTTTACATGACAATTGTTTGCTATCTTCCAACATTCTAATAGCACGATCCACAACCTGAGCATCCGTTTCTAAAGCGTCATCCCAAAGCTTAAGGTTCCCGTGTTTCAAAAGACTCCAAATATTTGCAACAAAACGTTGTTTGCTATCAGAAGGCAAATTATGCAGCAGCTGAAACATGAACTCTGCTGCTGTCACAGTGTGCTGAAGCGCTTGCTGAATCACCTGCCAAAGGCCGCTACGCTGCCAAACCTGCACTGCAAATGGACAGTTAAAAAACACATGATGCAGATCTTCAGAACCAGCCTCACACGAAACACAATTCAACGGACAATGCACCCCTTTATCTTGGAGTCTAACGCGCGTAGGAAGACAACCGCGACAAATACGCCAGATTAAATTCTTAATTTTCGGAGGGCATTTCAAGCTCCAAATATCAGACCACTTGCCCGGTCTTCGAAGATGGGACGTGTCAACTATGTCCTCAACACAAATCCGATATGCACTCTTAATTGAATACACCCCATTCTTTTCTGCCTTCCATACTAATTTATCTTCTGTAACTTGCGCTACAGGAGGTGTGCGAACAATAGACACTGCAATATCCGGGCTGAATACTTGTTGTATCACATCATAATTCCAAGTCTTCGAACTGTGATCAATTAAGCTACTAACAGAGAAACCGCTAACAAAGTGAGCGCCCACAATATTGTCTTCAATTCTGTCCCCATTCACCAACCAAGGTTCATTAAGTATAGGTATTGATTCTCCATTTCCTATACACCACCGAGCCCCACCACGCACAATAAATCTAGCTTTCAAGATACTTCTCCAAACATAACTCGGGTTATGTCCCAAATTTGCATTCAGGTAATTATTGTTGGGAAAATATCTAGCTTTGAAGATACGAGACACCAAAGAGTTTGGTTCAAACATGAATTTCCAACCTTGTTTTCCAATCATAGCCAAATTGAATGCAGTTAAGTCCTTAAAGCCCATTCCTCCGTGCGTCTTGTGCATAGAAAGCTTCTCCTAGGACAACCAATGTATACCTCGATTCGTAGCACCTCTGGTCCCCCACCAGAAAGAATTCATCATTTTCTCTATGGTAGATATTAATGATGTAGGTAGCAGAAAAATGCTCATCACGTACGATGGGATAGCTTGCAACACAAATTTAATCATCACCTCTCGCCCTTCTTTTGAGAGACACTTGCTACTCCACGAATTGATTTTTTGCCAGACACAGTCTTTGATATAAGAAAAGACAGAATTACGATCTCTTCCCACCATCGACGGGAGGCCAAGATATTTACCTGTGCCCAACATGGCTTGAACACCCACAATAGACGTAATCTCATTCCTCAGATCCTCAAGCACATTTCGACTGTAAAAGATTTCGGACTTAGGGAGACTTATGGCTTGCCCCGACGCTGCTTCATACATAGTGAGAATATCTTTCATAATGCAGTCTTGGCGCGTCTCCGCTTTGCAAAACAAGAAACAATCATCCGCAAAAAGGAGGTGAGTAACCTGCGGAGCACCTCTACAAACAGAAGTACCTCTGAGCTCTCCTTGTGCTTCAGCTCGCTTAATAAGGCACGAAAGCCCTTCTGCACACATAATAAAAAGATAAGGGGAAAGGGGGTCCCCTTGTCTCAATCCTCGCCCCGGTATAATAGGACCCCCCCGGTATAATAGGCATGAGAGTATGTTGTAATATGGTTTTGAGAATAATCAATAATTTGACAGTTAAGAGAAGAGTTCCAATAAAAAGCTAAACCACCACTTCTACCAACACGATCAACAGAAAAGCAATTAGAAAAACCAAGCACATAACGAAATTCCTCGATTTTATTTCGATAGACTAATGTCTCACTTAAGAAGAGGATAGCCGGCTTATAGAACCGAATTAGGTACTTTAAATTAGGAATTGCACTCGGGCTACCTAAGCCCCGACAATTCCAGCTAATCACACTCATTTTCCTCTGCTAACCTGATTATCAGGTCCCGACATTACATCATGATCACAGGATTATTGATAACATTACCCATACGGGAGGCTATAGATAGGAACCTAGAAAATCATCTAGATCTTCTAAAAGAAGCCAGATGAACATAAACACTCACAAGGATTCAGAATTCCGGCCACAAATTGAATGAACACAGCAGCCCAAGCTTAGTGGAGAAGAAACCCTATACCTAGGAGAGAACACTCAATCGTACATTCGTACCATTAACTTGTCATTTTGTAAATTTTCTAAAAGAATGCTTGATATTAAGTTATTAGTTCTTCTAGAACTATATCTCAAATCTTTATAAACAATGATAACAAAAACAATATTCATTCTTTGAGTAATCATTCAGGGATGCATTAATATCACAAGAAAAAAATAGTAGTTTTTCAAGAACTATATCATAAAATATCTTCATTGTTTGAGCAATTTTTCAATGTTAAACTTTAGTTCTTCTTCTGTTTACACATAGGAAGTATACTCACGGGTATGATGCAATGATCAGTACATCAAATGATGTCAAATGATTTGATTATGCTCATAAAATAAAGAAACAGTTACAAGTATAAGTATAGCACATGAACAATTATGGATATTTTAACATGCTACTCATGATGGTAATAGCTCCTAATGTGTAAAAACTCCAACATGAAAAGAAACATATTTCATATTTAGATACAATTATCGATCATTAGAATAACATCTAATGTAATATTTTTCTCTAAATTAATTTCAGAAGATAAAACACCACAATTTAGAAAGTAGCACTAATATCCATATCCAAGAAGACAAAAAGTGTTGCTCATAATCTAATTCAATTCAAAATTGATAAATAAACAATAGGTGATAAGAAGCCAAGAAAACAATATTTTCATGAACTTAATTAAAACAAATAACAACAAGAGATGGTTGGGAGGGACTTACAGTGACTATATGCAAAGCAAACATAAGTCTATACCATGTACATCCAATAGTAAAATTTCAGTGATAAGTTTTTTGGTAAGTTCTTGTTTTGCTTATCTGAATTCGCCATCATTTTTCATTGTAATGAATGCAAATTTTTATGCTTGTGTCTCTTTGTGACCGATAATACACAATATATCTAATATAATCAAACAAAGCTAAAAACAAAAACAATGAGAAAGAAAATGACAGGATAATCATGTTGATCGTGAATAGATTAGTGAGAAAAAAAATGACGAGAAGAATAAAATTTCTAGCAATATAATTTCCAAGGTAATTAAACCATATTTTGATACAATATTTCTTTACTATTAAATTTTAGTTGTTCAAGAACTATATATACCTCAAACCTTCATAAACCATGATAAAATTTGATTGTTTGCAATCCTTCAGGGATATTTTTTTTAATTCTTCAGGAATTATAGCACTCATGATCTTCATAATGATCAAGAACAATTCTTTCTTGTTTGTAATCCTTCAAGAATGCTTCAATGCTAATTCTTTCAAAATTTGACGAGAATAAACAAATAAAGATAAGATAATCATACAAAACTAATAATTTTTTCCTTTTCAACAAAATTTATGTGTAAAATCAAAACCAATAAGTTTCATGAATTTTTATTGCCTAAGTTAAATTAAAACCATCAACAAATAAACAACCATACAACAACAAATGTTATAGAAAAATAAATTTCAATATACTAAATCAATATTCAAGAATAAAACTACTATACTCATTTTAAGTGTACATATATAGTTGAAGAGATTCTAAATTAACCGTTGAAGTTAGTTCCACACTTCAAATTGTGTATCGTAGGTATATATATTTTAACACCTTTTATTAAACATATAAAATATGGAATTAATTTTAGGGAAGAATAGTATTATGTACTATGAATAGCAGTTATATGTTTCGGTGTGAATCCTGGGAACACAGTCCTCGAAAAAGGTAACTATCATCCACTAAAACCAAATATAATTTGTTGAGCAACAACAAATTATCGTAAAAAGAAGAAAGAAACAATCTTATCATAGAGATTCGTGTTGATAACGTGTTATGAAATTAATCAAAAATAATGCAAGATATTGTACAACATAGAAGAGTAGAGAGAAATGGATAAAGAGAGAACAAGAGAATATATTGTATTGCTTCTCAAGTGTGTTCTTTATATTGAGATATAAGTCTTATTTATAGGACACAAATGTGGTAAGTTACAAGTACATGAAGAGCCATAAAACTAAAACTAAGTGTCATTAACAATGAATATAGGCATTCATTCTTAGGAGTTAAGGAACATAGAAAGCCTTGTGAAATATGGACATCCACATCATATTAATATTGTTCATAACATTGCATAAGTAATGCTATCGTATTTAGATTATTTGGATCGACTTGTTAACTCATATTTTGTTGTATTTATAAAATTACCATAAACTTGTAAATTTTAAATATTAATATACATTCACGAATTGTAAATTAATTTTTATTCATAAGTTCAAAATTGTGCTGCTTAAAATAGATGATTGCCTTAAGGTCATGATTTTTTTTCTTCCAAAAAGCAAATAATATATTTATTTTTTTGAAAAAACAAATAAATTTTCAATATAAAGAAACACCCACAAAGCACAAGATATACATTGCGGGTACAACAAGCTAAATATGAAGTTAGATTCCAACATTGCCTTGATTTAACAAAAAAAATTGATATCAACGTATGACTTTGCAATAAAATAAAAGAAATTCAATGGATGAACTACTCACTAAACAACTACTAATAAACAAGTCTCAAGTATAGTACTTAGTCAGAAATTACAGTTATTGTCTATATTTTGCTTCAAAATTACGGTTGCTTGCAAAAATTGATTTTCATTATCTTTCCAATTAAAACTAGTTTTATTTTAGCATTCAAACAAAATTAGTTTTTCTAACACCACTTTCGATATATCATTTTTAAAATAAAAACCAGTTTCATTAAAATCAATTATTTCAAAGTCAATTTATTTTAAAAAATATTAATTTTTATTTGCTATGTCATGAAATTTTTATCAACTAACATTTGTTTAGAAAATTGTTATCGTTATACAACATGAAAGGTAATGATAAATATGCGTATGCATTACTACTATTGTACAATTTGAATCTATCATATCATTATTTAGTATAAGCTTTTTTTCAAGGAATTAATTGGTATAAGTTGTCTATGCAATGCATTAGTATAACACCATCTCCATTTCCAATACAACACTCCGAAATCTGTTTTTTCAAGAATAACAAAATTCGTACGCGTAATGGTCATCAACTTACTAAAATAATATCAAACTTCTCTTGGCACCTCGAAGATAATGCACACTGAAAGTTATCTGATATTAACCGGTATAAGCTGCCAATGGTGTATTAGCATATCCTCCAACACAATCAATCACTGGATATTGCAAAGTTACTTCTCTCTCAGGATAACATAACTGGATCCATTGGTTTTCTGTATCTTAGAGATTCTCTTCAGGATATTAGCAAAAGCTTCCTTATCCTGCACATAACAAACAAGCACGTGAAATGTTCAGCCATGTTTTAAAAAATAAACTGATGAGAGTTCCTGGTCAATGTTCTGACCAATTACTATCCATCCAACCAGATAACATGAAAAAAGAGCAAGTAAATAGTTATGCAGTTTACAAACAAGAGAAGACAGTTATACTAGCTGGGAAGTGGGAACAAGTCTCGCATCCCGCTAGAAAAGGGGAGGAAGCATATGTTCCACCCTTATTTTAAACTTAATGCTGCAACTAATACTATTTGATTTTGAGCAAATCAACTGTGGGCTTTTTCTCCCTTATCTTAAACTATTTAGTTTTTCTGTTATTCCATCAAATGGGCTTATATTAGGTCAGAGACTGAAATTTTAACCAAAAGTTCTAAATTTTAGATGTTAGAACAGTTCACTGATTTTGATCAACTCATTCTGGTTCAACAAGGAAAATATGTTTTCCTTTTTCTGGACAGTTATTTATATCAGCAAATTGGTCTAGTCGGGTATTTGAAATTGGCTACAAATCATGAGTGAAATTATTTTTAAATGTTGTATATTAATACATGACTGCCTCGGGCTAAGAAAAGGTGTCATAAGGATTCGCACGTTTATACTTCATATATCCAATCATCCATCCAAAACAAAGGAACTCTCTCTTTAATTTGTGTGAAATGACATAATATGAAAATTACTATGGGGTGGAGGAACCATATCTAAATTTTGACCAAATGTTGATCAAGAATTAGCCTTGGGCTTCTGGGAGGAGGGAGCAAGAAAAGAAGGATTGGATGGACTGTGTAAAGATAGTGAAATTTAGAATGGCTAAGCAAACATATTCAGTTTAAACAAGGATAAAGAAAAATTAGAACATACCTCTTTACATCTTAATCTTGCCCTAAATTTAGCTACAAGCTCCTGTGTGGTTAATGGAGTCCTCTGCATTAGAACAGCCTTAATTTCTTCCTCGGTTACAGGTCCAGAAGCTGCATTAGAAGACCCAGCGTTTGATGACGGTGGTGGTGTACCTTTTGAAGGTGCATTACTTTTGGACGAAGATCCATTGACATCTTTTGCAGAAGATTTTGGTTCCTGATTCTATAAAATAATGAAGAATTTTAACAACAGCAATAGGAAAACGCTCTGAAAATTAAGTTATTTGTAAAATAAAAAGTTCTCCGACAAGTTTTTTCATAATATATTGTATGATGTGTTGGAATATATTAAATATCTCATAATATTTTTAATTTTATATTAGAGTATCTTAGTTTATCTTTTAGAATCATACTATACAGGATGTTACAATATTTAGTTGTCCAAACCATTTCAAAAAACAGTTTCCCAACAAACTTGCTTCGCCTTTGGTTTTAAAAATATCTGGTTTCCAAGGGTCCATTTACTTTGTGAAAACATTTTCTGTTATCATTTCCTAAAATTTGTGTTAGTTTTACTTATTAACAATGAGAGAAGAGATTTCTAAAGTGAGTCATTGTGACAGAAAGAAGATCAAGTGCTAGCTAGGAATGATGTGTTTCAGGAAATAATGGACATAGTTCTTTTGCATTTTCATTGTTTCCAGAAATGTAAGACAATTGTTCACTTCAAGAGTCTCTTTTTCTTTATTACCAAGCAAGAATAACACAAATTTTAGGAAACGAAGATAAAAAATATTTTCACAAAGAAAATGTACCTTAAATAAGCTACAGTCCAACTTAATTGTTCAATTCTGTATTTTACAATGTTCTCGTAACAGCTAACGTTAATGAAAAGGTAAACCAAAGCAACAATTATAATAAAAGGAGCCCTCATTATTAAGCTAGCCAACAAAAGGCAATGACTTACATTTTCTGTCTTCACCTTCTTTGGTGGTACACTAACAGAAGGCTTTGCTTCCTCGTTTGCTTTTCTTTTCGCCTTTGAAGACTTTGAAGTAGGTGTTCCACGAGCAGGTCCTGTTGCTGTAGGTTTTGAAGGACTGTTGTCAACAGGTTCTTCCTTAGGTTCCTTCTGCTTAGTAGCAGTCACAGCAGGAACACCATCTTCGTCATCAATCTAGACAAATAAAATTGATCCACTGATTAATGAGATATGCTGAAATCTAGTCCAAGCCATGGGCAAGGATTTAAAAATGGCAGTAAAGTTGGAACTAATCAGCCACTTCCTCAATAGAGAAGTTACAGAAAATGTAAAGCTATCTGTAGCACACCATAAAGGGAGTGTAATTTGCACTGAGCTATGCTTATCTTTCATCTTATAAGTGGAGCAAAGAACAATAAAAATTGTAGTAAATCGAAAGTTGGTAAAAGGAAAGGGAGAAGTGAAAAGAAAAAGAAGGAATAAAACCCATACATCGTCGTCATCGTCGTCGTCGTCGTCCTCAGATTCACTTAGACCACCAGCTCGCCCAAGCAGCTTCTTCAGCTCTTTCCCAGATTTACTCAGGCCTCCCCCTTCTTCATTATCTTCATCCTCCTCCTCCTCATCATCATCCTGCAATTATGATTAAAAGAGTTACTTAACAAGGAGTGCTTGAATCAACAACACCAAAGAAACCAAATATGGAATTGTCCTCATCCACTCCATGTTATATTAGATATGTATAAGTCCCCAAAGATATAAATATAAAGTATGCCTGCCATCAGTCCCTAGTTAGGTTCCTAAAACTGGATCAAAATGTAACCCAACTCACATACAAACAAGAGTAACTGACAGGAGTTTGCTCCTATCTAGCAAGGGAATGTATTTTATAGATGAAAGAAGGGAAATAACAGAAGAAAAAGAGCATGATGCATTGTGTGTATCCCCTTATAAAACAGATGGACAAAACCATTTTTTGTTAGGTCAAGGTATAACCCACAAACAAAGATTACACGAGACTTCTTAGTTCAGAACACATTTTCTCTCTCCTGAAATTTTCTCCTCTATTTTCTGTCTAGAGTTGAGCATACAAAAATAAACCTGTAGACTTTGTATTTGTATTTGGGAAACCCATCAATATAGGCACCCATAAGTGATTGCCTAGTCCTCAAGGTAGAAATCATGAGACTGCCCTAGAAAGGTACATTTAACCTACTAAAAACATCTATCATTGTATCTAAACACAACTTACTTGTGGCTTGTAAAAAGTGAATTCAAGATTAGATTAATGAATAAGAACTAATTGATAGCAGGAATGGATAAAGCTAATATGAAAAATGAAAATGAAGTAGAAGGAGGAAGAAAATGGAGGTAGGAAGAAAAAAAACAAAAAAAAAGGGTGACTTGTAGGTGTTATTGTAAAGAGGGATGAACATGGGCAAAGTGTTGTTTCTTTTATTTCTTTTTTGAAAAACGGCTCAACCCAGCATCTTAGATTCTTAGTTAACTCACTGATTAAGTGAGACAAGCTACGTTAACTTGGATTTTTAGTGAATTATAATTTTTCACCCACCAACCCCACTAAGTGGAACAAGGATTGGTGGTTGTTGTTGTATAATTTTAACAAGCCAACCCACCAATGAACGTGATTGACTTTGCATATGATACAAAACATATATGGGAAATGCTAACGGAGCACTCTTTAAGGACCTTAAATAGCAAGTTTTATAAAAATTTGTGTATTCAATGCATTGGAAATTGAAGTGTTTGACTTTTTTAAAGAATACTTTCTTAATTTGGAATCCTTAAAGAGTGCCCTAGAGGCACTCGTTATCCAACAAATATATACAAGTTGAACATAAAAGGAAAAAAATATCAGGGATTGAGAGAGATCACAGCTGTGAATCTCCTCTATCTAAGGAAACTAACTGTATCAAGAAATAAGAATGAAAATAATAAATAGTAAGAGAAAATATAAAAAGTTATCAATATAATCAACCAGATCAAATAAATCCATCTAGAGAGTGACGGGATTCTTAGAAATTGTGATTGGGCCTAACACAACCCCACATAACCGGCTTGAGGATTACCCCCACTTATAAACACATCGTTAGGCCATCTTTTATCCGATTTGCAACTCTTTAACAGGGATAAAATGCTTTAGCTACTTTATTGGACAACAATTTTCACAACAACGACAAAACCAACCATGCCATGTAATCGGTATTAAGGTCCAATGATAGACCATTTACCTCAAATCTCAGTCATTACCTCTATGGTTTGGCCTATAGTTTCCATCGTCTCTCTTTTTACCTCTAACAATTTAATTACCTTTCATTTAGTTAAATCCTTCTTATGAAGGATAAAAGTCCATAAATAAATACATATTTAATATATAATCAATTGTAGAATTAGCCATGACATAGAGAGGGCAATATATAACTGACGTATCTCAAGTAAAAGAATTTGTGGACTGAAAACTAACCTGTTTGATCTCAGGAGGAGCGGGAACTTCGGGAGCCAAATCTTCCCTTTCCTCGGGATCATTACCAACAGCTTCATCATCATCAGTGAAAATCTCTTCATGCTCCCAATCATCACCTGTAACAGATGTACAAGTACAACTATACTCAGAAAGAATAAGCACAAACTCATTAAAGTGTTTTGAAAGATTTCAATTCATGCCGAGTCAACTTTCAAGAACCAATCAATTTGATTTCTTTATTACTCTCTGCGCTATCCTCCTCTAGGTGAATAGATCCACAGCACAAACTCATTAAAGTGTTTTGTAATTTATGACATAATGTATACTGTAAAATAATTGTTCGCTACATAAAACTAACTAGAAGTAAATTGATAACCTTCAACATGGATTCATAAAAAAAATATAAAACAAACAAGGCAAAAGATACTCACCCTTTTCAACATCATAATCATCCTCATCATGGTCCCCTCCCCTTGGACCTTCTTCATCATCGTCAAAGGTATTTTTTTTATTCGGTCTTTTCTTCCTATCTACTTCCTCGTCTTCATCTTCCTCTCCTTTATCAGAGGAAGGACCTTCATCTTCATCATCACCAGTCTTTTTACGGCCTCTCCCACCACCTGCATTGCTCTCCTTGTCATCTAACTTCCCATGTTCACCAAATGCAGCTGGCCCATTATTTGCTGCTTTCATCATCCATCTTTGATACCCATCAGCAGTTTTTTTCCTATTTTTCATCTTCTCTTCTGCTTCCTCTAAAGTCAATTGCTTATATTGCGCGACCTTGTTAAAGTTGTACCTAAAAAAAGGCATGACAAACTTCGCATCATCCTACTGTCTTTGAGCAGTAACAAACACAGATAACAAGATAAAAAGCAGCCACAAACACAATCCTTAACAAACATACCAGGAACCAGCAGGAATGGCAACAAACTCCTTCTTTTCCTTCATTAGCAGGTAATACGTAGCTGATTGTGAACCTTCAAGATGACCCTGAAACTGGGACTGACCTGTTTCATCCTCCAAGAGCCAAGGCCTGTTCTTGTATTTCTCCTATGTAATGCAACACCAAATCACACATGAACAAAAAAGAAAAGAAAAAAATGACCTATTAGTATTACAACCCAGAGGCAATTATTCACTTTCTTCATGACAAACACATAATCATATTTTCATGTCCACAACAATCATCAATTAAACAACTCAATATTTTGACCCAACATTACCATGACATGATGGCTTTGGTATTCATCATACTATTAATAAAATACAATTCGCTTAAATGCAATTCTTTTGTTTATATATAGGAATTAATGAACCCCCCATAAAAGCCAGTTTTCTCGCACTCGGGCTGAAAACATGTTCGATATGCTAGTTGGTGTAATAAAGAAATAGCAAACTACCAAATTTGCCTTTGACTTTGCAAGGCACTCTCAAATAATATAAGTAAAATTTGACAGAGTCAGGGACCTCTTTGAAATTTAATGCTTACTCTAAAAAATACATCAAGTATACATGGTGTTTTTAGGCAGTTATTCTCTCTTTAGCACCGTTACTTCTGATCGAAGACATGTCTTCCGGTGTATGACACCGACACATGTGATTACATTGAATTTTGTTATTTTCTTAAATTACTACCAATGTCGACGTGCCAGTGTGTCCGGTGTCGTGTATGTGCTTCATAAGTTCTTCTAAATATAATTCATGAAAGCCACAAAGACAAAGCAATAATCCAAGAACAAATTAGAATACCCTTGTAGCATCAGTAACTTGACGACCCTTCAATCCATCTTTCTGCAAAGACCATTTATTCTCAGCACTTTTCCTCTTTGAAAAATCAGGCAACCCAGTCATAAACCTTCCAATAAAATAATTCTTATCATTCGCCGAACTAGCACGAACATTGTACTCCTGTAACACAAAAAATCATCATAAGAATTGCACAGTTTCAAAAACCTAATTTCGAAAAATTAAATAAACCTAATCGTACTCGAATCAAACGAGTGAGCAACGCGCCACAAGTGGAGCATTTAGAGCGATTTTCCGCCATGGTTTTGCCACAGGGGGCGCAAATAGTCAAGTGCTTGCAATTGCTTCCGTAGAGACCGGTGGTTTCACCGCATCCGCTACAACTGGATTTCAATTGAAGATCCATTATCGTTGTTGTTGAATCTTTTCGGCGGAGATTGAGATTTATGATCCAATTAACGAAGGAATTATCGTTCTAGGGTTTCGTGAATGGGATTTCGCTCAGTTCATGGTTTTGGTCTTTGGGATTCGTTTGCTCAGTTTCTGAGGGTAAGAACTCCTACACAATGTTCAATTTCGTTACTTTCTCAAACTCTCACATAAATAAATGGAAAGTGTTTTTGGTTACAATAATTAAGGTTTCACTTTCACCACATTTTCTTATCTTTAATTTTCGGTTGTATGCTTTCTTTTTGTTAAAAATAAAAGATATTTATTAATTTAAATTGATAGTATTTGTATATAGCACATTTTTTATTTTTTTATAAAGTATATTGATATTACACAAAAAAAAATTATGTGGAACCAACTGATTTTTTATGGTACAGCGTAGATTTAAAATTGTTATCAACAAAAATGATAAATATATGATCAACTCATATCATTTAGATTAATAACATAAACAACAAAATATATAAGTCAATATATACGTAAACAACGGTCTGAAATACTCGTGACTCGAAACTAATTTTTTATGTGATTCTTTATCTTGTTATATGTAAAGCAAGACCGTTCTAAACATTAATTGATTTTTTTTTGGTCAAATTTAATTGATTTTTAATAAATAATTTAAATTCAATTATCAAGTTGATAAAATTATAAATACTATAGTTTAAATAAAGGCTAAATCGCATTTTTGATCCCTTAACTATTTAGGTAGTATCGCTTTGGTCCCTTAATTAAAATTAGATTTATTTTGGTCCCTTAACTTCTCTTTGTTACACATTTTGGTCCTTTCCGTTAGTTTTAATTCAAAAACGTTAGGTTTTCTTCATCTTCTTCTCCTCTTTTTCATCTTTATATCATCCCCATCAACCTTCAACAACAAGAATCTGAGAATAATTCCAGAAGAAAACTTAATGTTTTTGAATTAAAACTAACGGAAAAGACCAAAATGTGTAACGAAGAGAAATTAAGAGACCAAAATAAATCGAATTTTAATTAAGGGACGAAAACGATACTATCTAAACAGTTAAGGGACCAAAAATGCATTTAGCCTTAAATAAAGGGTAAAAATGGAGAAAAATTTACTAAACCAAAATTATGTATCTCATTTATATATAGGTATAGAGATTCAATATGAGATGTATTTTTTTTTTTTTTGTCAAATACACATGCGATCCTTTAAGTTAGATGTTTATACCAAGTTAGTCAATTTAAGTTTTTTTGTTACAAATTGGTTCTGTAAGTCATAAAATTTATGCACTACTTTCCTCAAACCCAGTTAAAAAGTGTTTATGTGGAAGTTTAATGTTAAGTTGGTATGTCCAAACTCACCACTCTCAAGACTATGGCTTATATGTGTTATTCATTCTTGATTTGAAAAAATAATTGATCAATTTATTAATTTGTAATATTGTCTATGAAATATTTATTTGTAAAATTATGCTTAAATTAAAAAAAAAAATCATGTTTTATGTCATAAGCACTTTTGAACCTACTACATCAATGTTAAATACTTCATCCGATCTCAAATATAAGAAAAGATTCTTTTTTTAGGTTCATTGAATAATTAATGGATCTGCTTTACAATGTAGACCAGATACATTAACTACTCAATAAACCTAAAAAATGAATATTTTCTTATATTTGAGACCGGAGGGAGTGGTTCATAAATACTTTTTAATAAACTTAAAATAGGTAACAATGTAAATATTATAGGGAAATGTTAAGCAGTGCCTCGGGGGCACTGGTTAAGGACCTTAAAAAGTAACTTTTTATGAAAGTTTGTGCAATTTACGTTGAAAATTGAAAACTTTGACATTTTAAAAGAATAATTACTTAATTTAGCATCCTTAAAGGATGCTCCGAAGACACTCGTTAACAAGATCCAATTTATAACCAAGGATCAATCGTTAAACAAAAAAAAACTTAAAAATTACTTGTTATAAATATTTAACTTAAAAACAACGGGAGATGTTTGTCCTTTTATTTATTTTTATTTTTTTAACTTTTTTTATCTAAATCAATTTTTCGAACCGATTTTATATTCAGCCCGTTTTTTTATTCAATGAATTGTTTCTAAAATCAATTTTTCCGATTACTTAGTTCAAAGATGACTTTAAGTGTAAAATCGAAATTGTAAAAATTGATATCTATTGTATCAAATTCGACAATTTAACAAGTACTACTAATTATGTCAAACTACTCAATAAAAAACCAGCGTGCATACCCATGCAACGCACCGAAAAATCTATTTTAAAAATGCTATTAACACGAAACACCGGTAAATATTTGTTTAAAAAATTCTAAAAAATATTGATATAAAAAATAATATAAAAAAGTGTTTGATATTTGAAAGTATAGTATACTTCTCATAATAAATTATATTATATTCTATAATTTAAATATTCATACTGACTTAAAAAAAATAACATACTACAAAGATCATCAATAACACGTACGGCAGTTTTGATTTCTTTTAAAAAAGAAATACAATTTTGTTTATTTTGTGTATCATGTTTTTTTTTTTAACAAGTTAAAATGAGATATATTAACAAAAGTTTTGTACCTATAGCACAAGAAGTGCCAAAGGAACCAAAACAAAGTTACAACAAAGTTCCGATCATGTTTATCTATGCATTGGATTTATATTTGTCTATCCTAATTCATAATAATTTATAATAATTAATACGATGTAAGAATGCTTAGAAAGTTTTGTAAAAAACAAAATGTTTAGAAAGAAACAGCCTTGTAGTAGTATCGAAGCAAAAACGCTACCTAGCCAAATTATGTAGCCAGTAAAAGTGTAACCCCTCCATAAAAGACAAAGACTATTGTTGCATTTAAGTTAAAGATCATCGGTTGTTGGATCATCTATGTTTGCATTTAAGTACAAAACAGCAATGACAAATTTTAAAACCAAGAGAAATTGAGTACATGTAAATGGTCAAATAAAATAAAATAAATAAGTAACTCGTTGAATAAGTTTTTCTTGGTTTCACTGCGGGGAAGAAGACTAAAGAGTGTGCTTAAGTAACATTCTTCCACTTTCACTAAATCGATACTACTGTCAAAACCTACAAAGGAAATAAAAAATAATTCAAAATTGGAAACATCAAATTACAACAATGAAGAAGAGACAATATTAAAGTCAAGACAACATTCAATAGAAGGAATGAAGAAGAGCGCAAAGTAGTAAGAAAAATTAAATTGCCTTCTCTAGAAATCACTTTTGCAATACTTGTGAATTGTGATCATTTTTCGATTAATAGAAGCCACGGTTGATAAGAACATGGAGAAGTCTGACCTCCAAGCTGTGGTAGCAGATTATAACATCAACCTTATAACAATAGTTTGTTACATTTTTTAAATGATAAAGAAAAAAAAAACAGTCACAAAGAGAATAAAGAGAGAAAAACAGCCGGAAAGAGAATAATTTTTTTTTCCTTTATTCTCTTTGTGCATGTCCATGAAGCCACAAAAAAACAATAAAGAGAAAAACAATAATTTTTATTCTAAACATGGACATGAAGCCACAAAAAAAAAACAATAATCTTTATTGTAGAAAAAATTATTTCAATTATACCCTTAAATAATTTTTTCTACAACAAAGATTTTTTTTTTTTTTAAGGAATAAAGATTGTTGTTGGTGTCACTAAAATTCAACAAACATTTATATTTTTAGTTTTAATCAAAATAAAAATTTCATTAAAAAAAATAACGTTTATAATTTTCAAACGTTAACGCAATAAAAAGAACGGGAAGATGGGTACGTGAGTACCCGTCTTTTCGCTAGTATATATAAGGAAACATGCTCAATTCATTTCATTTATAAATCTTAGACCCATATTCATAACGTTACATTAATGTAGAGGTGAGAGTTAAGATTACATAAGACTATCTTGGTAGTTTATGAGTGACATTATTACTTTGACTAAATTCGATACAAGGGTTTTGAAAATTATTTTGAAACAACAACTTACAAACATATATAATACAACCAAACTCAGTGACATTATCTATACATGTTCTAAAAGAGTCAACAATCTTCTTAGAATCTAACAAAAAATCTACACTATCAAACCGAAGCTTTGCCAGTTTTGCCGCCCAATCAAACGTCGTATATGGACTCATCACTTCACTCACATCGACGTCACGAAGCGGGGAGAACTGGGTAATTTTTGCAAGCATAAAATTACCATCTTCGTCTCTAAGACATATTCCAAGTCATAACTTATCAAGCGACGGGGAGAACGAGACATCTATATTGCATTTATACCTTCTAGGGGCCGGTTTGACCTATCAGTTTATGTGGGTCATAATTATTT
>Ga0228710_1001923_pt1 | contig 32147 bp, 17 predicted proteins | sample MedpolnodulmetaG_FD_177995 | JGI IMG/M metagenome (GOLD analysis project Ga0228710, IMG submission 177995) | Root nodule microbial communities from Medicago polymorpha collected in Santa Monica, California, United States - pink nodules | ecosystem: Host-associated > Plants > Roots > Nodule... | reverse complement strand
AAATGTACTTAAAATGCTTCATAATGAGCTTGAAATAACCATGGCGCTTTGTGGTTGCCGATCACTTAAGGACATAACTCGTGACCATGTTGTCACAGAGTGGGATCGCCCAAGAATTTCTCCAAGGTTGTGAGATCTATACTTTATATTGATGGAGCATGAGGAGGAGTACTCATCAAGAAACTGATATATTATATAAATTTAATTCTATGCTAATATGTTAGAGGAATCATTTATAAACAATATCATAGGAGACCGATGTAAGTGTGTCGGTTTCCTGATTATTGAAATAGGAAAGTTATAGATTATGTTTTGATTAGGACAGTTCTGGTTATGTGTGACAGTTATGCATGGAATGCGGGAAGTGATCCATGTAACATATTGCCTCTGTCTTTCTGTTCTTTCGATTTTGTATTGGCTTGGATTGATTAAATAAACAAGCTCCTCTGTTGTTCCCTTATATTCATGTAACAGAATTCTTACTCACATAGTCTTTGTTGAGACTCTTTGGTAGAGACTGTCACGTTTATTGCTAGGCGATTCCTTGAACGAAAATCAATTTCGAAAAGATGAAACATGAGTTACAAAACAGAACTTTTTATCCACTATATTATTAGACAATTTTCAGCAGGGTTTTATTTCTAGCAGTATAATCACTAAAATATTTAGTAGGAAATAAGTGTAATATTTAGATTTTTTAAATTTCTTCTATAAAAATAAAAAACCATATCATCATTTGTATGTAACAACTAAACAAATCACATCAGATTTTGGCCAGAAAACTGTTGACAACACACGTGGGAATGTGTATCCAATAAAAAACAGCAAAAACATCCTCATGGATGGTCCACATGTGGGTCTCACTCTTTTTATATAACTAATAATCCTGGCTGGTGTCACTTTCATGTTTATTTATACTTTCACTACTTTTGTAAAATTGATAATTTAGTGAATTGATTTAAAATTGATTTTGACTAAAATTTGCTGAGGTAAAGTGATTTGTGTTTGTCCCGTGAGCTTAACTGAGTTGGTAAGAATAATGCATAATATATGTAAGTCTGGGATTTGAACCCCAGATACCACAAAAAAAAAAGTGATTTGTGTTTGGAACATTCATATAAAAGTGAGTTAAACTATAAATTTTTGTGTAAAAATCAATTATGGAATCAAAAGCTAAAAATCTTAGCTTTAAGCAGAGTATATTCTTTGCTTTAAAAAAAAGTACAGTTTATTTCGGAGACAAAATCAATTCTACTTAGAAAAGCAACTAAATATGTCAGAATAAATTATACACCTCCAAAATCAATTTTCCCCCTCTAGAAGTGGAATCAACCATACAGAACACCTGCTCTTTTCTATAATACTCAGATTTTGTTGACGTTTTCCTTTGTATCATATTTTCTTCATTCTCTTAATTAGTTTCATCTTGTTCCTTACTTCACCAGCCCAAATCACAGGTTCTCTTCTCTCTCCCCTTCATCTTACATTTGTCATGTTATCTTCAGTTGTATAGTATCATTTATTTATTGGATCATACTTCTGTATTCTTTGTTTTGTAGTCTTAATCCACAGTTCCTTCAGTTTTGCATCTAATATCACACACTTTATTGTTTATAATCTAGTCCTAGCTTACTTGTTAGAGTTTGAGGGAGTTAATTAGAGTTGGTCCTATTTGTGCAAATGCTCATCTATAGCTCAACAAAAAGATACCAGATTGATGAATCCTGAATTAGTAATTGAATGATAGCATTTTTTTTATGGTGGATAGCTAACTCTTGACTAAGTATTACTCAACTTTATCTCTAATAACAGAAGAATCCTAATTACACGTTATACTATGTTCTAAATGAGCTTCATATGTGTTTATTACATAACACAATCAATTGTTAGTTGTGCTAAGTATTTTTTTACTTCATTAGTTATGTGCTAGATTAACGCGTGTTCGGTGTCCGACACGGGTTGGTCAATGTCCAACTCGATACATATGATTATATTTAATCAATTCCATATACTTAAATTATTACTGGTGTCGACGTGTCCGTGTTTGTGTCCATAACACACAACTTATGTGTTAAGTTATTTTGTTCCTCCAATGTTAGTTGTACGGATTTCCGTTCTATTTCACAAGTATATATGATATAGTAGTACTGTATTCATAGATGTTGCTTAGCATTTTTGAACTTGGAATTGATTTGGTTTGAATTCAAGTTTCTGAATAATTGTACATATTAATCTAACTTTCAGAAGATCCTCTGGAGATTAAAACAAGTTTCTGAATAATTAAATAATTGTACATATTCAAGTTTCTGAATAATTGATTAATTGTATATTACCTTCGATTATTATTTTCATGATTTTATTTTTTATGATGTGTGTCACTTATCTCCTAGATGGGAATAGGCTAGGCCGAGTTAGGATTTGCAAAGCTTAAGTCTGGCCTATCATATTTTTTTAAAGCCTAAGCTTGGCCTTCGGCCTGTCATAGGCCTACTTTTTAGGTCTGAGTCTGGCCTTCTGAAAGCCTGATACGGCCTCCTAGCCTGTTTAAAAGCATATATCTTATGAACATCTTTAAATAAGCAATGTGATCTAAGTTTAAATGGACTAGCGAACCAATAGTTCAATTAGATTGAACTCTCTTTTGACAATCAACACGAGATTTTAAGAAGTTCGACTATATATTGTATCATATTTCTATTATAGTTTATAATAATACATTTATATATGCAAAAAATTAATGTATACTAATAAAGCTTAAATTAATGGTCCTTGTAAACTTAGCTCAGTTAGTATAAACAATACATAAAAATATGCAAGGTCTGAGGTTCAAACTCTGTCCACCACTACAAAAAAAATAAAACCTTAAATTATTGAAAAAGTTTACAAATTTATATTTTAATTCAAAATACAAAATATAATATAATAATAAATAATATTATCATATTACTTAACCGTTTTATTGACCACAAAATAATGCCTACAATTAGTAAGCAATTAGTGAGATATAATGTAACCTCTATTACACAGATGAAACATGTTTTAAGTTTCCTCCCGCGCAAGTTGCAACATTTTCCCACATCTTTTATCAATGAAGATTATACTTCAAAAATTGATTAAATTTAGAAGGCGGATCTAAACAAAATGATGAATGACCTTTCTTGCATATCCCCTAAACAGAGCATATATAAAAGTACAAGTATTAAACAAAGATGGTTTAAAATAACCGCAAATCTCTTGGGCATACAAAATAGAATGCATAATTGTCTCCAAAAGAACACATAATGTCAAACATCCATAAAGTGATTCCCAAAACTTGAGCTACTTTCATGACTTGCCGAGGAGGTTATCCACTTCATTGTTGACCACTAAATAATGCTTTGCTAATTATGCCTGTTGCCTCAATATATCGGTCCACGCACCTAGAGATGCAACTACTTTCACCCCCACTGAGGCTTGAACTTGGTTTTGTGATACACTTGTCAAAACACTTTCCTCTCACTGTCTGCAAAATAAATGGCAATTGGAATGTAAGTGCAATTTGCAGAAAGTAAGACACACCAAACATATTCAGTATTCAATCCCATGACATTACTTAGGACTTATCCCAAGTATCACACCACAGAAGAATGAAAGGATCTTACTATACTTTACCCTTGACTAATATGCTTCATTTTCTGATAATTAGAAAGAATTTAAAATTCCAAGGCACTAAGAATTCATGTTCATGAAACAAATCAACGACAAAGCGTAATAACTACGTCTCTTTCTACATGGCAAAACAACCATCGTCAATCTACATTGACATACACAAGCCTTTTCACAATCTACATTGACACAGGTAAACTATTACTATATCATCCAAAACGAAAAGAACTACCACAGATCAGAATGTCTAATCACCTTAAGACTACTATGCACCTTTTTAATTGGGTAAGAATAAAAACTGAACTGAACTAATAACTTGAAGCTTATAAAAAGAATAAACATAAATACATCAATGAATAATAGAGAATAAACATAAATGGGAGTCCAAAATTCAATGAATAAACATAAACTAAACATAAATAATCAAATCAATGAATAAAAAGAATAAACATAAATAAATCAATGAATAAGAAGAATAAACGTAAATGGGAGGCAAAAATTCAATGAATAAGAAGAATAAACATAAACAGAAATGGGAGTCCAAAATTCAATGAATAATAAACATAAATGGGGGCACAAAATTATATGAATAATAAACATAAACATAAATGGGGGCACAAAATTATATGAATAAGAAGAATAAAAAACATAAACAACTACAATTGTGGTTGCAATATTTAAGGTTTTAGAGATTTCTACAACCATATTTAAGGTTTTAGAGATTTCTACAACCAAATTGCAAACACAATTGAAGTCAAAATTGCATCTATTCACAGTATTCCACAATCCAAGGAAAAAATTGCAGCCTAGTGTCCAGAAAGTAACAGAACCGGGCAATAACTTGCAAATACAAGGTATGTCTGTCTATAAAAGATTAAAATAGATCCAACCTTTCCATGGAACATCTTTCATTAGCTTTGTATCACAAAATTGTCCTTCTATCAAGGACAACAGCACAACCACAGTTACAACCTCAACCCCAATACTAAAAGAAAACAGAAATAATCAAATTTACATTTTACTTTTGTGATTATGAAGAAAAAACTTCCTTGAGACAAAACCTTCACATATAAGCTGAAATTAGCTTTTCAACCTGACATTTAAGCCTCAATTGGATAAACAACTTATTTGCAGCCTATAGCACAAGTAAGTAAAATTATTTATCTAGCAAAAGATAAAATAAAGTAAAATTACTTTTGATAAGCTATAAGCTGTTTTCATAAACTATCTTGGAGAATTTATAAAAATAAGCTGAAAACCATATAAACATGTCATAAGCTGTTTTTAAAAGTTCTCCCAAACAGACCCCAAAACTTGGGTCAGTAGATAAACACAAATAAACCAAATTCAAACAGGCCCTTACATAATCCACAGACACTTATTTATATTAACTAACTTGTCTAATTCACTATTTTCACTGTCACCATCTCTAATCAATTTAATATGTTCAATTATCATATAATATTGAGTGAATTAAAGAAAAAAGATGAGATACCTCAAGAAATTGTTGAGCATACTCCATAGCAAGTTGGGATTTCAACTGGTCTTTGAGATCTTGTGGAGACAATTGAGACGAAGGTCGACTTGGTGGAGCTGAGAAAGAATCCATTGTTGAAATCAAAAATCACTTTATCGCTACTCTGCGTTGAGTTTGTGTAAGTGGTTTCTGAGAGAGATATAAAACCCTAGCGATTTGTGATTTTCTTTTTGGACACGCTATGCCTTAAACCCTAATTACCCACAATGTCCAGCCCATAAAAAAAAGACCAATTTGACCTCTTATAATTTTCTCGCATTTCAATTTAGTCTTAAACAAAAAATAAATTTTAAATGAATTCATAACATTTTTATACAAAATCCTTCAAAAAAAAAAACACATTTTTATACAAAATATAAATTAGTAGGTAACCAAAAAAGAAAATATAAATTAGTTTCCTTTTGGCCGCGGAACCAAAAGAAAGTGAAGAAAAAGTCAATTGACTAATATAATTTTCACTACGTTGAAGACTAAATTAGACTAATATAATCCCCGCTCTCTCTAATGGTGTCATTCATAATCCTTTCATGTCTAGTCTTACCACTCATCCAGCACAATATCCTCATCTCCGCTACACTTACTTGACTCTCGTGTTGGCTCTTAGCCGCCCAACACTCCGTACCATACAACACTGCCGGTCTGACTTGTCCGACAGAGCTTTCCTTTCAACTTAAGTGGTACTTTCTTATCGCACAAAACACCCGAGACTCTTCTCCATTTCAACCACCCAACTTGGATACGATGATTTACATCTGCTTCTATTTCTCCATCATTTTGTACTATGAACCCAAGATATTTAAACCGTGTAACTTGTGGTATGATATGATCTCCAACTTTCACCTCCAAAGTAGACATACTTCTCCTTTTGCTGAAATTACATTCCATATACTTTGTCTTGCTTCTACTCAGGCAGAAACCATACGCTTCTAAGACTTGCCTCCAGGTCTCTAGCCTCCCATTTAACTCCTCCCTCGACTCACCAAGCAGGACTACATCATCTGCAAAAGCATACATCTCGGTGTTAACTCTTGGATGTGTTCCGTCAGTACATCCAAAACTAAAGTAAAAAGATAAGGACTTAGGGTTGACCCTTGGTGCAGTCCTATTGTTATGGAAAAATCTACGGTATCCCCATCCTGCGTCCTCACACTAGTTGAAGCTCCCTCATACATATCCTGGATAGCTCTAATATAGGCAATCCTCACCCCCTTTCTTCTCCAGGGCTTTCCACAAAATCTCTCTAGGTACTCTATCATACGCCTTCTCCAAATCTTGATCTTCCTCCTAGTCATAGTGTCTACTACTTCCATAGATAGAGATCCGACAAAGTTTTACGTTGGTTGCCGAGACCTAACACAACCTTTTACCCGGGCTTTGGACCAGCCTTGCCAGGATTATCATATAAATATCCGATAAATTTTTTTTTAAATGTTTATTGTGATACTTCTTGGATACGAACCAGTATCATATACAGATACATCATTTTTTAAGTATCCGAGCATCACACATCATTTTCCTTCGTTAGGCTAAAAAGAGTGAAGTGGATGGCAATTTCAAATACTACCATTGACCTACTTATTATTAATTTCTTATTTTAGCTAGGATGGGAATTGTCACTCATCATTTTAGCTATCTTTTTTTGCTTACAATCATATTAGCTATCTGCTTTGTTGTATTTTATTTTCTTGTGTAGGAATGCTGTGTATTTTTTCTTTATTGATTTGATTTTGATTGACTCATTGGGCATGAGAAATAAACTCTAGATAAAAAGAAAACGAAAGCTGAAACAAACACAATAAAAAATTTGCCAACATATTAACAAAAATATACAATTTGTTCCAGAAATATGTCACCATTACAGGGGGAAATATTTAGACACAAATTCTCTCGTAGAAAAAAGCAATCATTTTTCACATTGATATAATTAATCCATCCATTCCATACATCTATTCCGGAAATCTGTTGCCAATACAGCAAGATATATAGACACAATGCATCCTCTTGTTGAGAAACGCAATCTCTTTTACCATTGATATAGCTAATCCATCCATTCATTGCTTTATCTCGACTGTACTTGATTTATAGCCAAGATTACATTTGCTCGCGAGGCCTGTTAATTCTACCTACTAGAATGGTATAATTCTGACTGGTAGACCTGAAAACAAATCATTATGTGAATCCCTCCCATTTCATGACTTCACCTTCATATGCTGTTCTTCAATTCCTCAAACTTTTGAGTGATTGCATACTGTTGTTTTTCTTTGTATACTTCTATCAATGATCGTATTGCGCTGGATATCATTACTTTCTTTCGATCTGCAACGGATTTATCTTGAATATCAACCATGCCCCCAACAGATGAGCAGAGTCTCTTCAGCCAGTCTTCAAGGATGGATGCTTTCTTTACATAAATCAAATAGAACAAAAATAAAGTCAAGAGAAAATTCCATTAAAAGCTATTTAAACAACCCAGAAAATCCAATGTTCTTCATACAATCAGGATAATCACCAGACACTAAAATTGCAAATGCATCGATAACATAATATTAATACCAGGGCAGTCAATAAGGATAACGTGACACAAAAATCAGGTTCTTTTCCCCTGAACAATACATACAAGACGAGATGTAAGCTCAGTGATAAAAGTTTGCCCTTGTAACTCAAAGGGATGAAGTTCAAATCACATCAAAAACAGTTGTAAAATGTAATTAATGTCACTTTATTAAATAATAATTTCCTCTTTCCCATTTTTCTATTTTAGAAAATAACACAAGTTCTTTATCCTAATGTAGAGAACATAATTCCTCTTTATCCTAATTGAAAAAAAAAATGACACTAGTTATTAAAACTGTAGAGAACATGCATAGCCTGTAGTATAAGACTAAATGGAACACTACATCAAATAAAAACATATAGTCACAAAGGTAGCTTTCAGAAGCCTCCACTGAGACATAATTTATTCAACCAAATTTGTCGAAGAGATTCCATAATCCATAATCGATCATCCCATTGAAAACCAAATTTATTATCTGTGATGTGGTGTCCACACTAACTTTAGCATATCATCACTTCATTGATTGAAGACAATAATCACTGATAAAAAAGAATTCGCTGCTCTTGATTTTTGCATATCCCTTTGAAATAAAATACTTACCTTCACTAGAAAATCTTTCAGCAATTGATCATTTGAACTTGATGTAAAGCGTAGAACGTGTAACATGGTTAAGGTAAGCTGCAATAAAAATGAGCAATTCAATTAAGTAACAACGATAAAGGAAAAACAAATCGACAGAACAATGTCATAACTCCATAATTCAAAACCATACATAAAATAAGAAGATTGCTATGCACGTTCACTCAAATTTACACTTTTAAATTCTAGTTTTCAAAACAAGATATACGTCCAAAATAGAAAGATTTCTTTTCAAAATAATAATAGCTTAAAAGAAATGGTGGAGTTTCACAACACAGTACATAGGCCAGAATAAAAAATTACTAATTAGTCTAAGGCTAAGCTAATTTATCATGATTACAGAAGAAGAAAATTTACATTCAGTTTAAATCACAGCATCCAGAATTTCAACTCTCTCTCTCTCTCTCTCTCTCTCTCTCTCTCTCTCTCTCTCTCTCTCTCTCTCTCTCTATATATAGATATATATATATATATATATATATATATATATCATTTAACCACTCCAAAATGACCAACTTAACATTGCATCGATGAATTTAAAGTATGACCTGTTTTTGTAATGAAACCCTATACTTGAAATTTGAAGGCCCAGAAATTGGATCCTGGTCTATATTCTCCATTATATGCTCTATGGATCGCACAATGTCTGGGAAGGATCGTCCATAATCTGCTAAAACACGGGAGAACAAGTTATATTCAAATAACGGCTTTGGATTTAAACTTCTTTGAATGATGAATAAGTAATAAGAACCAGATACAATAAGGAAAAACAGGCAACAGAATGTTGGTCAAAATTATGGTTTACGTACCATAGACTATGTATATTATACTGTATTATATTGCACTATAGTCCATTTCATATGCATAATATGACAAGGCCTAATAATATAAGAAATGGTGCAAGGCATGATAGAATTTTGATGATAAATATTTGGTATGAAATTGATAAATATTTGATAAGAAAATACGCTACCTTGCACTGACAAAGGCACAGCCAATGCTGCAGCAGCTTGTATCCTGATCTTAAAATTTGATGAATTATGTAATAGCTGCAGAAGAATGCCAAACACGACCGGAGTCCTGCAAACATTGTTCCATTACCATAGTTTATTTTGATGATGTAGGGTTTTAGTCTTTTAGGTATAGAAGGAGGAAAAAGACAACTTACGAATCATAGTGTTATATAGATTTGATATCAATGATATATTGCACGTTGTTACAGAAGACAGATGACTAATCCTTATCCTTATTGATACTAATACTGATACCGAACTCTTAGTTTTAATTTATAAGGGAACAAATCATAATATGTAATTTTACATGGAAAGCGGTTCTAAGAGAGTCTAAGATAGTGTAACATACTAATGATGCGGTGATATATTTTTTCATATACTCTAGAACTCCCTTTCAAGCTAAAGCTCAATAAGATTGATAATAATAAAACCTTAGGAAATTACCAAACAATATAATTTTAGATCAGACTTACAAGACCAAAGAGGTCAGAATTTAGAGCTATAGCACAGGGAATATGTGAGCTATTGTGGATGAAAATTGTGCTTGATGGCATAATGATAAAGTATGAGAACTGGATAAAGTTATTTTGTGACAATAAACCAGCTCTTGGTATTGCGCATAATCTTGTTCAGCATGACAGGACAAAACACATTGAGATAGACTGGCACTTCATCAAAGAAAAACTGAATAGCAAATTGATAACAACTACCCACATCCTTTTAGGCACCAATTAGCAGATCAAAATCCATGTCAACAGAACGATTCAGCCAACTTATATGCGAGCAGGGAATGATATCCATTCACTAGCCTGAGGAGGATTGTTGTGAGTTAATATGTAATTATTTGATTTTTTTTATTTTTTTTTGTATTAGGCCCATTATTCAAAATCAGAGCTTGTATATATATTGCAATTAGTGTTTGTACACTTCACTCAATTAATAAAATTCATAATATTTTTCTCCATATAGAGCAGAAGTTGGATAGAAGACTGTGATATGGCTACTGCTAATTGTGAGCTTATTATGCATGAAATGAAAGACAGTTCACTAACTGCTTGTAACAGAATTATGGCAGAACTAACTGCTGAGCTGTCGTAACAGGCATTAGCTAGTATAACCATGCTTAATGTTCTTCCCACTCAAATAAAAACAGAAACATGTTCTAACTCATGTACTCTATCCACTAGGAATCAATGGCGGTGAAAAAGGCAGCAGTAAGCATAATATAAGTACTCCCATGGGGAAACATAGTAATGAAGCACAGAAAAATGAGGTGGTTAAAGGGAATGAGTAATGAAGAGAGAAATATGATTGCCGCAGGAGGCTGAAAATACTCTCATGTGTTGGTGCATGGAGAGGTCAGGCAGGTTGCATGTAGGGGTGCATGCAGAGTTAGGTTTTGTACACTGTAGCATTCTCGGAGGGAGTTGGGATCCTCTCCATTTCCTAAATAAAATGGAAGTGTCCATTACTATGGTTTTAAAGCAAATAGATGATATAAATGCACACATTTTTAAAATTCGAGACATTAATTGAACATTTATACACCAAAACTTTGGTAATGGAATAAAAGGAGGGGATAAAAAATGGAGAGGATCTTGGTTCTCTCTGAGGATAGGTCAGTAGGCAGTTTCGAGGGCCAATCCAAGACTGCCTACAGGTTAATCTCGCTGCAAAAGTTTACTGCTGACAGTGGAGGACAGGGCTAAAAAAGTTTCCAAAGAGTGGAGGACAATGCTGAATAAGGAAGCCACTAGTAATGGAGGCACAACTGTGAGGACATGGGGAAAAAAGAAAATATTCCTTTAGACTACAGATATCATGGTAAGCAAGCAGAGTGTAAGGGACTGGACTTGTGTAACAAACAATTAAACTGATTCATATATATATGATTGGTACATGAGCGCAGTCCTGCTAGCACTATTACAAATACTTCATTGATGCTACAAATTAAAATATCTAATATCTAGGATAAGAATAAAGATATGCAATGTGTGCGAGAAGTATATGTTTAGAAATAAAATTAAAATTTAATTCTAAGTTCTAACATACCAATCCATGTCCTGCAGCCTTAATGTCTCATTCAAGAATAGGTTTCCTAGAGCATGACAAACATTCCACTGGACCTGTAAAACAGGGATTCAAGATTCAAGGGAAAAATTTTCAAGATTTAGAAATAAAAATTACTTTAAACAATCAAATTAAAATAACATAATCTTGGTACCTTAACATTCCCTGTAGTAATGCAGGAAATAAATGCCTGAACTATTTTTTCCAGCCTATGAAAATCTTCAAGGGAATCAAATAGGCAACGCCGTTGACACGCCATTGGATTCTCACTAGCGAGAGGGGTCTCAGTCCTTTGGTCAAGGCTGTGCACAGACGTTTTCCGAGATCTTGACGTTGAACAATTGAAGATTTGTGAAATATACCCAAGAGCCCTCACAGCATTAGATTTAACCTAGTAATGAGAAACGAGAATTAATAAAACAAGAATCAAAAGAAACTTCGTTAAAAGAAGTCAAATACCCAGTATAAGATTTACCTAATAGACCCATTCAAACAAAATAATTCATTAACATAAAAGATATGAATAGAGGAAATGAGAAAAGGGAATAAACCTACCTTATCCCCATCCTCTGTAAGACGCAAAGCACATTCGCTCAATGATACAATAAACTGGGGGTTGGAGTTTGAATCTGCAAAAAAATATTCATGATATAAGAAAATAAAAAACGAAGAAATCTAAAATGAAGTTTTGCCACCAAATGGTTGGCTATTCAACCATAGACATCAAACTCAGCTCACCCATCTGTCCAAAGTGAAGAACTCTAACACAGTGACGAATCGCATCACATATATTTGCCAATGCCCATGAAGCTGTTATCCTCACCTGATGTAAGAAAATCTCTAAATTTCAGCACACATAGCATTGAAGTATGTGACATGTAACAATGTGTGGAGTGAATAATTTTAAGCAGATCTTACTGAGATTAGGGCATCTCGAGTGTTTATCTCAACAGCATGAATAAACTTGTCAAGTACCTCTGCACTAAAGATAGGATTGAACTTTAGTTTTACTCTGATTAATCTTATACAAAAGGTTTAAAAAGATTTCATAAAATTGTATATTGAGACTGCTACAAGTTTTAGTGTAACCTCTGACACACTTGTGGAAAACATGAAATGACACCAATGGCTCGACAGGCAGCAGACCTCACTGATGATGCATTATCATGTACAGCAGCACAGACCTACAAAATATTTGCATGAATTGATGTTAGTTAACTCGCTATAATATTACACGGCATTGGGCAGGTTATGTATCATACTTACTAAAGAAGACAAAACGAAGTCCTGCTTCTCCTTTGTGAAAGAGATGAACACAGACGAAGTCATGCCCGCAAAACATGTAACAGACGCAGCCCTCACCTTCCAGGAAAAATAGAAAAAGTAACACATTAATTAAAAACAAACTAGCTATGCATTCGGATTCAGTCATACTATAAGTTTTCCAATAAATTAGCAAAAGAACTGTAAAAGTTATACTTTAGATATGTGTGAATGATTGTGTCAAATGAGACCACACTGAGTTTATATATAATTGAATGAGTTGTACAGAATAAGGTAATGTAATGAATACAATAAATACCTGATCAATACTGTTGGAAAATACATCAATAGTCAATTTTATTTCCCTATGCTATTGTTCCCTATGTTATTATTTTCTAGTCAAGTCTAGAGAATTCCATTATGTCATTTTTCTAATGTAACGATTTTCTAGACTAGTCTAAGAGAACATTAATTGTATTCTCTCTATAAAAACCAGCCCTTGGCTGAAGAATAAATCACAATAGTATTCTCATCATAACAGTATTATCCCATTATCTTTCAATATGGTATCAAGAGCCCGCTGTAAAGATTTCCACAACTGGTGGGGTTCTGTTCAACCCATTTTCTTACCCAACCTGTTTCACATACCCGTTTAGCCTCCTATGACGGATCACAACAGGTGGCCTTCCCTAGCACAGGCCTACACCGGATCCTCCACCACCAACCATGGCGAACAACCACCTGAGTCGGGCGTTGGTCGTGGTGGTGGCCGCGGAGATGGCGGTGGTCGCGGTGGTGGAGGTGGCCGTGGTGGCGGCGGTGGTCGCGGAGATGGTATAGGAGATTTCACTGCAAACAGCGGCGGTAATGGCGGTAATAGTGGATATAGGAACGGGAGTGTTTTTGGTGACAGTAATTTCAACTTAGGCTGCAATGACCAAGAGGGTTCCTCATACTCCCTCAAGGTGAATATTCCTAAGTTGAATGGGAATAACTATAAGAATGGGCCCAAACAGTTCGCTTGGTATTGGACAGCAAAGGGAAGCTTGGTTTTTTAACAGGAGCAGTAGCTGAACCGGCAAGAGAAGACCCTCGTTACAAACAATGGAAGTCTGAAAATTCCTTGATTATTGCTTGGTTGGTAAGCTCTATGGAAACTGGAATAGGTAAGCCTTACATGTTTTTGCCTTCTGCAAAGGATGTGTGGGAAGCTGTTAAGGAAACATACTCTGATATCCAAAATTCCTCCCAAATTTTTGGCTTAAAATCAAAGTTATGGCATGCTAAACAAGGTGACAGGAGTGTAACTACTTATTACAATGAGTTGCTGACCCTGTGGCAAGAGTTGGATCTCTGTTATGATGACAATTGGAGGTGTACAGAAGATAGTGTGTTGTTTCTCAAGAGGCAAGAAAATGACCGTGTCTTCATGTTTCTTGCTGGGCTGAATAAAGATCTTGATGAGGTAAGAGGTCGAGTTTTGGGAAAAATACCATTGCCAACTCTTCGTGAGACTTTTGCAGAAATAAGAAGGGAGGAGGCACGACAAGGAATTATGATGGGCAAGACACCACGAAGCTCTGAATCTGAAGGCTCGGCTCTGGCTACTAGGAACCTCGACGAGGGAAAAAGGTCAGACAAAGTGATTCCTTACTGTGATCATTGCAAGCGTGAATGGCATACGCGTGAAACCTGTTGGAAGCTCAAAGGAAAACCTCCTAACTGGAAGAAGAAAGGTAGTCGTGCATTTCAGGCTAGTAATTCTGATCAAGGGCAGCAATCCTCTTCGACTCAGCTTCCACTCACTACGGAACAACTAGACAAACTTTTCAAACTCCTCGAGTCTCCAACTCCTTCTTGCTCTATAGCAACAAAAGGTAATTCTGCATTTCTTAGTGCCAGTCCCAGTCATACTTGGATAGTAGATTTAGGTGCCTCTGATCACATGACAGATGAATCCACTTTGTTCTCCTCATATAGTCCATGTGCAGGTAATCAAAAAGTAAAAATAGCAGATGGCTCTTTTTTCAACCATTGCAGGTAAAGGGTCAGTTGTATTGTCTCCACAATTACCTCTTAAAGATGTCCTTCATGTTCCAAACTTATCATGTAATTTAGTGTCTGTCAGTAAATTAGCCCAAGATATAAATTGTCAAACTAATTTTTTCCGATCTCACTGTGTCTTTCAGGATTTGAACTCAGGGAAGATGATTGGCAGTGCTAAGGAGAGTGGAGGACTCTACTACCTTGACAGTGAATCTGCATCACAACTACCTTCAAAAACAATAAGTTCCTGCTTTGAGTCTTTTTTTGTTTTGAATAATAATGATAACAACGTTATGTTATGGCATTTGCGATTAGGTCATCCTAGTTTTCGTTACTTAAAACACTTATTTCCTAAGTTATTTCATAATAAAAAAATTTCTTTGCTTAAATGTGAAGCATGTGAGTTTGCAAAGCATCATCGTTCCCAATTTCCAATACAGCCTTATAAACCATCAAAACCTTTTTCTCTTATTCATAGTGATGTTTGGGGCCCTAACCGTACAAGTACACTTTCTCTCAAAAAATGGTTTATCACATTTATCGATGACCATTCAAGAGTATGTTGGGTGTACTTGTTTGTCAGGCTGTTAAGGATTTTATTATAATGGTGCAAAACCAATTTCAGACAAATATTCAAAGTCTTTAGAAGTGATAATGGCAAAGAAAATTAACAGAATGCCTTCCAAAGTTCTCAATTTTCAAACTCCAATTAATACTTTTAAAGAATGTTTTCCTAGTACTCGTGTTTCAACTGATTTGACATTAAAAATCTTTGGTTGCACAGCCTTTGTTCATGAACATAAAAATGTTGGAAAACTTGAACCACGTGCTATAAAATGTGTTTTTGTTGGATACTCCCCAAGCCAAAAGGGATATAAATGTTTTGATCCAAAAAACAAGAAAATGTTTGTCACTATGGACGTTAATTCTTTGAAAATAAACCTTTTTTTGATGACATTCATCTTCAAGGGGGGGATATAAAGGAAGACTCGTTTCAAACTGAGGACATGAATTTTTCAAATAATTCATCTTTGCCAGTACCACAAAGTTCTAAGACTTATACTTTTGCACCAACAGAAAATGGCCATGATTCTTTATCTGATCCTACTCCTGTTATGAGTAAAGAACTTGGTGAATCTGAGCCTACATTTTCTCATGTGGAAAACAATGAGAATCTTGAAAACAATGATGGTGATGATCTAATTGAAATGCCACAAAATAATGAGTCACTTAAAGATAGATTTGAACTAGGAAACAAGATTTGGAAAGGGAAGGTTTTTGTGAAGAAGCACCACAAAGAAAGGGATGAATCCACATCTCAACACTGCCAGAATCTGAACCGGGGAATGCTCAACCTCCTAAGAAAAGGAAAGGTAAGTCTATCTCTGAGAGTCGTATTTTGTATCCTGATATAGATGATCCTGTTGCCATTAGAAAACCTGTTAGATCTTGCACTAAACACCCTATGTCCAATTTTATATCATACTCAAATTTGTCTTCATCTTTGTCTGCCTTCACCTCAAAATTGTCTAGTGTAGAAATTCCAAAAAGTGTACAGGTTGCTCTAGAAATTCCAAAGTGGAGGGAAGTTGTACTTGAGGAGATGAAAGCTCTTGAAAAGAACAAAACTTGGAATGTCACGACACTACCAGATGGCAAGAAGACGATTGGATGCAAATGGGTGTTTACTTTGAAGTATAATTCAGATGGGTCAATTGAAAGGTACAAGGCTCGCTTGGTGGCTAAGGGCTTTACTCAAACCTATGGTATAGACTACTCTGAGACATTTGCTCCTGTTGCAAAACTGAACACTGTCGGAATTCTCTTATCTCTTGCTGCTGACCTGGATTGGCCTCTACACCAGTTGGATGTTAAGAATGCCTTTCTCAATGGCGGTCTAGAAGAAGTATATATGGACATTCCTCCTAGTTTTGAAAACAAGTTTGGATCAAATGTATGCACACTAAATAAGTGTTTGTATGGATTAAAGCAATCTCCTAGAGCTTGGTTTGAAAAATTCACTCAATCCATGAAGAAACAAGGGTACATTCAAGGACCAGCTGATCACACCTTGTTCACAAAGTTCTCAAATGATGGAAAATTCTTTGTCCTGATTGTTTACGTTGATGATATTGTCCTTATGGGAGATGATACAATTGAAATGACAAGAGTAAAAGAGAAATTAGCAGTAGACTTTGAAATCAAGGACTTAGGATCCATGAGATATTTTCTTGGTATGGAGGTTGCTCGATCAAAGAATGGTATTGTGGTTTCACAGCAGAAATACATTCTAGACTTATTGAAAGAAACAGGAATGAGTGGATGTCGTCCGGCAGATACCCCTATGGATCCTAATGCTAAACTTTGGGGAGAAGGTAGTGTTCCTGTTGATACTGGAAGGTACCAGAGATTGGTTGGGAAATTGATTTATTTGTCACACACCAGACCTGATATTGCTTTCTCAGTTAGTGTAGTAAGTCAGTTCATGAATTCTCCTTCCGAGGAACATCTTGAGGCAGTATATAGGATACTGAGATATTTGGGAAATCCCGGAAAAGGCTTACTTTTTAAGAAGACTAGTGAAAGAAATGTGTTTATCTTCACCGATGCTGATTGGGCAGGTTCAGTCACAGACAGAAGATCAACCTCTGGATATTGTACCTATGTTTGGGGTAATCTTGTGACATGGAGGAGCAAGAAACAAGGAGTTGTAGCAAGAAGTAGTGCAGAAGCCGAGTTTAGAGCAATGGCTCAAGGTATTTGTGAAGGATTATGGATCCATAGACTCCTAGAAGAACTTAAGATGAAAATTGAGCTTCCATTAAAGTTATACTCTGACAGCAAAGCCGCTATTAGTATAGCTCATAATCCAGCTCAACATGACAGAACCAAGCATATTGAGATTGATCGACATTTCATAAAGGAGAAGTTAGATGCTGGAATCATATGTCTACCTTTTGTGACTTCAAGTCAGCAAACTGCAGATATCTTAACCAAAAGCTTGGCAAGACCCACCTTTGAGCATTTGATAGACAAGTTGGGCATGATAGATATCTATGCACCGACTTGAGGGGGGGTGTTGGAAAATACATCAATAGTCAATAGTTTATTTCCCTATGCTATTGTTCCCTGTGTTATTATTTTCTAGTCATGTCTAGAGAATTCCATTATGTCATTTTTCCAATGTAACAATTTTCTAGACTAGTCTAAGAGAACATTAATTGTATTCTCTCTATAAAAACCAGCCCTTGGCTGAAGAATAAATCACAACAGTATTCTCATCATAACAGTATTATCCCATTATCTTTCAATAAATACTAATTAATATTAATTGATACTAAGAGAGGGGTAACCTTGGCGCAACTGGTAAAGTTGTTGTCATGTGACTAAAAGGTCACGGGTTCAAGTCCTGGAAACGGCCTCTTGTATAAAAAACAGGGTAAGGCTGCATACAATACACCAATAATGGTGGGACCCCTTCCCGGACCCTGCGTATGCGGGAGCTTTAGTGCACCGGGTTGCCCTTTTTTTAATACTAATTGATACCAAGAGCATCTCCAATGAGAGGTATCTAAGTGGGTTTCATATAAGGATGAATCCGTTCCTTAATTTTTTCTTTCCATTGGAGGAACTTGACATGGCAAAATGGGTAGCATAAAAATTGTAAAAGTAGCTTAAATAAGGCACAGTATCATCAATTATGTTTGGTTGCATAATAAGGTATCATATGATCATTACTATAAGGTACCTTAAATTTTACCAGTGTAGCAAAATGTGTATGAGTTGCATAAGCATGACGTAGCATTGTATGGTCCGCTCATTAGTAGGGTATGAAACTCAGTTCCTTAAAAAAATATCATTGGAGATGCTCTAATTGATTCTTAACACTCCCCCTATGGCTAAAGCTTACTATGCTTTAAGTTGTTCCAACAAAACATTATGTACTCTCAAACACATTGAACAATTCAATAATTTCTCGAGTTAAAGAAAAACATTTATCCAAATGGCTCACCACTTTTATCTCAATCAAAATATATCAATGTAGTAAATATGTTATCGTGTGTGTAGTTATTAGGTGTGCATTTGGTAATCACTAGTAAAGTAACCATTGCATTCAGTCAATTAATCTAGCCCGTTTAGTATAGCTAGTCTATATAAGCAGATTAGTTTCTTGGACTTTATTCACAATTGAAATATAACTCAGAAATATTTAACATGTTATCAGAGCTTCCGTTGTTTGGGCATGTTAGTAAAGTGATTAGACATATAAAAAATCTGCTCTTATTGCCACATGATTAGTCACCACTTTCTCTATTGGTCACAGACCCTTTGAAAATGGACTTGAAACCACAGACTCATATTGGAGCTACCATCTGACAACACAGAACCTATGGCCGATTCCGAATGCTGTGCCCCGCTTGTGGAACACACCAGGCCAGAACCAAATTAGACATATAAAAAATCTGCTCTTATTGCCACATGATTAGTCACCACTTTCTCTATTGGTCACAGACCCTTTGAAAATGGACTTGAAACCACAGACTCATATTGGAGCTACCATCTGACAACACAGAACCTATGGCCGATTCCGAATGCTGTGCCCCGCTTGTGGAACACACCAGGCCAGAACCAAATTAGAAAAATAAAGCCTTAATGCAACACAAACAGATACTGCATATGAGGCAAAACCAGACACATGTAATAGAAAAGCTCACTCACACCAGAACCCCGAAATAACACCAACATCATGATCCTGCAGCTACTCCACCCAAGGCATGAAGAACAAGAAAACAAGGGACGAGAAACAGTGAGCCAGGGGTTGTGATCAAAACCAAGGATTAACATTCAGAAGTGATAATGTTAAAAAGCAAGACAGAACAAATTTCTTAAAGCCGTGACTTAATTAAGTTGGGATCTCTATTCATACAAGCATGAAGAGTTCATTCTTGTGGAGTACAGACTAAAACACCCTCAAGTTCCAACATCTACTAACAGTGCGTGAATTTACTTTGTTGCCACATGCAATGATGTAACGTATGTTATATTAGAAAAACCAATAAAAATAAAAAAATAGTTGTAACATATCTTAAATAAGCTGGCCATGCAAGTTAGGAAATGATTCAATTATTCAGAATAAAAAATAATAATAATAATATGAAACTAAAGAAATGAAAATTTGTACCATTGCCGAAGAGTGACACAAGATAAGAGGCATATGCTTCTCCATTGCCTCACACCACTGCGTAATTCCAGATTCACATTCTTCAGAGTTGACTACTTCATGATCTCTGCACTCTAGTTCGTAAGATGGAGCAGATGACACTTTTTTCATCCTAATGCAATCGGATGTAAAAGGATCCACCATTTTATCATCTGAAAGATCCTCCGTTCCTTGAAATCCAGACACAGCCCGAAGACACTCGTCTAGAACCTTAAGAATTCACATAAATTTTATCACAGCACAAAAAAAATAGAAATGTCAAAACACTGAAATGACATCACATATATTAACCAATGATGTGCGGATGTATATATAAATAACAGGGGAAAAAGTCCAAACAAAGAAACATTTTGAAGCACGAAAAAGAAGAACATCAGCAAATTGATGAATCATCACGCCACATAAACAGCATAGTTGATAGAAAGGACAATGACTTAATCACAAATGTAACTATCAGAAGACTTTAATAGTGATAGTTACATCATGAATCTTTAGTGATAGTTACATTTTGAATGATAGTGACAAATACAAGGACGATGACTTTAATAGTTACATTTGTGGTTAAGTCAGAAACAGTAGTAAACTATCAGAAATATGCTGTTAATGTGGTTAACCACAAATGTAACTATTAAAGTCATCGTCCTTGTATTTGTCACTATCATTCAAAATGTAACTATCACTAAAGATTTGGGAATGAAGATAACTCTCAATGCAACAAGCCATGTGTTAGGACCCAATCTGTGAAGGTGTTTAATTAATTAGTAAGGTGTCTAAGTAATAGGAATATTATATTAGCAATATCCAACAAAGATTCTCTGAATAATATCTTCTTAGTAAAGATATTATTTAATAATATCTCCTTAGTAGTATATAAGAATATGGTATAGGGTTTGAGAGGCTAGGATGGAATAACTTTATGTTAGAGCGAGAGTAGGATTTCTCTCTGTGTTGTGTTGGTGCTTTGCTCTGGTAGTAGTTAGAGAAACCCTCTACTACTATTACTGTACTATTATCAATAAAATACTACTATTTATCCATTGTTATCTCTTATTTTCGTTATTGTTTCTTTACTTGATTTTGAGGTTCACATCACCATGGTATATAGCACTCTTAGATAGGAATACAAAGACACAAATCAACTTCCATGTATATAACACGTGTGATTTCTGCGCTCTAATAGAACAGATTACTTAGTATACACCATTTAACCTAACAAACATAATACACCATTTAACCTAACAAACACAGGGGAATGAGAGGATGTTTCAGGAATGATTAAGTCATTACCTTAATAGCAGTGATAAGAACTTTTTCATTAATACATGCAGTTGTACTCCCGACATGTTCACTTGACTGCTTTGAAGGAACTTCAGGACACACAATACTAAGAAAACTATATACAGTTGCAGAAACTAGTTCCCAACATGCAGTCACTATGCTAGGATAATTGTGGGATACAGCTTTAAGTGCCTGAAAAAGATTAATCTGAACAAATCAATAAACTGCCATGACACTTTCACCAACTATTGAATAAACTACGGGTAAAGCATATCAACCGACGACTGCTACTTTTATGTTTGAACACAATTGCTAGTGAAAATTACCAGGACAAAATGACAAAGGCAAGTGACCAATTTAGTTACACTAACCTTATACTTCAATTTTGCAGTAAGCCATCAAATTTCAGTAACCTTAACCATAAAGAAAAGAGACACTTTTATAAAGCAGATGACAGTTGCAATATTTTCTATAGAGTATATCATCTCATACGACTTAAATTGTCATTTAGACAATGTCTTGAAAAGCATGAGAATGGTATTGAATGCATAAGAAACTGGCAGACTTGTAACATGTACGACAACAAAATTCCTTAAACTAAGTACACAGTCCCTATTACAGTTGCTAACAAATATAGAACTCGTGAATTCAAAATGATTTTCCAACAAGATGAGAAAAAGTACACACAGTGAGAGAGAAAAAAAAGGCTTAATTGCACTTTGTGCTCACTGCTCAGGTATCATGATTATGCAATTTGAGTCCCCATAATCCAATTGCACCCTTGGATCCCTCAACTTTAACCCCCAATTTACAATTAGATCTGTATGTCGATCTTCCGTTCATTTGCAAATTAAAACTGTTTGCATGGCATTTAAGTGGTCTTTTTTGCTTATATGGCAATGGTCGTTTTTGCTTATATGGCAATGGTCGTTTTTGCCTATATGGCATATGGGGAGGTGCTGATGTGGCTGTAACATGGCTTGAGGGACATGAACCACAAAATTGAGATATGAAAAAAGTGTAACTACATCTAATTAAAAAGATGGACTCCGAATTTGGACCCATGTCTCGTGGTATGAACCCATGTCCCGTGAGTTTGACACGCATTTACCACTAGGCTAACCATCTCCAGTGTTATACTATTTGTGAATAATTTTATATAATCATTCTGACACACAGCTGGTTATTATATATAAGTACTAACACACACACACACACACACACACATATATGGGGTTGCTAATTTACATCCACTTAAAAAATAGTGTGTATGTTGGCATTTTAAACTAGTTAAGGTGTAATTTTGTTGCTTTCATCATTCAATAATTATTTTAAAACACAAACATCAAGTATCACAATTGTGCAATTTGGGTCTTGCAACGTCAAATCCATGGTAATTGTGTTTCACCCAAATTTTATTTTTATCTGCATACATGTGTGTGTGTGTGTGTCGGCCTTTTTTATTTTTAAAAACACAAAATTGGAGATGATTAGACTAGTGTTCATGTGTCTAAAACCCATGAGACATGGTTCAAACCGTGGGATTCCACCTTTTAAATTTGATGTACTTGCAATTTTGGTTTCTCAAGTATCACAATTGTGTGATTTGGGTCTTGCAACGTCAAATCCATGGTAGCATCTCCTCGTGTGTGTCGCGTCAAGGAAAGCCTAAAAAGCACTATATAAGGGCCACATAATCATTTTCCGTTAGTAAATGGACAGAAGACTAACAAAGGACCTAGTCGCCAATGGAGGAAAAGTTGAGTGACTCGATGGGTGCAATTGGGACTTGAGAGACTCAAATCACACAATCGCAATACCTAGAAAGCTAAAAGTGCAACTAAGCTGGAACAAAATATCACGAGACACAAAGGTTACAATGTCAACACTCAAAAAATTTGTTCAACAGTCTGAGAGAGATTATGTTCTCTTTTAACAGCCTCTTTAGCTTAACTCTTAACAGATTTGCTACTGACCATCTAACAGTCTTTAATACACTCTACACTCTGCAACAATGTCAACACATACAGAGACACCTTAACAAAACAGAGACTGTACATTACACTCAGCAACCTATGGCAAAATATGTTCTCTAGCAAGATTACCTGAAGAGCTTCAAGGCAAATGCTTGGACAACTTCCTTGCGATGAATATTCAAATAACAAAAAAAGAACACCCGACTTCTTTCCATTCTCAAGATAACCTGAAGGAAAACCAACAATTGCAGACATGAAGCCAAACCAACAGAACCAAAATCAAACCAGTATTGTTGTGTAATAACAGTGCAATCAGATCAAAGTATCAAACACTATAACCATAAGTACACATGCAAGCCGAATACCAGTGAGACTAAACATAATACCCCAACAAACTGCAAAATAACACCATGACCCCATTATCCAAATCCCCCACAATCTCGTATCACAGCCGAAACATACTTCCCACTTACCTGCCTTTTTCATCATTAGTACAACATTAATCCAAATTAAAAGAGCTCAAAAAACTATCATTTGCTATTTGTTTGCTATTAATCTAGTATGTGACTAATGTAATGACTGAAACATTCAAATGAAATAGTATACACAAACAAGAATTATGTGAAAATAAAATAAGAATGAATGAATCTTCATAAGAAATATTCACAATCTAGAGCAATTGTTGATCTCAGAATTTAGACTATTTCTTTAATTTCAAATGATAACTTCTGCAATTACTTTTAACATCAAGAGTACTATAAAAGATACCTGAAGAAATCTCGTCATAGAGCATCTTCCTTACTTGAGTAGAGGATGGTGAGGTAGACAGAGCTAATGTCAAACAACCAACCGCAGCATCCTGCTAACATGGGTCATGTTATACAGATATTACTACCACAGAAGGACGACATTATTTTGGTCAATCATAGAACTAACCAGCAGATTATTCTGGTCACTTTTGTACCGAAATCCTCCTGCAATCCTTGTTCTAAGAGAAGTAATAACAGTAGGCAACAAATTCGGTGGCATTCTTGAATATCTGGCAAACACAAATATTTCAGTGCAGATACTAATTAATTTTCCACGAACATAAATAAATAAATGACTGAAAATCTAGTGTCAACTGTCAACAGCAAAGATAGCATAATTAACCACATTACATTCAGAATTAGTATAGCAAGTCCCAAAACTAACTCCTAGAAATTAGGAAGCATAATCAGCGCTATTTAATATTTTGCATATATTAAGCGTAATCAACATCAATATTTGTAATTAATTATTTTTCTCTATTCTCTGTAATTATTGAATGCTTACCTTACTTCCTATATTTTTCACTAAGTACTCCTAACACTAAAACTTCTACAAGTAATCGTCATCTTGCTTTTTGTGCACGCTGAAAATACTATTCATATAATCCTTCCCTACTTAGATCCCTATAATTTTATCATAAGGAATGATCTGTCTGACACTAATCAAAGAAATTGTGACATAAAGGCAGTAAGAAATAAAATCATTAATAGCTGGCTTATCTATATAATTTCAAGATAGTTTGCTCAAATTTCATGACTTTAGATTATGTGAGTAGTACTTTTTGTAAGATTTACATTTATTGGAAACAGAGAATAGAGAGAATTGAGATTTTGGAAGAATCTTTGAAATTGTATAAAATGAATTGAATGATACAGAGATTGTGCACTTGCTCTATATAGAGAAGTGTTCGGTGGATGTCAATGGGGATTTGTCAGTGTGGATCCCGGCTGGGAATTCCCCTTTCGGAGCTCCAAAGTCGGGAAATTTCCGCCTGCGGAGACAGGGTGAGGGATGGGGAGGAATGTTTCCCCGTGAGCACTTCGGGTGGGGATCGGGAAAGTACTGCCCCGCGGATTCCCCAACTAATACTATAATACCCTTTAGTTTTAATTTTATATCTCGGTTTTTTTATAAAATAAAAAAATCACTAAAAATATATAACATTAGAATGGTTTTAAAAATACATGGTTTGGTCAATTTATTGTGGGGGTGGAGAGATTTGATGGGGATCCTTGGGGACAGGAATGGGGAAAATAATCCCCCCGTGGTGGGGATCAGGGACGGGGAACAGATTGAGGCATGGGGTGGGGAACGGGGAAGTATCCACCACCCTCGCTCCTCCCCATTGACATCCCTAATTGTCATTGTAACTAACTCAAAATTAGTTATAGTGATGTGGCATACAGCTGGCAACAGCTGTGCAAAGAAACTAAGAGGTAGAAAATTATCCATGCTTACAAGAACACTAACTGACTAAGTTCCTAACTCTAATAAAATTAATCAAGTAACTATGTCAATATGTCATATATAAGGGAAAACTTTTTTCACTCTTGTCGCTGCTACTAATTTCCTCACATAGCTTACTTTTTATAACACGATTCTAAACTTCCCTCACAACCTACTACATGAACAAGTCATAGAAATGATTAGATATAAACATTAATCTAATTTTATGCTGTTCGCCATATATTCAATGGTACATCTCTTAATTATCTTTTTAGATTTCTTATTTGCAATTGCCGAATTTTCATCCCCAGGTTTCATTTTTAATTGTTTCAACATTCAGTAGTAGGCTCCCACTTGCAAAATGGCAACAACATTGAGCATTGAGAAAACTGTTAGGCAGCACTATCCAATAATAGTTAAACACTTATATGATTCCAACTGTAACAGAACTAGAGCATTATGAGATGAAAATAAAATAAAAACGATAGTTAAACACTTATACGATTCCAACTGTAACAGAACTAGACCATTATGAGATGAAAATAAAATAAAAACGATGGTGCTGGAAGCAAAGAGACATACGGTGTGTTTAAAATCAAAAGCCTGATAATTTTGAAAAACGATGCCAGCAATTTACCATGAGCTTCATGTTGTATTAAGTAAAGAATACCTGTAATAGAGAAAAAAAATGGAAGAAGTGTGAAAATCAAGTAAATTATGGAAAATGAAGAGTCAATATATAATATTTACAGAAAACAGTAGTATAATAATATTATTAAAAAATAAAAAAATGTTTGAGCAATTACTGCAGATGTTTTAGCTACCTCTATGAATTTCCAGTAAAATTTGCCCAAGGGAGCTTGAAAGTGCAGTAAAAGATCCAACTTTGCTAGACTCTTTGTATTCTGCAACTTGCAGAAAATTGGAAGAAGGACCGTCTAACATGGCAACTAGTGTTGATGCAGATGCCATGCGTACCTATAGATAGCAAAAACAACCTTTTCTTAGTAGGGAATACGACAGACCCATTGCAAATGTTTATTTTAGAAAGAAAAAAAAGTATGAGCTTCAGAGAAGTGGGTTGTGTATCTATGAAAAAAGATGCAAGATAAAAGTAGAAACTGAAGTACTGATAGAAAGTAATGTTCAAATTCAATAACTGTACCATGCAAAAGCTACCTGCAACATATGTAAAAGAATAGCTGTAACTAACCGAAGGTAGTTCAGTTAGTTACAGAAGAAGAAGCTTCCAAACATGATACAAAGCAAATGTAAAACAAAAATCTAGAGTTAAACCTAAGCATAATAAAGCTGCTAGTAACAGTATATTATAATAAGAAAAATAAAAAAGATACAACAACTAAATTTCAAAATAGAAACTGCGTTGGGAAACCACAAATATTCTAGGTGAAATGTAACAAAGGCAAGACAGCTACACAGAAATATCAACAGAAGACATTACCTTCAAACAAGGATCAAATAGCAGGCAAGTCATTAAAGTTGCATCACGCGTCCTATTCATATGCAAATAAAACAATTATATAGTCAGAAAACAACAAAACAAAGACAAATGGCGCGAGAAACATGATAGTAGAAGTTTGAATACTTAAAAGCTAGAAGAATGCTCAGGCCATACCTTGGTTGTAGTGCATCACTGGTTGGCAAAAGCAAGGACCATTGCATGGAGAAAGATTTAGAATCTACTTGACAAAGATCCTTCACACCCAGCATAATAACAATGATAGTAAGTAAATAAATAAGAAACCGAGAACTAACTAGTGCAAAGTTGCCAACATAGCTTTTCCCTTCAATGATGGTATTCAAGATGGAAAATTGATGAGGATCTATTTCAGTGTCATCAAAGGGGGGACTTAAATTAAAATTAAATAATACAAATAATTTAAGAATATCTATCCTGTCTTTTTTAATCTTGAGGAGGAAAGGGTTGGAAGGTATGCAAGTATGATATCAGTTTTCTTACCTAATAAGAGAATAGTTGAAAATCTTGGGGGGGAATATTTACCTTGTTTACCCAAAAATGACTATACTTAATTCCTGCTGTCATTGTCTTCTTCAATTTTAAAATTGATTGTTTTCTAACATCTTATAGAGGATCTATTTCTGTCCGTTTTTTACATGATGTAATTTTGATAAACAATAACAATACTCTCTCCATAATAAGAATTTATAAGTTCAACAAGAAGGAACACAGACTAACTTTCGATCAAGGTAAGTGAAATGTTTGAAAATTTAGGATTCTAATATTAAGAGCACTATTGAGCTAGGCTGGAACTATTAGCGCTAAATTTGACTTGAATTAGATAAGAATATTGGCGTAAGTGTTTTATCACATCACGCCAATGCAGTTATTAAAACTCATTATTTCAGTGACAAAACATGTTCAAATTCACCCATGACATACTAGAAGTCTAAAACGTCCATTTATATTGGCAGCTGTGAGGTGTATGGTTATTCTGAGAGGATTGGATGTGAGGTGTATGACATAGCATCTTCACATTCACCCCATACATGTATGGTTACTAAGAGTGAATTGAACATTAATATAGCATGCTTCATACAGGTACTATCTTTCAACTTCTACTCTTGCGGTGTAAGGCTGCTCGTTACTTATTTGTAATATTTGCATTTCAGTTCTTACGGTTGCTTTCAGTTATTTAGTTAGAACTTCAACTTTTCAATTGTAACTAATCTCCGTATCTACCTCTACTGCTTTTTCCTCTGATATAGATACCAGGGGTATCAGAAGAGACTGGCAGAACGAAAATACTCTTTATTTCTAAGAGAATCTATCTTCGAAAACTCTCTCTCTCTCTTTCTGCTTATCATATTACCTAATAGACATGATGTCCTGTACATTGAATTAATATCAAGAATTTGTGATATTCTTTGGCGGAAATATGGTGTCATGAAAAGTTAGAAGCACAATGCACGCAGTGGCAAGATTGAATCCACAATTAAAACAGTGAGATATGACACAAATTACTTTTGACATATTATTGGGTATTATAAACTAGTATTTAAATCAAGTTTCTATTCACATTGCCTCAAATATAGAATTTCATGATTGATAGGTCTGTTGGTTAAGAAACTTAGTTAGCCAGCTAGGCTGAGGTAGAAGGCATATTGTCTATAAATAAGAAGTAGCGATTGAAAGGGAGATCAGTCATTTTTGTGATAATTAGCATATTGATTTTCCCAATTCTGGGAAAAATTACTTTTAAAATCTTAACTAAATATTAAATGTAAATTTTGGGCAAAGCTAACAGCAACTTTAATATTAGGATACATGTTCTCGTGAAAGTACATCAGAAGGGTGAGAGTACAGCAAATTTGGAATTTACCTGTATACAAATTATAGCAGCAACTCTAACCCTAGAGTTCTGCCCCTTGGCACTCTCTTTAGCTGACCCATCTCCATCACTAAAATCTGAATCTGAAGATGTAACATTCATAATAGAAGATTCACTATCAGAGATATATTGAGAATGTGCAGCTCTATTGGGCTTTACATTTGAGCAGTCCCTTTTTCGCAAGTGTGGAGGCCTATATACACTACAGTCTGACTTGTTCAGGTGCTCTCTGTGTGCCTTGGGACTTACATTATTAAGATCCTTCTTTGAATGGCCAACCAGCAAAGTACTTGGGGTTCTACCAGAAAGTCCATAATTTAAGAACATTCTCAACACGGCAACAAAAACTGACACCTTGAAAAAGATCCAAGGGCCACAATGGTTAGGGGAAAAAGTCAAGCACATTAATTTGTTCTTTGGATCAAAATAAAAATGTCTTCCTTACATGATCAGATACTGAACATTTAGGAACAGTAAGGATCAGATGCAGACAGCTCAGGAAAGATTCATAAAACCTGCAGAAAAGATGTGCCGGCAACTTGTGATTGATGACATATAGCCAAAGCATGAATCTCAACTCTCAATGAGTTTTATCATTGGCTTCTACTAAGATATTCCAACAAACAGGTTACCTAGACATTGCAATATCTTCCACAACTGGGGGTTTTAATGCCATGACATCCATTGTTTTTCTGACCACCTATTTCAGAAGAAACCAGTTAAAACATTTTGCTGGAATTAATTTACAAATTTTATAAGAAAATAAAAGGGCGAAGTATTATATACCTCAAGCATTGATCTCCAGATATCAACCGGCAAGGACGACCCAGCTCTTGAGATTGCTTCACTGAGCATCTCAAAAGCTACTGTCTGTAGCTCACTTGAACTAGTTTCTGAGGAAAAACTCATATTAATCGCAGCTGGTTTTTCTTTGTATACTGAATGAGGCAACCAAAAGGACACACCTTGAGAGCTAACAATAACATCAAGTAGAAATTTGACTAGTATAGTATCTTCAGACTGCAACCATCTTCGATGCGATATAGTAATGATACATCTGGACAGGGAGCAGATATTGTATCAGGTAAATTTGAAGTACCGACAAAAGGTTGAAAGGCGTTAACCAAAAAAAAGTAAAAAATTTAGTAGATTAACATTAGAGTTTAATTGGTATGCATTGTCGGTGTAAACAAGTTTTACACATGCATCTAATCACTTCTCACTCACCACATAAATTTTTTAGGAGGTGTTATAGGAACTAATATATTATTTGATAAATTATCAATGTGAGTTTGAGTTGTTATCTCATGGGTTCGCTGCTATAAAAAAACTGCAGCTTGTATTAGTGCATTTTGGTCTAAGTAAGTTTGTTAGAAAAATGTGACATTAGCTCTAGCAGTTGTAACTGCCTAAGAGCTTGATAGCTTGAGGTGCAAGTCTGTTAGCTTTGGGCACAAGTTTAGCTCCAGCTGAGTGTACCATAAGCACCCTATAAAAAACCTAAAGAAAAAATAAAACCATAAAAAAGGGCTAGAGTTTCTTTCTTTAAGTTTCACCCAATGTGCCTTGCACTCTTCAATTTTGGGTAAATTCCTCACCCAAACGACGTATGTTTAAAACATCACTGCAGCATAACAACCTACATTATGAATAAACCCTCCCACTCATGGTTCAAAACAACCAGTTAATAGAACAATTTCATACTAAATAAACAAAATTATTGAAGTTCAGAATTTAAATCTCATATCTACTAGAAAAGAGCTTGCAGAAATGAAGTAACCTGAAACCTGCTATGTCTCTAACGATTCACAAACAAGAGCATTACTAACCCCCCCCAACCCAACAGAGAACGTAGTTTTATTACATGCGGTCAAAGTAAGATTGCATCAACTATTAATTCATTTCAGGAGCGTTAACTAACCTAATAGCATGCAAGCATTCAACAGCAGCACCAGTAGCATATTTTGAGAGGAACCGATCCAGCAACTTCCGAAAACAACCAAGAACGCTACTAAAAGAGGATCCATTTATCTCGAGCTTAACATGCCGACATATATCATGAATCTGCAATAATCCAGATCAAATCAATTAGTAAAATCATTAAAAACAATTAAATCCTAATGCAAAGAGCATTAATTAAATCAGAATTTTATTACCAATCGTGATGTCTGAGTATAGATATGAACACAGTCATCTTCATCTGAAGAACTAGATGCAACCAATTCCATCATAAACAAGATATCCGATAAAACCTGACAGAAAAAATTCAAACAAAAATCAGAGAGAAAATTTCAACAAAAAAAATGAAAAAGCGATTAATAGTCGAAGGCATTGATACCTCGTGAGAAGGAAGTTCTGGTGCGGCGGAAAGAAGAGTATGAGAATGAGAGAAAATGAGATTGTGAAGCATTTGAGAAGTAGAATTGCGAGGAGGATTCGTTAGGAATTCATCTCTCAGTGTCAAAAACGCGGTTCTCCACGATCTGATCAACGGCGTCGGTGCCATTGCGCCACCGAATCCCGTTCCCGCCATTGAATCGCGAACACGGAAATTTCAGTTTCTATTCATTGTTCATCACTCGCGCGCTTTCAATGGAATCGTGGAAATTAATTCAGCAGTAACTGCGAGCTTTTGCACTACAAAGATGATGAAGAAGAAGAACAAACTCCATTTTAGTTCCTGTTAAATCTTAAATTAACTGCTAAATGCACCCCCTCGTCTCGTTCTGGTTACAATACCGGTTGAACTATACTTAATTCAAAATATAAAAAAAATGTGTTTGCACAATTTTAGGGGAGTGTATTGGATTAGGATTTTAAAAGATTATTTTAATAAAAAAAGTCTTTAAGATTTTAAAAGACTTTGTGAGATTGTAATGATTCTGTGAGATTTTAAAAGATTTTTTATGCAAAAGACTTTATACACTCAAGATTTTAATGGATTTATCACACTGACTTTTAAGAATTTTATAGGATTTTAATATTTCAAAGGATTCAGTGAATTTTAGGGGAAAAAGAACAAACTTACAACCGTGAATGATAGAAATTGTAAACAAATAAATTGCATTTGAATAAAGAAAAATAAAACCAATAGAAAATTCTTTTACTAACAAAGTGATTACATAATAATAATAATATTCTTTTACCAACGGTGATTACATAACAAATTGATTATTTTCTACATTGTAATATTATAACTTCATGTTCTCCTAAGGAGCATCTCTCCACATATCTGAACCTATATTAGTCCTCCATAGATTAGCATCTTCTCGTTCTTG
>Ga0228710_1001922_pt1 | contig 32154 bp, 15 predicted proteins | sample MedpolnodulmetaG_FD_177995 | JGI IMG/M metagenome (GOLD analysis project Ga0228710, IMG submission 177995) | Root nodule microbial communities from Medicago polymorpha collected in Santa Monica, California, United States - pink nodules | ecosystem: Host-associated > Plants > Roots > Nodule... | reverse complement strand
ATTTAATAGAGTTGTTAAAAAAAAAAAAAAAAAAAGTCTGAAATTGCTAAATTGAAGTGGTTTAATTTGGTTTAATTTGATTCGGTTTGTGAGCCATCAATGCAGTTCAGTTCAATTTAAAAGTTTTTCTTTTTTTAAATAGTCATAATATTCGATTTGGTATAGTTTTTGAACTTTTTAACAATCATAACTATTAGTTTTTTTTGTCAAGAATCATAATTATTAGTTAATAATTGCGATTTAGTACAATTCCATTAAAAAATAATTTTGGTTCAGTTCGAAACCTCAAAACTGGTCTACAAAACCTTATTATCAGTTCGATTCAAAACGAACAATTATAATTCAATTTTCTTCCTGAACCAAACTATAAACATCACAGTCCATGGTTTTGTCTACATGCCACATGATAATAACAATACATAATAAAGAATATATACCAAAACCACTAAGGTACAATATTTAATTTGCTAACTTTATATGTACTACATGGTGTCACAACATCTCTTTTCATAACCTATTGTTACTTTTCCTTGTAAGCTTCCCTTGCATCAATTTGTATTTTATAAGAAAATGTAGTACTCTCATAGTCCCATTAATAAATTTATCATCCTAAATTCATAATTCATAGTTTCTGTTATAGGTCAAAAGAGTAAACAAATAACGTTAATTAAGGTGAGTAGTGATTAAAATGAAAAAGTTCCATAGTAGTATGTAAGCAACATTATGCACTCCCAATATAATTATAGCGTTAATATCTCATGCTTATGTCAAAGCCACTTCAAAGCTTAGCAAAGAGCAAACCTAATCCACTACTATAATTTCCTCTCTTGAATATTGTTATTATTGTAATATTCTTTGCTATGTTTTTTGAGGTATATAAATGAGTACCATTCTGATACTTGTTCACTCTAAAGTGAAGAGAAGAGAAGAGAATCTAAGTTGGAACAAAAATGAAGGTGAGTACAATTGAGAGTGGTGAAATTTCAAAAGGAGCATCATCCTCAAGAAAAGGGATGAAGAGAGGGCTCTCAATAATGGATTTTATTTTGAGAATATTTGCAGCTATGAGCACACTTGGAAGTGCATTGAGTATGGGAACAGCAAAGCAAACTATGCCTTTTGCTACACGTTTTGTTAGATTCAAAGTTTCATTTCATGACCTTCCAACATTTTTGTAAGTCACTATTCCTATGTTTATATATGCCTTAATTAACATATCATACCCTTTTACTATGATATTGTGAACAAAGGAAAATTGACTATGATGCTGTGATTCATATTTGATTAATTTCAGGTTTTTTGTGACTACCAATTCTATTGTATGTGGCTACTTAGCTCTTTCACTTGTCCTGTCATTCTTCCACATTGTAAGGACTATTTCAGTGAAAAGTAGGATTCTCTTGGTCTTCCTTGATACGGTAAACACACTGCTTCTTCTTTTATTTTCTAGTCATAGATTGTTAGTTCCAAAGTTATATATCTGTTTGGTTAATGGGCAAGGTGAAATTGTTATTATCAAAATAACACTAGTAATGAGTAATGATCATTTAAGAATTGTCTTCGTAATGATTTCACTCGAGTCGTTTAAAATTACAATGTTAAACTCTTACCATTAAACTGACACCTTATAGACTTGCACATAAATTTAATCATAAATCTCATAAATTTTTGAAGAGATTTTTGAAAGCAGTATAAAATATATCGTCACAGTGAAATGTAACTGGGCGCATATCGTATGTAAAACTTTTAACCACCGTTAGTACATCGTCTATAAACCCTTTTTTCTTCTGCTATTTGTCACCAAGTTTTAAATTAGACTAAAGCTAGTTCTTAGAGGTGGAATTTAGGAAAATTTCCTACAAAAACTGGAATTTTACTGCCAAAAATCTCTCTAATGAAGATTGAAATTGAACTTGTGAAGGTTATGTTTGGTCTTCTTACATCTGGAGCCTCAGCAGCAGCAGCCATTGTTTATGTAGCTCACTATGGAAATCCCAGTGCCAATTGGTTTCCTTTCTGCCAACAATACAACTCCTTCTGCGGACGCATTTCGGGTTCCCTCATTGGCTCTTTCATTGCAGTTGTTATGTTCATGATACTTATACTCATGTCAGGAATATCAATAAGTAAAAGCAAGCATTGAAATAGTGGAGTCATGGAAATGTATATTGTGGTGTGGTGTGTATAGCCTGTATAATGTGTTTGTCTTGCGTTCCCTTTAGGCTTTGTTAGTAGCTTTAAGATTTCAATATGCAGTCCAAAGACTATACAAAATCCGAGTGTGATTGTTGCGTGCGGAGAATATCCAATTTACTATTGAACTTGTATATTTCATTTTACATTAAAATGTTGCATTAAAAAAAAGTATAAATGAAGAGTTATTATATTAATTATGGGACACGAGGCTGTTGATGTTAATCTGATAGTATATATAATAGATAGTATTTTATTTCTTATTTCACAATCATTAGGCTGTTATGAATTGATTAGTCTAAGCAAAGTGCTTAATCTGATCTGCTTCGTGTCCTAAGCCTAACATTCTAAAAAATTCAATATTTAACTTTGAATCAACAAAGCCGTCATCATTTTGATAAGGCATGGTGCAAAAAAGAAACATGTTATCTTTGAAAACCTCTTTGGATAAAGTTATTGACTTAGAATTTGCCAAAATTATATCTTTGGTCAAAATACATTATCATTGCAATATGTACAACAAGTAGTCCAATCTAGCATCTGGTTTGAACTTTTATTAAGAGCCAATAAAGTTGCTCTTTTCTACAATTTGTATAAACAGTGTCAACAAAGCATTGTAAATGAAAATCTATTTTATGGTATAACACGATATTTGACATCTTTTTTATGGTATAACAGGATATTTGACATAGTAACATAAAGGTGTAGTGCAAGTGATTGGTGCGTAGGGTGTGTAATTAAGTGTTGTAAATCCCAGATACCGAATTCGGTTCCTACTAATAAAAAAAGATATAAAACATTATTGACATGTCTAGAGTATCTAAATTCTTATGCTAAATAATTATGCATTTGTTTCACAAATATTGGCTGATTGGTGATGCTACTATGTGAATCTGCTTCATAATGGTTGGTCATTTCAACTGGCTGAGGTTTTACATAGGGGTCAATTCCAATATTAGAATGGTTGATTTGAAAATCCAAAGTTGAACCATCAGATAAGATTGGACCAAAGTAATTCATATCCAAAAGATAAGTAAGTGAACAACTCCTTGTAAGGTTCATCATTTCTTGTTCACCATCATTATTAGTTATTATAGAATCATTAAATTGATGTGTTGAATAGTCCTCTTTCTGCTGCAATGTTTTTCCCATGTGCTTCTTCTTATAGATCCTGCATAAAACCCAGTCATCTAGCTGATGACACATACAAGCACAAAAGAAAGGTCAATCAAAGTAACACATTAAACATATCAAAATAAACACCTAAAATTCAGGATTTAAAGAATATATACCGTCAGTGTAAAACAGTTTTGTATTGACATTCAATAAAAATTGAAATTTTTTGGTATATTATCAGATGTCAATATAAAATTGTTTTACGCTGACAGTGTAGTCTTTTGTTTTTGGTGGTGGTCGGGGTTCGAACCCCGGACCTTGCATATATTTTGCATTGTCCCTATCAACTGAGCCAAGCTCATGAAGACGCCGACAGTGTAGTCTATTAAACGTATAAAAATTTACGAAGTAATAAACAAACATAGCAACATAGGTCAGTGATTAAAGGGCTTTACCCTCATGGATCCAATATGCTTGCTAGTTTGTTTTTGTGATCCAATCAATCTGTACTCATGCATAATCCAATCAGTTTTGACACCCTTTGGTGGCCTACCCTTGTAAAATACCAAAGATTTCTTCACCCCAATTTGCTTTGATCCACTTTTGATTGCCTTGTCTGTGCCAGTAGCTTTCCAATATCCAGACAAAGTTGCTCTATTAGGCCTCACCCCATTTGGATACTTTCTTTCTCTTGGGCTAAAGAAATACCATTCATTCTCCTCAAACTCAGATTTATCTGCATTCTATAATTGGTCAGTGCCTGATAAGAAACGAAGCAGACACAACTATATAGTACTGACACTTCAGATTGAAGACGTGACCAATACACATCACTAACTTAAATATGTACACATTCAATTACTTCCATTTTCTCAAATTATTATCGGTGTTGGTGTTAGTGTCATGTCTGATATTCATGTATGTGTTAGTGCTTCATAGATGTAGAAATATACGATCACATTATAAAGTGCAATACATACATATTTAAGCATAATGACAAAATTATGTGAAAAAAGATGTTACAAAGTATATATATACCAGGCAATTCCCATGGATCAAATTTATAGATATCAACTTCTGGTATGATAGATGCAGGGCATGGCTTTGATGTAGCTTGATTACAAAGGTAATGCACAATTAGTTCCTCATCAGTTGGATGAAATCTAAAGCCAGGAGGGAGTTCAGAGCTTGTACTACTCTCCATTAATTGAGTCAAAAATATTGGTATAGTTTAGGATTATAGAAATGTGACACATGAAAAGGGATAGAAAATTGAAGAGGCTTCGAGAGGAATTGAATTAATCAAGGTGTTTGAAATGTTTGAAAGGAGATTGGTGCCTCTTTTATGGTTGAAAAGTTTTTGTCGTTTATGTATAGTTGCATGGCCTTGATTGGATGATATTGATAGGATAATTTCTTTTCTTATTCCTAGTAGTATAGTACATGCGTCATACCATATTACTATGCTCCAATATGGGACCACTACTATTTTGCATATTTATCTGTTACACTGACTTTTGGCCATCATTCTTTGAATCAATACTTATACTTTGATGTCTATATCCAGATTGGTTATTTAGCATTCAATTACATGGGAATATTATTGGCATATTGAAAAATATTTAGTTTCACATAGTAGTTTCAATCAGCAGCCAATTTCTAAAAGGTTGGATGCTTTGAGTTGTTATTAGAATGTTTTGACCAAACTATAGTTCACATTTTTGGTCCATATGATATGAAATAGGAGTAATAAAACAGTTTTTTCTTTTCTCCTTCATATTTTGGGTTGAAGTATGTGATTTGAAGTGACATAGTATTTTTTTTATTAAATAATTTAGCGGTGAAACTCACGCGCTAAACGAAAGTGTAGAGAATAAAGACATTGCGGATTTAAACGTTTGTTACATGATATCAAATGGTCACACAATCTTTTGCTATATGAATTGCACTTACGGGTAATGAAATAATATTGTAATAATTGTCTATTTTTGTATTATGAAATCATTTTTGGTATACAAGACTTAAAATGAAAATTATTATAAAAAGTTGTTTTCATTCCAATCGTTCCTCCCCACAACTAGGATAATGCTAATACTATAATATAGGTTGTATCTGGGATGATATAGATGAGTTCAGCAATGATGCAACTTTTGATTCAGTTTCAAAATAATGATGGAGGAGTTAGAAGCTACTAGCTGGAACAGGTGTCTTATACACGTTCACACCAAGTTCTTAATCTTCATTTGGCAGCACAAAAAATGCGGTCCCCGCTGAGCTTTTTCTAAAACCATAGTATTATTTATGAGAATGGCCAAAAAAAGCACATGTGGAGCTTAACTATTTTTCAATTGGATCCTACCATGTCACATTAACTTTAACCCATAATATTTATATCTTTTAATAATATTTTTTTAAAAAATTCTTTGGGTATATATTTTAATGTTAAGAATCAGTTCTTCATATAAGAACAATTTTAATTTACATGTAGTTGCAATTCCACTTGTTAGAATGGTATTCTAGAAGTAATAGTTCCAAAGTCTTATAGTAAAAAAAAAGTTATGGTTTCGTAGTTTAGAAACCTCATAAGTAATTCTTGTTGGAGGATGCACTTATTGACGGATCCAGAAATGTTAACTAGTGAGGGCATGACCATTTATCTAAAATATCAATGAAAAAACATATAAATGCAAAGTAAATTTTTTTTGAAAGAAAATGCAAAGTAAAAAATTGAAAGTTACAAATATTGTATATCTAAAAATTAAAGACAACTGAACATACATGAATTATAATTACCCTCTATATGTCTATATGTTGTTTAAAAAGTAGTAAATTTTTTTTTTTAATACTATCAAATATATCAGAAACAATGTATATGATCACACAAATTAAAATTGGGAGACATAGAAAGAGGAGTAAACGTATAAAAAAAAAAGGAGTAAAAAGATTTAATTTGTCCATTGTATTATTTTTTTATTCCTTGACAAGCTTTTTGCATTGAAGCCCCACTCTTGCGTCTCTATATCTTTGAAAGTTGAAATATTAACTTTTCAAATGGTAGAGCCTACATGAATTTTAAACTTAGATATGCGGTCAATAATAAGACACGTTTCTCTCTTTTCTCTCCTTTTCAAACCTTAGTTGTCACTCCTTTCTTCTTCTTCTTGTCAGAGGGGTGATTTAGGGTCAACTTTGACCCAAAAATCACCACCCCTCTGAGTTGTTTTTCCTTATATCCTAATTGAATAAGTGATTTCACATATTTTCTGTTTTCTTTCGTTTGTTTTTGTGATTTCGTCGTCTCTGAACGACTCTGTTTGTTTTGATTTCCCATCTTAGTGCGGTGTTTATTTGATTCAGGTTGAAAGATTAGCTTTGAGAAAGTGCAGATCCGATCAATGACAATGACTTTGGAGTCGTCAACGTTGCACATCTGGAGACATGAATATTCCGGAGACTTTAATATAGTCATATTAGTCATATTTGTAGGCATATGTACTTTGCCGTTTTATGCTATTAACATGGATGCTGTGAGTTTGTTCATAGATTCATCATTTTTGTTTTTAGCGAATTTGGATTTGTATTGTATCGTATCGATGTACTCCATCAATCTGAATGAATGAATATCGTTTATTTTTGTAAAAAAAAATGTATTGGACACATTTATGGTCATTAATTTCTAAATACAAATAATTCAAAGCTCTAGTATGTAGAATCGAGTTTTAACCATAAATTTATTATTCGAAGTGACACTTACATGAATCTGTTTAAATAGAAATTACTTTACATTCATTTTTTCCCCTTAAATGCGGTTTTCATCCCATTATTTTGATTCATTTATCTCATAAGAACCAAAACTCCTTTTAGGCTTTTTTCCCCCTTCATTTTCTTCATCATAAACTTTATTAATCCATTCCTTATCTTCTTTTTTTAGTTCATCATAAACTTTATTAATACATTCCTTACCTTTTGTTAGAAATGAAAATTATCTCAACTCGTGCTATATTTTATACCACTCTAGAAAGTAGGACAAGTCCAAGAAGTGGGAGAGAATTTTTTATACAGGATAAACTTAGATCAGATGTGGCTGCTCTGCTTATGACTCATGTCTTGAGTTTCATGACCAATGGACTGAATTGACCACTTCAACGCTGCTGCGTCATATTTATTGAACTCCAATCAATCCGTTATGATAGTTATCAGCACTACAGCCACAGTTATGCGTGACGTGTGTCCACTCTCAAAAGGTTAGCATACAGCTTTTTTTACTTGCATAGCCTATAACATTGGAGTTTGGACAAAGATAACGATAAGAACTACTCCCATAATATGTCAAAATCCTCAAGATTTAATTGATGCCTCTACTTGTCAATCTCTCGAAATTAAAATGTTTAGGTTGACCAAAATTTGATCGGTCCAAGTAGTATGAAATTTGGTCCCTTAAGTATGTTGTTGGGTTCGATTTTTGACTCTTGCATATGAGATTTTTTTATTGAAAGGAGATAACTCACCTTATATGCCTCGCAGATTATTCGACGGTGATTACAATGCATAAAGACATCAAATAAAAAAGGAAATTGATACATGATTGAAAATGATAAATCCATTTGTTCAATCAATCAATGAATCAATAGTTGTGTTTGCGTCCTTCACGACCAAGGACATTTTATCGTTGATCACCTTCGTGTTCAACCACATAGAAGGAAGAGCCAAAATATACCCATTCTCCAGATCTTGAACGTCCTCGAGCATGATCTGCATCCCTTGGGAAACTTCATATCTTCCTTTCTTTGCAATGGTAACCCCCTCGACATCAGGTGTCAATGCTTTTCCACAACACATTGCCACAAGTATGGACCTGAGGAATCTCCAAGCAAGAAGAAACACTGGTAGCACAAGTCAGATTAAGGACTCTGTCGAGGAACCCTGACTTCAGCTTTTGTTGCCTAGACTCGTCGATTGTTCCAATTTTCTTGCTCACGTTATTAAGTTTCACCAACTTTCTAAAAGTCAGGCATGTTCAACAAACAACAAAATGAGTAAAGAAAACACGCAAGGATACCTGGAAAGTCCCTCGCCTCCACATCGTTTTCACACTTTACTTAACCAAATTATAAGTGCGATGTAATAGGATTTCGTCTTCGTATTCCCTTCAACATAAAAAATAGTTTCCTTTTTATCGGCGAAAAGAGTAGGGCTGAAGCTCAATACATATACAAATAGACGATCATAACTATCACACTCCTTTTGTCTTAAACGATCGTACGCGTGCAAAAAATACTTGGTCCTAAACTCGTAATGGTCTTGTCCACAGAAAAAGGGAAATTTGGAATACTTTTCAGTCGTTGGTTTCCCGACATTATTTTTGACATCCTCACGCAGAAGAATCTCTGATCAGTCGGGTCATCATCAAATTACTAAGGGAAACTCATATATTTGTCCAAAAAGAAGTATCTATCTTTAAATCTTGGAATTGAGTCTATGAATATCTCGAAAAACTGTGTAGATTGCTTCATAGAAACGCAATTTATTTTTGTTTCTCATCGGAGCCACATGATAACGAATATTCAAAAGAATAAATGAATGGTTGACACCAAATCCAGATACACACAGAGAAATTTGAAGGCTCTGATAAAGGCCATTGAATTTGAGTGCAATTGAGAAGGCACAAGCCTCAACCAATTAAAAAAATTCTTTTGGAAAGGGGGAAATGGCACCATAAAGCTCATATCCATGTATACAATATCATACGTGGGAACCTTTATTCCCTCGTATCGCGTGTAGATCTTTTGGTTACATGAAGGTATACAAACTTCCCAGTTTGCAATACGAGTGGGATCAATAGCAATGGAAGGAGCATCACTAGTGTTCCCCCGGCAGAAATAATGGGTTTTTGCAAAGGTTCCACAAAAATCTAATAGTTGCTTGATTCCCCAAGTGTATGCTTCTTAGTACTTTTCTTGGCCATTTCACCTGAAAAGTGGAGAAGGAAAAAATTGATTTGACAAGTTCACCAAATCCACCCTTCTCCCACCAACCAAGTGAAAGGGCAAGAAAGAAACTAAAGAATTTTATCTGTGAGCAACCGAAGCAACATTGTCTTACTCAAACAACCATCACATAAGAAAATGACATAGAAAAGTAAAATCAATCACCAAAAACAACGGTGACAAGACATGGATTACGATAATGGAAACAACTTCACCACCATGGAACCCATTTTCCTAATCGACATGTTCCTTGGGGTCCCATTTTGCTCAAAATCACCACTCTTATGTTACAAGACTAATGACTTGTGGGGTAACTGTTATGGACTACCCATAGACTATGTTCGACAAACCATCTTCCGGGCATGGGCCCAATACTAGTCAAAGGCCCACAACGTGTCTTTGGTTTGTCACATTACAACCGAGTAGAAGCCTAATAAGAGACCCAATTGTGGGAATGTCTGAATGTTACACTCACTTTCATACGAAAAATGATTTAACTAACATAAGTTTTGAATTCCCATGATTCTTGATGCCTCTTTCCCGTAATGATGCCCCAACATTAGACAGTTACAAGTCCTCACCATCTGTAACTGTCTGGTCAATGTCTCTTTCGCCTTATCCCTCAAGGCTCTGCATCTCACTTCTGAAAGGGGCATTCTTATGCCCCAAAAGATACAATCTATCTAAAATAAAACTCTCATTCTTGCTCATATACTAAGTTGAGCGTCAAAGTGTATTTTGCAAGTACTCACTCGACAAACAACATAGTACAAGTTTGTCGGACGTCGTACTAATCACTTCAATCAAGTAACATCACACCGATTAATATTTTTATTTTTTTTAATTATAAAGAGGGCTAATTAAAAGTCCATCAATATTTAATACACAATAAAAAAAGAAAAACTATACAAAAAATGCTCTACATTAACATAATGTATGCACCCTCTGGTCACTATTATAAGTAAAAATCAACATTTTAGATTGATTAATTAAATGATGTATGTGGTATATAATAAAGATCATATACATCATTAATTTGTAGATTTTTGCTTATAATAGTGACCGGATGGTAAACGCAATAAAACTAGTTGTGATTTAATGCAGTTACCGATTTCATGTAGTCATGCCGTGGAAATATCGATGATTATCTGATCTTGATCTGATGGCTATAGAAGAGGCAGATTTACTTTTTATTTTAGAATTAAAAATAAACGAGTCAACACTCCGATCTTAATTATATGGCTAGGATTGAATGACAGCGTGACTGCGGTAATTTATTGAATGCAGTGAATCAAAGTCAGAGAACCAACCTCTCCTATTATTTCAGTCGCAACAAACCCTAATTCTCAGTTCTCACCTGGCGGCCATTCTCTCTCTCTCTCTGCATGCAATGGTGAAGAAGAGAGAGAGATGCGTGAACGTCTCCGGTAAACCAAAGCACTCCAATGACACCAACCGCAGCAATGTCTCCAAAAACGAGTCACGGTCCGCCGCCACTGTTCGCCGTCTCAAGATGTACAATACCAAACCCGTCCGCAACCGTAAGGGCCGTGTCTTATACGAGCCGTTTCAACTCCCATACCTTCCATCCACGAGAATCAAACCCGATCGCCAATGGTTCGGGAATACTCGTGTTGTGAATCAGAAAGACCTTGAGGTTTTTAGAGAAGAAATGACGAAGCATGGTTCCGGTAACTATAATGTTATCATCAAGGGGAAAAATTTGCCCATGTCGCTTCTCAATGATTACCAGAAGCAATCTAGGGTTCACCTTCTTGATAGAGAACCTTTTTTGCATGCGTTTGGACCTAAGACTAAAAGAAAACGTCCAAGCCTTTTGGCTTCTGATTATGAGTCTTTAGCTAAGAAAGCTGATGGTTCACAAGATGCTTTCGAAGATGGCAATGAAGCTGATGATGGATTTAGAGATTTAGTGCGACATACCATGTTTGAAAAGGGTCAAAGCAAACGCATATGGGGTGAACTCTACAAGGTGATAGATTCTTCAGATGTTGTTATGCAGGTTATAGATGCAAGGGATCCACAAGGTACAAGATGTTACCATTTAGAGAAGCATTTGAAAGAAAATTGCAAGCACAAACACATGGTGCTTTTGTTGAACAAGTGTGATCTAATTCCTGCTTGGGCAACAAAAGGATGGCTTAGGGTTTTGTCAAAAGAATATCCAACTCTAGCATTCCATGCAAGCATTAATAAGTCCTTTGGACAGGGTTCACTTCTATCGGTTTTGCGACAATTCGCAAGATTGAAGAGCAATAAGCAAGCAATATCTGTTGGTTTTGTTGGATATCCAAATGTTGGGAAGTCATCTGTGATCAATACTTTGCGTACTAAGAATGTTTGCAAGGTTGTGTAAGATTTAGTTTTCATAGTCATGTTTACATTCTAGAAAACTAACACATCGGATATTGACATATATGATGCTCACATATTCATTCTTGATGACAATATGATAAAATACTTTGTGCATTAGTTAGTGATTTCGTCATGTTACATGTAATTATAGAAAGAGGTGTGCTATATCAAGCGTATGGCGAATGTTTCACGAATTACCATTACCAGTTGACAAATCATAATTCTCACTTCAGCGGAATTCTCATGGCAATTGGTGGAGTACACGGAAGTTGTTAGGAAAAGCACATCACTTGTGAAAAAATGTCGCGTGCCACTTTTTCACAATATATAGTTTTGTCCTTATAGAAATTCACTTGCACCTCTTCATGAATATCTGCAACATTTCGTGTGAACATTTGCATCCTTTCACATTTACACGAATAATTGCATCCTTACATATTTGAGTCAACATAAAGTAATTATATTTAATAATTATTCTTGCAGGTTGCTCCAATTCCAGGGGAAACAAAAGTTTGGCAGTATATAACCCTTACAAAAAGGATCTTTTTGATTGATTGTCCAGGGGTTGTCTACCACAACAATGACTCTGAAACAGATGTTGTGCTGAAGGGTGTGGTACGTGTGACAAACTTGAAAGATGCTGCTGATCATATAGGCGAGGTTCTGAAACGTGTGAAGAAGGAGCACTTGACAAGAGCCTATAAAATAAAAGAGTGGGTTGATGAAAATGACTTCCTACTTCAGCTTTGCAAATCATCTGGCAAACTCCTTAAGGGTGGTGAACCTGACCTTATGACTGCAGCAAAGATGATACTTCATGACTGGCAGAGGGGTAAAATTCCCTTTTTTGTTCCTCCTCCAAGGCTGGAAGACTTGTCCAAGTCTGAGGAGCCTAATGTTAATGGCATTGACGTTGATGAGGCTAATGTTAATGGCATTGATGTTGATGAGGCAGTTAACCATTACCAGGCATCTGCTGCCATTAAAGCTATTGCAAATGTTGTTTCGTCGCAGCAGCAACGAATTGGGCCAGTTCAAGGTGATTTGTGTAATAAGAACGAGTTAAAGGGAGAAACTGCTGACCAACTTCCTAACTCGGAGGATGATACAGATGAAGACAGCGACACATTTGAGCAGGATCCATCCACTGAGGTTCCATCTGAACAGCTTACTTATGCAGATGGTTCCAACAAATGAATAATGAGTTTCGGTTGCAGTTGCAGGACTTCATTTGTCTTAAATACGATTGTCAGATGGATCAAATTTGTTTTGGGGAGTTCGGTTCTGGTAATATAAATGAAGCTTCAGTGATGGTTACCAACTGGTCTTTGGATGCAGAGAGGATTTTGATTTCTTGAGCATAGTTTTTTAGTAATAATAGTTTGCCCAATGATGGATACTTTGTTTTGATTATTTGTTATTATTATCATTCTAAGTTATTTTGCTATCTATATTATAAGAGTTCGGAGAAGTTTCAATTAACTGTTTGTTTAGCACTAGGCTGTGATATTCTTGTTTTAAATCCTAAAATTTTATGCTAATTATTTTAGTTGTGATATAGTTTTTAACTTAATTTTAAACTTAAACCTTTGTTAATATCACTCATAACCCTCTTCTAGATTTGATCATAATTGTCTGCTTCATCAATTACATGCTTATGTCAAAAATCCTTTTAGTTTTGGATTGGTTTTTGCTTGTTTGTTCATTTTTACGTGTTCGTTCCTTTGATATGTGTGTGTTGAAGGGACTAATGGTAAGAAAACACATGCGAAAATCTGATTTTTAATTTTCTAAAATAGTTAGGAAATGTCATGTATTCGCATGCGTGACACTGGAAAAATGTCTTGAAAGTGTGGTTGAACAAGAAATCTGTTCGGATGTGTATTGAACAAGAATGATGGATGTGCATTGAACAAGACTGATTTTCGTATGTGTTCGTTCCATTGATTTGTGCGTGTTAGAGGGACGTATGGTATGAAACACCATGTTTGCTTGCTACTTGAAAGAGGACAGCCTAGGAAAGATGTCAACACAACTTTTGCTGTGAGTTGGAAAGGAACATGAAAGTTAGGGACTATAGGAACGAGTTACAATGAAAATATGGAAACGAAATGCTTGCTTGCTACATGAAAGAAACAACCTAGAATGATGTCAACAAAACTTTGCTGTGAGATGGAAAGGAACGTGAAAGTCGGGGAACTTTTTATGTTGGAAAGTGATGGAAGATTATGCTATGAAGACAACAGTTGAAATCAACTTTTGAAAATTAATGAAGAGATGCTTAGGTAAATGAGTTATTAAAGTGTGGTGTATGCTGCGTTAAAGGAGTGGAATGTAGAGTTAATACAAGCTTCATTTGATGCTACGGAGGTATACAAAATTCTGAAAACCCCTCTCCTTCATTATGTTAGAGAAGATAAATTAGTTTGAAGACACGAACAAAATGGTGAGTACTATGTTAAAAGTGCATACCATTTTGTCGTTGACGAAGCTAGATACGGATTTTCTTCTTCTCGATGGAAAATGACAGTCAATTTGGCGTGCAAAAATCCCACCAAAAGTGAAGAATCTATTGCAGCATATTTGTAGAAATGTTTACCAACACAACTTCAGCTTACTAATAAAGGTGTTTAATTGCCCCACTGGTTGGGCTTTATGTAATGCGGAAATGGAAAACAGTTTTCATCTCTTTTTTCAATGTCAGAAGAGCGTTTTATGTTGGCAAAAATCAGGGCAGCATACTATTCGAAACTTGTTACGGCCAGACTTGTCAATGGCGGAAAACATTTTTTGAAATTCTGCAGAAAATATCAGTTCAGAGCAGCAGGCCTTGATTTTGGTTATGATATGGAGTTCATGGAAGCACAGGAATAATTGTATTTGGAATAATATTGTTGAACAAATTGATGTCATCCACAATGGCGGATTACATTTGCTGTCCGATTGGCATCAAGCTTGAGAAAGCACAGGTGAAGCTTTAGGCCTTTTATCTGCTCTAAATTGGGTCCATGAACTTCTCTTAGGTGAAGTGGGTTTTGAGTTGGACTCTGAAAGAGTGGTGGATAGTTTTCGTAGTAATCGCCGATTGTAGACGTATTTTCTCTAACAATTATAGGAACTCTCATATTGAGTTTGTTAGGAGACAAGTCAAGGTTGCTCATGCTCTTGCAAAGTTGGTTCCAACTTTAGCTAGTTTCCACCTTTTTATTGACATCCCAACATGTTTTAGTCATATTATTATGATTTATGAATGAAATGTGTTAGCTTTTTACGCGTAAAAAACATGTGTGTGTATGTAATACCAATCAAACTGAAAAATGAATGAACAACAGTGAGAGTGAATTCATGATACAAGACCATATTGGGCGCGAGGCTACTGACATGCACAATTTCACACACAAACTGTATTTAGTTCCAGAGCACCATAAAATTTTCAGCAGATTAAATTTGGATAGCTAGTTGAAAAATGATTATTGATCATAAAGAGAAGAGAATACAATTTATTTTAACTGAGTATCTAAAAATAAAATTGAATTTCACAGCATTGGCGTCGCATGCATTGACAACTTGAGTTGATAGTGGCATGAAACAAACCCTTGCTTACAATCAGTAAAGAAGACATCAAATGAAAAAGTAAATGGAGAAAAAACCAATATTGAATCCATTTATTTAATCAATCAATGCATGAATCATTCAGCAGCAATGCAAAGCTCAAGCAGTGTCCTCATTGCTTGTTTTTTCACTACCTTCCCATACACTTCTCTTGCTAACTTGAAAACTTTCTCCATCTCCAAATTTCCACCACCACTACCACTGCCTTTTCTCTTCAATTCCTCCATCAGAATCTTAAGCACCCTATGATCACCTCCCACTACATCTGTAATGCTATCAACCACAGCATCCAATGCTGGAATTCTCCTTCCCCATCTTTTCATACACCTCTCCGAACCATAAGCCTCTGAATATAAAGACCAAAATGAAGCCCTCAAGTATCCCTTCTCTTTCCCCCTAACCTTCCATCTCTTCATTTGTTCCTCAAGCTTATACACCAAACCACCTACATCCATCCCTCTTTCAATACCAATCTCAATCTCCTTCACCTCTTGCTTCGAGAACAAGAATTCCCCCTCAAACTTGCACCTCTTGCACTTGCAATGAATCCCCCATGTCACAGACAATTCTTTTCTCTTGTTCAAGGGAGAAAGTGGATCAAGATAAGCAAAAGTTATCTCTTCACCAGCTTTCAAATCTCTTGAAGCATGAACAATCAAATAATCCCCAACATGCAACCGCCTCGCATTAGGACAACAAGAATGATTGATGAATGAAGGAAGCAACCATAACCCAACACCATAACAATCATTGTTCTTCCTCAAAACATTAGCTGAAACTGCATCCTCAGTGAGAGAATTAACATCCAATATAGCCAACAACTTAACCATATCAATCTCAACATCCTCGTTTGAATTCACCTCACCAACATTCTCAGGCCTAAACAGATCAACATCAGGTACATCAAGTTCATCCTCATTTTCCCCAATTGACAATTTACCAATCAAATTCCTAGTCTTGTGACACTTTTTAACAAAATCAACAACTTTATCAATAAAATTCTTCCACATAACTAATTGAGTATCCTCACTCAAATCTTTACCTCCCAAAATACTCCTCTCCATCGCAACCGCCTTAGTAACCAAAATCAAAGACCCAGCATCAACATTCTTCGTAGCGAAAACCCCCCGCCCACTAATCTCTGATTTTCTAATCTCAACAGCACCAATAAATTCAGCAAGCTCAGGAGCCTTACCAGGAAACCCATTCAAAACCCAATCAGAAAGATCCATCGTTCCACTCCTCGATAAAAATTCAAACTTTTTACATTTTTCAACAAACCCAACAAGCATTTCACAGTTCCCACTTGCCTGATTATCAAGCATAGCTGTTTTGAAGCAATTTAAAGCCATAGAATATCTATTAAGACAAAGCAAAATCTTACCTTTACAAACAAGACTCTTGAAATGTGTTGCATCAATTTGTAGAGCATGATCACAGTCTTGTAACGCCGAGTTGAATTCGCGGAGTTTTGATTTTGCTTCGGCCCGGTTGCAGAGGGAAATGCAGAGTGATTTATGAAGCTTTTGATGGTGAAGTGGGTTGGGGTGTGGAAGAGAAAGATGGTGGGTGCAAAGAGAAATGAAATGGGAATAGGTTTCAATGGCATTGGTCCATTCTTCTCTGATGAAAAGTTCTGTTGCTTTGGATCTGAGGTTTTGCATGTACTCTTCTTCTTCTGGTGTTGTTGTTGCCATTTTTAGTTCTAGTTTTGTGTGTGTTTGGTTTTGGCACTGTTGTAACATTTTTTGAAGTGTGACTATAGATTTGAAAAGTTTCCTAATTGTAACGGTCGTTCATTGAATTTTTATATGGATTTAATTTAATGATTTAATTATATAGTTTTCTGTTACTTTTGGCTCCTAGTTAGTTTGACTGGAGATATACACATCAGCGATGGTGGACCAATTCTTATGGTGCTATTTTTCAAATTTTAAAGAATGTTTCTTTAACTCAAAAAACAAAATTCCAATAAAAAAAGTTAGATTATGTATTCATTTATAAGAAAAATTAAGGGTGAAAGATAGTGATCAATCCAAAGTAGAAAATATCTTATGGTACAAAGGATATTTACAAAGAAATTTTCATTTATCTCTCTTTAAAATACTAGCAAGCCTTAAATGTAGACCTTCTAAATCTAAAATCTAAATCAAATTCTTTGAGTTTATGTTTTTTTTACAAATGAAAAAAATGTTATGTTAATTACTTTTTTTTTGTCAAGTAGTTTAGTGGCTAGAAATTCACTTTTTCAAAGTGAATAGTGGAGTGTCCGGGGTTCGAACCCCGACCTCTACATATATAATGCAATGTCTCATCCAACTGAGTTAAGCTCACGGCGACTGTGTTATGTTAATTAGTTTATTAACAAATATTATGTCAATTACTGTTAAATTTATTTTAAAATGACTATAATAATATATTGGATGAACTTAGTCAATGAATCTTTGTAGGTCACGTGTTAACCGATGAAACTACTATAAATAGTAGGGATGTTCATAGGTTGGGTTAACTCAGAAAACCCGATCAAACCCACCCAAAAACTCAAAAAAAATGGGTTGGGTAATTGGGTGGGTATGGTTTCTAAAAATGAAAAACCCATAAAAATAAATGAGTTTCGGGTAAAACCAGACCCAAACCCAAAACACCTGATTACCCAATAATGTTAATATTTTTTATCTTTATTTTCATAAGGTAAAAGAAAGTTATATTTCCAAAACATACACATTGTACCTTATATATTGAAAATCAAAACATACTAGAGTTACAAATTAATATGTTGCACTTTTTTGTTATTTTGATGTTAATGCAATTTTATGTCATGCAACTTTAGTTTGTTGCAAATATTTTATGATGGAGTTTATTATTTGATATTCAATGATGCATAAAATTATAGTAAAATAAGTTAAACATTTTTTTTAAGAAAATTAAAAAGTAGAGTACTATTTTAAAACAATATTATGTGGACTTGTCATTTAGTCATTTAATATTAGAAAAATAAGTTGGGTAACTCATTACCCAATCCAACCAAACCCAAAAATTATGGGTTTGCCCAAACCCACCCAATAGTACAACGGATGGTTACTTTACCTCACCCAAACCGAAGTACCATATTTGGTTTGGTTTTGGGTTTGGTCAAACCCAACCAAAACCCACCCACGAACACCCCTAACAAATAGCATAAATATCAAATTTATTTTTGATGTTAATATTAGATTCATAAAAAAAATGAGATTCTCGTTATTCGAAGTTTGGTCAAAAAGCATGTAAAATCTTATAAAAAAATTATTCTAAGGATAGGTGAAGGCGTGAAGCTTATTAACTATTTAAGTTTAGCACCCCTAATTTAATCATTTTATTAGGCTAATTACACAAATAATAAATCTAACCTCTCTTTGTCAAAAATAAATAAATCTAACCTCTCAGGCCTTTAAAAAAATATAACCCAATGACTGTGCATATGATAAAGATTCAAACATTTTCTTTTTAGCTAGAAAGATAATGATTTTTATTTTTTTTGACAAAACTAGAGTAAAATATGTTCCATTTTCACCATAAATAAATATAAATTCGAGAGTTCCCATGAGTTACCTATTTCTTCATACTTAAAATATATGAGCTCTGATCACTGAACAATTTGATAAAAAAAACTATAAATTTGAGAGGCTTGAAAAAAAAATAAAATTGAAAGGGAAATGCATTTCCCTTGCATGAAAGATATTTGTTTACCCAAAAACTTTATAAAAATGAATTAGGGTAAGTAAAAAAAAACAGTTTTAGTTTTTTTTATTACATTATTTAGGTATTCTTCATAATCACAAATAACTGCATAGACTAAGTTTTTCATTTAATGAAGACCTCTGTCAAATGGTAATGTTCCACGCACATTTTTCCGACTCAATGTCCATACACGAACTACAGAAAATAATAAAACTTTTATCACACACTTACGAGATTCGAACCTCATATTAAATCTACACAATCTCCTTGTAGTTTTAGTTCATTTTTCACGCAATTAATTTTAATATAATCAATTTTTTTTTGTAGATTCTTTTAGTAACATTGCATATCTTTTTTAGTTACAATATTATTGGTGCGAAGTAGCATAGGTTTGACCAATAACTAATCTATTTTAAAATTTGACTAAACACGTTAAATGTGTCTTCGGTTTTACTTCAACCATATTTTTTCATCCATAACGTATAAATCTGAGATTTACATAAGATATCTGAGTTCAGTTTCGCTCCAACCAATATAATATGTTTTTTTTTGTGGTGGTCGGAGTTTGAACCCCGAACCTTGCATATATTTTATGCATTGTCCATACTAACTGAGCTAGGACTCAATATAATATATGTTATCCTTAATTTAAGCGACACTTGAATTAATTGGGATAACATTATTACTTAACAAAATTGAATTTACAATCCGATCTACCAATGAAACAAACTAAGACAGGAACTTTATGCAATCCACCAATTTTATTAACCGCCACCATCCCTTGAATAAAATACCAATCCTCATACTCGAAATACACCAAGTTATGACCAACCAAATCAAATGACTAACCTTTCCTCTCTTCAATTTAACCAACCCACCAAAGTGATTAAAATGTTGCCACCTTACTTGAAAGTGGGCATTTAATTCCAACCACTTGAAAATTCATGACCAAACGTAATTCACAACTTAACTCTGGGATACTTGATGTTCATCCCAAATATAATAATTAATGATAAACATTTTGTGCATATATTTTTCTCCAATTGGACTCTTGATATTCATCTAAACTGAATTTTTATGTAATTTTACATTTTTTAGTGAAAATGTCAATTTATATAATTTTGACTATTTGAATTAAGAATATCTAATCAAATATGGTTATTACTTTTTAATATATATAATTTTTGCTATTAAATGATTTTCTTATGAAGAATCTTAAATGCCCAATAGTTAGAGACAGTCGAAAAAGTATGTCTTGTAAACACAATTCAGATGATAAAATGCTACATGGATATTTGAAATGTATAAGTGCAAGTTCGAATCCGCAATTCTTCCATTTTCTACACTCATTGAGTGTGAATTTCACTGATAGGCTAAAATACAAGTATTTGCCAAGCACTACAATGAAGTCTATTCGTTCAAAATCACAGTATAAACGTTAAATATTCAATAATGAATTTTACATAATCCAATCTCATGCTCATCTCACTGTTACAAAATGTATACAAATCTACTAATGTTTGATATGTACAATGACACAAGATAATATAACATAACTTTTCCTATTAGGCTAACCAAGTCCTACAAATTCAGACAGATGGCACATTGAAAATTAATTAAAAACATGACTATGGAATCCAATAATATATTCAAGTTGACACATTTATCAAGATAGCAAAGATGAGCGTTGGACCGCTTTATAGTTTGTGTCAACTATAGATTGTAACATGTGGAGTGGAGGAATCATATCTTAAACCATTTATGTTTATCTCATTTCTCAAGTCTCAACCAGTTCAATAAAAGCTTCACTTTGTTACTCACCCATGCCAAGTGTCAGTTTGCTCATAGCAATAACACATATGGCAACAAAAAAGGGAGAGCTCAAGTTGCTGTCAAAGTTTATCAGCAGATTGTCAGATCAGAACCTGTCCATTAAAGTCCAAAATTATGATAATAACAACCAATATTAACAACAGTAAATGAAGACAATGATAGTCATTATGGATGTAATGATAGACAGCGAGTAAATAGTACTTGAAATTGTAAGAGTCAATTTAGTCTCAAATTTATGAAATAACAATTTAATCCATAAAATTGAACAACGTCAGATAACTTGGTACTTTTTTCAAATTTAACACCATAATCTTAAAGGTTATTGGGTTAATATGTGGTGTACAACTCATTTGTATGGTTGCTATTCGCCAAATGAGGATGATTTTCTGGGCTCCCCTCATGACCCAACAATGGTATCAAGGTTAATGGTTCGACGAAGGGTTCAACCGGCTCATTGTGTTGACAGTCTTCCTGAGAATGGTCAGACAGTGTGTCCTGTTGAGTGCAGTGGCAATGGTGGTGCAAGTATATGTGGATGAAAACAACTTCCGCTTCGGGGGGAGCCTAACTAGATGAATAGAACATTTGAGAGGGAGATTGTTATGGCAAGCGAGGTGAGTTAGAAGTCCCAAGTTAGATGGAAAAGTGAGTGTTGAGCAATATATAAGTGAGAGAATCCATAAACAAAATGCCATAAAGTTTTAGGTTAAGATGTGGTGTCCAACTCACTTGTGTGGTTGTTCTTGTCCTAATGAGGATAATCCCCTGAGCTCCCCTCATGACCGAACATTATGCTTGTCTTGAATCTTGATGCAGCAAGAGGCTACTCAAGCCAATATTTAGGTCTTTTAGTGGTTTTAACAAATGGTTACTAGTGAAATATTTTGATAGAGGGACTAAATTGATTGATGTTCTTTTAATCAAGGGACTAAATTGCTATTTTGTAAAATTGAGGACTAAATTGACTGGCTCTTACAATTTCAATGACTAAAATGCTTATTTACTCGATGAGTTGAGGTCATCTCCATTACTATAGTATTGTGTAATGACTATGCAAACAAAACAAAAATGGCAATTTCAAGAAGTTCAGTAAAACATTTCACCTTTTTGCTTAAAACTTATGGCCAAAAGGATGACCACAGTTCCATAAGGCCACTATTTCTTTAGAACGAACACTCCATCCCTAAGTTCTAACTTCTCCTCAGAGACTAGCCCAGATAAAAAGCTTTGTAGTTGTTGAAGTGATTTGTCATAAGGGGGATCAGCAATGCAAAACATCTGCGGTAATAGAAACGATTGAGTATCGCGTAATCAATCTTGTTGATCATGTTATATGTGTCTAAACATCTATAAAGGTGTAAAACCTTTTTTTTTTCAAGGCTACAGGGGTGAAAAACCATTCTCACCTTGAGAGTATTGTGAATGCGATCTAATGCCATGCTACCAAAGTTTGTGAGCATCCCCAAGATAAATTTCTGCCATAAAACAATACATGTTAGATATCTTTATTCATATGCATTTGCATATTCCCTTGTGTTTGAATACTTCAATCAACATAAACGAGAAACTTGTGCAGCCCAAATATAATAAATATTGGAAAAACTAAGGTTAACATGCTAATGATGAAAAAGATGCTTATATTTATTCAGGGACTTCAGTTCTCATATGATGTTCCTTCATTCAATGGTTTTACTTTTCACTACACATGCAAAATCATAGAAGGCCTTTTCGTTGTCAGAAGACCATTAAAATTACTACAAATTGACCGAAGGTTAAATAGCGTACATTAAAAGAACTCTAAAATGTTGGTAATAAAACTTTTATAATTGATTAAAAATATTAAAGCAAGTCACAAATTTGAAATGAAGAGTTTTATTTCATGTACCTCATACACAGTCATCTCCTTCCGAAGTTGATTTTCTACGGAGGCCACAGATCTGTCTTCCTCCTCGTCGCCTCCAAGAAGTTCCTGAATATTGCCACTGCCTCCTGCATTCCTACTTGTCTCAGCCATGTTTTCCATAATGGTGTATACATGGTCAGAGGAGTCTCCCCCCGACGACTCTACAATGACCCCCTGTTACAAAAACACAGCCACGAGTGAGGTTACATCGTCATTGCTAAATTGAAGACTTGTGGTTTTAAAATAACTAGAATTCTTGTTTTGGACAAACCAACAGAAGTTTCCTAATTGAACAGGAGATAATAATATTTTTCTCACAAACTAAATGTAACCATGCTGAAAAAGTGTTTGTACTAATACCTAAAAGTATACCAAAAAAATTATACAAGAGGCCTAACAGACCCACCTTGCTTATCCAAAAATTTATTCTCCTATTTAATACATCCACAGGTATCCCAATAGCAGCTGCAAGGTCTTTAGAGGTCCAACTGAAAGAAAAAAACATAATATTACAGTACAGTCAAAACAACAGACTAAATGTATTGATAGATTTTTAGGATACCTTGTTTGATCTTGAAATTTCATAATAATAGATGCAAGAACAGGGGCTACTGTGAATTGCATTTCCCTATCTTCAAACTGCAACTCCAGCTATACCATTGGACATGACAAAATTAGGAGAACGATCAACACTAATCAAATTTAAAAACTGTGCTAAATACCGCTAGACAATAAGATCTGGAAGGAAACAAATAGAACAACTAACCTTGACAGTCCCAAGACTTTTTTTCCACTGAAGCTTACGGGGTGTTTTGACTTCACTAAATCTCTTCGCATAATCGGAGAGAAGCTTGTCAACAGATTCAGGCAGGTTAAGGGGTTCATCCTGTAATTCTCTTCAAAGTCAGTCATAGAACAGAGTGGATAGCTTCGCATGACAACAAAGCAATTGATAAAAATATATTTTCGTTGGACAATTCATTTGAATGAAAATACTAGACTATATTATCATAGTTATTAATGTTATGCTTCAAGTTGAGAACAGTTCAAAATAAAACAAGAGATGGTTAAAGCAGAGCCAATTGAACTTCAGGAAACGATAAGTAATAGCACTATAAAATGCTAAAGGAAATTCATGTTAGTGTGAAGAAACTCTACATGAGTTTACATGGAACCAAACAACAATGAAAAAGAATATCAATAAAATTTGACTCAACATAATAAACAAATGTAAAATATACGGGTGATGAATGACAGTGGAAAACCTGGTGGCATGAAAAGAAAAGCTTGTTCAAATTTTGGAATTTTGGATTACAATTGATTAAGATAAGGCGGGGATGAGTTGTCTAAAACTAAAATGATTTGAATTTACAAACTACAGCATTAAGTAACAGGAGAACCCTGAAATTTGAAATATAGTGTAAAAAGGAGTCATTGGGTACTGCTAAGCATTGATGAACACAATCTAATTGAAAATTATTTATTGGTATGTTCGTCTAAGAAATGATATCAATGAACCTAAGTATAATATATGGGCTGGGTAGCAAGAACTATAACTTGAATCATAACATAAATATATCAATCTTTTTCACATTATCTAAAATTAAAAATGAGCAATAAAATAATTTCATCTGCAGACCTGTATCGGAGGCCAGAAATTAGAAGATATGATAGTGGCGGCTATTTTATCCATGGATATTGCATTGTCTTCAACCTCCACACCTAAGAGGGCATAGGAAAATTTTGGTCAAAAGGAATTGAAGCAAATAATAGTTGAAACTATCTTTGGCAATGATCGCAAATAAAGGATATTTGAACTTCGAAATTACTTGTCTGAGGTGGCTGATTTATGGTAGCTTTAATGTTAGTGTTGACTCTCTTTGAGCCAATTAGATCATTGAGCATAATCTCGCATTTTTGTAGGCTGCTCTCTCCGAAGTGTATCTGCAGAAACAAAGCATTAAACAGATGTTTACATATTGATATCAAAATCAAGAATGAAAACACATAAAAATAATGATAAAATATCAACAACATATCTAGTCAAACAAAAAAGGCAATGCAAGTTTTATTTGAATAAGTACCTTAAGAAGTTCTAGAGTACGTATCTCTGAGTCAATATCATAATCAGATTTATTTAGAAGTTTCTCAGCAAGCATAGTTCGATATTCGTGAACTAATTGATCTTTTGAACCAATTATGCCAACAATCATTCCAAGTATGTCAACCTTTCTTTGGTTTCTGCTTCCCTTCAATGGATCTGCTTCTACAGGATCAGGTTGCCATCTGTTTGGAGAAGCCCATTGAGAAGAAACATCAATTTCATAACCTAGCAGGCAGACCAAATCAGAAAGAACGGTGAAAACTGCGAACCAAAGTCCATATTATAAATATACCGTGTGGCATTGATCCATGCTTGCCTATCATCAGTGTTAAAATCATCATCAATACCAAAGTTCTCTTGAATTTCTTCATCTCTGTTCAACTCTTCAAGAAGGCTATCTCCAGGATTTCCAGATGCACTTGAATTTCCCCCAGTCCCATCTGTCAACATGGTCACTATGCATTTTATTGTATCTCTCCTTCCTCTCAAGTAATCCCTTATTGGTTCACCAACTGCCTCAAGGAAAACACCAGCAGGATCTATCGTCCTTAGGGCTTTAATAGTAGAAACGTACTGGTGTAATATATCATTGGTTGATGCGCCTGCAGTAAGAAGGCGATAACGCAGTGCAGAAATAAATGACTCCACCAGCTTTGAATGTTGTCCGGTGTATTCAAGACAAAGTTTTAAGTCTTCAATTGCAGGAGAGCTTCAAGTATCATCAGAGAGAAAAGGAAAATAAATGCTCAGAAAACAATGCATAAACAAATGAGATGTGATCTACCAGATAATTAGTTTGTTAATGCTTATTGTTGGAGTTCAAAATTTACTCAAATCAAGGTTAAAGCATACAGCTGGATAAAGCATTAGTTTTATAATTCAATTCAATTTTCATTGTCTAGTCAAAGAACCAAAACAATGAATTACATAAGAACATGTCAAAGCCAAGAACAATTGCAATTCTCCTCCAACTACTGCAGGAAGCTATACCCACTAAGTGACTAAACAAGTTTCTGTCAATGCGGTCGACAATGCCATTCAATTTAATAAGACATAATAGAGGGTAACTAATTAATTTTCTGACAGAAAACTCAGAGGAGGAAAGCAGGGAATTACAATTAACAAAATACCTATCGGGATAATCAACGATTATCTCAAATAATTTGGCTATCCTTAAATCTTGCAGTGTTTCATAAGCAAAATATTCCAGCCGCAACTTCCATCGGACAAGACTTTCAGAGGGAGTATCAATTCCAGGACAGCATGACGATGATTTTGGGGCTAAAGGTGATTTGAGACCTGATGAAGTACTTTCGTAACTAACAGAGTCACCAAGATAGACAAGAAGGGCATGGAGAAACTGGAGAGGAACAGCCTGAATGATTAGAGTTATAAATATTGTATGTTAGAACCGTGAAAAAATTTGTTTATGTAAACAGCTAGCAAAGGAGTGCACACAATGAATGCACATACACAATATATATGCACTACAAACCTGTATCCAGCTTTGAATAGATTGTAAGACAGAACTCCTAAAATCATCTCCCGCAACATCATATACTTTTGCCTGCAAGTCAGACAAATGAGTCAATGACCCACCCAAAGATTATTTATAATCAAGCAGAGACGCCTGATGAGTGCAAAATAAAGGTGGAAGAAGAAATTGCAAGAGACTGAGGAAAACTGGAAGATCCAGATTTTGAATTTCATAAACATGCTCACCTTTAGTAGTAAAAATATAGCAGAAGCATACGCATCTTCAGCCATTGAAGTAAATCCAAGACTTCTGAGATCAAGAACAACTTTTCCAATGTTCTTCACCAGTTTACTGTTTTCTGAGAATCGACGGTCACTATAGCACTCATCAACATCCATCTCACCATCCTTGCATATTTTTCCTTTTTCATCTAAATCCATGTCATCCTTATTTTGAGATACATCATCAGTGAACTCCCCATCCATGACTGTACTTAACTCCTCCAGCCTTCTTTTAAAATACCAATGCAATATAGCTAATGGTAGCAAATGAAAAAGAAATACAAAGCCGATTAGAAAAATTTGAAGTTTTAAGCACATAAAAAATATCAAACAAGGGAATTAAGCAAAACTTTCAATCAACTAATGTTTCGAAGATCAAAGAAACCATTGCACAAAGTACTGGCCTATTTCTAAATTAGAGCTAAAGAAAGCAAATTTCCATGTAAAATTAGCCATATGGTGAAAACCAAGATCATTGTCGACAAGATTCTATAATCAAAATAGAAAGTAAAACATTCATTTACAGTACGAAAAGGAAATCCCTCATTAACAATAACATAAAAGAACAACAAACCGCTTACAAACCAGGGAAAACGCGAGGAAGTGTGGCCATAAGCACAGAAGAGACAGTCCATTGATACTTAGAGGTAAGGTAATTCCTTTCTGCTTCAAAATTATGCCTTTCCTCTGACATTTGATCCTTGAAAGATTGTAAAGCATGGACCAAAATTAACAGACACTTCTCCTGGTACTGTTTCTCCAAAGAGATTTCTTCCAAAGCATTACACAGCACACTCTCAATCTCATCCTCATCAATCTGTTTCATTTCATTAAAAAAAAAAAAAAATGGTAACAAGCTCTATAGCACCAATAAAAGTCTCTTAGAATTTGTGTAGGGGCCTAACACAACCCTACAAAACTAGCTTGTGAGGTGAGGACTGCCCCAGATATAAACACTTGTCAGGCCATATCACTTACAATGTGGGACTCTTAACATACACCCCTCATACACGGGACTGGACATTTCAAGCATGGCACGATAGCAGAAACCTGACAACAGGTGGCTTAACGGATCTTGGACACGCTCTGATACCATATTAGAATTCGAGTTGGGCCTAACTCAACCTTACGAAAGTGTCTAATGTCTGACACGTGTCAGTGTCCGACACCAGCACATGTGATTACATTCAATTATGCCATTTTTTTCAAATTATTACTGGTGTAACATGTTGTGTCGGTGCTTCATAGGTACAAACCACAACCAAAACAATGACAAGTAAGATTCATAATTCATAAACACTCACATTGACATCACCATTCTTGTTCAAACCAACAAAATCAGCATAAGGAACAAAATGCCGCCAAAACCTCGATGACCCATTTCGTTCAAAAGTTTCCTACAACCAAATAAATCAATAAAAATTCAAACTTTAAAATTCAAATAGTGAAATTTTCAGTTGGGTACCTCTAAGACTTTGAGAAAGTGATCACGAACGAGTGATTCAAGACCGTGTTTACAAAGGGTGTGAACGTGAGAAACAAATTCAGCACCGTATGAAAGGTCGCCAGCACCGCCCAGAAGAGATTGTGTGGCGTTGCAGAAGAGGGTATAGCTTTCGAGGATTTCGTGAAGTTGGTCTTGGGTGAGTGTGTCTAGGATTCCTAGGTTGAACAGTGATGAGTGAGAATCTTCCATTGTCGTTGTTCCACAGTGTGATTGTGTTTCGATGTTGGGGTTTTGGTATTGTGGAAAAACAACTGTGTTTTTTCAATGTTTGGTTGAAGACTGAAAATGGAGAGGGAAGAAAACTTGTGGACCCCACACAGAAAAAAAAAAAACTAGTTTAAGACTCTTTTTGTAAAACAAAATAATAAAAAAAGAAATTGTTAATTGCCTTCGCAATAAATATGAACCTACGGGCATTTGTAAATGAAGATCATGTGGAGACCGTCCTATGTGGAGAGTGATGGATTTTTTTTGGGTGATATTAAGGAGAAAGTTCCCCGGATGATAGTGTGGAGATGGGGATGAGGATCATACTCATGTCTAGTCGTCTACAGGAATCTTACCTACCAGTAATTCACTAAAATACATTTGATATTTGTATCTACAAATATTAAATATGTTATATTTATTTATCTTTTCATATAATATGTGTAGAAATTTAATGAAGTCTTAAGGGATAAGGGACGATTTTAGTGGTGAAATCAGGAGTGGGAAAGTGCTTCCCGCCTCCGCCTGCCTTTTTGACAACCCTATTTGCATGATAGCTCCTAACCCTAGAGAATTGTCAATTAGGCCACATAAATTCTCCCATCAATGTACCCCTTATCTAACAAGTAGATCCCTACTATCAAGCACAACTAGCATGTTTCCCAACATTTAAATCTAAGTCACTTCAAGTATTTGACAACGCTTCAGATGGGCATGACTCGATGTCCATAAAAACTTTCTACATTTTGACTGCACAGTTTCCCAGTAGGACACTCACATTAGGACATAAAATCATTTCACATATTCACACAAGACTTTTAGGTTTGCTCAACACAACATAGTCACATAATTACATAGCAGAGTCAATCAGAATATGACAACATCTATTAGAACGCAAGAATTTAGTAAAATAACATTACAAAGGTATTGAAGACCTGACATAGTCATAAAAGAGTCATTTAAAATATAATAGAACTATTCAAAATATCACGGTTGTTCAAAATAATTTAACGAAATCAAATCAAATCATCGTTTGTCATGTAATTTCTAACAAATACTTTTAAGATAAGTCATAAAATACGTTAATAATATTGCTAATTCATTCTTTCAAAAATGTTGTTATTTCATATTTTAACCTCTCTTTTTTTAGAAACTTTTCATAATTTAACTTATCACACCTATAATCATGATTATCCATTTATTTCAAAAGAGTCTAACAACTAGTTAAACTTTGAATAATGTAGGAAGTAGACATCCCACTTGTCACTAATTATTATTATACAGTTATCCAATCAAGTTTTATCTCACACTCTTACTTTAATTAAAGATTTAGCATATCAGGTGAGTTTTGAGCACAAAAGCTAAGTTCAACATCAGAAACAACTAGAGAAATTGAAGTGTTACACATGGCTCTTGATTGGCCGCCAGCTGGACATGCTCTTAAAAAATTCTCATTTTCATGTGGATTGTTGCATTAGTCAATTATTCATATAATTTAATTTACGTTGCAATTGCAAGTCTTGCCTAAAAGTGGGAATACACAAGAACATCAATAAGGGGTATATAATGTTGCTTATAACCAAAATAAATAAAATTAACAGTTAACTTAGAGTAAGTTTAAAGCACACCAAACTCGATTTCTTGATTAAATAAGTTAGGAAAATTATTTTCTAAAAGCTTATTTATGTAACTAATTTTTTTTCTTTTCCATTTTAGACAATTTTTGGACCACATTCTATTTTAATGAATATAACTAATAATTCAATTATTTTGTTTCTATTTTTATTACACACACACACACACACACACACACACACACACACATATATATATATATATATATATATATATATATATATAAAACTCTAAGGATTGTGCTTTAGGCATCTCACAATTGCTCACTGACACCTACCGAATGATAATTAACTACCGTTTGACACTTTTTAAATTGATCAAATCAGTTTAACCGATTTAAAAAGCTCGCCAAACGGAAGTTAACTACCATTTGAGGTATTTTAAGTAATTTGAGATATTTAGATTTATATATATATATCAAGGATTAATTACACATAAATAGAAGACAAGCGGACAATAAGCTGCGCCGCTAGGCCTTTTTAGACAGCAAAATCAATCATCGTAAACACAACATTCATGGACTTAGGAGTCATTACATTGTTGCGCATGACACTTTGAATTCTACATAGATGGTCAACATTCTCTGATGCTAAGAAGCCAAAAATGTCAAAAACAAATGATATAAAAACATGTTGATTGTCAAAACACGTTTTTATCATGTTTGGCCACTTTGTTTTACGTAGCTTTTAGGGCTGTCTGTCCTACCGTAAGAGCTCCGACCCCTAATCCCATGAGTGGTGAAATCCCGATCACATGCATGTTTTCATCCTACTCATCCATACATCATAACATTCGTAGGCTTAAGTGTCGATCTTTTATCTATTGAGTCAGTCAAGTTCACAGGGTCTCATTCTTCACTGATATTCTCGTTCACCTTAATATATTAAAAAAGACATCCCCAATAAAGTCATCTATATACTTAAATCCAAAAAACTCCTTACAAGCAGTTGCTAGATGCATATAAGCAAATGCATAAAGAGTAACTTCCTTACCACCTCAAAAAAAATGTTCGGCATGTGTTCTACAGTTTTGTTTGTTTCTACTCGAGTAAAATCTAAACAGGGTTTTCTCTGCTATGTGCAGAACATGGTATTTGGAGAGATTCCAAATGTGAGGTCATTTTGAAAGCCAGTACAAAGTAGTTGCAGCTTGCAAGCGATATGTGATGAGGGAGTTATGCATCCAGGCTTTATTGTGGAGAACAGAAAAATGCATATAGCTGGCTTGTTTGGTTTTGAAAGAGGTCTGCATTGTGATTAATAATGAGTATTTTTTAAGCAAATAAACTTATAGCATTTCATTAATCAAAATGTGTTCAATATAATTTAGTATCTTAACCAACATCTCTGAAAACTAGCGGTAAATATGGTCGTCTTAGATAGATTATGAGCAATCTCATTTGTTTGTCTCAGCATAAACTTCATTAGAGTTTCTATAATAATGAGAAAAAATAAATTTAGAATGGTTTATAAGCAACCTCATTTGTTTGTCACAAACTTCACGTCACTTTTGATGAGAGGAAAATATCCACCACCCTCTTAAAGTCAAAATTATCAATCCCTTAAACCCAACATCTCATACAAATTTCTAAATAAGACTCACTAATAAACTATCAATAAATTTATACTGTTACATTTCAATTTTTTAATATTAAAAAGTGTTCTTCCTACTTAAGATTAAGTCTTAAATGATACGTTGGGTCTTATAAGACCCTAAAAAAAATTCTCCCGAATAAAAATATCTAATAAGTACCAAGTCCTCAAAATATAAGACCCATTAAAGATAGTCTAAGTATGTGTTTGGAGTAGCGTTTTGTTTTTCAAAAGTGCGGCAAGAATCACGGTACTGTGAAAGCTATGAAACATAGCTTCTGAATTTCCACGAAAGCAACTGTTTTAGACGTGGGTTTGGCTTTCCCACCGCCAAACCAAACAGCCTCTAAGTTTCTCCTCCTCCCATCACTTTTTTCTCCTCTCTCGTTTTCTATTTCATTTCCTGCAAAAAAATGAAAAAAAATACAAAAAGAATCACATCAACATAATCTAGTCATTAAGAAACTAATTTTAACACTGAAATGATAAAAATAAATGCAGAGAAAAAGAAGGGCAAGTAAATTAGAATTGAACCTAAATCTATAAGCAGAAAAGTTCTCATACCACTAAGAAAGAAGATAATAGAAACGGAACTAAGATGATAGCAAACCAAT
>Ga0228710_1001920_pt1 | contig 32160 bp, 22 predicted proteins | sample MedpolnodulmetaG_FD_177995 | JGI IMG/M metagenome (GOLD analysis project Ga0228710, IMG submission 177995) | Root nodule microbial communities from Medicago polymorpha collected in Santa Monica, California, United States - pink nodules | ecosystem: Host-associated > Plants > Roots > Nodule... | reverse complement strand
CCACAGTCACCAGCTTTCGCGTGTATGACTTAGCGTTTAAAATAGCGTTTTTGAAAATTAAGAATGTCAAAATTATTTTAAGAAAATGCTATCGCTGAATTGCTAAAATAATTCCTGATTATTCTACAGATAGATATTAGTTTCGTTCTTTCGATATGAAACAGATATCATGCTTTTTCAGTTTTCACTGTAAAAATTCATCGTTTAAAATCAGAATACTCAGACATAAAAATAATTCCTGCTACAAATTTCAATCATACTTTTCAGCTGAATATCATTGGCACGACAATTTCTACATTCCGGACACTTCTAAAAATCTACCCAGACATAGTAACTATATTAAACATACTTCTCTTCAGGCTACTTAACATGGTACGAACAGTGAGCAGTATCATAAAACAATTATGAACAGCAAATAGAACTAATTTGAAACAGATAAACACTTTGAACTAAAGAGAAATAAGCGCTGCTACAATCTATTATGAAGAAGATGAAACCGCAACGGTGTAGTGGAAATGGAACGGCAGCAGATTCAATTCCAATAAAGAGAATAAAAAGAGCAGCTCACACAACACATTAGTAACTCAATGGAAATAAAAACTAATGATTATTGAATTGAAATTGCAATGTAACAAAGTTGTTTTTTTGTGACAGGGTTTGAATAAAGTAGAAGCTAAAAAATGCAGATTACAAACAATACTTCTGTATGTCTAAAGATTGCCTAAACTTTTCCAACCCTTTTTCTCTCTTCTTTGGACCTATTTATAGGCCAAGAATAGTCTTCAACGTGTTCTGGTCGTGCACTGCAGATGGAGAGAGTGGGAGGGAAACTGGGCAAAAACTGCTTCAGATCGTGGGGGAGACTGATTCTCCCGAACCCGTGACGGGCGTCACATGGTGTGACGGTCTGCACGTCACGGGTGACGACGGCCTGTGATGCTGGTGACGGCTGGGTCGTGTTGAAGGGTGACGGTCAGCCCGTCATAGAGTGTGACGGTCGTCACCCTGAAGCTTGAAAATTCAGGACTTGTCGTTTTCTTCGTTTTCTCGCCGAATTTCATCGTTTCTGCGCATGGAGGCCTCTATTACCGTGTACCTGAAAACATAACCAAACAACCAGCATAACACAGGCAAAAACAAGAGAATCTACGCTTAACTACACACAAAGCGTGCTGAAATAGTGTTGTGTTTTGCATGTTATCACCACTATGCGTGGTTCCACGTAAAATAAACAATCACAACACAATACACTTATAAAATACCAAATCGCTAACATGAACCCGAAGAATACAATTAAAAACACGTCTTTCCCCTCAAACTAAATTGGGACGGAACATGTAGCCAAAGGTGTAGCCCGAACCCGGTCCCTATTTCAATTATGTCCTCTTTTTATATCTTATCTTGTGCATATTGTTTTTTTTTTACCGGGTAAAACCCAGTCCATTACGTTTGGGACAAGACAAATTGCAAGTCTGGATCAAGTTTTATACACCCTTAGTTTTAGGGGTATGCTTTTAACCTCTCTAAATACAATATGTTTTACTGTTTTCAATTTCTATAAAACACATTTCATAACTCTGGTTCTTCTAAAACTCTGTTTGATAAAAAATAACATAAAACTGACAAACTGTCTTATGGTAAATGAGTTTATATGAGATAGCGAAAAACTAGTTGAATGAATCTCTGTTCACATTTACACCTTAGTAATCTTGTTTACTATTTGTCACATAAATATTTTTTTTTTGTTTTTGTTACAGACACAAATATTTCATTTGATGAATTCAATTACAAGGAAGTTCAATGCATACATACAACAAAAAAATCAATTTTTTTCTCTGTGGTAAGAAAAGTTCAAGTTTTTATGAATAGTAATATTTAAAAATATTGTAGTTTTAAGATGTCAGTAAACTTAAATGAGATTGCACCACTCCAAAACATTCATTTCAATTTTTCTCTTTTGTATTTTTTTTTTCAATTTTATTTTTGGATAAATAAAAAAAAGCTTATAAGAAATTGCTTGATCTCTAAAAAAAAATTGCTTCATAATTTTTATAATACTTTAAAAGAATGTAAATAATGAAAGGTCAATCCATTTAAATCTTAGCTCGTAAAGGATCAGACTCAAATCGTAGAATTTGAGCTCATAACTTTTTGGTCCAACTCTAAAAAACACGAAGGCTGTTATGATCGACCCTAAATGGACCGGACAACTCGTTTTAATACTCCTACTAGTAATAACCATTTTACAATCCCTCTTATGAATTGTTTGGATATGCAACAAAAGCAAAATTCTCGCGTCCCACCTAAGCAATTTTGCTTTGAAAATAAACATAGCTATAAAATATAGCATTAGTGCAAACATGCGTTTTTTTCACGTCCCACCACTGCATCAAACACAGGTTTACAAAACAATTTATAGAGGTATACATTAATTATTCAATGTACTTAAAAAAATCTTTTCTTATATGGATCGGAAGGAATAAATCGATATTCATTCAAAAGACATGGTGCAAAAATGCATTTAATTGTTTAAGTTTTTGAACTAATTAAAAATAATGTACCGGAAAGTGTAAGTGTAGCAGGACTAGGCAGTAGCATATCTGTGAGTGTGAGCTGTGATCCATATGAGTTGTGAAAATGTACTTGACCTTTGAGCGATGACAATGTGAACGTGCTTGACTTCTAGCAATAAAACATTCAATTACTACTTTTGTCATAAAGAAAACAAAAAAATTCCAGTTACCACTACTAGTAACTAAACTTTGGAAAAAAATTGTAACAAAAAATCAGAGATGGCATTGATTGATTCCTGAAGTACAATATTGGCGGTGGATTTGAAAACTCTCCCTCTCTTTTCCTCAAAATTAATTGTTTATTTATTTATTTTCCCGAAAACACTATTTACGTGTCGAATCAAATATCGTGTTTTTAAGCTGAAGAAACCCAATAGTTAGGTTTAGGGTTCATTTTCACCGTTTTATCTCTCTCTCTTTTCATTCTGCGTTTTCTTCCTACTCAAATACCCAAAAAAAAGTTCTCTCCATTTGAACTTTTTCCCATGGCGGGTGAAGAAAACAACACAGTTACAGAAACGGTGCCGTTAAATGTTGATGACGTGGCACAAATCGTCAATGTTGTCGCCGATACGGCGTCGTTGAAGGACGGTGAAAGAAGCGATGACGTGGCAGTACAAGAAGAATCTGTTCTCGATCGTGAAAAACAAGCTATTGTCCCCGAGATGAACGATTTAGCTTCCGTCGAAGGTGATGACGTGGCAGCCGGAGATTCTTCTTCCGTCAAAGTGATAAGAAAGTACGGTAGAAGGAAAAAGAAACCAGGAAGAAAGAGTAATGCTGAAATCGAGAAGGAGAAGATGAAGGAAGCGTTTGAGAACGGAACAAAGGAAGAAACGAGTAAAGGTGATGATGAAGTGGCAGCCGGAGAATCTATTTCCGTTCATGCTTCCGCCGATGCTACCACTCCGGCAAAGAAACGCCGTAGAAATAGAAATACAGAGAAGGAAAATGAAACGGGGGAAGGAGGAGGGTTTTCTTCTGTTGGTGTGAGGAAGAGTGAAAGGCCTAGGAAGATTAAGTCGTTGAAGGAAGATTACGTGTCGGATTTGGAGGAGGATGTGAAGAAAAAGGGGAAGCGTGGTAGGAAGAAGAAGGTGATAATCGGTGCTTCCGATGAAAATGATGCTGCAGAAGAAGAAGGGGAAAATGTGAAGACAGAGAAGAAGAAACCTGGTAGGAAAAGGAAGGAAATTTTTAGTTCTGGAGATGAAAATGAAGCTGAAAAAGAGGAGGGAAATGTAAAAAAAGAAAAGCAGAAACCTGGTAGAAAAAAGAAAATAAGTTCTAAAGAAAATGATGAAGATGAACAAGAGGGGGAAAATGGTAGAAATGTTAAGATTGAGGAGAATGAATTGATCAGTGAAAAGAATTCGGAGAGTGCTGTTTTATCCGATGATACTAAAGGTTATTCTTTAAGGACTGATAGAAAAGCGAAAGTTAAAAGCATTGAACAGGCGAAGACAGCAAGCAAGAGATGGGATCCTAAGGTGACATCACATGATCTCTCTGCATATGTATATGTGTTTGAGTTTGGTGTTACATGTGTTTATGTAATTGTGGTTCTGTTTCTGTTTCTGTTTTTCAATTAACAGTGGATTGAAGAGGAGTCCTTAATGTGCCATCAATGTCAGAGAAATGACAAGGGCAGGGTTGTCAGATGCACAAAATGCAAACGGAAAAGATTCTGCATACCTTGTTTAAACAACTGGTACAACTTCCATAACTTCTTTTTTACTCTCATTTGTTGGTTATATTTGTTGTTATCTAATGAGACTTTGTACAGCGAGGCATTTGGATTTGGATAAAGTTATTATTATGTTGAAAAAATGTTATTATTGGTTTGGATTCGTGGATCGTCAAATTTTGATCAGTGTATTTTTTGCTGTCTTATGAAGGTATCCTCACTTGAAAGAGGAAGAAATTGCTGAGGCATGTCCGGTGTGCTGTGGTAACTGCAATTGCAAAGCATGCTTGCGATCATCTGTACTTATTGAGGTCAAATTTTCTGCCCATAGATTAACTTTTCCTGTGATTTTTTGTATTCTACATTTGAAATGTGATAATTTTGCTAACTACAGGAAATTAAAACCAAGGTGGAAACCAATAACGACCATGAGGTTGAGCTCTCCATGTATATGTTGAAACAACTTCTGCCGTATTTAAGACGGTTGGATGAGGAGCAAATGGCTGAGAAGGAGATAGAAGCAAAGAGACAGGGTATTTTTTCCACCAAGAGTCTCACTTGCAATTCATTTCTTCTTGCTTTTTATCTATTGTCGTGTTAATTTGAGTTGTTTTGGCCATGCTTCATTGTTTTGACTCTTTATTTTAGAATTATTGATCTGTTCCGTTTTTCTTCTTTCTTTTGGATTACTTAAATACTAATTTATATCCTGCTTTGCACTGTATTAATGTATTTTCTTTTTGACTGTGTTAAGTTTGCATTTCTTAGTTACATATATTTTTCATTTTTAAAATGGTTTTTCGGATGAACATTACAGGGCTCTCCCTTTCTGAGGTAAAAGTAAAAGTTGCAAATTACCCTAAAAAGGAGCGTGTATACTGGTAGGGACTTATTTGGTATTTTTTTCTTCCAATTATTCTAGTTCTATGTAGTTAATGATTTAACACTTTTTGTAGCGACAACTGCAAAACGTCAATATTTGACTACCACAGAAGCTGTACAAAATGCTCTTTTGACATTTGTCTCCTTTGCTGTTGCGAGCTCCGTGGTGGGAAGCTTCTTGGTGGTGCAGATCCAATCGAGTTTGAATTTATATTCCGAGGGCGTGATTATCTGCATGGTGGAAATGAAGAGGAAGATGAAAAAAATGAACCTCGTGCTGCTACCCAACCTAAGATTCGTGAATGGTCAAGATCTGGGTGGCTTGCAGATAGTGATGGTAGCATTCCCTGTCCAAATGCCGATGATGATTGTGATCATGGTTTCCTGGAACTGAGAAGCATACTTCCACGAAATTGCATCTCCGAGTTAGTATGTAAAGCAAAAGAACTTGAAGAAACAACCAAGCTTCAAGATGCAGAGGACACATCTGATAGTAGGTGTTTTTGTTCGAAGCCTGTTGTGAATGCATCTGGTATACACCATAACACAAGGAAGGCAGCTTCTCGTGAAGATTCCAGTGAAAACTTCTTATACTGTCCTAGGGCAGTAAATCTATGTCATGAAGATTTAAGACATTTTCAATTGCACTGGAGCAAAGGGGAGCCTATAATTGTCAGCAATGTACTTGAATGTACATCTGGTTTAAGCTGGGAACCGCTTGTCATGTGGCGTGCATTCCGTCAGATAAGCAATACCAAGCACAAAACACTTTTGGATGTGAAGGCAATTGATTGCTTAGATTGGTGTGAGGTTTGTTCAATTTCTCATTCTCGAGCATGAATTTTGTTCGTTTTCTAGTCTTGAGATTGTATTATCACCTTTGTTAAAATTTAAAATTTACAATAATTTTACTTCATTTAGGGAATAATTTAGTTACCAATTTTTGTGCAGTTGAATTTCATACACATTTTATGAATTTGGTATTTCTATCCTTTTGGGATTAAGAGATGCTTAAACATATTTAATTTTGTCCATTATTCAATTCATAAAGTGCTATTAGTCAGCAGTTACACCTAATTACTAATTAGGATTGTAAGTTAGATGCCAATTTTCTGCAACATTAGCCTGTTCTCCAACATTATGAACAAATTTAGATAGTGTGCTTAATATATACAGCCTTAATTATAACTTCTCTCATCTTTCTCTTAGTCAAATGTCTCACTCAATTTCTCATTATATTTTTAGTGTCCTTTTTCTTTTTGCTTGATCTACCCAAATACTTTCTTGTTGCCCTTGCATCCTCTGGTTTCTGTTTTTCTATTGTAATTGTTTCCTTTTTCTTGTGCATGCTCAGATCATCTAGCCGAAGTTCGGGGTGGGATTTACTTCTTTTTTATGCTCTCTTATTGAAAAAATTGTTCTCTTGTTGCATTCATTCTCTTTCCTTTCTTTAGTTTTATAGACTAGAGTAAATTCTATGTGCTTAGTTTTACTAATTTTTTTCTTTACTTGACATGTCTATCTGTTGCCGGTAATTTCTGTAATTTTTATCAGAGTTGTTCATTGAATGCAGGGAGATATTAATGTGCACCAATTCTTTACCGGGTACACAAAGGGTCGCCTGGATTGGCTCAACTGGCCTCAGGTTTTGAAACTGAAAGATTGGCCTCCGTCTAATTTATTTGAGGAAAGTTTACCCCGTCATTGTGCCGAGTTCATATCATCCTTGCCGTTTAAAGAATATACAGATCCTTTCAAAGGTGTTCTAAACCTTGCTGTGAAGTTGCCTAAATCTGTTCTACAGCCAGACATGGGCCCAAAAACATATATTGCTTATGGATTTGCTCAGGAGTTTGGGCGGGGTGATTCTGTCACTAAGCTCCATTGTGATATGTCTGATGCAGTATGCTTCGATTCATAGTCTTTCTAGCATTGGTTTTTCTAGAATGATGATTTTTTATTATATGTTTATTCTTTCTGGTCATGTATGTGCTTATTTTTTTTAATTTTATTCTTTGCTGTGTGTGTGAATGTAAAATCTATTACGAGGAAAATGAAATGTGTTTCTTTTATAATTTGGCTTTTTAGGTAAATGTGTTGACTCATATTGCTGAAGTAAAATTGGAAACTAAAGGAATGGATGCCATTAAGAAACTGAAACTAGCGCACCTTAAGCAAGACAAGAGGGAGTGGCATTGTGATAATCGGGATGGTGAGACCAACATTGACATGCTTGATAATTCATCTTCTTTGATAAATGCTTCAGACGGGCAAAATAGCGTTCAAGTCGTGGAAAATGGAAGTGGATTATGTGATGCTAAAGTGGTTGATCCAGTTCATGAGTACTCCGGTGGTGCTGATGATGATGGGGGCGATTCTTTAGTTGGTGCTCTCTGGGACATTTTTCGGAGAGAGGATGTACCTAAGTTGGAGGAATATTTAAAGAAGCATTTCAGGGAGTTTAGGCATGTCCATTGCTCTCCTTTAAAGCAGGTAAAATAGTTCGCTTAATTTTCTATTGTCTGTTGGCATGCCCCTTTTTTAACTTGAGTCATTAACTAAACTTTGTTGCAACTAGTTAATTTTGCTTTCTGGAATATGGTCTATAACTATCACAGCATATGTAATATTAGGAGGCGTAGTACCATGATAAATTGATGCTATCTCTCCTTTTCCTTATTTGACCTAAGTCTTAGCATATGCTTTATTTTATTTTTCTGTGGTGTTATGTTTCTTTTGCTTCTGTACATTGTAATATGTTCTGGTCGGCCTTCATAGTTTAGTTTGAGAGCTCATTGGTATGTCTTGCCTAGATTAGAATGTTGTAACACCTTTTTTAGGAGACTGCAACTCATTATAAATTCCCATCTGTACTTTGAATTACATCAAGAAGTTTGTTTTCACTTTTTCAAACAATAGAAACCTCTCAATTTTTGTACCAAAAAAAAAAAAGAAGAAACCTCTCAATTTTCTCTACTTTTTCCTTCATCCTCACATTCTTTGGCTATTGATTCCAACATGGTAACATGAGCATTTTATCGATCCAAAAGAAATATTAGGTGGTTTGCACAGCTCAGTTGGTAGGGATATTACACATTGTATGCAGGGGCCGGGGTTCGATCCCCGGTTACCCTACTTCTCCACATTTAAAATGCGTGAGCTCTAGCCACTAGACTTCTTGACCAAAAAAAAAATTGATGCTATCTAACCTTTTCCTTATTTGACCTTAGTATTAGCATATGCTTTATTTTATTTTTCTGCGGTGTTATGTTTCTTTTGCTTCTGTACATTGTAATATGTTCTAGTCGGTCTTCGTAGTTTAGTCTTGGAGCTCATTGGTATGTCTTGCCTAGATTAGAATGTTGTAACACGCCTTTTTTGTTTAAAAAAGGTTGTAGCACACTGTCATTATTGCAGCTGTTTCTAGCAGACTGCAACTAATATATATTCCCATATGTACTCTGAATTACATCAAGAAGTTCTTTTCACTTTTTCAAACAATAGAAATCTCTTAATTTTCTCTCTACTTTTTCCTTCATCCTCACATTCTTTGGCTATTGATTCTAACATGGTAACATGTGCTTTATGTCGACCCAAAAGAGTCATGTTCATCACAACTCCTTATGGTGTTATTTTCACCTTTTCACATTCACTCAATAAAACTTGACCATAAGAGCTTCCAATTGAAACAAAGAATCAAAGGCGTTACTTGCAACCTCAATCTTCATGCCTTCAACTGTTTGTTACTTGCAACCACTATTCTCCTGACTTTTGTCTGTCATTGTAACGCGGCAGATTTGGGATTAAGTGCACTATTAATTCTACACTCTGATACAACCCACTTGGGTTGGCCTGGTGGTATTAGCTTGGGACTTGGGAGTATGCTCCTCCTCAAGGTCTCAGGTTTGATTCTCTCCAGTGCCAATTAGGATCAGCGAATTTAGCTTCTTAAAAAAAAATTATACTTCGATACAACTTGGTTCTTTGAGTTTTCATTTCGAGTTCTTGATCAAATTGTTTAAACACACATTCCCAGACTTCAAACCCTACAAAAAGACCTATTTCTCCCCTTAGACTCCCAAGCCCTTCTCTTGCTCGATTCTCGATACCCATGTCTTCTCCCTTTCTCTTTTTCACCCAAGTGTAAATACCTTGTAAAGGTACCGGAGGTGCTTATCGACTCAAGCATCATTTGCAGGTATCAAGTAAAATGATTTTACAATCGTCCATGATGAAGTTAGGAAGCAATTGCGGAACTTTTTTTTAGTTGCAAGATAAACTAATGAACGAAACAACTATATAATAGGAGATCGGACTGCTTCAACCTTTGTTGGCGAGGAGGGAGAAAGCCAGTTGAAATGGCTTCAACCTTTTGCAAGAAGTGAGGACTAAGCTCTCTCAAACAACTCTAAGCATCATTTTGAGGATGAATTTTATGAAGTGTGCACACCTACATGTTGCCACATTATTTTACAATAATTATATTTCCTTTAACGTGGTGAAGGATGGTACTTCCATAAGATATTTGAACTAAATGGGGGTTATGGGATGGGATATAAGTCACCATCTTATCATGAAATTAGACTCGAGCAATTGAATAAAATAGTTGAAATAACTCAAGGTTTTTGAAGAGTATTGAGGTGTTTGGAAGAAGACGGAATGCACATTTATGATGGATGGACATATAGGAGGACTATCTTGATTTTTTACATTTTGATCCAAGGTTAGTTCAATTGATGCTTCTCACCTCTCTAAGACTGCTTGTAAATTTTGTTAATTGATGGATGCAATTTTGGAGGAAGTTGGTGAAGATCTGGAAAATTTTGGAGGAATTTTGTCACACATTGCATAGATCTAATGTTGGAAGATTTTGAGAAGATACTACTTCACAAATATACCATTGCAAATGGTAAAAGATTGTCACCTACATCTATTCAAGGATTAGTCTTACTTTTTTCCTGACAAGGAGATACCATTTCACCAAGATATCATTACAAGTTGCACATTGCATAGAATTAATGCTAAATCATATGGGGATGATTTTCCTCGGTTGCAACAGATTATTCGTATCTAGAGCTTAAGTTGTAGTTCTTCTGTATTTGAGAACTACACTGCTTTTGAGATGGTATGATTTCAATTTCAGTTTAAGACTGCCTTCCATTTGTATTGTTTTAATAGCAAACATCCATTTTGGTCTCTAAATGTGTGGGGCACTGTCACTATGGTCCCAAATGTTTCGAAATTACTAATACATCCTTATTGACTATTTTGTCATCAATTTTCTGGACTAAATTGACCAGTGAAAAACACATTCGATATCTAAATTGACTACTTCATAACAAATTTGAGGACCAAATTGACTAACAAAAGACACACTTGTGGATGTATTTGTAATTTTGATACACTCTGTGGCCAACGTGATACGAGTTACATTGCAAAAGACCAAAATGATTTTTTGCCAAATGTTTTAAATATTTCACTTTATATTATTTTGTAATTTTTTAGGTCCACCCCTGAGAAAATGAATCAATTGAAACAAAATACTATGAAAGATCATGTATATGTAATGGCCATTTCAAGATTGGGGATAGAAAGATGAAAAGAAATCACATAGGAATGGCATTGAAGATATCAATTTTAATCATGATTGAAATGTGGAGGAAGTTGCCACATATCAAGATATGTATTTGATTATCTTTTTTTGGTGGTGTTTGGGATTCGAACCTCAGACCTTGCATTTATTATGCATTATTTCTACCAACTGAGCTAAACTCACAAGAATGTATTTGATTATCTAAATGAATTGAATTTGGTTCATAATAAAGGAGGCACTAGTTGTACAGTCCCAGCTGCACATTAAGATGAATTGGAAGTTCATAATGTTTCAGACCCTGACGGTTAAGAATGTGGAGGTGATGAAAATACTCATGATGAACTCAACGATTTAATGGAGGATGACTTGTCTGACCTAATGTTGTAGATACTGATTGTCAAGAATGTGGAGAAGATGACGATATTGATGATGAATTCAATGATTTTATGGAGGATGACTGGTCTGATTGACGTATTAGTGACGTGTTTTTGACTTTAGAGTGGCGGTCAAAATCGTGGTGTTTTCTTTTTGGGCTTAACTTTTGGTATTTAACTAATTTGTCGCAGAACTCATTTGGGTTGGCCTGTTGGTATGCTCCTCCTCTTTCATCTTCGATTCTTTATGGTACCAATTTGAGTGGGCTATTTAACTTAGAAAAAAAAAAACTACCTTGCCTCAAAAAAATGATATTTGTAAAACCATTTGTTGGATAATTTTCTCTCTCATATGCACATAATGTTCTTATTCTTTTCTCTTTGTTGTTTTGATCAATAAAAAGAGCGAAAAATTGTTGTCACAGATGTTGGTATCAACTAGTTGTACAAATATCATTACTCTTTGCTGCATGCTTTGTTTATCGAACTTTGTTGTGTATGTGGGTCATGTTACAAATCAATTGTTATGGTTTGTTTTAGATTTTATGTATCTAATGGTTATGAAATCCTCATTGTCTGGATAGAATTGATAGATGCGTGTACAATACTAGGGGGCATGATTTTGGGGTAATAGTCAATTTGGCCCTTGCATATGAAACAAATAGTCACAGTTGTCCTTCGATGTATTGAAATTTGAACGTAGTCCATGACTGTGTTCTCTGTTTGTTAAAATAGTCTTTGACGCTAAAATAATCTCTCAATGCTCACAATAAATCTTTTCATTTAGGGACTGATATGACATTAAAGAAGTACTTATGAAGATTGACGGCACTTTTCGCCTCGTAAAAAAAAATGAAAATTTGGCCCCTTTCGTCTCTAAATTGCTGAGAAGATGCAACGTGTCTAGGAAAAGGGGCCATAATCGCAACTTTTTGTAAAGATAAGGGGTCAAAAGGCAAATTTCCCATATGTTAGGGGTCAAAAGAGCATATTTCCCTATACATGAGGGTCACTTTTTTCATTTTTTTTAATAGGGAGCCAAAATCGCAACATTTTGAAATTTAGGGGGTGAAAATTGCTGATTAGCCAAAAGTATATTGAATGACTAATATAAAATTGTTAACACAATGTGGCAATTTCGAAATTTAGATACGTTGAGGGATTATTGGGACTACTTGTTACACCTTAAGAGATTGAAATGACTATAACCCCTATAATTTTTTATTAATATATTACTGAATGGTGAAAAAGATGGAAATCTCAAATAAGTGTAACATCTACTCCCTCTATCTTAAAAGACAGCTTGTGTGACTATGCCCTTTATTTACATAACATACCTCGACCAACCTTTTATTATTTTTGCTAATAGGTAGGTAACTAAGATATTAAAAGTCAAAATTGTGCTTTGGTATATGTTATACAGTCAACTAGGTCGGTCATTTTGGGATGGAGGGAGTATCATTTGAATATATAAGTAAACATTCTTCAACAGTTTATTACGTTAAAAAAAACATAGTAGAATAAATGTCATGAAAAATGAAAGGTTAAAAAACCTCATTTTTGTGTCAGGTGACATGCATCCAAATGGAGTACCAAATTTTTTCTCATTCTTGTTACTTACACCCGAGACCCTGTTTGAGTACATCTTGAATTTTGGAGTCACGTGTCATGAAAAATGAGTCGCATTTTGGCTCAATCTCCAGCTGAGTTTGTTGTTTTATATGACAATCTTTGGGGCAGGATAATTGGAGATAAATCACCCACTTTCATTCGCTTAGTCTCCCGCCATACGTTTAGGGGCTGCTGGTAATACTTGTAATTAGCTGGTTTTGAATATGTTTCGAATATGCTTCCCATCACATGACATGGGTATGTGATTAGCAATATTAAAACATATGATATACAGAAAATGCACTATAGTAATTGGTTGGGTTGATAATCTTATATCTATCATTTTACTGTTAAAAGTTCACTTGGCAGTCGATGAGGCTGCTGACTGGGAGGTCTGATGTCCATTTACTTTGTGTATGTATTTTCTTGAATGACACATCCTTTGGTAATGTAGGTTATTCACCCCATCCATGATCAGCACTTTTACCTGACTATCGAGCATAAGAAGAGGCTTAAGGAGGAGTATGGTTAGTTATGTTTGTCTTGTTTCATAGTGTTTTGTTTGAGCTATGGTGATCAGTTGGCATGTGCATTTTGTTAACATTTCAACATTGACTTGTAGGAATAGAACCTTGGACTTTTTTTCAGAAGCTGGGAGATGCTGTTTTTATTCCAGCTGGTTGTCCGCATCAAGTCCGAAATCTTAAGGTATAACATACATATATGATGGATTTGTTTTATCTTTAATGAAAGTGTAACGTTTCTTGCTTGCCAAGAAGGGAATATGTTTAGGTTGTGGGTTTTAGATATAAGACGGAGAAGAGAGAGAAAAACATAAGTTAACAGTTAATAATGGTTGATAATATCTTGAGAAATAACTATGATGCTGCAAGGTTCGTGAAAGTTTAGACCGTCCTAATTGTTGTATACTTGTTTTGAAAGTCCTCATCACATTTATGTTAAATAATTGTTATTTAATATTAATGTGATAATTAACTTCACATAATTGACGGAACACTAATTCCTAAGTAAAACATTATTCCAACAAGTTTAAAAAATTATACCGAGGTGAAAACAGGTCCTATGTAAAATACAATTCCATATTCCTGTTAAACCATTGTGAGGTCAGGAAATGGATTCTCCTCATGATGGTCTTTGAATTTGGATCGAGCCTAATTCAAATTCACAAAATTAGCTTGTAAGGTGAGAGATGCCTTACACAACTACACTAAGCCATATTATCAGGACGTCTGAGTTGTGACTTGAGTGGCCTCATATTTGGAAACCCAATTAATTTAGGATAGAAATCGATTTCATCTTGGTATTTGGGTTCGTCCTAACTCAACAAACCCATAAAACAAGCTTGTATTGTGATGAATGTCTACAAGACTACAACTTATAAACATGTTTAGGACATATTATATGTTATGTGGGCTCACAACAGGTGGGAAAAAATATATTTTTATTTCCTATAGCTATCTTATTTCTGGACATGCTATAAAGGGATGCCAAACACCAAGACTGTGATTCCCATCCGTATATTCATGGGGACTGTTTACATGATCTAAAATAGACAACCCTAAAGGAATAACTTTCTTGAATGGTGCCAATCTGTGAAATCAATGTTATATGGCAAAGGAGAGTTACTGGCCAACAGTGTAAGAAAATTTTCACTATAATTTCTTACCAATCGCCCAAACCATCTATCACTAGCTTTCTTTTTATGTCTGTTGTTTTCTTTTTAGCTAATGCCTGAAACGTATGTATAAATGTCAATGATATACATCACCCTTCTGCAGTCATGCACCAAGGTTGCGCTTGATTTTGTTTCTCCTGAAAATGTTGGTGAGTGCTTTCGTTTGACAGAGGAATTCCGTAAACTTCCAGTAAATCACAGGTCTGCAGAGGACAAATTGGAGGTATGCCATGCTACTTTTGTTGATTTGATTTTGCATTTACACACTTGTACAATATTGACTTAACATACTTTGACCATGTTTTTCTACTAATTCACAAAGATAAATGATATCATGTAAGATGTTGTTGGATTCGTCTCAATGAATATTTTTAAAATATTAAATTTTCATAATTTTTTTTAGTAGAGAATTGAAGATATCAAAGATAAAACATATGCATTGGTACGTGTCGGAGTCAACTAGGTCATCTAATATGGGACGGAGGGAGTAGCCTAATAGCAGTTTTAGAATAGGGGATTGACTTATCAGAACAATTTGACCTGATTGATAGCGGCTTTCAGTTACATCTTATGATAGCACTGTGTTATCCTGCGTTTGTCCAGATCCTAACACTACTGGGTTGAACTGGTTCAAACATATTCACATTTGCTTGCTTCAAACGTTTTTTTTTTTTTACATTTTGATTCTAAACTGCAAAGTGATAACCAAATCACTCTAGTCATTGTATTCTAACTGATTCTACTTGTTGTATTTTAAAAGATTATTTCCAACCTATGCTACTGTGTCATACTGTGATATCAATAGATTGTTATTGGTTTTTCGTGTATTGTTTCTTTCTCTTCCTGATTGCTGCTTCTTTGATAAAAGGTGAAGAAAATGATTATATATGCTATGCTTGATCTGGTCAAGAATTTGAAGAAAGCAAGGTTAGTGATTGCAAACTTCAGGCCCTATGATTATGGATTTGCATTGCTTGTATTTATTGAATATATGGTGTTTACTTTGCTGTGAAAGGCATTGAAAATCATGTCGTGTCTTTGTACATATTTTTAGTTTCTGTATTCTCACGATTTTTGTCTGTTCAAATCATGAAATTGATGACTACCATTAAATTTACAGGTCTGGCGAAACCAAGGTGCCAGTGTAAATTGTAAATGGATCTCAGAGATTTAATCTAGTTGGGGATGTAAATTTTTTGAGACGCGTAGTTAGCTGTTGTGATCTTGGGTTCTTTGTATTGCAGTTGTAGGAAAGAATCCATATTTTGTTTTGTCTGGTACACCTTGATGATGCACTTTTGAAACATTATGACTTATCATGGTGTTCGTACAAGCATCACCACTTGTATACATCTTGTACTAATTATTGGGTTTGTCAGGACTATTGCAGAAGCTAACTTTAGCATTGTATTATTAAACTATTGAATACATTCACGATGAGATTCCAAGTTACCTTGATGCAGTATGTTGGAGTTACTGATTTGAATTTTGAAGTCGTGGCCTTGATTGTTTTTGTCGTTTATAAGTAGTGTTGTTAAGTCTCAAGTCATGTGAACTTATATTCAATGAAAAACTTTAGTCTATTGTGATCCTTAGACACTTGGACTTTAATGTTTTTACAATTTAAAAATAAAACATGGTTGGTGACAGTATTTTGTTTTAATTTGTTCATAATACACATGCGCATTCCTGTTGTTCTTTTTGTCAGCACAAGATTTGTATACGCGATTACCTCTCTTGTCAAAATGCCTTTGGTTATTTAGGGTGGCTGTTCTTGAAAGCTTTGTCCTCTGGTTATTTAAGCGGGATTAGGTTACGTATACATTATTTTTTGAGTTAGACCAACAAATATTTGTAGTCTTGCAAAGTAAAACATGTCAGTTTGAGTTGATTATTAGTTGTTTAGATTTCCTTCGTATGAAGATGGAATATGAGAAGACACTAGATTTATGAATGAATGCAGCGGAATTCCATGTAACATTATGTAATGGGGTCAACATTTATTCATCCTTATTTTTTTGATGAGTCATTAAGAAGACTAGAAAAAGAAGGGAGTTGTGCGGAATATAGCCGTACAAAGAGAAAGTGACGACCGGGTTTTGAAACGCTATCTAAGAAAACTCTTGTTAAGAAGATTGCACTCATCTATCAAAGAATTATGCTCTTCTCCCAGTATATTTACATTATTTAAATTAATTTATTTACGTTATTCTAAATTATTTATCTACTTTATTCTAATTTATTTATGCACTTAAAATAAATATTTATTCGAATTTATTCAGTAAATAAATAAAATGAAATGAACTAAGTTAATATTTATTCGGATTTATTCATTAAATACAAAATCAGAAAATAAAAACAAATATAAATAAAAAGAAATGAAAAAAATTAATACATATAAGAGCATCTCATTTTATTAATAGAATTAATACAATAATTGATACATTTATTCGAATCCACTAAATCGACTTATTTTCTTTTTACCATACTGGGGTAAATAGTGATCAGCCTTGGAGTAAATAGTCAGCAACCTTCTTGGAAAAATACATCATCAACCATTGGGATAAATCTAAATCTGGTTCTTTTTATACCCCAAGAAGATTCTTTTTACCCATGGTAAAAAGTTTTTGGGGTAAAAAGAAGCAAATTTAATTTTATCCAAAGGGTTGATCACTTCCCCCAAGTTGGCTACTCATCATTTATCTCAAAACTGACGATCATTTACCGCAAGTGACTAGAGACTATTGAAAAAAAAAGATATAGAGGGAGAGAGTGGGGAGGGAGAGAAAGTGATATGGTGTGAGGAAATAAGGAAGTATGGATGAGTATTTATAGGTGAGAATGGTAGTATATGTTATAACTACCATAAATATGGTAAAAAAACGTGTAAAGGTTGTAAAAAATGTGTATATTGAAGGTTGAAAAGGTGACCATCCGTCCACAAAAACGTGTGTTCTTAAGAACAGACCACCAGCCAACTTGCGTGAGTTAACTTGCGCACAGGCTAGTGGTGCGTGACTTAACTCACACAAGGGTGCATTGGAAATTCAGTTGGGGGCGAGCAAAATGTGCTTGGAGAATAGCATAATTCTCTATCAAAAGGAGGGCTTAAATACCAAAGCAATCGATGAACACTCATATTATCGCACAACCAAAATCTAACCCTTGTCCCAATGAAGATAAATTAGGTCAATGGTGTGAGTACCACCGAACACAGAACATGACACTGATACTTGTCGTACCCTCAAAACACACGATAAAGTTAATACAAGGTCATTTGAAAATTTATATGTGCAAAGACGAATCGGTGAATGTTATGAAGAAACGATGCCAACTTCGGACTTCAAGTTGATCCCCTAAGTGGGGACGTGAAAAAGAAAATGTGTGTGAAAATTTGGGGGAAAGAGAGCTTGAAAAGAAAATGGAGTAGTTAAAAACATAGCAATGGATTCTCTTGAAGTTCTGCACTCAACTCATATAGAAAGAGATGCTCGCAAATTATTTTGTCACACACTGGTTGGGTAGAGCCACACCTTTAAGACCTGGGCGAGTATAGTATTAAACCCGACTCTCATTTAAATTCATGCCATAGAGAAATATCCATTATTAAATTTCTTTATGTCTTAATAAGAGTGAACGAGTAGAGCCACACCCTTGAAACCTGGACGAGTATTGGTATATTCCCGAGTTTAAAGAAAAATTACATTATATGGTAAGATCTATTACGAACTTTTTTTGACGACTTATTAATGATGGCCGAATAGAGCCAGACCTTCAAGACCTAGGCGAGAATCAATATAAACCTGACCCTCGAATTAATTTATGTTATAGAAAAATGTTCGTCAGAGACTTTCATTCACGTCTTAAAAAAGCCACGTATTCAAAAAATACATGGGTATGAGTATAAACTAGACCCTTAAGCAAATTTATGTTTATAAATCATCCAAATAATATTGTGCTTGATAAGAAATTATTAGGCCAAATGAATCTCAAGGTCCTTTAAGTTCAACGTTTGTATCATATTAATCATTTTAATTTTTTTAGTTTCAAACTAACCATTTATGTTTTCAAAGGTGTGAACCTAGTTTTTAAGTAAAAAGTGCTTATGTAAACATATACCGCTAAATTGGGGGCTTGAAATTCTCTGCTTTCAAAAATAGAGTTCATAAGTGTGTTATTCAATTATATTTTGAAACAAAATTGATCATTACTCAATTTATAATGTTGTTATTGAAATATTTATTTATATTAGGATTTAATTGAGAAATGATAAAAAGAAAATGTAAATAAGTAACGGCGTCGTAAAACAAATTTTAGACCTGCAATTCAATATTAATAAATAAAGGATTACTTCCCTCAAAATAAAATAAAGGGGTTTACTTATTCCAAAAAATAATTAAAGGATTTTTTTTCGGTTACTTAAAAAATTAAAATGAAAAAACTTTACACTCCATTATATAATATGTTGTGTAAATAAATAAAAAAGAAACATTAAACGCTCGAATCTTGTTCGTTTCACTCTGTCTAAATATAAAACCCTAAATCCCTTTTATCTCTCTAAAACGAACAACCCTAATTCCCCGACACTCCATTTCCTCAAACGACCCATTCTCTATTCGGTAAGCTCTTCAATTTCGCATTCTCCCTCAATTCGATTCGATTCCATTCCATTCAGTTTCTGATTGTAATTTGGGATTTAGGTTATTTTGTTGCGTCGCCTTTGTCAACATGTCGGATCGATTGACGCGTATTGCCATCGTTAGCAACGACAGATGCAAACCCAAAAAGTGTCGTCAAGAATGTAAGAAGAGCTGTCCTGTCGTCAGAACCGGTTAGTACCATCACATCCCCTTTTTTCAGATTTCATCTTCCTTTTGTGTTAGTCTTAGTCTGTTAATTATTCAATCAATAAACCATCATTTTAATTTAATTTAATTATAGGAAGATTATGTGTTGAGGTTACCTCTGCTTCGAAAATTGCTTACATATCTGAGGAATTGTGCATTGGTTGCGGTATCTGTGTTAAGGTATTATTCACTTTTTTAATGATGCTCGCTTTTGTGTGTCTATTCATATCTTTGAGTGTGTTAATAATGGGTTTATGTGATGATGATATTGCTGTAGAAATGTCCTTTTGAAGCTATCCAAATTATCAACTTGCCAAAGGATTTGGACAAAGATACCACTCATAGATACGGTCCTAATACTTTTAAGCTACACAGGTTTGTGTGCAGTGTTGCGTTTTCCGACTTATGTTTTTATGTTTTGCTTGTTAATCAATAGAAGAATTATAACTGTAATTGTAATTGCAGGTTGCCGGTTCCCAGGCCGGGGCAAGTGCTTGGTTTGGTTGGGACAAATGGAATTGGGAAGTCGACTGCACTTAAGGTTTTGGCTGGAAAGTTGAAGCCCAACTTGGGTCGTTTCACAGTAAGAACCAATATTAGCCTTTTCTTTAGTTGTGGATAGACATGATTTGAGGTGTCTTTGTATTCATTTTTTATTTTTCCTTCCATTTGCAGGAACCCCCTGATTGGCAGGAAATTTTGACCCATTTTCGAGGATCTGAATTGCAGAATTACTTCACTCGCATTCTAGAGGATGATTTGAAGGTGATGTTTATGTCCTTATTCTATATCGTTAGCAATATCATCAAAGTACTACAGCAATACAAATTTGAAAGCCTTCTAATATAGAATATAAGAATTGTTTGAAAGCGTTAGGTTGGAATTTTCGCCTTCACTGCGGTTCGCCCCTAGCCGCCTAATTGCGGCATTTGGGTTGCCTTCATTGCCGCCTCCAACACCTTCATTGTGTTGGGTGTGAAAGGGGTGGATTTAGTCCCACATTTCCTAGAGATATGCCACATGTAGTGTTTATATAGCATCAAGCTCTCGCTTTAAAGGTCAAAGGTTGAGTTAGGCTCAACCCAAAGATTTAAGACATTATATTTCATCACTAGTTATATATGATTTCATGTTTCAGCACTGATCCTTCACTAGAATTAAACGTAGCAGTCATTATAATAATCATTACAGAATTCTTTATCCTTTATTTTTTTAAAACATTCTTATCTTTACATGATAGCCTCACAATCTAACATTAATTGTGCTTAAAATTTTCTGAACTTTCATTCATTTAAATTTAAATTGAGCTGTTTTTGAAATTTGTATTGAGAAGATAGTGTGTCACTGATTTTTATTTTTTTTTGCTTTTTCCTTCTGGCCTCTAATCATGCTTATTTCAATATACGTTATAATACAGGCTATCATCAAGCCTCAGTATGTTGACCACATTCCAAAAGCTGTGCAAGGGAATGTGGGGCAGGTGCTAGACCAAAAAAATGAGAGAGACATGAAGGAAAGGCTTTGTGCTGATCTTGAGCTTAATCAAGTTATAGATCGTAATGTTGGTGATCTTTCAGGGGGTGAGCTCCAAAGGTTTGCCATTGCGGTTGTTGCCATCCAAAATGCTGAGATATACATGTTTGATGAACCTTCCAGTTATCTTGATGTGAAACAGAGGCTGAAAGCTGCCCAAGTTGTTCGGTCATTGCTCAGGCCTAATAGGTTTGTTTAATTTCCTCTTTGGTTTCTGCTTTATATATTGTTGATATCACTATGTGAACTGTCATTGATTTTTGACAAGATAAATCTCTATTTTATTTGAATTCCTCTTTATTTTTTCAGCTATGTAATTGTTGTCGAGCACGATCTTAGTGTTTTGGACTACTTATCGGACTTTATTTGCTGTTTATATGGCAAACCTGGTGCATATGGTGTTGTAACACTTCCTTTCTCAGTCAGAGAAGGAATTAATATCTTCTTGTCCGGCTTTGTTCCAACAGAAAATCTTAGGTTTCGGGAGGTTTCTCTTACTTTCAAGGTATATATAATCTATCTCCTACATCCCATTTACAGAAAATAAAGGCAATTTGGGTGGGGAAAATGAACAGTGCAGCACTGAGATTGATTGAATGGTAACATAGCAAAAACATAAATGAGTAAAGTGCTGAAAATATTTGGTTTCTGAATATATTCAGCAAAATTTCCCTTATTTAAATAAACACATCATCCTTTTGTGTTGCATCGTTTATATTAGATTAAATTATATTGCCATTAAAATAAATATTAAATTATATTGTTAGTCCTTATATTTTGGTTAATTTTTTTATTAGCTCTTTATAATTAACAATTTCCTACAGATACATTTTTTTTTCTAAATAAGCCCATAATCACTATAGTTTTTATTTAATTATCTAATATCTAAAAGCTTAGATGATGTTCAGGAACTAATTGACGAAATTTAACAAAACATTAATGAATCTTGAATGTAAGGGGGGTCTACAGGGTAATAGGATATATAAGCCCCACTTATTCAAAACGTAATGAAAGAATATACAATGTCATTTGTATTTGACCTTCATATAATTTTATGTTCATTCTTTCTGCACCTTGAAATAAAAATATTCTAATAAATTAGATATTGTTGCTTAATTTTCATTACTGTAAATTTCAGTTCTCTATTTTAAATAAAACAAATGAATTTTATCGATTAACCTTGCTCTGATGTTGTGTCTAGGTTGCAGAGACTCCACAGGAAACTGCCGAGGAAGCTCAAACTTATGCTCGATACAAATACCCAACCATGACCAAAACTCAAGGCAATTTCAGGCTTCATGTAGTTGAAGGAGAATTTACAGATTCACAGATTATTGTGATGTTGGGCGAGAATGGGACAGGAAAGACGACCTTCATTCGTATGCTGGTATTCTTCTAGTCTTTTATTTCTTTTTCTAGTTGCATAGTTCTTCATATATTTATTCACCGTCTCCTTTTATTCAGGCTGGTTTGTTGAAACCTGACACTATAGAAGGTGGATCTGATGTAGAGATGCCTGAGTTCAACGTATCATACAAACCTCAGAAAATTAGCCCAAAGTCCCAATTATCTGTTAGACACTTGCTACATCAAAGAATCCGTGATGCATACACTCACCCCCAGTTTATATCAGATGTGATGAAGCCACTACTTATTGAACAGTTGATGGATCAAGAGGTTCAGAATCTTTCTGGTGGAGAATTGCAAAGAGTTGCCTTATGCCTTTGTCTTGGAAAGGTATTTTATGTTTCATCTCTGTCTTTTCTTTCCCTTCTACATTCTTGAATACATTCATAGTTTCTTGTATACCAGCGTAATTTAACTCTTTCAGAGTGATTTACTTTAGATTGATGACAAAATCAATAGAGTATATCTTATATCTTATGAAATCTATGATTTGTTATATATGATCTTCAACTGCTGTTTATTTCTTCTATGGTTGAGATGTTGTACTTCCCACGCTAGAGAAGCCAAATCTGTGTTGGTGATGTCAGCTGTTTTTTTTCTTCAAAAAATATAACATAAACGAGTTAATTGCTAAACATGTTGATTTTCTTGGAAACTTGGATTTGTTGTGATTGTTCTATTTCTCTCTTAAATGTATACATTTTATTTCAATCAAAATGTTAAGAATTCACGATCCATTACTGTTCTACTATAGCAACCTGCAGGCATCTATTTGTGATGACGTTGAGGCATGATTTTTGGAACTATACCACTTAGCTTTGTTCTGTGTTTGTTTTTGCTACTTTAGATATCTATTCATTTCGAACTAAACAGCATTTATAGTTTTCTAATCAGTTGCTATTGTCCTACAACAACAGCCTGCAGACATCTATCTGATAGATGAGCCAAGTGCATATCTTGATTCCGAACAGCGTATTGTTGCTGCAAAAGTCATCAAGAGGTTTATTCTTCATGCAAAGAAAACAGCCTTTATCGTTGAGCATGATTTCATCATGGCAACTTATCTTGCTGACAGAGTTATTGTTTACGAGGGTCAGCCTTCAATTGACTGTACAGCAAATTGTCCACAATCATTGCTGACTGGGATGAACCTTTTCTTATCTGTAAGTGTCATTGTTTTTAAATGGTTTCATTAATTCGTTCTGTTTTAAAAATTTAGGGTATCACGAATGTTCAAATTTAAAAATTATGTTGTGCTCTCTGGTGGTACTCGTTTGGATAGTTTGTCTAATCTAATCACTGTTGCAGCATCTTGATATCACATTTAGAAGAGACCCAACTAATTTCCGCCCAAGGATCAACAAACTTGAATCAACAAAGGACAGAGAGCAAAAGAATGCTGGCTCTTATTATTACCTAGATGACTGAGTTTATACTCAAAAGGCAGGTTTGTTTGTACGTTTTTTGCATTTGCTATTGCTCTTGGAACAAAACCTACCTTTCACTACAACTGAAAACTGACTTCGTTTTATTTTGTTGCAGTCTGCTCTTCTGCCAATGCAACAGTGCATCAAATTGAGCATTTTCCTCGAATCTCGGCTTTAATTGATTTGATGCCTTGCCATAAAAGTTGGTCTTTTTCCCGTTGAAGGCATATTTTCAACGGATTGAAGAGTTTACATGTAGGCAGGACATATGTTGGTTGATACATGTTTCTGTAATATTTAATGCTTTTGCTCATGACCAGTTTTTTTTTTTTTGAGGGGATGATCAGTTTTGTTATGCTTTGATGGGTGAATCTGATTAGTACTCAGATTTATATCGGTCATGGTTTCACATGATGTTCTTTGAGAGATTCATTACGCCACAGATTTAGTTTATGGTCATCATCATGGCCTTCATAATTCGATCAGTTGGATATGTAACGAAGTAATACCTTCGCTCCCATGTTGATTTTGATAGATGGTTTCTTTTTGGAATATTACCCTGTTGAGAGGTTTTAAATTTTAATGGTTATCATAAAATATTTTTGCTGAAATTGCAGGTGGCTGTTTAATGTGACTATTTAGAAGCATTATTATATTATATTTATTCCCTGTAATGTATTTTACGAGATGGATGCTAACTGATTATTACTAGGAATCAAAAGTTTATTTTCGGGTAAATGCTTTGACAAGTAGCACTAGACATATGAAGTAAAAACAATTAGGCTTTATTGCAGTTTTGGTCCTCTTAATTATCAATTTGCGAAATTGGTCCCCCAGTTTTAAAATTCAACAATTTTGATACCTCTATCAAATATTGTCTAAAATATTGTGATATGTTTTAAATGAAGTTATCAAGGGAATTTTGTTACAATTTAATCGATGCATCTTTTTCCATCTTCAGATCATATTATACGACATTAGACATTTAAAATGTATCGCATCATATTTTTATAGTTCAAAAATATGGAGGGACCAAAACTGCAATTAAGCCAAACAGTTATTAAGTGTTTTTGTATAGGTTACTTCAAACGATTTCTACGACTGTCACAAGTATTAGTATCATCATTTTTTTGATTAATCTTAATATCCTTGTTTAACGGCTAAATAAAATGATTTTGTCTAAAGTATAAGATTTGATAATTATATAAAGCAGAAGAAATTTTAGTTATTTGCATTATGCTCAAACTTCTTTCTTGCATACGCGCTCCTCCAGATGCACATACTATAATAAGAGGTAAAAGTTTATCGGTAGCATATTCGATTAACCGAGTGATTTTCTCACCTACTACGGATCCGATACTACCCCCTATAAACTCAAAATCCATAATACCAATGCTACAGGAAGAAGTTTACGAAGTATCATCATTTTTTGGGGGTAATCCATAATACCAATCCTTGTTTAGCAGCAAAATGATTTTGTCTAAAGTATAAGAAGTTTGACTTACTAAACTGAATGAAATAAAGGGTTAAATATGTTTTTGGTCCCTATAAATATACCAACTTTTCGTTTTAGTCCCTCCAAAAAATTTCTTCAACTTTTAGTCCCTCAAAAATTTTCCATCTTTACTTTTGGTCCCTCTTTTAAAGTAAACTCATGTAAAATACATATTTTTGAATATAATTTTGCATAAAAATTTATAATATTATAAAAATCTCTACCCAAAAAAATTAAAATTAGAATTTTTTAACAAAACATGAATTTAATATGAATTTTTATATGTTTGACGGTTAAAAATTCATAATTAATTTATGTTTTGTTAAAAAATTCTAATTTTTTTGCAGATTTTTTTTTACAATATTCTACATATTTCTGCATAATTTCATTAAAAAATACAAAAATTAACTTAAAAATAGGGACCAAAAATAGTGATTGAAAATTTTATAGGGACTAAAAGTTGAAGGAAAATTTTAAAGGGACTAAAACAAAAAGTTGGTATATTTATAGGGACCAAAAACATATTTAACCCTAAAATAAAACATGCTTTTTATTTTGAACTTTCTAGTACTAGTGATTTTATCAGGCAGAAAAATTTAAGAGCATAACAAATCCAAAGCAACTACTAAAGAATGTAAGAATATACTAGTTGACCAAGACATTTATTCTAAAGGGTCGTGCTATTTCCCTTTTTAAAATCTTTAATGAGTCGTTGGAGGCGGCACTGTTATGAGCAAGTCAACCTGTACAAGTATTGTCTTCTCCAAGGGTGTGATTAAAGAATAATAAACTCCAGTCCAAACCCAAATGATGCCGGATATAATTAACCATAGGAGAATATGGGTGATAAGGAGGAAACCCATTTCTCTAACCAAGTCAAGTGCACTTAGAGCCAAACTCAATTTTAACTAAAAGGTGTTTAGTTGTTTGGACAAAACCGAACCAATCCGCAATCCAAACCAATCCGTATTATTTGGTCTGGACAACTTTCTTAATCCAGTCCAAATACAAACCAACCCATACAAATCCAATCATGATTGGTTCGGGTATTGTATTTAAACGTGTGTGAGACCCATTCAAACTGTTGTATCTTTTAACCTATTATTTTGTTTTGGTCTGGTGCTTCTCTTATTCGATCATGTTCTGCTTCTCATATTATATGTAGGCTTCATTGGTAGTGGTAGCTGCATAATATTTTGGTTCCTGCATAACTGTGATGGTCTGGGACTTTGGTGCCTTTTTGTTTCGAGTGATAGCTGCATAATTTTGCAGTGTTGCTTGTTGTGGCCTGTAGGGTACATTTTGTAACTTGACTTTGTTACCATCAAAGATACGTTTCATTTATATCAGGTAGGATAATAACTTGTGTTCTAACTTTATCGTGCTTTGTTGATGATATGATCTCTTAAGTATTGCTCAACCTTGTCAAGGAAAGGCTCAATCCTGACGAATGAAGCTTCTCCAAGATATAGGCCATCCAGAGAACGTGACAGATCTTGGAAAACAACGTTGTATGCTATACACTCGCGGAGTTGACGGATACCTTCCACTGCAGCCGCTGTGGAAAACTTGAAGCTCGCCCCATTTGCTATATCATCCTCGTTAGTGGAATTAGAACTGTTAAGATTGGCAACTATCCTCTTTTGTAAAACCTTGAAGTCCATGCCAACACGCTGCATAGTATTGATGACAAAACACAGATGGGGTGCATTGAATGAGCAATCTCCGTATGTGGTTCTAACATGGGCTTTCCTCCTCTGAGTCATTTCTGGCTTTTCTGTTTTCTGAAATACACCACGAAATTTTCCTTTTGTTGAATGCCTAGTCAATGGAGGCATAGTCGGGATGAATGTATTACGGTTCCCTGCACAGACCATAAGAAGCGAAAAAACCTGGTCACACGTGGAATGAATTACTAGTCTGGTAAATAAAAAATGCTAATGCAGTGAATATATACCGCAGCCAGATTTTGCTATCAAAATGTATTGTTGAATAGATTTGACAAGACCAGATATAAAGGAAGTAAAACTACATGCATGGATATGGGCAAAAAGCTTCCAAAGTGTCACTGGCATCCATAAAACAGAACTGCCAAAGGAGCAAAGCCTTCTTCATTTGTCTGTGGATTCCATGTCTGTAGGAAACAATGCAAATGTTAAAAACTTAAAGCAACTTTTTAAATTGCCAACAACCACGTTCTTGTGCAGTAATATCAAGTAATTGTAGTATTTGACAATGTCGTAAATCATCAAAAAGGGAATAAGAAAGAAAAAAAAGAGAGAAGTGATTTGTTTAGTTTGAAAAAGAAAGTAACTTGATTAGATTATGAGCAGCCAGATTTGACATATCTCTTGTTGCAAAATACTGTCAACCAATTCCGCCAGTCTATCCGCTACGATATTTATCCACGACTTACCAAAATTAGCAATTGTAGCTTCAGCCTCATAAGGTTGGATATCCATTATAATGGATTTGCCATTGTCTTCACTATCAACAGAATCTCCCACTGCTATCTGCACCAGTTCTTTCTCCAACATGTCGGCAGCCATCAGCACTTCTATAGCATCAGGTGTTAGCTTGTTGACCCCTTTAACATATTTGTTCAACTCATTTCATAACACACATGAAGGGTAGCAACCGCGACGCCAGCTGCAAGAGGATGCCATCTCTTCAGTTTGGGACTAATGTCTCGTGCAAGGACACAAAGAATGGGAAAATCTTTATTCTGTTTTCTAGATAGATGCTTGCTAAGGTACATTTTCTCCAACTCCTGCCTTAAAACAGATCCAAAGGTTCATTGGAAGTCCGTCAGCTCAACGACATGTCTCAGGAAGTGACCCGTCAAATGATCTGCAAGAAAGAGACATAACAACACTCCGGAGGGTTTGCAATATCCATTTGTTTCTCAAGGGCTTCAAAGAGTATGCGCCAGAGTTTCTGTGCAGAAGTGCCTGCCTTATTTAATGGAAGGTGTTGATGCAAGAGGAGTCCTGCATCAAGAACCTTCAAATTTCTTCTCAACCCAGCATCATACGCTTGTTGACTGGGAAAATCTGAATTCTTGAACAGTTGTATAAGCTCTAATGGAAGAACCATCGACTCCATGCTTCTTCTGAGCTATTTTAATTTCATGAACGAAGACCTAGTAAGGTATCATTTGTGACTAAGAATATGTAAGGAGTTGAATTAACGGGTTGAAATTTTTAGATTTTGGTCCACATTTTTTAATCCCAATCATAAAGAATGAATGGAGTGTATAAAATATATCCAACTTAATAATATTCAACAAACAAGCAATAAAACAAAATGAAATAAAGATTTGTTTCTCTACATTTCTTCCTGTGCCAAACCCATCAATTTGATCTGTAATATTAACTTACTCTAGCAATGTCAAAAAATTGTTGACTCCCTTTGATTAATCTTTTACTTCCAAAAGTTCACAATGCATTGGAAGCTTTCCCTCTTCAATTAGAACTTGGATGCCTGAGGATGTTCTGCCATCCTTACAGAACTTGACTATTGCATATACTACAGTAGGGTAATTTTTATCAAGGGGTTTTGGAAAAAATCCTAAATCAACCATTTCTCTGAAAATCTCAAATGCAGATGTCAAATTCAGATCAGACAGATATGCACTTAGCAATGCAACATAAATGAAGGAGTCAGGTTTCATTTCTTTCTGCTGCATCTCGCGTAAATAACACAAGGCTTCGGTTGGCCGACAACATTTGCAAAGACCATAAATAAGTGCCATGAAAGTGATTCGATTTGGAGGGCAACCTTTTTTCTCCATCTCCTTAAAGAGCGAGATAGCATCATCGGGCCTTTCTTCTTTGCAAAACCCATCCACCAAAGTTGTGTATGTAACGACACTAGGCACCTTGTCTTCTTCGGTCATTCTGAAAAGAAGCGCCATAGCCTTATCAACATTACCATTTTTGCACCAATAATCAATAAACAGATTGTAGGTAACAACTGAGGGAGAAAGACCCCTCTCAACAAGCTCATGAAACAAATCTTCAGCCTCAGTGAATCTGTTGACTTTGCATAGCCCTCTAATCAACACGTTAAAACAAACCACATCCGGACAGTGGCCATGAGACCGCAAGTCCTTGAATATTTTCATTGCATGATCCAATTCTTGAATGTTAACCAAGCCTCCGATTGCTGCGGAATAAGAAACTATATCAGGAAGGAAGCCTTGCTGAGTCATGTTATCGAGAAACTCACATGCTTCTATCACCCTTCCGTGATCACATAGCTCTTTCACAAGAAGGGTGGTATGTTTTATCCATGGTCCATGCCCACATGCACCCATCTCCTTTAACATAGCACGCGCTGCCGAGACATCCTTTCTTTTACACAGACATCCATAAATGGAGTTGTAAGTGAAATGAGTTGGTTCAATTGCCAATTCTTTCATCTCTCTCAAAAGCTCATAGCTCTTCTCCAATCTATTGGATTTGCAGAGCCTATCAATCAGATTGTTGTAAATCAAAATAGTTGGTTTATCAACAAATCGGCGCATATCATTAAAGAGGCTCAAGGCGAGGTCCAACTGATCATTTTTTAGAAAGCCATCAATCACAATACTAAAGGAAGTGATATTTGGGAAAACCAATCTCTTGACAGCCTTGAAGAAAACATCCATCCGATTTTCGTCACTATCAGTACTAGATTTGCTTTGAATCATCATTCGAATAAGGCGATAAGCTTCATCCATCAACCCATCATTCACATAACAAGTCAAAAGGGCATTGTAAATCAAAACAAGAGTTTGTTCATCCTCTTCCTCTTCAGGAATTTCTTCTAGTAACCTGGAAACCATACTTTTACTATCTGAAAAACATGATATCAATTTAGTTACGATTCCAACATCCGGCCTAACCCCAAATTCCTTCATCTCGGCAAACAAGCTAAAAGCCCTGTCAGTATCCTTATTCTTGCAGAGTCCTCCAATGAGAACATCATACAAAGAAACATCAGGAGTGAAACTATCCTCCCGACGCATTTTATCAAACAGCTGAAGTGCCTTATCAACCCGTGATTCCTTGACAAACCCATGAATCAAAACACAGAAAGTCTTCTCACTAAGTCTCATTCCACATTCACCCATCCTCACCACCAACTCAAAAGCCTTAACAACCTCACCCGATTTAGAAAAACATAATGCCATCAATGAACAAACACGTTCGTCAACCCAACCTTTCTCTTCCATTTCTTTATAAACACTCAAAGCCTGATCAAATCTCCGAGCATTGCAATATGTAACAACAACCGGTGTAAGTGTGTACTTATCAAACTCCCAACCAAAACCCTTCATCTCATTCAACCTCATCTCCATCAAATCAACCAGCCCCCATTTTGAAATAACTTCCAACAAAGTATTGTAACAATAACGATCAGGAACTAAAAGTCCCTTCCGCGACATTTCATCAAACAGTTGGTTTGCTTGATGAACAAGGCGAAGATTACCGAGGCATCTAAGGAAAAAGGAAAAAGCGCCAGGCGTGAATGAACATGAGGAGTTAGGGAGATGTTTGGCGAGGTGAATGAGAGGTTGAGTTTGATGGGAACGTGAGAAGATAGAAGCAATGGCGTTGAAGGTGAAGGAAGTATGGTGATAATGGTGTTGATTGGAAGCCCAATGGAAGAAGGTTTGAGCGACGCGCCAACTGCGGAGGCGCGTGAGAATGGACTCGACGAGATGAGGGGTGAGTTCAGGTGCGAAGTTGGTGAGTTCAGGTGCGGTGGGTCCTTTGGTAGTGAAGATGGAGACAAGTGTATCTGCGAGTGTGTGAGGAGAAGAAGAAGAAGAATAACGGAGTTTGAATATGTTGATTTTGAATGCCATGAAAGAAATACGAGAGCTTGGAATGAATTTCATTGATAAACACTTTCAATGTCGTTCTTTTGCTGTGAATATCTCGTATAAGACGAATTGATTTTGAAAATTCGCACATACAAACACGTAACCGGAATAACTTGCTGCTCGAACCTGATCACAGCATCCATGTAAAAATTTTGGTATTTTTATCGGTTGATCTATGACTTTTGAACAATAACAAAGGATGTTTAACTGCACGATAAATAAGTTGAATTATAACACAAAATTAAAATGTTGTATTTCCAGATGATTCAATCTTGATTTTTTTGAACGTGTAAATATCTCTTTTTTTATGTTGCATGTTTATAACAAGTTAGTAGTAAGAACTCATTTGTATTGGCACAAACTCTTAGGTCTAAAGCCAACACAACTAAATACAAAACTAGATTTTAGTCATAAGTTTTTTAGATAATATTGTCATTGGTAAGTTTAAATTTACCCCTCTTTAAAACTATGAATCATATCATATGGATATGGATATGATATCTATTCACAATTTTCCCCCATTTATGTCTAATGGCGGATACTTCATAGTGAGAAATTCTTTGCTACAAGAAAAACATTATATTAACTGCTTTGATACACAAATTTATATAAGGCTTAAAAATTGCACTCGTTCTTGCAAATATGACCCATTTAAGTTTTGATCCCTGTAAAAAAAAAATTGTTTTTGGTCCCTGCAAAATTTTGTTTTTTAAAATAGTCCCTGACCCCATTTTTGTGATGATTTATATACGTGGCACATGATGACTGGACCCATTTTTTAGTTTTTGGTCCCTGCAAAATATTTTGTTTTTTAAACAGGTCCTGCAAAAAATTTTGTTTCTGCAAATAGGGACTATTTTCAGAAACAAAAAATGTTGCAGGGACCAAAAACAATTTTTTTTTTTTTACAGAAACTAAAACTTAAACGGACCATATTTGCAGGGACGAGTGCAATATTTAAGCCTTTATTTAGATATTTAAACTTAATAAAAAGAGATACATTTAGCTTCTCACTTTTAAAGAGTGGCAATTTTAGCTTCTCACTTTTAAAGAGTGGCAATTTTTAAAACACTATTTTCTTAAAGAATGTTTCAGATATAAACTCTTTGTAGTGTCTAATTTTAAACACAATTTGTAATCTTTTTTTTTTTTTTTTTGGTGAT
>Ga0228710_1001918_pt1 | contig 32165 bp, 11 predicted proteins | sample MedpolnodulmetaG_FD_177995 | JGI IMG/M metagenome (GOLD analysis project Ga0228710, IMG submission 177995) | Root nodule microbial communities from Medicago polymorpha collected in Santa Monica, California, United States - pink nodules | ecosystem: Host-associated > Plants > Roots > Nodule... | reverse complement strand
TTAGTGTGTGGAGTAATAAAGAAAACAATCAACACTAATTATTTAAAAAAAGGAGCCTAATAGTGTTAGTATACAAGGGAGGTGTTTTTCACACTAAAAATCAAGTAGGGGAGGTTTGCGTTTGATTATAAAATAGAGGGGGTGTGACAGACATTTTATCTTGAAGGTAAGTGCAATTTGCCCTTAATTTTAAAATCTATTATATTTCTTCCGTAACATTCCGCAGTATATGTAAGTGATCTTACTAGTTCCATTAGTTCTTTCTATGTCAGATAATCGTACGTGAAATGAATGTCAACAAGTAGTTTTAATGAAACATGTAAACTTTTGTTCATGTACCACAAAGCGCACTTGCACACTCCAGAATTTGAAAACGTTGGGATCAAATTTCCCGTGCATAAATAACTCAAACAAAATTATTTGTTATAAATGAATGAGTCGACAAGGTGCAACAATAGAATATAGAGGCAACAACCTCAGGTATAAAATACATTTTTCTATATCTAGCAACAAAATGTGAGGCAAAATAACAAGAAGCCAACACTAATGTGACCTGAAAAAAAAAATGAAAAAAAAATATCAGCATAAAAAACAAATCAATTTCATTTGTCGATCGAAGTCAAGAAAACAAATGCAAGACTAAACAAATGAGATTAATTTCTATGCAACCACACCATAAAAAACAAATGCAATAATAAATTCTGCAAGTCTATGTAATTTTTTTCACATACATATAATGAAACCACACCATAATATTAACTTATTATATTTGTTCCTAAAATACTTCACAAATCTAAATAGTGAAAATTGAACGAAAGCATATATAAAAAAGTTTAATGTTGACTGGGCATACAAAATCTATAATTAAAAAACATGAACCATTGAACCCTATTCATTTACTTCAGAATTATTTTTTTTCCAAAAGTTTCAACATCACCTCCAGTTTGATATGAATTGTATAAATATAAATTTAGTCTACTAAAAATCCAATATAATAAGCTTTTTGGTACTAAAATATAATGTTTATTATTTATCAATGTAAACCATCACATCACTAGATAATAAACAATTTTGAAATATATATTAATGTTATTTTACAAACCTAGTAGTGGCTTGTAAAGAAATTAAGCACAGATATAATCAGCCAAATAATTAACCAAACTTATGTAGCATCTTGGATGATTCAAGACGCAAGAGTAACCATCAGTCAGGTGCCTTTCTTTTCTTATCAATTTCATCAGAGAATATTCTTTACTTTCAGAACTAACCACATCACCAACAAAATATCTAATCTAAAGTTATTACACAAATGATTGAACGTGTAATCTTATCCAGGCATAAATAAGAAAGGTTCACCCCAAAAAGAATCTATGCTTTACTTTTTAGAAGTAGAAATCTAGATCTATGATATTTTACTTTACAAATAATCTGTTTTTTCCCATCACCTGCTCAGTAATATTTTTTGTCCCACTAGTTAGATGATTATCAAAGGCTTCTAAAACAAAATACAGCAAAATGCATCCATCATATGCCAAAATAAAATATATGGGGACTTTTACCTCTTAAATATCCAGCGTGAAATCAAGGGCGACATACTCAATCAGCCTGCAAATACCATAGATAAACATCAATTCCTGGAAAACATTGTGATTTGAATGACAAAAACCAAACATTTCATCATAATAAATCATTTCTCGCACCATCAATTATAATTCCAATGTGTTTGGCCTGTATTCTTAGGAAGTTCGAATTTGTCAGACAAGTCAAAAAGTGAAAATGATGTAATAGTATTGATGCTAAAAAAGTAAACAAATAACTGTAAGAATTTACAGAAGCGGAGAGTCGATTTTTTTTTAACTTCCCAATATCATTTTCAAAATTTTGTACCTTCCTAGTGTTGGCATGTTGATAAACACAAGTCTAGGCCGAATACAACTATATATCAGTTGGTACAAAGAAAAGTAGTTCAATCAGAAAAGTATTATTTTTAGTCATTTGTCTTTTCTCAAAAGCACAGGTTGTGAGCCGGCAATTAGTTTTATATTTGAAAGTTCCAATAAATTTGTTTATGCCAGTATCTTTATTTAAATTTAAATGCGACGTAGTCTTTCTTTAAATAAAAACATTTTCATTCTTTTCTATCCACTGTTAATATTGTTCTTAATTATTTTTCTTAAAAAAAACTATGAACTCCATCCATAATGCATTGTAAAACAAATAAAATATGATAAAATAAAAGGAAAAAAAATCATATTTAACATATATATGCTCACAGGAAATTATCAAAAATATTAATAATGCACATAAATTAAATTTCTTTAAAAACTCGTGCAAGGCATGAGTTACTTTATAGTTTAGTATACATACAACATATTGCAATATCAAGATAAATACATTACATATTAACAACAATGACTTTGATTTCCAAATTTTCTCTTTGATAGAAAATGGAACTTGTACATGTAAATTTTTGACATGAAGCGAACGTAGTGATTTACCTTCTCATTTTTTGGACCGAAAATTGCTTTGACTGACTCAAATACCTCCTCAACAGGCCTTGCAGCATCAACCTAAAACAGATAATATAATGTCCTTTAGCACATGAGGCAAACAAGAAACTCACCAAGACATAGTAGAAACACAACTGTCAATTACCTTGCGAACTTTTCCCTTTGCATCATAATAATTAATCACAGGGAGACTAGAATCCAAGAAAACCTTGAATCGCTTCCTTATTGTTTCAATGTTGTCGTCTTCTCTACCCTTTATCATTGATATCCAGTATTAAGCACTGAAAACATAAGGAAATATTTTTCAACATGTATTGCATAATAGTGTAGGGTGTATAACCTGGTTCCTACTAAGAAGTCGTCTCTCCATCTCTTCCTCTGGGCAATCAAAATAAAGGACAAATGCTGGCTCTATTCCAGTCTGCAAAGCCATGATGCATTTAGGAAATTAGAAGGTAGTACATTTATCTGCTCAGGAGACAACTATAAATGAAAAGGTTCTATTTGATGACAATAGCAATTAGCAATTACCACTCTCTCAAATGCTGCACGGTTTTCCTCATTGCGAGGAAAACCATCAATAAGAAATTTGTCATTGCCATTATCTTTAATTGCTTGTTGCAGAAGCCTAATTGTTACCTCGGACGGAACAATTTTTCCTTCTTTAATCATATTCTGGATCATTGTGCTGATTAAAATTAGGAATAAATGTGTCAATGCCAAAAGATATAGACAGCTTAAACTCAATGCAGATGGTAGACTAACATCAACGCTCAGAAGTTGACGTTGGTTAGGAAGACACAGCCCAATAACCTAGCATACGCAAATACATAGAAATTCTACCGAATAAAAACTATCATTTTTGTAAAATATGAAAGAAAATACTGCATCCAACGATGAATGTTTGATTTGCAATAGACCTATAAAGCTAGCCATTTACTATTTCTAAAGGAGAAAAAGGGACTATAAACAATCAGTGAAACAGGACTACGGATCTATCCCTAAGGAGCATATAATATGTACCCATTTTCGGAGCCAGATTTGATTTCCGCTCGCAGAAGGTCACCAGCACTGAGGTGAGTAAACCCAAAATGTTCGACAACATTTGCACATTGAGTACCCTTTCCACTGCCCGGGCCACCTGTACCGTTATCATTATTAGATCAATAATCAACTTAAGATTAGAAAGAAAAAAAAAGTAATCCACAAACAACTTCAACAATAAACACAACAGAGACATACAAATGGATAAATACATTCGCTTACAAAGGGAAAAAGAACACTAAAAAAATTATGTAAACAATAAATGATATAACTTAAGATAAGTTAGTAATAGCTGGTGATTGGTAAAAATTATTATACATTTCAAACTATGGATGCATTTGGAAGAGCTTATTAACGGTTTATGGATGTTTATCTTAAGGCATTAGCAATTGTGTGTGTTTTGTTTTGAAAGGCTAACAAAAATAGCTCATGAGATGCCCACAAGCTGTTTTAATCTTACAACAAAAAGCTTCCCATGAGAGCTTATAGAACTAGCTATGTGGAGTTTAATCTCATTCTATCTTCAATCACCGATATAGTTTACACATAATTGCCTATTAAATATAAGTGATATATTTAGTTGTATATCCGAACACTTATATCAGTCGAATATCTTGTCGAGAAAGTAAACATTTATTTGTAGCAAAACTCAAAACAATTAACTGCAGATTCATGTTTTAGCTTACAAACTGCTTGTTGTAAATAAATTGGAGCAACAAAGAAAGTATACATGTTAAACATAAATAGTCAAATGTATTAGGATTTTAACAGCTCATTCAAAGGTAAGATGACTATGGAGATTCGTTAATGCTCACCTAACACAAACACAACTGTAGGATTTTTATTTAGGACGCTTCCATTTGTATCCTACAAATATATGAATTGAAAAATCAGTTGACAGTAACACTGCATCAAAATTGATACCATTAGTATCCTACAATCAAATAAGTGATTAAAAAACCAAGTTGAAATCAATACTGAATTGAAAATGACACGATTTGAATTCTATAATTGAACAAAGGATTGAAAAATAGCTGAAACCAATACAGCATTAAAATTGACACAATCTCACTAATAGGAATCCGCAACAACCAAGCTTTATCCCGCTAAGTGGGGTCAGTACCAATAGGAATCCAAACCATATTATTTAATTCTTTAAAAAAATATTTTTTGTTGGACATTCTATCATGGAAAAATATTATCAGAGTTTGTGTCTCCAAATTATATAATTCTCTCTTTTTCCGGTCAAATAGCCTAGTGGCTAGAAATTCACCACTTAAGCTGAAAGAGTGGGGAATCTGGGGTTCGAACCCCGACAACTGCATACTGTAATGCCCTACCAACTGAGCTATGCTCACAAGGACCCAAATTCTATAATTCTATAGAGTTGTATGTAAAGCATGAGAAAAAAATAGTGCAATCAGATTTTCAAAAGAAACAGTTACAATGCAGAAAGAAGCGAGAAGCAAAAGCAAGATCATGTATGACACAACCATGAATACCTTGTTTGCAGCTTCAATAACAGTTCCCATGAGTAATAGCAACTACACTGTTTTTATCTGCAAATAAAGAAATCCAGGCAAATATTATAATGAGTCCAAGATAAATTATTTACCGTAAAGAATCAGACATGCTGACATATTTGTATTTATTCATTCCGTCACATATTGATAGCATAAAATGCTACTATATGGTAAAACAACCTTTCACTAATGCCAAACCGCAACTTAATGAGGGAACACAAAAAAAATAAAAAAATAGGCCAATCATAATTCATTTACATAAAATTAGGGGCACACTTTTGATACCAAAAAAGACAGGAATATGTATTTGGTCTTATAAATCTTTGAATCATATTAATATCTAAATACAAATTGCTTATGCCTGCACTTTTGCTACCAATAAAAGAAGGGAAAATGTATTTGGTCTTTATATAAATCCATCCGCCTATCATATTAAATCTACATGTAGTTGCTTATATCTGTACTTGCTTATAAAGTCTCTATGTTCACCAAATTCGGCTAGCACGAAATGTCATTCACCAATTAACAGATCAAGTACACATGTAAACTCTCATTCAATTTTTGATAAAAACTTTCACCAAATGCCAAGCAAGGCAGTACCATTAACCAAATCAGGAATCATAACTTCAGATCTAAAGCCAGAACAATATCAGACACTAGAAAAACTTTTTGAAAACTATGTTTTTGATTTGATGTTGTTTAGTGTGATGAATGAGAAATTTAAATGACACAACTATGAGCAAGATCACAAATCTACTCCTTAATCAATGTCAAAAAAATCAGTTAAATTTCTCATTATTTGCACGCGGCAATATCAAATCAAACACATAGTTTTAAAAAATTTACAAGACTATTTAGCAAGATCAAGAATACACTCCCATATCAATGTTAAAAATTCAGTTAAATTTCTTAATTTTCTCATGCGGGAGGCGGCATCGTCAAGCACATGAATTGAGTTAAATTTCTCATTCTTCACAGGCGGCAACATCAAATCAAACACGTAGATTTCAAAAAATCACAAAACTATGAGCAAGATCACGAATCCACTCCCTAATCAATGTGAAAAATTAAGCTAAATCTCTCATATGAATTTCAAAAAATCACAAAACGGAGATCATAATCACGAATCCACACCTAATCAATGTTGAAAATTTCAGCTAAATCTCCAATTCATCGAACACAGCAACATCAAATCAAACACATGATTTTCAAATCAAAAATCAAACAATGCAAACGGAATGGATTAAAATTACGATCATAACAGAGAAAAAAGCATGGATCGAAGATAATTGCTATGAGATCTAAGTGAAAACGAAACCGAATGCGCTAAAACGCGAATTGAAGAGAGAATTTGAGAGAAGCGTTACCTTTGCGCGAAGAGGAGAGAAAAAAGAGTGAATCTGAGAAATTGTTGTTATGGTTAGGCTCGTTGAAGGTATTTATATCGGTGTTACGAAAGTTCGGTTTTTTTAGTCGGTAGGGGTAAAATGGGAAAATAAAAATTCGTATGGAGTAATGGAAGGAAAGGGAGGTGGTTGCGTGATAGTAACGGCTTTATTTTCGGGTATGAATATGATTGTTATTTGTTAGGATGATTCAACTACAAGAGAGGAATGTGAGAAGATTCTTGTGTTAGTGTTAAGCTAACAACAATAATCATGTTCATCTTTCACTAAAAAATACTTAATCTAAGATCACTTTATTCAATTTTTAAGTTAAATTATTTTGATTGATAAAAAAAGTTATTGAATGACTTTTTGGGTAGGGAAAAGGCTAGGTGTACCCTTTATAATAATTCATATATCCTTAATACAAAAATGTTTTTCAAACACAATAAATTTGATAGTAACATTATATGTATTTGTATGTATTAATGATTTTCAACTTTTATATTTTTTTGTCTTTTATTGATTTTGACACCACAAACGTCTGAGTTGTATTTTATATATAGTTTCGAATACAAAATTTAATTTTTGTGTGCATAACACAATTTTGAAAAGAAAAAAAAAACTAGAGTATACTTATTGATGTTACATGAACTTTTTTACAATTTTTTTAAAAAATATGTTTAATACATTGAAAACTAAAGACTCAAAATTGTCATATGATATTGGAAACAAGAGAACAAAATAGAAAATGAAGATTTCATTTAATCCAAACAACATTATAATTAAAAAGGGCAAACATAAAAATACAGCGAGTTAAATATGATTAACATCACTCCTAGTGTAACTAAGAGATAACTTACTTAAAGTATTAATTCAAGCCCAACGGTCCTATAAAATAGACAACATGCGAATATTTTTGTTCAGATTTGATCAACACATCCTGCAAATTTATCTGTCTAAAAACCTTTAAAACTCTCTGACTTGTCTCACATCTAGCTCGCTGACATGACTGATTGTCTATAATTGATAAATTTAGGTCATTTGCAATTTCTTGTCAAAGACCTACAAAATGGAAATGGACTAGATAATAATTGCTAATATGGCCTAAGAAGTATAAAGATCGTGTATTTACATGAAATTGAGGGGTTTTATCTTATATTACTTGACAACACATGTAATTTAAGAGAAATTTGACCCTTACCACCTGACCAAACTGTTATAGGGGTAAAACCGAGATATCCCCACCCGAAAATTTAAAAATAGGACGTGCCTCGCCAAAATCAAGATACACACAGTCTATTTATGATAAATTTTCTCAAAGCTCATTTATATCTCCCTGACATGGATATTGAAGTTTCTTTGCAAGTATACCTATGCATTGATGAAATATCTCATCTAATTAACCATTGTGACCCACCGTAATCAACTTGTTTGGAAGAGATGGATGAGCCCAAAAGTAATTTGATTTAAGGCCCGTTTGGATTAGTTTATTTTAGAGCTTATATAAAACAGCTTATGCAAATAAATAAGTTTTTATGTATTATTTATAAGTTTTTAAGGTGTTTACGAAAAACCCGTTTATGAAGATACAATTTTCGTTAGTGAGAGTTTATAAATTAAAATAAAAGCTTATTTATTTCCGTAAGCTATTTTTCATAAGCTCAAAATAAGCTCAAACCAAACGGGACCTTATTAGGGTATCATTTATATGCTATAAATGACGCCGATGATTTAGAATTATAAGGCTATTTTTTTTTTTTTTGGCTAAATACCTTTGTTGATCCTTTAAGTTTGACAAAAATATTATATTAGTTCTTTAAAAATTTTAAGTTTTAAATAGGTTCTTTAAATTGTAATTCAATGCACTGTTACCCTTTTAAGGACCTATTTGAAACAAAAAAACTTAAAAACTTCAAATAGATGCATTGAATTAAGGGAATTGTTAAGCAGTGCCCGTTAAGGTAGCAAATATAATAATTTTTGCATTGGAAGTTATGTAATCAAAACATTAAAAGCTTAGATAGTGTCTTTTTTAATTTATAATTTCTTCTTTTAGCTTCCTTAATCAGTGCTCCGGAGGCATTGATTAACATAACCCTTAAATTAACAGCTTAAAATGATATTTTTGAAACTTAAAAATACTTATAGGACTTATTTGAAACTTAAAAACTCAAAGGCCTAACTTGATATTTTTGTCAAACTTAAATAATCAAAAGAGGTAATTGTCTTTTTTTTTTGGCAAATGATAACATGTGCCCCAAGAGCACATGTTAAGGAATTTAAAATAGAAATAAATGTCTTAAAAGTTGTGCATTCAACTCTATTCAACTTTTTAAAGTCATAATTTTGTTCTTTTCCATAAAAAATTTATAATTTTAGATTCCTTAACTTGTGCCCTAACCCTTAGGGCACAATATAACAAGACCCTTTTTTTTATTGCTTACAACAATATAGACTTAATTTATTATCGCACTTTCAATTTTTGTACCTGATCTATTTCGAAACGTCAAAAGGAAACATTGATTTGTTTAACTTTAGACACTACTCCCTCCGGTCTCAAATATAAGAAAATATTCCTTTTTTAGGTTCATTGAATAATTAATGTATCTGCTTTACAATTTAGACTAGATACATTAACTACTCAATGAACCTAAAAAAAAATCTTTTCTTATATTTAAGTCCGTACATATTTTCAAGTTTTCTTCTCCGTACATAATAATGATTAATACGTGCGGATTCTATACATATTAATTTTCTTTTCGCGAAAGGGAACAAAATTCTAACATTTATCACTTTTCACCATTTTTCAATACTATATTTCTATTTTTATCCCCCTATCCAATGCCCCAAGGGCAATGGTTAACATTCTTCTTTATTTATCTATATAACTCTTGTAGTAGATACATTCAACATGCATGGGAACAAATGCATCTTAGATGTTGGCAAGAACCACCGATTGAATTTTCTTTGGTAAGGCAAATAATGTAACATAGTTTGCCTCCAATTAGACCAAGACATTCGCCTAAGAAATTACGACTCTGTTTCTTACAATATGCCTCAATATGTACCACTTGTTTTTCTGCAATTTATAAAGGAAACAAATTCTTTTATGAAGCAATTTATATTTATAACACTCGTTAACAAAATTATTATACATGTTTAGGAAAAATTATGTATTTTTTTTTCATTTAAGTTTTTTTTTCCTTTCTTGAAGTGGTCATTTATATTACATTCTTGTTGCGTGATGATGGATTTAATTTCTAGATTTTTCATTTATATATACATTATGCATTCACTGGTATCACTATCGTAAAAAGGTGTTACGTTGTTTGACCATGATGTTTAATCACTTTGATATTTAATAGTTTAATCACATGAGAAAGATTGACTCTTAGACCGTAAATGTTAATGTGTACGGGTGGCAGGTGGGAAACATAAATGTGTGAATTTGACTTTGGTTTCCTCACTAGTGAGGTTAATGAGTGAGACTTTTAGTATGGGATAGACAACCATCACAACCACTTCAAGCAAAGTGATAAAACATGAGAAAACGCGTTATGTCAATCAATATGATTTTATACCATTTGCGTTCAACACTTTTAAGTTCGTAGAACGAGAGGCTATGGATCTTCTCCAAAGAGTTCAAATGATTATGTATAACAATTTTGTGTTCCTTGGGTCTATAGAAGTAGTTTTTTAAGATGAATGGTTCTGCCATTTAGAAAAAGAGTTAGTGGCGCAACTTGTTGCTCGCTTGTCTTTTATTTTTGCGTAAATTTCTAAATAAAAAGTAATATTATTATAATTTTAATAATATTAAAAAAAACAACTGGAAATTGAGCATGACAGGACACCAGGACTAAATAATAAAACCCTCAAAGTATGCATGTTGCTTGATTTATGTAAGCAAAATAAGATTTTAATTAGTTTGAAACCACAAGAAGCCTTCAATTTATGGGTTTTATTTATTCTGGTATTGGGGTTTTTTGCTTTCAATTTGGTATATGAGAGAAGGAAGAAGATGAAGATGACATGGATATTCTGAATTGATATTATTTAAATTCCCGTAAGTAATATGGTTAACAATCACATGTGTTTTTATAATCTAATTTCTTAAAGTTGTTAACCGTGCAAACAAAATGTAATATAAAATACTAACTCAAAAATTTAAAAAATCAATTGAGGAAATTGATCAAACTTAAAGTACCACAAATGTATTTTTAGCTTTATATTTATTTTTTTTGCAATATTTGAATCATAAAATGTTTGTATGATGTGTTAATTTTAGATTCATTGACAGTATAAATTACAAACATTTAAATCGACATCATAAAAAAATCAAACTCTAAATTTAAAGGCATCTTCAATTTTTTTTATTTTCTAATAATAAACAAATTTTGTCCAGGGTACTTTGATTTAGAGTAAAATAAAAAAAGATAATAAAATATAGACTTACGAGAAGTTAAGAGAATAACAAGGAAGAAACACATGCTAACAATTGATTTCCTCTCCATTGTTATTGTTTTCAATGCTAATAGGTGTTGCTATTTTTATAGAGCCCTTGAAGTTAAACTTGAAAGAACATTTCAACCATCGATCAACCTGAAAAGTCACCACAAGTTGGATGCAACTCATTAACCTATGTTTGGATATAATTCAATATATATACCACTTCTCAATGTAAAAGGTCGTGACTTTTCAGAGCTACAACATATATATTTAAACTTGACGCAAGCCTGAAGTATCCCCCAACATAAATTTTAATTATGAGCATAGTTGTTGTTTTCCTAACATTAATATTTTAGTTGCTCTACACAATTGCAGTTCTACATACTTTCTTCATTTAAAGGCTATATTTAGTAACATGAATAAGTTATCGCATGGTTCATTGGACAAGCTTATAAGCATGTTTGATCAAATAAACTGTGTTTGGTAAACAAGCTTATCTTAGTGGCTTACGGTTTTTATTTTTTTTACACATTTCGTTGAGCACTTGGGTTTGTAACTTATAGTTTTCATTTTTTTCTTTCACTTGTAACCTTATTATTTTAATTTTATTACATTTATATCACTTGATAAAATTAAACAACTTCTACTCATTCATAAAAAAATAATTGGTTGAAAAAACTTTGGTATTGAGTTGTTTGCGGTTTGACTTTTAAACAATGTAAATGTAAATGTATTGTTAATTATATCTATTTGATATTCTATTAGCATGAATTAAAGTATTATTTTTATTATATCCACATGAACTCACATATATTTCAATTGTTTAGTAAAAGAATTATGATTTTAAGTTAGGGTTTTGAACAAGGTTTTGGTTATGCAAAAATTGTGGTTGAGTCTTACACAACTTATAAAACTTGCTTGTGAGGTGAGGAACTCCCAACACTTATAAACACTTGTTCAAGTCATTTGTTATGCAATGTGAGATTATTTAACACCGCACCTCATGCCTTGTCCTGGACATCTGATGCGTGGATATAAATGGTTGATGGCTCAATGGATCTCGAAGGAGGCTCTGATACAATCTTATAATTTGTGGTTGGATCTTGTAAAACCCAAAAACCGGCTTGTGAGATGATAATTTCCCTCACTTATAAACACAGTGTCGTACCATCTCTTATTTGATGCGAGACTCAAACAAAATTATAGATGACCCAATGGATCAAAGTCTTCTCCAAGATCCATTAGGCCACCTACTATCATGTTCCCCGTATCAGCCCACTCACAATTTATATCCATGCTCAAGATGTTCGGTCCTAGGTGTGAATGAGTGTGTTAGAGTCACACATTGGATAAGAGACGACGTAAAAATGTATTTATTCGTGGGGAAATTCTGACATCGCAAACCGGTTTTGCAGGGTTATGTAAGACCCAACCACAATTTATAAGAAAGACCTAAGCCTGAATGCCTTCCACCTTACCAGCCTTGAACATCTCACAATTCTCATTGATATCTCTCTTAATATTTCCAAAAGGATCCCAAAAAAATAAAATAAATTTCTATTTATAAGATCAAGTTTGTATGAAACCGCTTATCCCTTTATTTGGGTGCTAAGCGATATCACCTTTCTTTACCATGAAGTAAGTTCATTGGTCCCCAAATAAACAAGGCTTAATTGCAGTTTTAGCCCCTTAACTTTTTCAAAGTTGCGATTTTGGCCCCCTAAGAAAAAAACTACAAAACAGCCCCCTAAGTTTTGCAACTGTAGCAGTTTTGGTCCCCAAGGCTGATATTGACTCGGTCTACGCTGACGTGGCACCCTAAGTGAGGTGCCACGTGTTATTTTTTTATTATTTTTTTTTTGCCTTGGGGGCCAAAACTGCTACAGTTGCAAAACTTAGGGGACTGTTTTGTAGTTTTTTTTTCTTAGGGGACCAAAATCGCAACTTTGGGAAAGTTAGGGGTCTAAAAGTGCAATTAAACCAATAAACAACAACTAGCCATAAAATTGACATGCAAAGTATCTAGGTGCTAAGCAATTTTGCCTTGTATTGAAGATGAACTCCCTGTGATTGAATCACTTATCCGCTAAACTGAGCGTTGAGATTTTTTTTCTCAGTCTTGTTTTATTGCTTTCTTTTGATCCAACTCTTCAAGTATCGTCCAGGTATATTAGTACTAAGTCCCTTTTAACCTAAAATTAAAGTGAAAGATGTAAAAGTACTTAAACTTATAATCAAATCTAAATATTCAATATTTATATTAAATTGGAGATATTTATACATTTTCAATCCAATGAAGTTAATAAGTGTCTTGGTTTGATATTGAAAAACTAGTAATTTTAACACTGCTGAACTCTCTCAAGTCATAAATTTGTTTGTCCTAAAAAAACATTATATAGTCCAAAATAATATATTTAATGATATGTTGATGACCACATACATGATGAAAAGTTACATGAAATGAAAACATTTTCAACAATAAGGAATTATAATTTAAGTTTGGGTTAAATATGCTCTTGGTCCCTATAAATTTGAGACCTTTTATGTTTAGTCTTTACTTAATTTTAATAGTTATTTTAGTCCTTACAAAAAAAATTACTTATAATCTTAGTCCCTGCTAAAACAAAGTTTGTTTAATTATCCTTAAACTCTCAATTTTTTTAACATTTTTTTTCAGACAAGTTTAGAACACTATGAAAGGTTCATCTACTAAAATCTAGAATTTTTTAACATGAAATAAATTAAATATGAAATTTTTTAAATTACAAAAGTTCAACATAAAAGTAACAAATATATGGACGTAGAAATCAAATTTTTGCGATAATTTTTTGTGGAGGAACTTCTAATAATGTTCCTAACATGACTGCAAAAAACTGTTGAAAAACTTAAGAGTTTAAACATAAATTAAACAAATTTGGATTGAGTAAGGACTAATATTGAGTGCAGACATTTTTTATAGGGACTAAAATAACTATTAAAATTAAGTAAGGACTAAACTTAGAAGGTCCCAATTTTTTAGGGACCAAAAACATATTTAACCCTTTAAGTTTATATGATTTTAAAAGAGAATATGTGGGTATTGTGATGAGAGTTTGATCAAAGTTAAAATAGCGATGAGAGTTCGATCAAAGTGAATATAATAACTTAAAAAATGCTATCGATTGCTGTTAACACATTGATTAGGAAAATAAATATAGAAATATTATGTTGAAAAATGTGTAATCAACTTTTTAAAACTTTAAGAATTATGTTTTTCAAAACAAAATTTCTATTTTGTTTATTCTCTAATAAGTGAGTTTGTGACATTTGTTAACGTGACCGTAATTTTTAATTTTTATTGAGCAATATCAAAATGGATTTTCTTACTAAATGTGGTAAAAGTTTAACGTTGTTAATTAAAATATATAGTCAAATTTGAGTGCGTTTGATTTGCTTGAAAATGAAGGATGAACAACGATAATCTAATTACACTACATTTGATTTGAAAAACTGTGCATGAGACTAGACCAAACTAGAGGTAAATCTAAAGTACCAAAATACACCATTATTTTCTACTAATTTTTTTCCCCTCCCTCTTCTATTTGAGTTTCTTTGTAAATTTACTCCGATGACTATAATAAATGTACTATTAATACTAGTACATTCGTAATACATCGAATTTACTTTATTATGTTTGTGTTATTTGTTGTCCTCAAAATGTTGCTTTTAAGTAAAAAGTTGTTCAATACTTTAAAATTATGTCAAGAAAGACAAAAGAAATTAAGTAAATGACATGGCAAAATACACAAATCTAATTGATGGACAGTGTAAAAATGGTTTTACACTGTCGGTGCATCTATCCTAAAATTTATTGAAAATTTGAAACATTCAATATCAATATTTACATCATTCAATTGTGAATAGTTGATTTTTTCTACGACTCAGATCAGATCCGTTTGAGAAGAACGAACACTCTACAGCTCAAATCATCACTGGTAAATTCTTCAATTCCATTCCTTCAATTTCCCTTTCAAACCAATTTCTCATTCCAATTTCACATTCATTAATCACAACATTTTAAAATCACTTATTTATGCTTATCCATTAATCGCTTTTTTCTAGAAAATCCACAGAAAAACAATGTTAAAGGGAAAATTATCGTTTTTCGGAGGTGGAGATTCAGGTTTATTGGATAAAAATTCATCAAAGAATGAAGAGATTGTTCCTACATTGAAGCTTGAAACTGATAAACAAGTTTATAGACCTGGTGATCCAGTTATTATTACAATTCAGATCTCTAATCCTTCAAATGGGTACTCTTTTTTGATGGAAAGACTCAGTTTTGAGATTAGGGGTATTGAGAAATTGGATACTCAATGGTTTGCTACTCAGAAACCGTTGCCTGGTTCAAGACAAAGAAGAGGTTGGTTGCTATAACAATTGTATTTGAATCATTACACTGACACGGATATGTTGATAGTGTAGAAATTTGAAAAAATGAATTAATTGAATTTAATCACATGTGTCGGTGTCTGTAACTACACATGTTGGACAGACCGGACACATATTCCATCAGAAGTGCTATAGAGATATAGAGTATGTTTAGTTTGACTTATTTCAGCTTACCTACCAGCATAAGCATTTGTGACAGTGTTTAGCAAAACATATGAAAATAGTTTATGACATGTTCATAAGTTGTTTTTAGCTCATTTCCATAAGCTCTTCAGGACACCTTATGAAAACAACTTTGTGAAAGCAGTTTGATTTAGTTTCATCATGTGTTATAGAAATAGTTAGGCTACAAGCTGCAAAATAATTTGTTTATCCAAACAGGGTCTTAATGTTTGTCTTTTAGAGTTTACTACATTTGTCCCTGAATATAGAACCCTGTTAACTAAATCACGAGAGTTGAAAAAATTAGTAGTAGCATTAAATTTATTGACAATTTGTATTGTTTCAAAAGTTTACCTTTTATGAGAGATAATTAGTGTATGTTTCCGTCGTTACAACCGAATAATATTTGACATAATTAAGAGTATGTTCATAAAAAAAATAATATTCCCTAAAAAAATATGTTATTTGAAATTTTGAAAATGGTCATATAAAAAGGAACAAGAAAAAATCTCCAAGAGTCCTATGTTTAGGGACGGATGTAGTAGTTATTTAGGTGGTGATTGTTTTGCTTTAATTTTGAAAGCACTGGTGATAATTTTTAGTTTCATTACTGTATTGTTGTTGTTGAATTTTGCATTTTTGTTTCAGGTGAACATGTTTTTGTAGACTCCTCAACACCAATCTTAGTAGCAAACCAGATTATTAATGCCGGCGCAAGCAAATCATGTATGCCAAGTTCTACACTGAATGATTTATGCTCTAAAACAAAAGACAACATGAATTTTTGCTAGTTGCCACTTTACTTGGTTTTTGATAACTCACAAGATTGTATTTGAATTTTAATTGCAGATGTTGTGAGAACAATGTTGCCTAGCATTATTCCACCATCGTACAAGGGTTCAAACATTCGCTATTTGTACTATGTTAGAAGTGCAATAACTGGAGGGTGGCTAATTCTGGAAAATGGGCAATCTCACACAGAGCCAACAAACGATGTTACTGATTTGGTTGGTTTTGCAATGTCTTGCTACAATTATACTGCAATATATTTTGTATCTTGTTATTTTTATGCTGAATTTTCTGGAGATATTATATGAAAACCACCATGTGCCTTTAGCTAAGCTTAAACTTTTAGGAGAGTTGGTTCATGTCTTCATCACATAGTAATACAGTATCAAAGCTTCTATCATTGTGTGCTCTGTAGTTCAATCCTTGCCATCCCCAGCCTTTTAATTTAACCAAAAGTGGAATTACGGCATAAGTTAGATGGCCTGTGCATTATCTATGCTTCAAGCCAACGGGTTGTTGCATTAGAGGAATGATAGAAAAGATCATTCATTTGCATTTACCTAACAATATAAGCTTTTGGGAGTGATAGAAAAGATCTTTTTTGTCATGTCTAAAAATGTGCTATGCATTTTTTTTAAATGATATTTTAAACCTTATTAAAGAGCTAATAGTTGAGAAAGGGTAGTTAAAACTTCTGGTTTTCTATGGATGGTCTACATTATTTTAAGAGATTTCATGGATATCATATGAACCTCAATATGCATATAAGTTGTGTGAAACAATTGTTCAAAGACGATTAACATTTTTAATTGTTATGTTTCTGTTTTATTGGGAACAAAATGACTGAAAAGTGGAAAGGAAGGAGCTTAAGGGCTCTTTCATATAGTTTTGCAAGGTCTCACTCTTGTAATATGACTTATTGATATAGATATCAGTGGTTAAGGGAAAAAATGGGCCAAACGTTTGATCCTTTGAGTTATGAGCCACTGTATCTGGATTCTGGAAAGGTTATTCTAGCAATAGGAGAGAATCATGTCGAGGGGATATTAGTGGATAGAGAGCTTTCAGAGAAGGTGCTTATCAATTACTTCCTCCATCCCTTAGTATAAGCCCTTTTGACCAATTTCACATATATTAAGAAAAGTTTATGTGTATTTAATTTGACTCTTCTTATTCCAAGATAAGTTAGTAGCATTAATTAGGTTATGTTTGGCAAAAAATAATAAATGCACCCAATAATTTGTATAAGGGCTTATATTTACGGACAAGAGTTTTTTTTTCTTTTCAAAAGGTGCTTATAATTAGGGACGGTAGGAGTAAGAATGGGATATGAGAAAGGGAAAATTTGGAAAGAATGCTTAGTCGTGGGATATTTTCATTTCCCCTCTTCTTGATTGCTCAGCGGTATAATTTATTGTCTTTGTTTTTTATGTTCAGTAAAGGTTACATTTACTAATAGTTGTAATTTTGCTCCAAGTCTTGTAATAAGTTTTAATATGCCTATTTTCCGATTTATAACTTTTAACTTTTAATTCTGCAGGAAGTTCGGATTCCATTACAAATATGGGTAAACCAGAAAAGCAGTGGTTTTCCACTGGATGATGGTTAGTTTGGCTGACGGCTTTCATTTTTCTTTTAGTTCTTCTGTAAACCTATTAAGACAGATTCCGACTTAACTCTAGAAACATACTTGATTTTTTCTGTTAGGCATAGTATTAATCAATCTTATTAAGGATGTTCTTTTGTATAACTTTTAACTATGAGTGCTTTGTATTAGCAAAAGAAAAAATCAATCCATTTGATGAAAAAGGTTTATTCTGATTTTTGAATGGTAACACAGAGCAAATATGGTTTCTGCTAGATGCTTATGTGGCGGATTTATATTTCCTCGTAGGCATTTTAGTTACTGTTTTAGCCTTATATTATAATTTTTTTGTTGCTGCCCGTTATGGTTTCATATGTAGTATTTGTCACAGAGCCATTGGATAGCCTACTCCTTCATTGTCACATGTATTTACCTGCAATTGGCTAATCATTTGTTCAATTTTTTGTTTTCTTGTATAGTTACAACTTGAAACGAAAAGTTGACTAAATTGATAAAGAAAAATAGTTTTAAGTTTTTCTAGTTTGTAAGACCTGTTGTAGCTTTAATGTAAAAGTTGTTTGGACACGAATAAGGAATATGCAATGATACTATAAGAGGACCTAGATAACATGTTTGATTTCTGGGTTTCTAGTACATAAGACTGATGAACTTTTGGAAAGATTAAAAAAATTATACGGGACTTTCTTTGGTATGGTGTGGAGGAGACATATCTTGTTAGTTGGGAGGCTTATTGTGTTTAAGAATAATAAAGGGGAATCGACTCTTGGGAATTCGGTGTGTGAAGTCATTATTTTGGTGGCTAAATGGCTGTGCTATCGAACCAGCGAAAAAGAGGATAAAATGGTCAGTACACATTAGTCCCATTAAGATGGACCCGTGAGAACCTAAGAAGACATTATTTAAAACCATTATAGCTATAAATATTTTTTGTATCTTGTTATCACACATGATGATATGATAGCGTAGCAAGCTTTTAATTTGGGCCTAATCATCCCCAAAAAATTGACTTGTAAGGTAAGCATTGCCAAAGTTTTATAAGCTCTATTTTTATCTTTAGACAAGTGGGACTTGGGTTTTTCTCCAGTACACCTGTCGCACGCAGGGCTACTGGCCTTGTGTGTGAACAAGGCGTACAGATATAGGATATACTCTTGTATCGTATTAGATTTTAGGTCTAACTCGACTCCACAAAACCAGCTTGTAAGGCGTGAATTATCCATGCTTTTTAAGCTCTATTTAGGTAATGTTTCTAGGAGATGCGGGACTTGACAAACTTTGGTGGTGCCCAACATTATTGGATAATTTGTTCATTGTTTATAAAAATCGATTGCAGATAATCAGATATCATCAATAATAAGTTTGTTGTTCTTTTGCACCTTTACATTTTTTATGGGACGTGACTTGAAAGTGTTGGGCATCCTAATCTGCATTTAACCTTGTAGTAATATAACCATGTGTTTGTTTTCAGATATTGTTCCCTTAACTACTGTACAACTGGATATATTTTGGAAAGAGATGGATGGAGATGCTGATTGGGTATGCTATTGCTGATATTTTTTATTCGGTAAACTAAACTTATCTGTGGTTTAGCCTAAATTTGTTTGCCACCTATTGTTTTAAGAATGCCTTTTATTTGTTTTTCATTATAAAACTTTCAATTCCTTTTATTTGGTAAACTAAGCTTCGCATGTGGAGCGGTTAATTTCATTTGTTTCTACTTGTGTTGTGATATTTTTATTCTTTTCCCTGTTTTGTTTGATTTGATCTCATCCTTAGTTATATTCCGTTTTCCCCCTTTTGAATCTAAATCTCTTTCCTATTTTACCTATTCTATGAAACAATTCAATTCTGGTTATTGGACTTGCACGTGCTATATTTCAAATTCTTTTATGGACTTGCACGTTTCTCTAATTTCTGGTTGCAGTTTCGGCCATTGTTCAACATGATCTTTTATAACCAGTTGGTAGCTTCTACTTATTGCATGTTGTGCATTTTTTTTTTACTATTGATGTAAAAGATAATAATTAATTTCTTTACAGGTTAGAGCAAATGATATTTATGATGGTGTCGAGGACGGTTATGACAGCTCAAGGGATGATATCTCATCTGTTTCTTCTTATAATCCCATGAAAGAAAATATGGTCAGGGGCTTTGGAAGTTCTCTATCATTGCGATCTTCTTCTGCAAGATCATTGAACAGGTTAGAAGGTCACCGTACAAGTTTATCTTCAAATATAGCACTTCCCCGGCTGTCCGTTGCTGAAGTATTATCCGACACCGGTGCTGGTAAGTTAAAAAACTATGCCTACGGTATATGTGTGTTTATTTATAAAACTACTCATTTTTCTTGTAGGAACTTAGTTCTGAAACATGTGGCAAGTTAGTTCATTAGAGTCTGTTCAATAGTAGTCATCTTTTGCTTTTAATCCGAAGTCATACTTTGCCAAATAATAATTCATTTAGCAAACAGATGCCCTATCGACTCAGAAGTCATTTACCATGGTCTCCCCAACTGAGCAACAAAAGTTCGGGAAGCAATTTTCTGCAGAAGATGATGCAGGAGTCTCCTCTTCACCGGAAGCTGGACCCATTGAATCTTTATCATGTAAATTGATACATTTTATTCATTTTCCAAACTTTTTAGTCTGGTTTGGATACCAATTGATATTGTTCTTAGGCATTATTACATTTTTAGTCCCTTAACTTAATTTCAAGTAACAGTTTGGTCCTTTATCTTTTCTTCATTTTAGTTTTGTCCTTTTGGTCCATTTGCGTATGGATTTTTAAGCTTCAATTTCATGGTTTTATTTTCTTATGGCCTCCCAATCTTCAAATCTATGATCTTTCATCTATGTTTGCATATAAATATTAGATTTGAAGGATGAAAATCCATATGCAAATGGACCAAAAGGACAAAATTGAAATGAAAAAAAGATAAAGGACCACCTGTTACCTGGAACTAAGTTAAGGGACTAAAAGTGTAATTTTGCCTTATTCTTAATTTATTTTTAGATTCTGCATTAGCTAATTTTGTACAGACATTTTCTGCAGCAGAAGGCTTCGTCAGAGGAAGGTCTTATAACATCAGACTTGATGATCAAGTTTTGCTTAAATTTTCCCCAAAAAATTCTGATTCAACTTATTACTTCAGCGACATGGTAAATATATTTATGCATAGTTGGATAATGTGCACAAGTTAAGAAATCAATAAAATGACAACTTTATGATTACAGATAGGCGGGACTCTAACTTTCTTTCATGAGCAAGGAGGTAGGAGATGCCTTGAGGTGAGTTCACTTTCATTAGCAGCGAAAATTTAAATGAATAGCTGGCAAATAGATTATTGTGATTGACGCTCTGGAGTTTATTTTTTATTATTATCATGTTACAGATCTCCGTAACATTGGAAACTTCAGAAACTATAAATAGACGCTTTGTCCATCCTTCTAGAAGGAATTCCCCGACCATCACAAAGGTAGTTGCTGCTGGTCCTTTTAGCTCCCACTGCTCGAGCTGATTTTGAATTTTTATTGATTGTTTGTATCAAAAATCAACATTTCATTAAATCAATTTAGATTGAAGTCTGTAGTAATGATTCTCCAAAAGTTTGCTTTGGCCTTCCACCACTTCTGCTAATCAAACCATGTTCCATTTTTTTATCTCAAATTTGCTTGAAACATTTCTATGTCTCATCCTATATTTGTTTATATATCAACGAGTGTCTTAAAATAGTCGCACTAATCTACTTGTCATTTTCTATAGCCATAAAAGCCCCTTGTCACAACAGTGTGTTATTCAGTATTAATGATGATGTGGTTTACTGGTGTGTTTTGATTGAGAAACATTTAGGGACTATTCAAAGGCCAATCTCTTGTTGATTTATTTGAAAAAATTGTTCGCCTAGTAGTGTCTATCTGCATTATGTGGTGTACTGTGTCTTGTTTTGTCTGCCTAGTCCAAACTTCCTTTGTAATATTGAAAAGGCAATGAGATCATTATCTAACTTATGAGAATGTATATATTTCAATATAATATTGACTTCTGATTCTGTGAAATATGATCTCAATTGTGGTTTTAGGTTCAGAGTGATCATCACGAGGTTGTTGCAGATTTGTTGCAGACAAGTTTCCTTTTCTCTGTCCCCGTGGATGGTCCAATGACCTTCTCCACTCCACATGTATCTGTACAATGGGTTCTCCGCTTCGAATTTTACACAACTCCAAAATTCGTGGATTGGACAAAGTATGGGTTTCACTCTTGACCTCTTCCTCTCATATTCACCCATGTCTGCATTTTGGTTTGTCTTACATGAAAGCAACTCATTCGACAATTCATAGCCCACAAATATTCCATCTCTGGCTTAACTCTACATATTTTTTGTTCAATAATCCAACTACTGTTTACTTTTAGTTTTCTACGGTTTGCCATTCTGAGACTATCTATATCATCTGTGACATACATATACTTATGTTCTTTATCTTTGGCCATTGTTTTTTGTCATCTCATGCTTAATGTACATGTACTACAGGCTTCCTAATCCCCGGTTTTTAAAATTTGAACCACATATTTTCTTCAAGGCATGTCAAATGGCAGATCTTTAGTTCCCATTGTTGTGTAGAGACAAACCATAAGATTTTCTTCAAATGAAGAAATTGTGTTTAATATAGTTCTTACAGGAATTTTTCATTTAAACTTAAATGGATTCTGAACCACAGGTACGAGCATCCACTTCTGATTGAAGGAAGGGAAAAAACTGAATGGATTCTTCCAATTACTGTACATGCTCCACCACCTAGAACTCCTACTTCGGGCTCAAGAAATGAGAAACTTTTCTCTCTGGATCCTATGTGGGTGCACACTTGAAGGTATTATTCATCTTTGATTTACAAGGAACTGGTTGGCATCAATTTATTGATACATGTATTCGATCCTACTTAGTGGGAAAAGATGTTATTGTTGGTTTATGCTGAACTAGCTCCACCCATCAATAACTTTATATGGCAATTAACATTGATATCAGAGTAGAGATGACAACGAGGCAAAGTTGGTGTAGTGTAAGGCTTCCATGTTCCTTGAATTTGAAGCCCTCCTTGTCATATCTGTCCCTACTTCAAGATTCTCTGTTTTCTGTGTGTGTACGTGTATATGTTATGAACTTGTTCTTATTACTCAGAATTTGGGCTTTAGGCCTAACACAACCCCAAAACCTAGCTCAAGATGTGAGAATTGTCAAACCCTTATATGAAATACTTGGGCCATATCTCCAGCATTCAATGTAGGATCTCAACACACCCCATCACGCTCATAATTGGACATCTAGAGCCTGGAAAATGTGGGTGGAATAATAGAGATCTCAACTTACATAACATATCCATGAGAGACTGATATCATTTAGAAATTGTTCTTTAGGCCAAACTCAACCCCAAAAAGCTAGTTCAAGGTTGAGGATTGCGCGCGTGCGTATGTCTCTATGTATGTATTAGCAAACCCAAAACTGGAATGGATATTGCTGCAGGAATCCCTGAATTTGGGGAGTTTTCTATCTTTGCTGTCTACCTTTCTATTCTATAGAAGATCATTGCAATTGTCTTCCTATTGCACTATTCCATGTCCCTAATTTCGATTAAACATCATCCTATGAGTGTGTACCTTAATTTTATTATTTGGTTAACACTTGATCACCATTATGATTCTTATTTACTCAGAATAACTTGTTTTGGTTAATGATTTGTTTTATGCAGTTCAAATAAACTGAAGTTAAAATGTATGCAGTTCAACACCGTAGCTGTCTTCGCACACCTCGAACTTCATCTTTCATGTACAAAACTACTTTCGCATAATAGCAGCAAGCGAAATGTCAGAATGATTCATTTGTAGCATACCATATGTTGACTGACCCTGACATTTTCTATATAGGTCTTAGTATTTCTTCTTGTTTTTCGCTTTTCCTATTTGCCTTTGTTACTGGGATGTTTTATGTCCCCTAGTTCATGTCAGTTTTTTTTTTTCTCCCTATTTTCTCATAACGTTCAATTTTTAGTAGATTTTATGGACGTCGTTCAATTTTTAGTTATTAAATCTTTCAATTAAAGGTCGAAATGCTGGTTGACATTTTGGATGAACACTGCTAACATGGTTGTCTTGCACTAAATTCATCCCTACTACATTATTTTACAGGCATCTGTACGGTGGGCCACTTCGATAAGTGGTCTAGGTAGAGTGACATTTAAAAATAGTTTTGCATTAATTATTAAAGTGTACGTTGCAAATTTAGATAAAAAAAAATTGAAAAAACTGTTGCATTATTTAACCAAAGTGTAGATGTAAATATTTTATAAAACAATTGTGAACATTGTATTATTTTTTGATGAAAAAAGTAATATAGATACTCATTCTATCCTTAATTACAATATTCTTTATCGATCTTGTGTTTTTCGAGTCTTGACATTTAATTTATTGCCAAATTTTAAATTAATGAAATCATCTTTGATGTAAAAAAAAAAGCATTTTTGACGCTTTATAAGCATTATTTGAGAAAAAAAAGTGTCCCCAATATACGTTATTTCAAATTAGAGATTTATATTTTTTATTTTTTCTTCCAAACTTAACTTTAATTAATACTATCAAATTGTATTGAATTATGAAAACTATGAGACTCTATTTAGTCTCTGAAGAAGTAAAAATAATTTTTATTACTAAAAAATTGTGACAATTTAATCTTTGTTTGAACCACCGTCATAAAGAAAAAAGGGTTTAATAAGTATTTAGTCCTTATATATATGACGAGTTTTGTTTTATAAAAGGTGATAAATTTTGGTCCTGATAAAAAATTTCAGTACTTATTTTTTTTCTTTCCGATTACCATGATATTGGTATCAAGTTTCCAACGTCATGAACATTGATTAATCTCTTCCGGAGAACTTGTTGGGTACACAAGATGAGTTTCTCCTCCCAATTGAATTTTTTCCATACACATGAACAAAAATCGAACCCTTAACCAAATGCTTTAGAGCTCAAATCTCTTACCACTTGGACCAATCCATTATTGGCCACATATCACTTTTTTATAAGGACCAAAAATGAAATGAAGTATCAAAATCTTATATAATCCAAAAAATTATTAGGTCTCTAACAAATAATTACCTGGTTCAAATAAGCTCAAATAATCAGGACAAATTGTCTCTTTATTTTATTTTATTTTATGGTAATTCAAGTAGTGACTAAATTGTTAGCATTTCTTTTTTAATATTTTTTTTGTTAGCATTTCTTAAATAAAAAATAACATTAACCTAAATCATGCAAAACTCCAAAGTTCTTTCTCTAGTATCTTTTCCTGTTGCCGTTTTTATGTAACTACCACACAGTGCTGCAACCATAGTCCAATATTTTGGAGGCACCTTTGCCTCCATATAATAAAAACAAATTTAGTTAGAGTATATGAAAAAGTGAAAAGTATTATGAAATAAAAAATGAGTTGGCTAAATAGCATTTATGTTTAATGGCTGAGATTGAGTAGCAGGCATGAGAATAATACAAATCCAATGGTGGAAGTAAGACATTGGGTGAAATATATGAAGTCACTATGTCACATGCATGGATCAACTTATTGTTATTGTTGTTGGAACTATAGAAAGTACGTAGTTGGTTGGCGTGTGGAACAAGTATTGGTAGTGCCGTTGAAATATGATTGGACACAAACGTTTCACACGGATTGTGCTTCTCTTGAACGTCCAAGATTCATCTCCAAAAATAATCTGATGGTGCAGAGATGTTCCTAGGGTCAAGATGGTTACAAAGTGGTTGGCTTTTATGGTCTTAGGAAACATTCATCTCATAAAGCAAATTAACTTTAAGCTAAATAACCACAAGTAAAAAAAAAAAAAGAAAAACTATTAAATTCAACTATAAAAAGGAGGAGAGGAAATTCACACAATCAAAAGGAAGGAAGACTGAATATTTTTGAGTGAGTAAGTTCTGATAGAGAGAGAAAACAAATAGTTTATCTTCCTCTTCAATCTTACTCACTCTCATTCTTCTTCAACACTTTTAATGTATTCTTATGTCTTAGTGTGACTTTGTTTGTTGCCTTGTACAATCTGGGGACTTTAAATGAAGTTTCAAGTTCTCGTTTTTTCACTTGTCTTCTTAAAAGAGCATCTTAAATTATGAACATTCTAAGAAAATAAGTAACAAATTCATGATTTAGGATTTATTTTAAAGACCCTGGTTGTATCGTGACCACAAGCAAAATCATACTATATATTCTTGGGTGATTATTTGGAAGGATTGGTATGTCTCTTCTATCATTAAATTTGTCTTTCTATATGTTCTAACTTTATTGTTGTGTTAACTGGCTAACTTATTTATCATTAATTTTGTATTTTATAGTACACAAATATTCATTTTTATGCAACTTTCATTTATGCATGTCATTTTTTTTTTCTTTTGACACTAGTTTGTGCATAAATTGAAATCATTCTTTGCATATCAACATTTTTAGTTTCTAACATTGATTTCCTTTTCAATCTTTGAATTTTATTCCTCATAACATGCCACAATATATTGAATTGGTGAACGCGATTTTTAGATCTGTGTGAAATCTCCATAGTAATTCATTCATCCATTAACCTTTGTGACAACTTTGATTGAATGAATGAATGTGAGATTTGATACTTCAACCTATCTGGTATAGTATCTTTGAGCTCTTATAAATGCCAAAACTATGTACTGATTCTTATGTGTTGTAACTAAACAGTTTACGTGGGGATTCTTACCCTATTAATTTAATGTTACTTTGAAATATTATCGAAGTAAAATTATATTGGGTATGCTTGCTTCTCCACTAACTACAAAGGAGAGCGCAACAGTAAATTAATTAAGTTTATAGGATTCTTTTTTTAAAATGGGGGGAAAATATTGAGAGGCAGAATAAAGTGTAGAGATTTAGGAGAAGAACTTTAACTCGTGGTTGTTTAATGCTAAAACTATATGACACTACTATGAATGAATCACAAGAAAGGAAGTCAATCACAATTTTATTTGTAGGTGGAAATGCAAAACTTATTTGTTGTTCGAATATTATTTTTGGAATTAATTAGGCTTGATATCATAGAATTTGTGGTTTGGTCTAACATAACCCACTAAATCGATTTGTGCGATGAGAATTTCCTCCACTTATATAAACATATATTCAGTCAATCTCTCATAAAATGTAGGACTCTTTAACATACCTTCTTGCGATCAATACTATTAAGTTTGGTGTGTGGATAGAAATGACGGGTGTCTGAAGCGAAAACCTAATAGTATGTAGTCCAATGGATCTTATAGGAGGCTCCGATATAATCTTAAAATTTTAAGTTGTGCCTTACACATCATCATAAAACTAGTTCGATGGATCAAATACATGATGTGAAAGATAACACAATAACAATTTTGGAATTATAATGAACTCTGCTGAAGGGTTTTCAGATCGCGGTTGAGAAAATCCTTGAGTGGAAAAATAGTTACTAAAGAGTTTTCACATCAATGGAAATAATATCTGAAGAAAAAACAATGGAAATAGTTACTACGGAGACATTTTTGAAATTTTGATGAACTATTTTACACACCAGTGACATTTTGATGAACTATTTTACACATTAGTGACATAGTACTTGAGGGGGAAAGTCTTTATCACACTTTCATAAATTTCCACTTTCCCTTCCATGCATTTGTTTTCATTTTGTGTTTTCCTTATCTCACGTCCATTTCACTTTCCCCTACCCACTTAACATTAAACATCCATGTTAACCAATTTTAATTGAGTTTGATGAAAGTATAGTAATGTTGCATGTATTTTATAACATAACTTAAATGACCAATTTATAACAAACAAATTCAAATGACTAAATTATTATAAACATGTAACTTAAAAAAGAACTGCGTGAGATATAGTAACTATTTTATATTGTTTGGATTCTAAATAATTTATATTGGATTCTTATTTTTTTTGAGGGAAGTGGGATGTGATTGTTTGGGGTGCATCAAATGTTTTTATGCTCACTTCACAAATTTTGTTGTTAGAGTGAAAACAATCGAAGGTCTATAAGACTTACAGTTTCTTTTGCATGTATTGTGGGTAACCATGACTTTAGAATTTTGTGGTGGTATCAAGATTTTGTATGTGTTGATATTGTGAAACTTCATGTCTCTAGTTCGATGTGATTACGTTGCTAATTAAATTTTGCTTGAACACATTGTTAGCATTATATATGTTGCTTATAATTAGTCTCTGTTTATTTCATCTCCCTCATTAATGTTTCATCATCTTTGTTTGGACATTCCTTTTAATTTGGTGTTACTTATGTTGTTATCACGTTTGATTTAGTGCTTGCTATATCATACGTATTAGAGGACTGCTATTTATCCGGAGCAGTTATATCGTGAATGTGTCCCAAATTGCCGCCGTCCAATAACAATTTGCTCTGGCTGGAAATCAAAGAGTCGTGAGTGTATGTTTTGGTCAAACATGGAATTAAATAACATGAAAATTGCTTTCTGTAAACTACCGGGTTGAATTTTGTCGCTGAATTAATCATTTCCCTATTAATTAACAAGAAACTCCATTTGTTCTCGTGCATGTTGTGATCAAAAAATAATTTAGGACTTGAATGTTGGACAAATCAATAATAACTATGCTTGTAATGGGTTGTGATATTTCTACACTTCATTCACCTTATTTACACCTCGGGTAAGTCCCACACTCTCACTCTCCATGACACAACAAGGAGAGATTAAGAGAGATAGAGGTGTAGATTGGGTGGAAATGGTGTCCAGTGTCCACGAATCTTTTTCCGTAGGTAATATATCAATGAAATTGAGATAAAGTTAAACGAATGTAACATAGCCATCGTTTGTAATCTTCCGAGATAGGACTTTATTTTTCCGAGAGTAAATTTAGTTGGGTGTTTTTGTGAGAGACTAATTTGAGTCTATAATTGATAAACTCAACAATCTTTCGTGATGGTCTCCACAAGTGAGTAACAAAAGCATATAAATCCAATTTCTACAAGAGCATACTCTTCCCCCTAAGTTGTTTAAACTACTAGAAGTTCATCCAACTAGACTATTATACAATTATAAACACATTCATCACAAGTTCACAACATGCATGCACATAAATTACAGCCAAAACCTCTCATACATAAAATGCAATAATTTGAAAACAATCACTTAGCAATACGTACTAATTAAACGTTTTATTTTATATGCATCATACACCACAAAGGCTAGTACAGGGGAAATGTCTAAATTGGAGCAATCCAATTACGCAATAGCCATATATTTTACACCTTGCTGATAATACCTGAAGCATGTTGATAAATTACTAAAATATATACTTCATATACTTATCAATTAAGACATGCTTAATAGACTATAATTCAATCAATGGGATGACTAATCTTCAATGGTCTAAACCCATGCTGAAGACTTGCTTGCCATATTTTGTCAATGCTAAACATGACTTCTCCACATTCATGAACGTCCCAAGCTTCTAAGGCGTGCAATATTCCAGCAATACGCCATGCACTCATGACTCGTCTTGGAAGCCAATTCTGTTGCATATACAAAATGTTATACAAAATATCAAATTAATTATATAATAATCAAATATTTTAGATTGTCTCATGTTTTGATTAAATATCTAATTGTGACATTAAGGTTTTGATGTTTTTGTTACTGCATTTATGGTCACATCGACTGTATTTGACTACATGTTTTTTTTTTTTGTAAAATCGAAGATCATGTTGTGTCCTCGTATGATCAAGACCACGATTTATAACATGCTAATATATACAAGGTTGTTTTCTTATATTGTCTTCATTTAACCAATTCTTAAATAATTTAGAAGTTCATTATTCACCATTTGATTTCTAAGAGAGTAAAGTGGAAGTGTAAATATCTACTAACCTCACAAGAGTGGACATTGGCTAAATTAGGGGGAGTTATCATGGCTGGTGTGCTAAGATAGAAGCAATCTTTTCGAAATTTCTTTGGAGGGAATTGGGAAAATGGTACGAACAATGATCCTTTTGGTGCCTTTTTTTGTTCTACCTCCTCACATTGATCTCCAACTAGCCATATCTGCAAATTCAAATAAATTCTTCAATTTTGATACCATCTTTTAAGTAAACCAAAATCATTAGTGTATTATTTTTTGTTTGTTGAAACTTTGAAACAAAATAAAGATATGATTATGAAATTGTTAGAACTTAAAAAAGATTTACCTTTGCAGAATTTGATCCTGGGAAAACCAAATTTTTTTTGGACTCCGACGACAACCTTAATTGAAGATTCTCATGATCATCTCTATACATTGTTGTAACCTGAAAGAAAGAAGAAAAAAAAAGCAATTTTTGTTAATCTAGATTGTTTTAAAAAATTGTTCTATTAAAATTTCTAACAGTTCTATTGAAAATTTTATAAATGAATGAAATGTTTAAGAAATTGATAAAATTAACCATACCTTAGTACCCCTTTCACATAAAGCATTAACTATGGCATATGAAACCTTGTCAAGTCTTCCACAAAGAAAAACTTGATTTTCTTCTTTTGGAATGCTGTTAAGAACAATAGCCACAACCAAACTACTGCCATCAACAATCTTCATCTTAAGTTGGGGATACCTTTTGATGTATAGTTCACCATATCTATTGAGCAAGTCTCCCTACATTCATTGAACATATATATGTATTCTCTCATTAAGTCATTGCTCAATAAGCTATAAAATTTAGTCCATTAAGCTTCTTTTTTTTTCATTTAATTTTGATCACTTGCGTTACAAACATTTAATATTTTAGTTGCTTAAGTTACAAATATTAAGATATTTCGATCCCTTATTTGAAGGACTAAGTGTCCAAATTTTGTAACTAAAAGATCAAAGTATTTAATATTTGTAAGTTAAATCACCAAAATAAAACCAAAATAATTTAAAGGACTAAATTGTCTAACATTATGATTTAAGGGACCAAAATGACACAAAAAATAAACTCAAGGGACAAAGTGAAATCTAAAATTAACTTAAGTGACAAAAATATAATTTAGCCAAAAAATTATATGCACTGACAATGTAAAATAATTTTACACAAACTTTTAATCGAATTTCACCTCTAGGTTTTTTAGAATAAAACATTATAACATCTAAATGGTGATATCTTATTTAATGTTTGTGCAAAATTATTTTATCCTGTCTGTGTAAAATCAAACTCTATAAAATTAAAGGACTCACCTGGTTTGAAAGACCTAAACTTAAAACCTTAACTTTGCTCAACTCTGCTTCAAGTATTGCTTCTTCTATAAGTTTGTTCAATGTTTCTCTTTGCCATTTAAAAAGATACTACAAAAGTTTAAACAAAAACAATATCATTCATAGTCAATATAATCTTACTCCTTAAAAATAAAAATTATTAATATTATAGTCCTCAAATCTTACTTGAACATGGAATCTTGGAATAACCCATGATTGCAAATTGAGCATATTAAAAGAGTTCCTCTCAAGAACAAATGTTTTGCCATAAAACCAAGTAACAAGAACAGACCAAAAAGTGAATGGCCACATGAAATAGAGGTACCATTGAGAAGATTGGGGTGAGGAGGCTAAGGAAGAAAATCCCAATCTTAGTTGATATATGGATTCAGGAGTTGTAAGGTGTGTCAAATGTACCACATCTGGTGTACCTTCTTCTTTCTTCAATGAATTTTCATATAATGTGTCTGAAGCCTTGTCAACAGTTCCATAGATGTAATCATAAATTGGCATGAATAGTGAATAATTAGTCCGAAATTGTGTATGATGCAATGAGTGGAACCTGTCACATATCATATCATATATTTAGTTATTCTCTTTAATTTTGAGTATAATGATACTCAAATTATAAGAAAAAAATGGTTAAGTTACACATATTAAGAGAGGTAATTGATCACATTTAATATATGCAATCCTAAAAAAATAAATAAGTACTCCATTGTCTAATTATCCTCTTTATCTAATAAATTTGGTAATTGAAAATATAAAATGTTAAATTAAATAAAGGATATTTTAGAAATACTAAAAAGTGGAGTTATTAAGATGTGAGTTAATTTTGTTTATATTCCATTTCAAAAACGAAATTATATATCTTTTCTTATATATATATTTGTTACAGAGTGGGTATATATTATAACTCGGAAAAAAGTTTCATCTATACATTTTACTACTGTTTTTTTTTTTTTTTTTAAATTTTTA